>Ga0307517_10002660_pt1 | contig 28541 bp, 13 predicted proteins | sample 23_EM_MG_FD_194515 | JGI IMG/M metagenome (GOLD analysis project Ga0307517, IMG submission 194515) | Populus trichocarpa ectomycorrhiza microbial communities from riparian zone in the Pacific Northwest, United States - 23_EM | ecosystem: Host-associated > Plants > Roots > Unclassified | place... | reverse complement strand
CCCAAAGACACACCCACCTCCTCCTCCTCCTCCTCCTCCAACTCTTATGCTACCATCCCATCACTTTTATTTCCTTTATACTTGCACGGAGAGCTGTTATAGTGAGTGTGAGTGATCAGTGATCCTCCCCTGATTGATTCCTCCCCTTGAAATTAGCACAATGGATCCTTCCTCTACAAATTCTGTCAATGGTTTCTACTCTTTTCTAACCAGAGGGATCGATGATCTTGAACGTGTTTATCTCGCCAACAACTTCATGTCGATTCAATTCCTTCAAAGAGTTCTTTCTTTATTAAGATCTTTTCATTCTCAGTTGACTTTGCTTGTCCAAAAACTCCATTTGCCTGTTGGTGATAAGTGGCTTGATGAATACATGGACGAGAGTTCTAAGCTATGGGAGGCATGTCATGTCCTTAAATCAGGCGTATCTGGCATCGAGAATTACTATTCTGCTGGATTCAATATCACCTCTTCTCTTGACAATCATCGCCATCTTAGCCCCCAGCTCTCTCGCCAGGTTCAAAAACAGAAAATCTTATCCCCATCCCTCCTCTCATTTCTTGATTAATTATACAAGAATATCTAAATTAACATCACAAAAGTACTGTTCTTTATGATATATATATATTTTGAATTCTTGAAACAGGTCATAAGGGCAATTTCCGGGTGTAGAAGGGAAGCAGTGGGATTAGAAGAAGATAACAGAGCTTTAATGGAAACAAGAATCCAACCGCTATCTTTGAGGTTTGATGAGAAGATTTCTATTGAATCCAAACTCAACGGATTCAATGGTTTTCGAGGAGTTCTGTATGCAATGAGAAACGTAAGCTCTTTGCTACTAATGATCTTGCTCTATGGACTGGTCTATTGTTGGCCAGAATCAAGTTTTCTGCGAGGAGGGTACGAAGGGTGCTTGTTTTTTGGATCAGCTTTCATGATCTCAACAGGAAGATTGCAGCAGAGAGTAGCAGCAGAGATAAACCAGATAAATGGGAGGCCAGGGATTCTGCTTTACGAGTTCAGGAGATCAAAGATGGCCATGGAGGAGCTCAGAGGGGAGCTTGAGAGAAAGTGTGGACAAGGAGGAGCTGTAGAGTGGGAAACAGAGGTGGGGATGAGAGAAAGAGTGGACAACTTAAGAGGGTGTTTTGGGGTGTTGAGATCTGGAGCTGAAAATATTATTGGGCAGCTTGATGATTTCTTTGATGAGATTGTTGAAGGAAGGAAGAAGCTTTTGGACTTTTGCAGTCATAGGTAGGTAGGAAGAGAGAGAGAGAAAAAAAGAAGAAGAAATAGAACGGTTGAGAATTAAAAAAAAAAAAATACAAGGTAGATGAAGCAGTTGTTGGGGTGGTTGTACCTTTAAGCCTTCTCTTCTCTATTTATTTTTTCTCCTTTTCCTCTTAATTTTCATATATTTTTCCTTTCCCCTTCCATGTGGATTTCTTGTTTGTTACGGTTGCTGTGGTAGTTCTGTAGGTTTTGGTTGGAAACCAAAAGGAAAAGATGTTGAACTGAACGAAGTAAACATGAAAAAGATTGGGCAGTTCAGTTCAGTTAGTTCAGGGAGATCGAGTTATTATGCAGGGACTACGTTGTTACGCTTTTTTGACATGAAAATGAAAATCCAGCTTCTTGTTGCTTCCTACCCATTTATTGCAGTGAAACAACACGAAAGGAAAGCTGCTTCTTGTAGGGAGAGAGAGATACGACATGTTAGAAAAAATCCTTAGATTTTCCTCTTGTTCCGGTTGCGTAGTCATGGAAGTGCTCTTTAGTTGTTGCACTAAATGACCAATCATTCTAGGAGTGAAAAATGATGGAAAAAGGAGACCTAGGACTTGTAGAGAGGACTGTGATATTCCTGGGTTCGCTTTAATTTCAAAAGAAGCCCTCCCTCTTAGCTCCTTAGGAAGAAATCTTTTGTCTGATACGGTGTCTGATACGGGTTCACTTTGAAAGCAATGGAGTTGATGATGAAAGCTTCTTAGCACAGCACTCTTCTTCTTGACATGTCGCTTCTGAACTCTCTATCTTTCTTTATGATAATCATGTTATGCTTGCCAATTTCTCCCCCCTTTTTGGGCTTGGGAAAATATAAAAAACACAATATATATATATATATATGGAGGGTCACTTTCTCTTTTCTAACCGTATCTCATGCTTTTTGTCCCTTGCCGGAAATTCATGCCTTGCTTCCCTTCATGGGTTCCATACGAGTATGCTTAATAAACTAACTAGTAAAATAACGGGGAATAAAAGGAGAAAAGATAACGACAAAATCTAGCTAAATAAATAAAGCTAGCTGCGCCAGAAGCAGGCAGTTTTTGGCAGCAAAGTTGTGTTCCAACAAAGCTGTGGGCAGCCGGCAGCCGGCAGCATACTGCGAATTATCATTACTCTTGAAACCCCAGCACCATGCCTTTAATTATCACAACCAATTATGTTTTTCCATTCCGTCCTTGCAACGAGATTTTAATAACAGATGAAGGAAGCAATGCTAAAAGAAAAAAAACAACCATTTACAGTTGTCCCCCACCTTACCACCTCCCTTGTACGGTGAACTAATCTGGGGTGAGAAGAATAAAGATCCCCGTAAAAGAACCGAGACAGAAAGACACACGATTAGACAAGTACAGAAAGACAGGCGGCCAAGCAAATACCGAAATTGACATGGCTTCAAGCACAGCAGCATATCACCATTTGAATCTGCATTGGGTTCATTAAAGAAGAAGAGCAAGGTCATCACCCAGAGCAAGATGTCATTACAATGTTTTGCATGTTATATGCATTTGATACAGCAGACATCCTGTCTTCCTGTTTAAATCATAATCAACGATGTATCAAAATAACGCCATTTGATTCCGAGCAATCAAACATAAAGAAACTTAGTCCATCATTGAAATTTTTTAAATAACTCGTGATATAACTTTACAATAGGACGTTGTAATAATCCGGCAACATCCCAGAAATTCATTATGGTATTTTACACAAGATGAATGAAGAATAACAAATACAGTAAAACGGGGGGGGATGGATGGGTGACCATGCGGAAATGACAGTAAGCCACAATGGCAAGGAAAAAAGACCTACAGCTGCATGCAAGTTGCCTCTTTTATATATTCAAATGTCAAATCCTGGCATGGCAAACTGAGAAGCAAAAATCTCAACCCGGTTTCGAAGCTCAACAATATCTCTATTGTTATGAAGACCTTTGAGGAAATCCTTTTTTCCATGTTCCCTCTGCACAACAGTAGTAATCTGAGCAGCCTTAAGAAGAAAGTCAGCAATCGTCTCAAAATCAGCCTCTATGCAACCTCTTGATGTCATAGCAGGAGCACCTGAAAAAGGTTAAAATTATGAAAAACTTGGAAATTGAAGAAAGCATGGTCCTCATGTTAACATGATAGTAACTTGACATTTACATGCAGGAATTCAACGCAACGAAAAAATTGGAATTGAAGAAAAAGGAGGAAGCGGGAATAAACATGATCTATTATAAGACCCATTGGAAGCTAATAACATCTCTACTTTCTGCTGAAGAAAATCATTTTGTGCTGGCTTTAAAACTATATCTAATGTATGAAGAAATTTGATTTGAGAATTTTAAACTCAATATACCTATAGGTGGCTTTATATTAATTGGAAATTGAAGCTTGACAATATAACAACTTACCAATTCTCACTCCTCCAGGACAGATCGCACCATTGTCACCAAATATGGCACTTTTATTTAGAGTGATGTGGCACATTTCACACACCTTCTCATAACACTTGCCTGGAAGAAAGAACAGGAAATATGGTCATTAGGAGAGCAAAAGGAACATACAAACACATGCACTGATAATTTTATATATAAAAAAAAAGAGTCAACGTCATGCATAAACACTCCCTTTCTCAGGTGTACTAGGAGATAAAACTGAGAAGAAAAGTTACATAAACACAGAAAGGATGTAAATTTACATAAGCAGTCAATGCTATTTAATTGGCATGAGCACCCCACCCATGTCTCCATCTACTGTAGACTTTGTTGCTATAAAAGGTTTTAATAAGAAGATTCTACAACTATAAAGCTAAAAGGAAAAAAGGAAGTTGAATCAGGAATCATATAGAACTGCTACTTTGAGCAGTGTTTGGAGATAATATAAATATTTTGAGCAGTGGTTTGGAAGGCCCTTGAGCTTTTCCCTCCAATGTTTTCCTTCTCCGGGCAGGTAATGATATATGCACTCACCCATGGTCTGTCATCATCCACTGGGTCCCAATTTGAAATGTGGGTCCCAAGAAGAATCAGGTTATCTTGAAAAGATAAATGATAATTTTATCTAAGACAGGCTTAACCCTAATGCCTACATTAACCCCCTTGGGTATAAAAATAAGTTAGAAGTTAAGTGAAGGGGGATATTCCAGAAAGGGGTTTGCTGCAATTGGATTACACAAGAGAGTAACTTTGTCATTTCAAATGTTCCTTTCCCCATGCTTTGACTTGAATGGTGATGCATATATAGGTGAGTAACGTTTCCACCAGTGGCAATTCAAATCTTCTCCACTTGAATGATTACTCACTCTTCTGCGCAGATACTTCTGCTCAAAGCCAAACTTGGAAGTCTGCATATACTAGAGGTAACCTAGATTTTCTAGTTCATGGCTACCAGAATCTTTATAACGAGAAAAGGCAGTAGAACAGAAATGCACACGAGAATCAAACTGAAACTCAAAGTAGTCAATGTACTAAGAAAATACATTCTATCTAGAATTCCAATGCCACATAATCTCAAGAAATAGGAGCATACTACATTTCAATTTTGAATATCAATATAGTCAAGATGGCGGCCTGCCACCGTGCAAGGTATGTAATCTCATTGTGAGCAGAGTGTTTCTGAGTTTTAAACATCATATGCTCACAAAAAAAAAGGTTTTAGCATTATGAAACAAGGAAAAATATTGACTGGACAAGTGGAGAGGAGAACTCATTGCTGATCAAGACGAGGCAAAAAATGTGCGGATGAAAAGCATTAACAAGTAGAACTTGCACATCCAATTTCAAGGGTAAACTATTTAGCACAGATGACATGTTGACTAAAAGTCTAAAATATGATGGTATCTTTGAATTTGTTCTGTTTAGAGCTGACTGTATAGTTTGCCAAAATTCTATATTACAGCACCTAGGAAGTGATGGCAGTGACTAGATCTATGCATTCTAAACACAAATTGCTGATTAATGAAAAAAATTATAAAAAAGAAAGACAATATAGTGTGATGAACCACCTTAAGCTTCATAAGAATATGTAAATTTTGATTCAGCTTTTGTTTTTCCAGTATAACTGGGCCAATTATGAATTTTGGTGGTCATTCTCACAATCAAGATAAAACAGGCTACAAAGAGGTTCATACAAGTGGAAAAATTTAAAAATTTATTGCCATTTACTTGCCGAATCAGTCTACATAATTATGTCTATTCATTTTAAAAAATAACATTTCTATCCATTTTCATAATACATGATTTTTCATCAAGCAATAAATGATACTTTACACCCAAAAAAGAATCCATTGACATTGAAGTGTAAAAAAAAAGGGAGGAGGAGGAGGCACAATGACCGAATTGCAAAACAGCTAAAGCAGGATTGCTATTAACTTCAATGCATAAGAAAAAACTAAATCTTGGGCTACTAATGTAAACATTGCGCAAGGATAGAAATATAATACCTGTTAATCCCCAAGTAGTTAGATCCCACAGCAACAAATGGTTATCAGTCCCACCAGTCACGAGTCTGCATTTTCTTCTCAACAAAGCAGATGCTAATGCCTGAGCATTTTTCCTCACCTGTTGCATATATGCTTTGTACTCTGGTGTGGCCACTTGTTTTAAGGCTATGGCAAGAGCAGCGATGTGATTATTGTGAGGACCCCCTTGTGTTGATGGATGGACTGCAAAATTTATCTTTTCTTCAAAATCATAATGGCTGATACCATCACCATGACTAAGAAGCATGCCCTGCTTCCTCAATTTTGGGCCTTTCCTATAAAAAATAATCCCCCCTCTAGGACCTCGAAGACTTTTGTGTGTTGTAGAGGTAACAATATCACAATATTCAAATGGACTTACACATTCCTGTGAAAGAGAGACAAAACAATAGTAAGGAAAAACTACTGAAAAATATTTTGCTAATTTAATTGCAGTTCAATGTATAACTTCTGTCGCACAATATTGTTCGTTCTCAATACAAATATGGACTCAATAGGAAACTGTTTTTTCAGTCATCATGCACTTCGAAAAAGTATGCTTTTAGCAAATAAATCCACATTACAATCTGAATCCTAATACAAAAACCATGCTAATGTTTAGTTCAGGCATTTACAGCAGTAGGCAAGTGGTAAAGATAAAAAACCAATCAATTCTAAGCTATTAAATTCCATTTCAGGAAAAATAATTGTTCCTGAAAGGATTCAGCACCAGAAATAGAAACAGAATGGCTAGAGAGTTTACTTGAGAAGGGTGTGTATCTATCTGTTATTGATATGTCATTTGTTAAATCACCGCATGTATTTCTAAATGCATCCCAGTATCTTGCTCAGATACAAATTAGAAGTTGTCAAATAAGTGGCAACTCATGAGACTAAAAGCACAAGCTGATCAATCAAGCACTCATGACATTAAGTGATAGATAATTTTGTACCCTATCTTCAAATTCAAAACCGATATCAAAATGATAAATAAAAAGTAGAATGCTCGTGGAAATTATGCAATATCAAAATCTCAAACCTTAGCTGCTACGAGCCCGCTAATGTGAGCCATATCACACATCAAAACAGCACCAATCTTATCAGCAACTTGTCTAAACCTCGCATAATCCCACTCCCTCGGGTACGAACTCCCACCACAGATCAGTATCTTAGGTCTAAAATCCATAGCCTTCTCCTCCATCTTATCATAATCAATATACCCGGTTTGTGGATTCACTTTATATGGCAGACTCTCAAAAAATATTGACGAAGCTGACACATTCTTCCCTCCAGGTGTATAATACCCATGACTTAAATGCCCTCCAGAAGGCGAGTCTAACCCCATGATCCTATCCCCAGGCAATAAAAGCCCAGTGAAAACAGAAAAATTCGCTGAAGTACACGAATATGGCTGCACATTAACACCCCATTTATCAGAATCAAGTCCAAAAGCTGCCAGCGCGCGGCTCCAACAAATCAATTCAATTTGATCAATATATTGATTTCCCGTATAGTATCTGGAACCAGGCAATCCCTCCGAATATTTATTAGTTAAATGACTACCAAGAGCTTCCATAACTGCACGGCAAACAAAATTCTCAGATGCAATCAATTCAATACCTTTAAACTGCCTTTGCTTCTCTTTCTCCATAATCTCATGAATTTCAGGATCCGCGACGGGAAGACGGTGGTTACCCCATGCCCGAACCATGGCCCGACGAGACTCCAAACCCGGATCCATAGCAACCCGTTTGGAAGAACTTGTCGTCGATGATGAAGATGATGATTGAGAACTGTTATCTCTTGGTCTCTTTATACACACTTGATGACCCAAAATGCTAAATTGTTCATCTTCTGTTTGGTTTTCTTCGTTATCGATGTGGGTCTCTTGTTTTTGATCGAGTAATTGCAGTTGAATTGGAATTGAACTTGAGTGAAATCGAAGCGAGAGACCTGATTGCGCTGCTTGTGTTAAATCCATCTCTAATAAAAATAAAAATTGGGGCTTTTTTTCAGGGATTTTTGGTTATAAGTTTTCAGGGGTAAGAGTAGAAACAACAGAAACAGTGACAACAACGTTTAAAGCAATTGCAACGGGAGTAACGAACTCTTAATGTGTTAACGGAGGAGGTTTCCATTAAAATAAGAACAAACCCTAATTTGGAAACTCTTGGGAGATTTGTTGTTTAGGAGTTTGGAGAGGGTTGTTAAATGATAAGGGGAATGAGCCTGGACCGAAAATTGGAACGTTGGTGAATTGACCGGGAATAGCCGGTAACATCAAGTTTAACTCTAGGTGAAGTGTGAGCTCACGTGGACTAAATTGAGGTCAGGTTCAGTAACACCTGACCTGCTTGTTCTTTTTTAATTATTATTATTTTTTAATTATTTTTTTTTAATAAACTCTCAAGTCCGTCCGACCGACCGGCCGTCCTTGATTGAGAGCAATTGTAGTTGGGGCCCAAATGTACAATCTGTCTATGGGCTAAAGCCCATTTTCTTGCTTGCTTAAGTAGACAAAACCTTGCGGTTGCTTGTCCATGGAGTCCTCCTCCTCCCTCTCTCATTGGGATTATTTGGGTTTGTTAATTTTGCGACCTGTTCTCGCTATCTTGTTTGTGTTTTCGTTTATATCTATTGGTATGTATGCATTTTTTTTTTCCTCAGTTTTTCGTTCGTGTGTGACTGTAAATTTGAGGATTTGATTGGTGGAAATTTGATGATCAGGTTGGTTTTTGGCATGGATGCTAGTGCTGGTACATGTGCCTTTGGTTCAAGAGATTTTCGGCCCGCGTAAAAATCCCACCAAGCCTAAGCCACTGACCCTTCGAATATCAAGAATTTATGATACCATTGATCCCCGATATTTCACTCCTGCTGGGTAATTTTGTTCTCCTTAATTTTGTTTATTGTTGTTCATTGATTTATTTTATTAAATTAAGAGTTTAGGTCAGAGTCTGAATTTGAAAGTCCTGTACTTTGATTTATGTAAATAGTTAATTGGATAGTTCCTTTTTTATTACTGTTGTTGTTGTTGTTCTAGGATTTCCTGTTCGAAAACGGGTCACAAAGTGCGGCTCTTAGCTAGAAATCAATCAAGTAATATTGTGATGATGATGACTCAATAACCAGGATTTTAGCTGTACTAGTTTTTATCCGGAAAAACGGTAGTGGGTTTCCAGTTGTTATGCTGATCTTGAATACTACGACAGCTGAGAGTGTTTCATAGAACGACCCACAAGGTGTTTTTCATTAGTTTTATGGATACCTGGTCACGAAAAAAAGCATGAGATATCTGTGGGTATTGAGGCAATGCAGTTATCGTTGAATGGTGGGCTTTAGATGGTTGTGTTCATTGATTTTAATGCCATGGATGTGATCTTTGGCATGCTATATATTTCGCATGGGTTTTGATGGCTTCTTTCGTGGCTATTGTTGGCCTAGTGTGGGTTAGATAGTCTATGAAGAAAATGTAAGGTGGATAGTCAAACCTCACATTGAATGCCATATGAGGCCTTATGAGTTGATCGGTTTCACTTTAGATACAGTATATTGTTTTGATAGTTTGTTCCTGGGAAACAATTGTCTTTATCAAATGTGATTGATTGTCATAGTTGCTTGAGAACTCTTTCTTGTGGTGAGGATTTACTGAAAGAAAAGGTCAAGGCAGTAATAATAGAGGGGAGATGTTCCTGTGTTTGACATCGTAGGTTAAGTTTTCCCATGGCTTAGTAAGAAAAGAGGATTCGTCTGGACAATTTCCAGTGACTTGATGGGTCTCAGGTTCTGTAAACAAGTAACTTGGGATGGTTGTTGGGCCTTGCTGTGTTGATTCTTTTGCTCTGCAGTTCATCTCTTCAGCTCATAATCTATGATGCACAGCCTAGAAGACATACCAAGTTGAAATGAAGAATAACCTCCTTTGGTTTGTTACGGAAGATTTGGGCACTTGCATTTGAGGACATCGCATTTCTTCAAGTAGCATAGGAATTAACAAGGTCATGTAGTTTTTGATGCTCAAGTCCAAGAAGGGGAAGAAGGGTGTAATCTTTGATGCTCAAGTTAAGGGGATCTGGGATATAAACAGTGTTCATTGAACAGTATGGATATAGGGAGTGTGTTGGTGAAACGTGAAACACAATGATATAATTAAACTTTCTATTAGCATCTAATGTATTATTGAACGAATATCTGTTAGTAAATTATGAATTCTAATGATAGGATTGGTGGCAATGCAGGATTAACAGCTCTAGATCAGCAGCAGATTGAACCTCTTGGTTTCTTGCTTGTTTGGGGGGGTGGGGTGGGGTTTGGCAGAGGAATAAAAAACCACACCCATCATTGGTTCCCATTAGAGAAATCAAGTTTCAGATGATCATAGACTTATCGGGGATTGTGCTTGTACATACGTTTGCCAATACCCTGAAGTTGCATTGATACAAAAGTCAGTTGATCACAGCAGGTTTCCCAATCTGAAGTTCCATGATGTTAATTGTTCGAGAAGCCAGCTTCAATCTGAAGTTCCTTGATTCCAGTTAATGCTCCACGTGTCTTTGTCGTTGCTGATTGGTATTTTGTATCAAACGAATTTGTGCTCTAATGAAAAGCTCTTTTAAGTAAACAAGCATTTTGTGGCTTCCAAAGTGCATGTGAAAGAGTAGATTTAGCTATATCGTGTCATCAGCTCATGATAGATATCAGTGTTTAAACATAAGCACAGATGGGGTTTGACTTCTTCTAATAGCTAGTTTATAAATGATTCTAGACATCAAGGAGCTGGTAAAAATGGCTTGACATGTCCCAAATAGTAGGAACCAAATCTTGCTTGCATTGAAGACAAGGAATTTGCATTGCGTGGTTTCAACTTTCAAGTCAAAGAAACATAATAATAGGTTGCAGGTCTCGCAATGCTAATTGAGGAGTCGATTTCCAGTCTGATATGTATGCCATCCGTTAACGCAGAATGGAATTATTGGGCTCCTAGAGCCTGTTTTCCACATCTCCACAAACTGAAACGTCAAAAGAGAAAGTAAAAGGATGGTAGGGGATTTATCTTCCAAGAAATGCAGAAAGCAAATGGTAAAACACGCTGGCATAAACACAGATTAAACGAGAGATGCACTTCCACGCGATGAACCAAGTGGTTAGCGCATAGTGTTGGTATACACTTGTCAAGACGACTTTGATGCCCTTTCCCGAGCTCAAATGTCTCCTAGAAGTTTATAGCATAAAAACTGAATTCTACAGCCTTTCGGAACTGATAAACAATAATCACATGACGGCTAGTCAAATGAAATACTCATTTTCAAAACTTGCTTGCCCAGCAATTATATCGTTAGTCCATTCCAGCAGCTGTTGCAGGTTGCTCAGCACGTGTCTCGGTACCCACTGAGGATTTCTTATTTCCAGGCCCAGAAGAAACTTTAACCATTGCTGGTCTTATTAGCCGATTCCCAATGAGAAATCCACGACGGAATTCTTGAATTATAATGCCCTCTTTGTACTCTTGAGACTCTTCTCGGGCAATGGCCTCATGCAGCTACAAGAAAAAAGAGCTCAATTATTAACAGAAGGCATATTGAATTTGTTCATGAGCTAACACCCATATTACTCAAGTTTACAAGCATTATTCCAGTCTTACCTTCCCGAAGACATGTTCCCTGATGATTCAGACAAAACCATTTACAGTATAGCAGCTCTTATAGCAAAAGCAAATATAGTTCCTTTGATTCAAACATCATAGCGCCATGAATTTGACTTTCTAATCAGGAAGTAAATCTAAGAAGCAGAGGTTAGCAGTGGGAACTGCCAATCAAAATCTCAAAATTCACCCAATTTCAATTTATTCTCAATTTGGACAAACAACATTGGCAGTCCATTGTTTATTTATTTATTTATTTTGTTTATTCATGCATAAATTGAGTTCTGGAAATTATTGCATGCATATGCAGAGATGATAAAAATAAAGTATATACCAAAATTAATCACAACCCTAAGTACTATCTCATATCCAGTGATTAATCATCAGCAAAAACAAGAAGCAACAAGAAAAGGCATCATTCATAAAACCAAGACCAAAAGCAACAAGAAAAGGCACCATGCATAACACAATGTACATAACGAAGTAAACTCCAGGAATTCTCTCTTACAGAAGGATCAAAAGGCTTTCCAACCGTTGGCACTGCAGCCACCTGCAAGTTCCTCATAATATCCACCAATTGCTTGTATATACCCTGGTAACTTGAATCAATCTTCTTTTCTTTTTCTGTTTCCGGTTGTATTTGTTGCTTTGCTCTCTCAAAACTGTCCACCATGGGAAGAAGGCTCTCGATCACTTCTCCCTGGGCATCACTCCTAATGTTAACCCTCTCTTTGTCTGACCTTTTCCTAAAATTATCAAAATCTGCTTGCAAGCGAATATATTTCTCCTTCCCAGAGGTTATCTCAGCGGATAAAGATGAAACTTTCTGGAGAAATTCATGATTCTCTTTTTCTATGGTGGCTGCCTTAGCCTCAATATCCAATATAGTCTTCTCATCTCCGTAAAAAATAGCCTGCCTGTAAATTTTCATAAGGTTCTTCAAACTGGGTCCTCGTTTCTGACCTTCTTGAATCTCATTATTCTCCTCCTTCCCGTTCGTCTAAATAAGAGTAGTTATGGCAAAGATAGCAAAGAAAGGAAGAATAAGAAAACATCACATAGAAAACATCACATAATGATTTGATATGAAACTTGTGTTTGTTCTAATAGAAAACAAAATTGAATACGAAAAATCTTGTGATCTTGGCTGTTTATTTCCATGGATACAAGTGATTGGGAAATGATAAAAAAAAAAAAAAAGTTAAAAAGGAAAAAGAAAATACAACATACAGTGGGTGCAGAGTCTTCAGGTGCGAGATAAGTCTTCAAAGAACGCCTTTTAATGTTGTTGATTGGGATTGGAGAGGAGCTGGAGAGAAGGGAGGCGTTGATGGGTTTGCATTGACGGAGGGGCATTTGGTGGAGAGGTGATGGGGTTTTGGTTTCTAGGGTTATGGAGGGTTTTGAAGAGAAAGAAGCAGAGAGGCGAGGAGGAGCTAAGAGAGTGTAATTGAACAGGGAAATAGCCATTGAATGATGATAATAATTAAAAAAAAAATGACGAAGACGAGTGATGGTGATGATTTATGGGCTCTCAATCGGAAATGTACAGTTTGTTTATTTTGGTTGTTTTACTTGATCCTCGGTTGAACTTTGGAGCTCTCCCTCTCCCTCCTCCTCTCCTCTCTCTCTCTCTCTCTCTAAGATTTGTCTGGAAGGATGAGCTTAATTTATTTATTTCTTCAACAAGAGAGAGGACAAAATTTTAGTCTGACATCGAAAATAGTCAAATCAGATTATTTTGATTCAACCCCAAGTTAGTTTCCGTGATTTATCGATGATATATTTTTTTTACTTGAGTTTTTAACTATTTTTATATAGAAGTTAGTTACACCAAGTCTTTTATAAGTTGCTTATTTTATTATTTTTGTTTCATTTTTTTTAAATGTATTTTCTATTCTAAAGTTTATAAGTTTAAAAAATTTTATATCCTCATGCTCATGTGCTAAAAAAAATTATCAAATTATTTACAATTAAATAACATTTAGTTATTATTTTGAGATTAAAAAAATAAAGATGGTAGAAACAAAAATACGTTTAGTTTAAAAGACAAAGACAAAAATAAATTTATTCATCTGGTAATATTAGAGTGAATTTTTGTACTTAAAAACAGAAGATACATATATGATATGTCTCAATATACAATATTTTTTATTTTTTATTTTTAAAATATAATTTTTAAACTAAGACATGTAAAATAAAAATTATTATTATCTTGGTTTTAAAACCAGACTCGATAGTTGACCTGGAGCAAAACTTAAGTCACGAGTCAAGAAGGTCAGCATAAGAATTAATTGGTTATTATCATAGTTTTAAAAATCAACTTGGAAGTTGATCTAAGACAAGGTCCAGGTCACAGATCGAGAGGGTAAATCCAGGTTGACTAAAAAAATAATCAAAATAATCTTGTTTTCACCAAGAAAAATTCAAATAAAAAAAATCAACAGGTTTTTAACCCATGTTTTTATCCCAGGTCAATCTGGATTTTTTACTATGTCAAGGGGTCAAAATTTCCTCTGTTTTTTTTTTTTAAGTCAGACGGGTTCAGGCCCTAGGTTAGTTAGGTCACATGTCGACCCGTTGGGCCAATCCTGGTTTTATACTTAGATTTATTATAATATTATTAATTTCAACACCCAGTACAAATAAAATTAAAAAAATAATATATAGTTATTTTTTAGATGTGTAAGTTTGACGGTATACATATTAAAGGTAAAATAAACTTTATATATCTTATTTTATCATATCTATTATAACCAGACAAAATATAGAGATATTCATTTTGTTTTGCATATCAGTACCACAAAGACGATTATATTTCTATTTATTTTTCTATCTAATTTTTCTTGTCTTTACCATTTCGTCTATTCTGTCATGAGATAGTAATCAAACACCACCTTAATCAACATTTACAATATTAAATTATTAATATCACAACTTTGCCATCCAACATGTAACTACCACTTTACTGTAAAACTAATATTAGAACTATGCCAAAAAATAGAAAAGGGTAAAAACTGTCATAGTGGTTGGTTTCAAATCCCTCTTATGTTGCCATCTTCTTCCTTCACTGTACCTTTTACCTCTTATGTATCCCTTTTCATTCCTTTCTGGGTATTCCCTTCTTTCCTTTTCCGCGTATTCTTCTCCTTTTATTACATGCATAATGGAAGAATGATTTCTTAGTATAGAGCATTACAGCCAAGCAGTAGACTTCATTAACTACTGACAAAGCTCCAATTATTTTTTGCAGATTTACCAAGTATACTAAAACGCCCTGCTAAAACACTGAAGGAATCTACAATAGCGTCTAAATTTCTTTTGTCCAAATCGTTCTTCAATTTTTTTTTATTTCAATTGCATTATTCTATGCCCAATTTAATGCTCAATTCGTTAAAAATTGTAAAGATAAGCAAACTTCAATGGAAAAGGGTATTTTTCCTTGATTTCTGACTGGATTATGACTCTGAAAGGTCTGAAATATCTATAGCTTTTGATGTGATGGTTTTTGTTGGTTGGATGTTGCTATTCTTTGAACTGAGAAGATGGAAACAACATTTATATTGCTTTCTTCTAATCAACTGAGAGTTTGTAGATGACTGATCTTCGGTTTGTTCTGGTCTTTAGCATGATTAGTGCCTCTCCCACTGATTTTTAGGTGTTCTATCTTTCTCTTTGCATTTTCTGTTCAATTTTGCTACTTTCATCTTCATGTTTTTTAGTTGCTTTCTTTACATGTTCATGGTTGTTAATCTGCCTTTTTCTTTGTAGTGCCTTATTTTGCTTCTTCTTTTTTTCCTGCTGGGTTTATCCTTAGATTTGAAATTGAGAGAAGCTCAAATGCTTTGGATCTTTCACGTCATGTTGTTTCGGTTTTAAAGATCATTGATGTTTTTATTAAGTGATCCATCTAATCTTTTATTATCTATTCCTTGTTGTCGTATAAGGAAAAAAGGAAAAAAGTAATGATTGTCAGTCACAGAAATCATTAATATCTAAAAAAAATATCAATGAACAAAAAAGCCTTACACGTAAAGAATTGGGTAAGGTCTTGAAAACTCGTTCGTTGGATCATATAAATCATATAAATGAAATAACCTAATAAAATATAAAACTAGAAAAAAGATAAGCTTAATTTTAAATAGAACTAAATTTTAAAAAATAAAATTGGAAAGGATTAAAAAATATATGGGCAACCGGCTAAATTTATTGTTTAGATAATGAGATAAGAATAATCTGATTAAAAGAAAATCTAAAACAATAATAAAGATTATTTTTCAAAATGAACAAATTTGAAGGAGGTAAGTAAGGAAAAAATCGATGTTTACCTATGTTAACTTTTCAAACCCATGACCCTAGCTAGTGATTAAACTAGAAGTATCCCATCTGGAAAACTATCATTTTAAACTTGACTCGACTTGATGGGTTAACTTGTGACCCGAGGATTAGACTAGATCGGGTTTAAAAAGAAATTTTGAAAGAATTGAACCGGTATAAAATGATAAAAAAACAAGGGTACTCATGATTCGGTCAACCTGAGAAAAACCAAGTCAAAACTCATTGATTATTTGTCTTCTTTTTTTTTCAAATGATGTCCTTTTAACTTTTTTATAAAATAAAAAGATTTGGCTGACTTAGGTTAACTTGGGTAAACTCATATGACTTGTGACCCGGTACTTGCCCGTATCGACTTAGAGGTGAGGTCTAAAACTATGGGAAACACCACAAAGATCAGTTCTCGGTAAATTATATTTTGAATGATGAGATGAAAAAATAAATTATATAAAAGAATAAAAAAAATTAAAATTAAAATAATAAAGATCTAATTTGAAGAAAAAAATATGATGGCAACATAAGATCTTGGATTGAAGGGTAAAATTGAAAAGAAAAATCAAATTAACAAAAGAATCCAAGATAAAAGTAAAAATAAAGGGAATGACGATCAAATTTGGAAAAAAAAACCAAGATTATAGATTTAAGGTTGAAATTAAAAACAAATTAAAATTTAATAAAAAAAATCAAACTTAAAAATCAAAACAATGAGGATCAAACCTGAAATATCATAAAATAAAAGGAGAGACTTGATTTTTTTAATGGCAAGCACAAAATTCAAAGGGTAGAAAAGAGTGAATAGGAAAAGAAAATGATGAGGTTGTTAACGACCGACCATCATCATAACCACCACATGTGTCATCCTAGGTGGAAGGAGGTGCCGTGTAGCTTTTAAAACCATAATGAAAGCTAACGTTCCTCCATCAAAAGACGGCTCCCATGCCACTCGAAGAGCACAAAATCGCCCCATATGCAGATGCATGAGTAACATGCACTAACAACTTTTTTTAAAAAATAATTTTTAAAAATAAAAGAAGACTTGATTGTTTATAACCCAACTTAATAATAAAAAAAAAATCGAAGTAAATGATAGAAACATCTTTGGACGTCAGGCTTATGAAACTTGATTTTAGGAGCAATTTAGTCAATTCAATTAGTAAAAAATAAAAAATAACATTTAATGCTAATTAAATGAAAGTAACTTTCAAGTGCAATTTAATAATTTTTTTGTGCATTAAAGATCTAGCTCACCATAATGTTCCATAATGTTCTCTATGAACTTGGACATTTGTGTCCCAAGGAAAACACCGGATTAACCTCCTAACATAGCTAAATGTTCGTGTGACAAGGATAAAATCATAAATTTACTATTAGAATCCATAATAAATTATGAGTGACCGATCCCTGTTAGTTTTTTTAATAATGTACATACTAATAAATCAAGCAAAGAAATATCAAATAACGTGAAACCAAAACAAAACGCATACGCCACAAAAATATCCAACACTGAATTCAAACATCTGCCAAATCAATTTTCTAAGTTGCCCGCATCGCTAACTAGAACAAACCAGCGTACACTAAACTGGTGACCAGTCACTACTGCCTGGGTCTAATCAGAAGTCAGCTCTCTGCATGCAGATAAAACCTGAAAACAAGAACAGACAGAGGACATGTCAGGAATGGTTTTCTTGACTAAAACAGCACGAAGGCCACATTTATTTTTTTGGCCCTGATCTTTTTTCCTTTTCTGTTACCACCCATTCAGATCCAAGGGAACAATTTGTAACGCTAATTAAGCACAGCAAAATGAGGCCGAAAGCCTGAGTTCATTAAAAGGCAATTCAATGCCTAATTTCTCAATGAAAAAGGCAAGTCAATCTATAAATGCTGCGCCCGAGAATGGAGAAGCAAGTAGATTTTTTTGCCCCCTTGGATTTAATATAAAAGGTCTGTTCTTGCGCTTGCCTTTTCGGTGACAAACAAAGCTAAACATGAGTGAAAACAGTCTTCCTGGTCTTTTCCTTACAGTTGCCATCAATCTAACCTATAATTCGAAAAAAAAAAACACGAAACGAAACAAAAGCTTTGTTTCCAGCTTATCAGGATGGAGATGGGAACAAAAGAAATTTTTGGCGTTTGTGGGTCACTCTTATAATTTAGTAATTCACGAGAATGCAGTACCCGGTAGTCATGGTAAATTAATAATTTGTACAAGAGACAATTGCTTCTTCCTTGTAAAATACTTTGCACAACTTTATATGTTAAACAGGAATTTCCTTTATCTGATTTCCACCGACATGATAAAATAAGGAGATCGGAAGGAATCCTTCGGAATGTGCAGCGCAAACTTTTGAATTTCAACAGATTCTTCTATATTATTGACCACATAGCATGACACTTTTACTACCCAGCAATTCATAGAAAACTATGAACTTGCTCGTTTAAAGAAACGGTATTCACAATTATTTCAGCACTTACTATTATAAAAGAATTAGTTCTTCAGACGCATTTGACTGACTCTTGAGCTCTTAGAGAATCAAGACTCAAAATGAAAGAGTGCATGGCGTACCATGTTATGCTTCTGGGAGCCAAAGTGCTGCTTATTTCAACTAATCTGATTGTAACTAGTAAATTAGGATAGAACCATTTATTCCTCAATGCTCTATCATATTTACCTTCTAATGGGGGAAAAAACCCTGCAGTTTATTTTAAAAAAAAACAGGCTTTGTTTACGAAGAAGTTAAAGCAAGTAACGTACTTTAGATCTCTATAATTCAATGTACATATGAACAAGTGTAAGGAGACCGGGGAATTGCTCAGACACTGAACCCACACTCTCTAAATCTAGAACAAGACGACAGGCACGGAAGGGGAGCATGATACATGAACGAAAACAAAACAATGTACACTCTAGTATTAATGCACGTATACAAAACCCCTGGGAAGCATGACATGTGAAGAGAAACATGGCAACCATGTAATGACATCAAAACTAAATGAAAAGCATTTGGGATAAGGCTTCAATTAGTTGTGATTGCATGGCAGTAACCATATTATAGGAAATTAATTATTAGTAAGCAACTATCCAATTTGCACCATCAAATTTAAAGCAGTAATATTTCACGCAAGTATAAAATAATAGAGTTTGTGGTGTTCAATCACAGACAACATACCTGCACAGCTATTTATTAGCATGGCATTACAGAACTATTTGTTCATGCAGAACATGCCTCAACAGCCGAAGCGCTTTGGCATTGGACATCAATCCTGTTAAGTAGTTCTGTATAGGAGGAAGTCAGTGAAAGTTCAAGTGCATTAACACCCTCAGTTTCATTGCAACCTTTACTGCTGTTGTCCATGAAGCCAACACTATCAAAACCATTTTCAACCGGCTGATTCATGTGAATGATCTTACCAAATAACTGAATAGAGCTAATTCCAACCTTTTTGGGGTTGAAGCTCCTGTTTCCAGTAAAGTCTTTGCCAAAAGAATGTGCACTACTCTGGCTCTCAGGTGATAAGTCCCCAGACTGCAAACTGCCAATGTTCATCTCACTGGGCATTCTTTTCATTTTGGGTACCAAGTTGTTTCCAAAGACCTTGTCACCAAACACCTGAGAAGCATTTTCACTTATTAAGTTGGATAAACTGAATGTGGAAAAAGGATCTTGCCTGGCTCCCTGCATGCCAGCAGGAAAAGTACTATAATTCAACATTGAAGCATTCATGTGCCCCGTTCTTGAATTAGTTAGGTCTGACATCGGAAAGAAAAGTTCTCCATTTGTCAGGAACCCAGAATCATTAGGATATCTCAATTTCTTCATTGGGGGGGATGCGTCTTGAAGTGGCAGTGTGGTTGCAACAAATTCCACTTGCCAAGGGCTCACTCTCTTTACATTCTGCAGAACTTCAGGCTCATCCCAAGTAATCTATGCAAGAGAGAAAAAGGTTGAAATGGCAGCAAATATGGTAAAAGGATCAAAAGTTTGATGTTGTGACTATGAAGGAAACTTATAAAACTGCAACTATATAACAGAATCATTAACAGATAATCGCTAGTGGAGCTCACTACTTGACCTAAAACTGTTAAACACTTACGAAGAGAGAAAGACTTGGTTAAAATTAGACGACCTTCAAAATCAAATTGCAGAGATTGTGAAAATAACCCTAGGAAAGGGAAAATGACTCGTGGAACAAACCAGAAGTCCCTAACAAGTGCCGCAGTGAAATTCTAACTTAAATAGTAACAGAGTTCTTAAGACTTTAGGTGGTACTCCTTTGCAAGTAATCGAAGAAAACCTTAATCATGTTTCATGACATATAGCTTCAAGACAAGTAATGTAGCCTTGGGTAGGATGAAGAACAAAGAAAAACAAGGTATACAGTACACTAGCTTAGTTGCAGCAAGCTATTCAGTGCCCTAAATATTCAGTACCCAAATCACAATTGCATCCAAGCACCAAAGTCACAGGAAACAGCTTACATATAAAATTCAAAAACTAGGAAACTGTAAAAAGAACACGACTATTTCAAGCACAACCTTAATATCCGATTAGAATAAATTGCTCCATTTCATTGACAGCCAACTGCTCTTCATTTTCTCTGGCATTATTAACATCTATTCTTATTGTTTAACATACACTACAGGCATCATTCACAAAAAAATCACAGCAGGGGAGATTAGCCCTTAGCATTTCATCATAATTTTCTGCTCAAAATCAAAACTAGCAGGTATTGTTTAAGGGCATAAGCAAGCCACAAAAATGATTTAAGATCGTTTGAAACGAATGTATTTTTGCTTCCTAGCTCAAAAGCAAAAGACCCCATTATCCTCCCAAATCACTTATTTTCACATGACCATAAACTGTATAAAACAATGAACAAATCACTCTATAAACCAAACAAAAATGTAAATCAGCAAACACGTTATTAACATACATACCTGAAGCATGCGCCAAGGAGAGCCACGCCATGCACCACAGTCAGGCAAACCAGTACCCGAAACAGTCCCCTGAAACCAAGTCATTCTGGAGGAATCCTCAGTCTCCACAGCCATCTTCACTCTCATCCCAGCAGTCCAAAACACACGTAGTGCAGCTTCCACCACTTCAGCCCTCACCACAAAATCTGAATACCACCCTGCCCTCGGATAGTAGACAACCTCAAACGGCAAGCCTTTAGCCGCCCTCTCTACTGCCTCCACCACAGCCTCTTGAGACAACCGCCCTCTCCAACTCCTTGAAAACCCCTCCTCCACCTTCACTTTCCCATCTCCACCGCTGTCAGAAACCTGCTCCCTCCACCTGGCACTGTTATTAAACCTAACAGCCCTCCTCACTCCAATGAACATCTCTCCCTTCAAATTCCTCATAAAAACCACCGAATCTCCCGCAATCAATTTCTTATTGTTAACAAACTTACTCCAACCGGTAGTTAGCAAGTGCCTACGTGGCGTACCTCGATAAATGTGCCTGAAATCCCAACTAACGCCGTGAATATCGGCAACCGTTAGAGTCTGGACCGGAGGCTCCGCCTGGTAGTTTAACGGAGGGAAGATCGAGTCGGCACAGAACCTCGGGACAGAGAAGCCGCCACCGTTATTCGCATCTGATGGAGTTAGAATCTTAGAGAAGGCCAAAATCTTTCTTTCGTCGTCATCAACGTCATTAGCACCTTCACCTTCACTTCTACAAGGTTCTAGAAAGGAGAGAGGGAGGTTAGAGAAGGGGTTATCGAGAGGGATAAGGAGAAGTCTGGTGAAGACCTCGTCAGTTACTGGATCAGCGAGGAAATCAACGGCGGAGATTTGACAAGGGATTGAGGGTTTAGAGAGAGCGAGATTGGAGAGGAATGGAGGATGAGGTGCCGTGGACGATGAGGATTGTTCGAAATGACCTTGAGGGAAGTAGTAAACCCTAGAGTTAACGGCGGGAATTTGAACGGAGGATCCTGCACAGGCTCGCCAGAACCGCGGGTCGACGCGACTGAGCTCAGTCAGTTGCGGCGGCGGCATTTGTTAGTTCGTTTGGGTTCCGAAACCAAAGAGAGAGGTAAGAGTGAAATGGAAACGGTTTCCTAACATATGAGCTCTGAGTGTGTCGAAAGAGAGAGAGATATTTATATATATAGAGAGAGAGAGAGAGAGATAAATATTGTCTGAGATGAAGTACGGGAAAGAGAGTGCCGTCTCGGGGTCGGAGAACGGGCAAAAAAAGATGGAGAAGTTTAGGGACTGCTTAATTGGCTACACTGTATTTTACAGTTTTAGCCACGACACTCTTGCCAACTAACTTCAGGATTCTTCACCCCTTTAGTTCTCCACGCTATCCCGATACGCGTGCACCACACTCTATCAGGTATGAATTAAAAAAGGAAAAACAATCCAATTTCTTAGGTGTAGATAAAAAAAAATATTTTTATTCTACTATAGTTATTTAGATTTCCACAGTAATTTAGTGATATTATCAAAAGCATTTCTAAATATAATATTTAAAAATATATTTTGTGAATTATTTTGACAATAGTTATCTTGAAAAATGTCTATATAATAAATTTATGTATAGTGATTTTACTAGTTGTTTTGTATTTAGATTTATCCATCAATTTAAATATATTATTTTTTAAATATATGATTTTAGTATTTTTTTTTCTAAATATAAATCAACTTAACTTTTTATATTTTTATAAGATCTATCGGCTACAGATAAACAATTATTTATGTAATATTAATAAAAAATGAGATTGAAAGAAATATTATTGAACTATATTAATGAGAGGTAATGAGAGGGTGATTGGTATTTTAACCACAATCTTATTTATCCAAGATTAAAATTTATTTTAATGTTCTTGGATTGGTTTTATGTGTTTATATTAAAATAAATTTTTAAAAAATAAAAATTATATTATTTTAAAATACAAATGATCAAGTAATTTATGTAATATTAATGAGAAATGAGACTGAAAGAAACTTTATCAAATTATATTAATGAGAGGGTGATTTGCATTTTGACCATAATTCTGTTTGTATAAAATTAAAATTTATTTTAATGTTTTTGGATTGGTTTTATATGTTTAAATTAAAATAAAATTAAAATAATTAAAAATATATATTATTTTAAAATATTTAAAATAAAAATACTAAGAAAACAACTGCATTCTGCAAGTGCAGCGATGGTGCTTCCAATTTGTGGCAACAAGCAGTTACTAAAGTGAGATCTTAAAAGGAATGAATGCAAATCTCGTACACATAATTATATTGGCAGTGACAGGTAATAATTACGAAAAGGAAAAGTTGACGGCGCGTGAAAGGTGAATAAATGAATAGGGGGCTTACACGTGTACAGCGTGTGCCGTGAAACGAACCTCGAAAAAAATAGGATTTGAAAGGCAATATATCTTTTATTTATTATAGGAGTTTTTAAAAGTATTTTTAGTTCTGAAAAAAATATTAAATTAATTTTTTAAAAAAAGTTTTAATAATTTTAATGTGTTCGTTTTAAAAATTTAAAAAATAAAATAAATTAATATATTTAAAATAAAAAATATTTTAAAAATCACTTTGTACCATAATCTTAAATGCATGCTAACATGACTTAAAGGGTGTTAGAGACAATGATATAAATTATTTTTCATAGTACTTTTTGTTTAAAATATATTTAAATAATATATTTTTTAAATTTTTTAAATTTATTTTTGACATTAAAATTCCAATATGATTTGAAAATATAAAAAAAATAATTTAAAAAAATATTCAAAAATTAACAAAAAAACAGTAGTTCAATCGCTATGCTAAATATACCCATAGATATTTTTATTGAGAAGAAAGAAAGTTACTGAATTATGACAATAAGAGAAAACGTCATTGGTTGTCATTGATTCCAGGCATAACAAAATATTGACTTTTGTATCAATTGATTCCTTTCGTCAAGAGAAATTTGATGTGGTTTTTAAAAACTTCAATGTTGCATTAAATATAAATTGAAGCCAAGAAAGAAAATTCTTACCCGGTTTGATTTTGTGTTCTTATGTTGTTTTTTTGAGTTTTTTAGTTTGATAAATTGGTTTTTTTTTTAATGTTATAAGGGTGTTATTCAAGTGATTTTAGATATAAAAAAAATAGATTGTTGACCCCAAAAAATCAACCCATGATTTTTCGGCCACTAATTGTAGTTGAAATCGAGGCAACAACAAATGAAATGTCTGTTGTATTTTTATTTTTTTATATAAAAAAAGAAGATGATAAGTCGGTCACCATTTACAGGAAAAACAAAAAAAAAGGTCTAAACGCACGGGCATGGACTAGAGGTTTTTTTTTAAGGCTTAAGCATGTGTGGCCACCCAGGCCAGACTTGTGCACCTGACCTCTTTTTTTTTTTTAGTTTAACGTGGGTGTCCGGGTCAGCTTGCGCGCACCACGACTAATCCCACGGGCCCTGAAGTTAACGACCATGTAAGCCTTCAGTGGCCATCATATGAGCAACCACAGGGCTCGAACCTGAGACCACAGAGGGAGCAAACCTCTTGGTCCCAAGCTCTTACCACTGGGCCACCACCTAGATGGTTAAAATCTTATTTAAAACACCTGACCTCTTATTATTATTATTGTTGTTGTTTTTTCTTTTCTTCTTCTTTTTTCAATTACATTCTTTAGCTTTTAAAAAAAAAATTCCTTCTCGATTTTTGTTATCATATATTTAGCTATTTTTTTTTTAAAAAAAATATTAAACCCAATGAAGTCCATGATTCAGATCATGGATTAGACAAATTAAGCCACGAAACCAGAGTTAATCCAATATATTTTAGTCTTTTTTATATTTAATTTTTGTCTTTCAATTTCATATATATTTTTTTTAAAAAATCTCTATTTCTGCTATCATATGTTTAGATAAAAAATAATTTTAAAAAATAAAATAATTTAACTAAATGAATCTCTAACCTAGATCGCGAGTTTGACGAATTAAACCAAGAAATGAGGTTCGATTCAATATAATGTAGTCTCAGTTTTTTTTAAAATTAGTCTTTATTATATGTTTTGTTTTGGTTTTCCTAGGATTAAATGGTTATGATTTGCTTTTTATAAATTTATTATAGTCTCAGGATAAAGATCATGAGTTTAATAAATTAATCAGAATTGATTAAAATTAATTCAATAAATGTGTCAAATTTTTTTTTTTTTGAATCCTTGTTTTTGGATCTTTCTTGGTCATCTAGGAATTTTTTTCCATTAAAAAAAATCATCTCCAGTATAACACAAATCAATAATCTAGTTTAAGCCTGTTTGTTTTTATATTTTAAAAACATTTTTTTAAAAAATATTTTTTTGTTTTTTTCATTGTTTTAAATTAATTTTTTTAGATTGTTTTCATTGATATCAAATTTTTTTTTTAAAATAAAAAATATTATTTAAATATATTTTAAAAAAACTTTAAAAAGCCACTGCACACTAACATTATAATGCTTACTACTCATCTCCAATCCATTCGGTCGGCCATGTCTAGTCATTATCCACCAACATCGAAATGAAATTGAAAAGACTCTTAAAGTAAAAAGATTATACATTCTTCGGTTCGATTCATCTCCAATTCTTCATCCAGCCGGCCACCATGGTCAACCACCAGCATCTCCTTATAATTTTTTAATAATTATTTTTAAAGGTAATTTTTGTTTAAAAATATATTAAAATAATATTTATTTTTTATTTTTTAAGATTTATTTTTTATACTACCATATCAAAACAATTTAAAAATATTAAAAAATTAATTTAAACTAAAAAAATTAAAATTTTAAAAAATAGCTACCAGCCCCAAAAACAAACTGAAAGGGCTATTTCGTTCATCTCCTGAATCTCCTTCTCTTATTCAAGGCAAAAATTGAAATTGAAATGCCCATCAAAACTATATTGGATTTGATTTGAATTGTTAATTCAAATAAAAACTTATATAGATGTTACAACCACCAATCCCGTATAAAATAAATAAATTCTATAAAATTAATATATAAAATTAAGAATAAGCCATCCACTATACGACTTTGAGTTTTATGAATACAATTTAAATTCAACCAAGTCTGAAGACCCTATCTCTTGCTATCGCTTCCATAAACCATCCCAAAGCAACTCCTTTGCTACCGCTTTTCTTCTTGCCCGATATTCCTCTTGCTATCGAGCTTCCGTAACCTTACTGGTTTTATTGATGGCAGCAATATTCCACCTCCCCCGCCAGAAATTCCGAATCACTCTACATCCGTTCTTGAACCAAATCCTCCATGTGCAACTTGGCTTTACACTTGGACTCGATAACTTTTGAGGTACGTAGTACTTTCGAGAAAGCTTTTGATCTTGCATCAGAGTGTAGGCAGTTGCAGCTTCATGTCCAGCTTCAGGAGTTAACCACTGACGACAAATCTCTTTCTCAGTTTCTCCAGCTAGTCAAATACTTGGCTGATGAACTTTCTGCCCCTGGAAATCCTCTTTAACCCTCTGGATTCAATGCTATTATTTATAAAAATCTTGGATCATATTATCATAACATCATTGCAGGCGCAGCCTTATTTGTTCAATGATAGCAAGCAAATTTATATGATCTACATGGTCAGCTTCTGGCGAATGAGGTGTTTCTGAATCATGTCAGGAGCAAATCTCCTACAGCCAATGTGGGCATATAAACATCTAGTACCCACTTCAGCAGACTGGTGGTCTTTTTTCTTCAGCTTCCCCTTCATACGGAAACTCCTCCGGAGGAAATTTCATGTCAGGAGGGAGGTTAAATCCTCTTCGAAATGGGTAGGCTTAACAAGAAGAAGGGGCCCTGCCAGGTATGTGGCTGGAATCACCATACTGCTGATTGCCGTCGTAAGCATTATAAACCTGCTCTATCTGCGTGATTCAGAAACTGCAATCTTGTCTATGTGGGCATTTTGTCATCCTCAGCAATTCTCGAGCCCTGAGATTTCTCAGCATCGAGTTCTTTTGTCCACTTGATGCTGTATCCCCTTTGCAGATATACTAAGCTGTCAGTATCCAACCGTTGATTGGCATTTCCGAACTAACACGTGCTTGAATGATTCAGATAACACTTGAAAGTCCAAGTGGGCTTTAGAAAACCAGTCGTTTCTCTTCAGGCACTTACTGCTATGATGTGTATAGCCTCTGGGCCTTAAGCCCAAATCGAGTATACCAGGAAGCCTGCTATTAATGAATAACGAAAGAGACAAAAAAGGGAACGACCGGCTGTCTGAAGGATAACAGTTATTTTTTAAAATATTTTTTTTTGTTATACGAATAAATTAGATTAATCAGGAGGAAAAAATACTTTATGCAGAATAATCAGGAGTAAGAAGAAAACTATGGAAGGAATAGAGGATTAGTGATGGATAGAGCAGAAAGTTGATTAGAAATACTTCATTCATTCATTCATTCATTGTTTGTTATAATTTCTTAGTTGTTTTTCTCTCGGTGCATTCTGCTGCTTACATAGCAGCAGTACAAGGGATTTCCTACAAAATAGGAATTCCTGACATCCATTAACCAAGCCACGCATTGCCTCTAAAACAAAGAAAGACACATAACATAAAACGCTGCGTTGGTAAATGAAACGCTGCGTTGAAAATATTTGAACGTGCAACGGTCATCTCTTCCTCTCAATACAGAGCATTGACTACCACTTCTGGATTCTGAGCAGAAGCAAGCAAAGAGTAAAGAATCCTCAACCCTCAATTTTCGGCCAATATAATGGTGGTCAGATATTAGACTAAAAAAATTAACATGTTACAAGCTTTTAAAAAAAATATAAGAGATGAACGACAAATCATTCATCATTTTTTTTTTTAAATAAGCCCCAAGCATGAGTTGGAAGGTCTATGGGCTTTACTTTTTGTTTTTAAAGATCTGCATGCGCCGGCAACCTTTGCATGAATGACTAGATGTTTTATTTGTTATTGATATTTTTTTAATTTTATTTTTTAATATCAAGTTAATTTTGTTTTGTATCTTATTTGTTAATATTAGGTTATTATTAACATTATTTTTTGATTTCATCTTATTGGTTAGTTTTTAATTAGACTTCATAATTTATTTCGGTTTGATTTTTATAAGTTTAACACGATTTCAAACAAATTCCTAGACATTTAATTTGTAATTAATTTTACAAACGTCAATTTTTATTGTCGTATAATCAAATAAAAATGATTTCTAGAAAAAAAAATAAAGTTATTAAATTTAATTAAGTTCATTACTTAAATCGGAATCTTGATTAGTTAACTTGAGTTAATTGATAATTAAATTTAATAATTTATTTTAATTTATTTTTTAAAATATCATGTCAATTTAAAAAAGAAATCTTGATATTTGATAGATATTTAATAGGTGATTGATTTTATGAGTATTTTACTTTTCCTTCAGATTTAATGACATTATAAAGAGTTTTTTATGGCCTGAAAATTTTTCAATATTAAAAAATATTAATTTAACTCGCAGCATAGCTCAGCTAAGTAGCTTTCGAACTAAAATGGATGTTTCTTTGAACCAGCCATGAAAAACCCAAGGGCCCCACACATGCACTCAATTGAGACAAACTAGGCCTTTCAAGTACAGAGACAGTGTTCATGGGGTCACCGTGTTTATTGAATCATCTCTGATAAAGGGGAGAAACTCCTGCATTCAGGATTCTAAAATCCTTTTCAAGCAATTCTTTTTTTTTATATATAAAAAAAAAGAAACCCTTTCAAGTTGCTTGTATCGGCGGAATATCCCATCAATCTGTGATGGAAAAAATATCGACACTAGTGAAAAAAAAAGAAAAAAAAATTAAAACATAAATGTCATGAAATCAAACGAACTTGTGCAATG
>Ga0307517_10002659_pt1 | contig 28548 bp, 41 predicted proteins | sample 23_EM_MG_FD_194515 | JGI IMG/M metagenome (GOLD analysis project Ga0307517, IMG submission 194515) | Populus trichocarpa ectomycorrhiza microbial communities from riparian zone in the Pacific Northwest, United States - 23_EM | ecosystem: Host-associated > Plants > Roots > Unclassified | place... | reverse complement strand
CGGTTCAAGGCTGTTAATGAGATCGGAACGTCGCGGATTTTTGCGTCTGTCAAGGAGTTCTCGTTTGAGCGAGTCCAACCTTTGTAAGTTTCCCGAGCTGGTGGTATTGGCAAGCACCACTGATGCTTCGCAGTCTTGACACACTGGTTACACATTTAACAACGGTGGACGATGTCACTTCCTTTACCGTCGGAGTAAAACAATCTTCTTCAGGGAAAGACCAAGACGAGGTTGGTCGGTGGTGTACGGCCCAAGGAAATAGCTGTATCGTCAAAATTCTTGGCTCCAACGAGAAAACCCTTCCGTCGCTCGTGCAGTATGGATTCGTAAAGGGTTTGCCACTGCTATCAGACTTGTGAGTATCCATGCGGGACAGGTCTCCGCTGCCCGTGGCTGAACGAAATCCTCTTCTAGCATCAAAGAGCTTTCCCAAGATAAGACAGTAAACTTCACCTTCTGGCTTTCGTTAGTCAGTCATTTGGACCGTCAATGGCAATCCATAAACTCCTCATCTTTCACTGGCACTCCCCTCCGCGAGCTTCATTCCATACTCGATCAGTGCATATCTGCCATGACACCTCTCATGAGCGAGGGTGCCGTTTACACCCCGGTAGCCCCAGACGTCACGGATGACATCCACCACAATGCGGAAGTTCACGTAAAGCGGGTAGTGTTCATGATTGAGATATGCTTACGGTTCTCGCCGGTCAGGTGTGGTGAGGTGTTGTTTGACGTTTTTGCCACCCCCGGAGATGTTCAAATCAAGTTTGACCTCTTCTATCGTCCCCTCGCGCAGAGCCTACGTTCAATACTGGAACAATACGAGTTTACGATTTTCCAACCGCCCTTCTTCGTATTCTACAGGTTCCTTGTCGGGATGTACCTTAGCTTCTACCTTGGCGGTGAACTCGCGCGAAGGGGCAAACCGCCGCCTGCCAGGGTGCTCTGTACGAAGAAAGCAGTCTGCGACCGCTGCAAGTTGATTAGCGAGTTCCTGGGTTCTAGGGAAGAATCGAGAGAGATCGTGGTCACGAACAAAGAATGGACGCATCTGCGGTACGTCATTCCGAAGCTCAAGGACAGTGTTTTCCCTCCGATAGTGACCACGGGGAACTTGTGGAAGACGGTGCGGATCAACAAGCGCCCGCAACCCCCCATCGAGGCGGCGAAAGAGTTTTTACGGACGATAGGAGACGAGGAGGAGGTTTCGAAGTTGATGGAACCACTGGGCGAGGAGGTGCACAAGGCTCTGAACTGCGAGAGGTCGTTTGATTTCGAACGTTGCCTGCGACTCCCCGCTCTCCTGCCCGGTGGTTCCCAAACCGTCTAGCACTCTATTTTGTCTTGCTGCGTTTCTGGTCATCATGATAGTTTTACCTCGCACGCGAATCAAATGCACGTTCATCGCCGGCGCTTGTTCTTGACTTTTTCGATCTCTCACCCCATCCCCCATATCCCCCCACGATGCTGCGACGAACAGTAGAGGACATTTCGACCGGTTCTGACTCGGACTATTCAAAGTGAAATCCATCTTCCGCCTTCATCCGCCCAGCTCACTAATGCCTATGGCTGGAATTTTTGGTTATCAGCTCGGTACGTTGAGGTTTCCAACCAGGTCTTTTGTTCTCTCCAAGGGCTGACCTTTGTTTCGTCGCGCCTGCGAAACCACAGTGGATCTCCTGGTTCCTCTCGTCGAAGGGCAACGAATACTTTTGCGAAGTTGAAGAGGATTACATCCTGGACAGGTTCAATCTCACCGGGTTGAACACCGAGGTTGCGAATTACTCTCAGGCGTTGGATTTGATCACGGATAATCTCGGTATGTGACGCTGCATTTGTTTCTCATCATCCGGGTCTGACTGTGTGTGGCTGATAGACGATGAAATCCACGACGAGTTGAGGGGGACGTTGGACGTTCAAGCGAGGTTGCTATATGGGCTAATCCACGCTCGATGGATCGTCACCGCTAGGGGGTTGGCTAAGATGGTAGCTCTCATTCACCTCATCTGCAAAACCTCACTTCACAGACACGCTATTGTTTTCATCCAGCTCGAGAAATACAAGAAAGTAGATTTCGGGCGCTGTCCGCGTGTCCTCTGTCATTCCCAACCACTCCTTCCCGTCGGCCTGACCGACGTTGCATACGAAAAATCAGTCAAGCTCTATTGCGGCCGATGTGAAGATATCTACTCTCCCAAATCCTCTCGCCACGGTTCGATAGATGGGGCCTACTTTGGAACCTCTTTCCCCCATCTTCTGTTCATGTGTTACCCCGCCCTGATTCCCACAAAGAATGGACCAATAGATGGCCCCGGATTTAGAGGGGGTGCGCCAGAGAGTACTGAGAGTTCCAATAACGGAGGAAGGCGGCCCCGGAGGGGTAGGGAAGACAGTGGAACGAGTGAGACGGTGGGGAACGAAGCGACGAGCACCGCGGCAGTCGCATTGAAAGCGGAGAGGTATCGACCGAGGATCTTCGGTTTCCAAGTGAACGAAATTGCCAAGCTGCAGAGGTGGCAGGAGGCTGTTAGGGATAGGTCAGTCTTCCCCCACGATCAAAGATCTTGACCACTCACAGAGGTCTAGGCAAATCACACGGCTGGAAGTCTGGGAAGTGAACAACGAATGACCGATCCGCCGACCATATGCACACCATTTCCGCTTCCACTCCAATCTACCATGCAAGGGCGCGTTTGGTTACTCGATTCCATTCGTGAAAGCTCGAGGCATTCGATCCACTTCGCCGTCATCACAGACTGCGGCCTATACGACTCGAGAGATGTGAAAACCTCGAGGAGAAAACGATGAACGAAACCACCAACCCCTGTGTCGTCTATGTACCCCGTGTACCAAACTATGATCCATAGTTTACAATTGAATCCGCTTTTCGTCAAACCTCCGGTGATTCTGGACGTTCGTTTTGTGGTGCGGAGGTGGCTGGTGCTGCGCTTGTGCCGGATAGCTTTCGCTTCTTGCTGTACTTCCCAGTGAGCTTGTACTTTCCCCTGGTACCTGGTGATACCGGTAAGAAACCGGCGGTCAAGAAGACGGAAAAAAGCTACCTTTCTTCCGCTTTGCTGGTTTCGTGGGTGGGGCTTGTATAGTTAGGAAATCCTTGTCGACGGATGAACATAGCTGGAGCAACTGATCATGCGACTCTTTCATCAGTCGAGTCCTGTGAACTGAAAGGTCTGTATTGTAGAAAGTAAGGGGGGTGGGGGTCTCGTGGAAGGTTATCCGAATCCACATTACCTGCCGGCTCACTGAGACCGTAGACACCTTTCAAACACTCCGAGACTCGTTCCATAGAACTGCGCTGGCAATCAGTCGCCGCTCACCCGACGTGGGGACGTAGAATCCGCACCTTGGATCGACAAGTCCACTCGCACCGGCAATCGCGAGGACGTTCTCCCAATTGAGCGACCTGAGTCTGTTTTGCATGCTCCCCTCTACCATCGGGACATGCGCAGCGATTGCGGCTAAGAGATGTGACAAATATTCCGTAGTCTCGAGGGCAAGGTGTTTCACTGCGGCAGACTCGATAGGTTCCTCCGCATCCTCCTCCGTTTCTTGGTTGGGGTCGCTCGGAGGTTGAAGGAACTTGTTGGTCAGCCGTTCCACCTCGTCCTGGAGAGTCCACTCCGGTATTGGAACATCTTGGATCAGGAGGGGCCAACGGGTCCAAGCGTCTTTCGGCTTACGCGAACCTGAGTTTGACCCTGAAGCTTCGATGGGTGGGGTAGATGGTGGGTTGTGGACATTGCCGCCGCCAACAATCTGAGAAGAGCCCGCAGCACGTATGAGTTGTGAGGAGAGGTCGAGGGTGTCGTTTGTGCGAAGGGCGCGGAGGAGGGAGGAATATTCCTGCAGCTCTGATCGCAACGCAGTCGGAACCGCTTTCCGCTTTCCTTTCCCCTTCCTCTCCACCTTCATCGCCATCTCCGCAGGCGCGTCCGCAAGAGCCCAAGCCGACAGGAACAGATGGTGGTCGTAAACTGCGATCAGGATCACAAACCGGATTTAAAGCCGAAACCTATGATGACGACCAGAACCGAGCCTGATACCCCGATTGTTATCGGCAGCTCTGCCACGACAACACCCCCCACCACAGACACACCGAACAAGAGTGCAAATATGAACGCTGTCGTAGACGCTGCCATTTCCGAAGTTTGGTATCTCAAGCCCATCATGTTCGCCGGGAGACGTACCCGGATCATCACCCAGAATTTCAATGGGTCAGTGAGTATCACCTACCGCACTCCGGCCGTCCCAGAGCACGTTACTGAATACCCAACCTCCGTTCCACAGACCATGTTCATTTATAGCAATCTGTGATTATATATTCCGATAATACGCCACTGTATGCACCTGCTTACGACTCTTCCAGGTAACATCCTTATTCTCCGTGGCGACCTGGAAATTTTGCCACCAGGTCGCACGACAGTCTCGTACGAGTTCCTATCCCAGCTCGTAGCCGAATATCTGCTCAGGACGAGCCCGGATGTTGACATCTCCGCGGCTTTATCAATCATGCCATATACCCTCAGTAAGCACCTGCTTTCTGAGTGAGACTGGAGACTAACACACCCTTCAGAGGGAATGGATCTGAACCCCGTGTTCGTTGACGTGCACGGATTTCGACCACAGATGCGCAAAGACCTCGACGGGGGAGAAGGTCTTGAACTGTTCTCTCACGCGAACATTCCCCTTGTCCACGGGTGGCTTGTTGATCCACTAAGTCCGGAGTACGAAGCCGTCCAGCGAGCTGGGGACTACGATAACAGTGTGAACGTGGTTGCAGAAGCTGACCACCTCACCCAGGGACGGCTTGTAGTCGACGAGAACGAGGCAGGGGGATCCGGTAGCGGTGCAGGCAGCAGCTCGCATACGGGGAAACAGAATGACGCCTGGTCTACGGAGGAGCGGACGAAAGTTGAAGATGGTACTTCGTCTCCCCCTCGGTGTTTTGTTTTACTCACTCACGCCGACTTAAAGCCATCTCTATCCGCCAGTTCCTCAATGCGACCCAATCTCAGCTAACTTATCATGGACTCTTCCATCTCGCTTCTGTACTCTCGCCTCATACACTCTCAGCCCTCTTCAGAGGGTCTCACCTCTCCGTTGTATACAAATCCGCCCCAACCGAACGGCACCCAAATCCCACTTTGTATACCCTTGTTACAGATCAATCTTTCTTACACGAACGCTCCGTCGTGTGGGAGAAGTTTGGAGATGTTGATGGACAAGGTGCAGAGTTTGTGGATTCCAATTTCATTAAATCCACGCCCGTGGGAGGGGATTATGCCGGAGAAACGGGGGAGAGCACGTTAGCTGCGATCGAGGCACAAATGGCCGGCGTCCACCTGTCAGGGTCCCCAGAGTATGTCTACCAAATCTCCTCGCGCTGGCTATTTCTGTACTCACTCTGGTGCGCCCTTTAAAGTGAACAACTAGCCCGGCGGTTACAGATGGAAGAAGATTCCAGAGCACACGATATTTACCGCCGGAGGCAACAAGCTTTCGTAGAGAGACAGCAGCGTGAGGCATTTGCTCAGGCGGAGAAACTCCAGAAGAAACAGAAAAAGAAGGAAAAGGACTGTGTGATCATGTAGTTGCTGTGTGGCTTTATTTGTTGTATTTTAGGGAGCTGGAGCATTTTTTGAATAATAAGGATGATAGAACGATGGGGGACGCATAGTTAACTGTCCGAGAACTCTGGAAAACTGCGATAAGTAGAAGCGACATCGGGGATACAACCAACGTAAAGTCGGTTCATGATGCTCTGCAACATACATGGCTCCGCAAAACAAACTTAACAACCACCGCCTCCGCCACCTCCACCTCCACACCCTCCCCCTCCTCCCCCTCCCCCTCCACACCCACCTCCTCCAAACCCTCCTACAAACCCTCCAAACCCCCCATATGTTCCTGCTCCATAGCTTCCTCCGTAACTTCCTCCATAACTTCCTCCTCCATACCTTCCTCCTCCTCCATACTTTCCCCCTCCGTACTTTCCTCCGTACTTTCCTCCTCCAGACCCCCCTCCCCCAGATCCTCCTGTTCCTTTGACAGGAGTTTTACCACCACCCCCGCCGCCACAACCGGCCCCACCGCACCCGCTGCCCTTCGAAGAACAGCTTGCACCAGAAACCCCACTTCCACACCCACCCTAGACCGCAACGATTAGGAACGGAAGAGTTCGTTGGACACACACACTTACAGCCGCACATCCCCCATCTGCTCCATGGGGAGTTCCGGACGGACACCCGTACCCATAAATTACAGGCACGGGTGCTAAAAACGCAAAGTCGTGCTCCCGCTGGGAGGCGTCACGATCCCCTCCGCCCACCTTGAATTTACTCAAACCCCAGTCTATCTTCTTTGGCGTCTTGCGAGCCCGTCGCCAGCGTGTTTGGCGGGTGATGCCCTGTACGTGGACCGCGTTATGATCGCTAGGGTGTGTCGCGAGGAGTGAATCGACGCGGTTCGGTGGGTCGATTGGAGATTTCTTCTGAAAGAACGATCCTGAAGCACGGTTCGGTTTCCGGCCAGTAGTGCCCCCCTGTTTCACTGGTCAGTACTGCTCCGGGGAAGAATGGAACAAGAGCTGACCGGCACCGGACAACCGCAGTGCATGTAGGGGACGTGAAATCGTCGCTACCGCGAATGTCAACACGGCCCTCTTTATAACGAAATGAACCCCCACCTGCCATGCATCATAGGTGGTATCAAAGGAGTTTGATAAATGGCTATCTTCAACAGAATCATCGCTGGGATGTGTAAGTTAACAGTTTTTCAGTGGCATGGTGTCCTTGACATACTGGTTGACAAATCGTCCGACGAACGAGATACAGTCGTTAAAGTATTTCTCCGGAAGAAGTTGGTGGGTGCTTTCGGGGATTGTTGTTAAAAAAATCGTTTCAAAGACCCAGAGTCACAAACTTACTGCCACGCAATATCAATGTCCAACGTCGGTACGAAGAAACGATCGGGCGCCGAAGAGATCAAATCCAGAAACCTTCAACTCATACTCAGTCGAGCTTAGAACAATAGCAGCGCTTTACTCACGCGTGATACCGTGCGATGCAATGTGCCAGTGCTTTCTCGTTGTCCCTATTGTCAAAGAAGCCCAGTCGACTCCAGTGCAGATCATCCATCTTGTCGGTGAACACTCCCTGTCGTTGCACCTATTCCCAGAACGGATGAAATTCCGTGGTCGGATCTCAGCGAAGAAAACACTTACAGCGCTGACAAGGTCAAGAGAATACGGACGGTCGTCGGTATATGCACTCATGACCCTTCTCAACCTGGAGGTTGTCGATTGGCCAAAGGTGAATGGCGGGGCTCGGGGGAAGTATACGCACATGGGGTCCCTGAGGTATCGACTCAGCTCGCTCTTAAGCGTGTCGAGTTTGTACTGCACGAATTCCTTGATCTTGTTTCCCCACGCCACGGCGTCAGTAGTTTTGGAGTACCCATCCTCCGTAATTTTGTGCCGGCCATCGAGGTGGTAACATAGATTCTTGCTGGCGTAGATACTCGCCTTGATCAACTTGGCTTTGTTTTTGTCTAACTTTCTGGCCTTCATTAACAGCGTCCCACTGAACGCACTTCAGCGTTGATCATGAATGGAACGGAGTGGTACTCACGGAAGGTAAACCGCGTCCCCGAATCGGTTTACGTCGTCAAGGTTCTTGGGATCGTTCACGAGATCGTTCACGAACTTGGCGACCGCAAGTTTCTCTCTCGTAACGACGAGTTGACACGATGTACAGACACAGCTGAAATCTTCTTGTGCCAGACCGGCCCTTCCTGGTGCGAGGTAAGCTGTGAACCCAAAGTATTGAGAACTATGCCATCGGATCAAGTCTATGTAGACTAACGTGCAACCACAAGAGCGCTGCATTTCGGACATACAATTTCGCGTTCAGTATGCACCACACAAGAATCGAGCGGGTCCCAGGGAAGGCCGGTCGCCGTTTCCCACGAGTGCAAGATATCACTCTGTGGCCTGTACTCGGATATATTCCCCATGATCGCCTACGCTTCATGAGTGCTTATCCATAAGACATAGCCATGAACGGGGCGTACGAGCATATCAATGGGATTTGCAGCGAGTGTCTTGAGAACCTGGAGGTCTTTGATTCGAAGGAGATCCTCTCCGTACCGTCTGTGGCGGGTGACGCAATTCCTCAGTTTACGATCGAGAACATGGAACCTCTTAACTTACGATGGGTTCAACATGTACGCATGCCAGATGAGCCACACATCCAAGGGAGGATTATGGAGGGAGCCACTCGGCTGGAGCAAAGCAGATAGCTTCGAAACCCAGCGATGGAACCTACAGAGCTAAATTTCGGCGAAAAATAGACCAACCTGGAGGCTACACAGTACGTACCTTTCTAGAGCGAGCTCCAAGAACCAGGTCCACCTCTTTTCTGGCTCTAGCTCTTGAGCCAGCGGTGGTAGTTTGTTACGTACGTCCTGGTTGGCCTCCAAATCGGTGACCCGATTCTTCAGTTCCTTGACAGCCCTCAGTAGTCCAAGATGCGTATTGAGCTGAGAGATGGTCACAAAGGGGTCTTCCGGGGTCTTTCCCCCCACGGGGATACGGAACTGCTTGTAGTAGGGAGACGAGGCGGAATGGTCGGAGGCATCCACTGAGAAACCTATTCCACGGGTGGTAGTGTGCTGTGGCGGCGCGGTGCCCTTGCCTATCAAGTTGTCGAAGAATCGCCTTGCGTCCATGACTGTGAGATTTCCAACGAAGGTACGGACGTCCACCTTTTAACCTTAAGAGATAATAGGCTCGGTGCCGCCCCTGAGACCTGAGGCCTGACCCCTGACTTGTAGGTTTTTACTCCACGAGACAGATCCAACTACTGAAAGGCTGTGAGATCAAGTTCGGGCACAGTGCCCATGTTCCCGACTGAATTGCATTCTCCAGATCACCTTCAGGACTATGAACACGGGAGGATACGCGATGAGTTGTGAGAGCGCTCGAATCAAAGATAGATGCGTCTCGGTTGAGGGTCGTTGATTCACGGGCTGTGAGTAGTAGTGGCTATGACGATAGTCAACTCTTCCAGGGGCCACCCTCACTGTACAATGCAGCGGCTTCCGTTCATTAAAGCGAACCGGTGATAGGTTAGGCGCATTTGTTATCTACTCATGATGATTGGTGAAAATCGTGACAGAAAGGGGTACGGCGGGTCCCAGCCTGCAAACCAGACTATAAGAGCTGTGCATAGTTCTGCAGCTCCACCGTTAGTTTGAGAGCCGTCATTTCCTAGTATCCCCAACTTTTGGAGGGTCGTTGGGAGGATCAGCGGGGGGTCCGACTGAAGTTCGAGCTCCATCCGGGTCGGACCCGGGAGGGCGATGATAGTGAATGTAAACAACTCGTGGGGGCGGTGGGCTTCGTGAAGAGCATCTGGAACTGCGTTCATATTGCATGCGTTAAGACACGAGACACTGGTCAGATGATGGAGGTCGGCCTAACACTTTCTCACAATCCCAGCACGTAGTTCTTCCTCCCTAAAAGTGTGAAGGTTTTGGTGTGTTCATACTATGGCACGGTCGGAATCGAACGCACCTGTACTCGAACATAATCTGTACACCGACGAACAGACAAAAACACGTAAAGAGCACGAATCGGATACCTGTGTGATAAATCGAGGTTGGCGTGATTAGTCATGTGAGTGGTATCCCTCCACTATGGTCGTACGTACCTTCCCAGTTACCTGTCAATTGGCCGACCATGTACGATATACCATCTGTTCCAATCACGAATCCAACGAGGTTCGCTGTCAGCATCATGAGGATGTTAAACACCCCCCCAATGGCGCATACATGTCGATACCACCGCTGAGGGCCGAACTGAGCGGCGGTAGGGTCAATGGATGTACCCACACAGGATGGGGGTAGCTCACCTTGGATTGGGGTAACACAGTCCTAGCAATCAACTCTGGGACGAGGAATAGGCTGACCAACCATCCCCAGGCGAGGAGCTTAAACGAAAGGTCATGCCAGAGTGCGACAAAAGTGAAGATGAGGACGCTCGAGACGAGGACATTTCGCGTCCCTCCGAGTGGAATATAGATGTACCTAATGCGAACACTTAGTGGTCGCGAGGATTGAAGCTTGTAAGCACCATTACCTGACAATCCAGAGATTATAACTCCTGTGCCAACTCTTCCAAAAACCGAAGCTTGAATAGTTGTTCGCCATGCACCGAACCATATTTTCTGGTGGGTCAATCCCATCCACGAGGGCCCATAGACGGAAGAATCGCCATGGCAGTAAAAGCTATTTGGTATGGGTGGTTAGGTGGCGGGAAGCTCCGTCAAAAGTAGATCCATACTTTAAGCCAGACGATAATCAAGTTCCAAAAGCCGATCATACTGAGCTCGGGTGCAGAGAACCCATCCCAAGCTTTGGTGTCTTTGATGGCCACCATATACATATAGTGAAGGACGAACTCCATCGTCAGCAAACACACGAAAAAGCGGATGGCATATGCGACTATTGAATTCCATGTTAGAGCATTTCTCCTGCGCATCTAGAGATAAGAAGCCGGTTATTCGAGGGAATGAAATGCGACACAAAACAAATTTACCTGCCACATGAAATCGTTGAATGTGATTATGGGACCTGCGATATATAAAGGAGGGTAGAAGATATATGCGAGGTAGTTTGTGAACGTATAAGTCTCAAGCGGATGGGCGTTGTTCGTCCGCTCCTTGTGGGACATGGTCGCCTGGTCCACCTGGTTTGTCTGTCAGAACGCTGTAACCTGTTAAACAAGAGTCCGAGCTACCTCTTTCGGGGGTCCTTGAGTGATTGCCCAATGGTAGTCCATCCCAAAGGAGACCAATCTGAGCATGGTCACGTTGAAACTGACGTGCCACCGGGGATAGGCACCTGGGATGTTGTCCTGGGGTTTGAGTTAGTTCAGCCACACATGTCGGAAGGAGGAACCAGACCAGAAATTCAAGCGACGAGTGTAGCGAGGCGAAGCGGTAACCCGCGTAGGTCTCGTTGGCAAACAACACCAGTGTATTAAAGACCCAGAGAAAGAAGGGGCTGATGGTGCTGCCACCAGCGTAACGGGATATTAGGTAGTTGATAGAGATAATGATTAGGATCTTGAGCGCGCTCGCTCCGTGTAACCCGAAAAGCATGAGGATGGAAAACCCGCGGATGAAAGGGATGAGATGAGCACGGTCCGGTTGAGTATTAGGTGAGTGGCGCAGATGGTGCAGGAACTTGAAAAGGAAGAATGCGAAGGAGAGCAAGATGAGTGCGGGTATATTGTTGCGGAAGGATCGATATTGAGCATCGCTGTTGTCCTGGAGCGAAGGTTAGCAGGTCTGGAAACTCCGGGGTAGCTCCTATGGTAGAGCTCACCACTTGGCGGCCAAACAGCCACCCTGGAGAAAGCTTTCGTTTATAATATGGATAGTTATGGTGTTCAGCTACATTCTATCGGTTAGAACTCGATCATGGCGGAGCGCCTCGTCTACTCACGCGAGCTGAGTCTAACAGGTATCCACACCATTATTGGGATGACCACGATAAAGACCACATAGTAGAAGAGGAATTCCGGCGTTTTCCAGCGCGGTGTGGTGGTCTGTGGTTGGTACGAAGACGGAATATCAACTGTGAGTTTTACAATCCGACTGGGCCGTTTTCTGTTCACGGGTTCCTCGATTCCGAGCGGGGACAGTTGGCGGTCACCTAAGGGCATATGGAGGACGACGTGGTCGGACATTCATACCAGTTTGGAGTCGGCAAGGGGATGGTGGGCAGACCAGCGTCCGTTTCTGGATTAGGCATGTATTTCCCATCACCTGACCCGAGGAACCAACATGGGCGTCTCCCCGCCTCGTCAATCATCTCCTTCATCCGCCTCCCCCCCCCCTCCCTCCCCTTAATTCCACAAAACATCACGAAAAACCTCCTGTGGGTTCTGGACGGGTTGTCTGCTATTGCCGTTGCTGACTTCACTTGCGCAACCAGATTCCGGACACCCCACGCTCTCTACTAACGACCTTTTGTACTTTCTTTTTCACAGCTCCGTAATTACATTTCTTGTACCACATGGCCTCGCCTCCTACCCAGGAGCTCCCACCGTGGTACACTCTGATTACTTCCACTGCTACTGATGTGGCTGGAAACCCAACTGCCACGTTCACTACCCTCATGAGGCTTCCGCTCACCTACTACGGCCCGAGTGTGCGTCACCCGCCGCACCGCACGCCGCCAGCGCTCTGATTATTCTTTTTCGCTCAATAGATACCTCTGGGTACCGACACGAACATCTGGGTCTATGGAGGTCCAACACCGCCGAGTACGACGGATTTACCACCCGCATCACCAACGCCGCCAAGTTCAACGAATGTTTCTCCCACTCCTGGCTCGACTCCCGTGACGCCCCCCTCTTCTACTTTACTGCCAACATCAACCATAACATCAATCTCACCATCAGAAACCTCTTCATTGCCCGAGACCCCCTCCACAGGATTGTTGCCGACTGGTTCACCAACCGGGTCCTCTGTTACTTCCAGCTCAACCTCCGCAGGGCCCACATCTGGACCAGGTTCATCGAGGCTCGGCGGGACTGCTATTGGTGCGATCGTTGGGAGTATTATTGCGGCACTTATCATCTTGCTTTGTTGTTTACTCGCCTTGCGTTGGCGGAGGAACAGGCGAAGGCATCGCAACGGGCACGATCTTTTGACCCCACCACCCGAGCGTCATCGGCACTCTCGGTTGTATTCCTTCACCGACGATAGTCCACAAAACCAACCCGCTGAACCACAGGGTCCTCGTGAACCGATCTGGACTGGCTGGTCGATGGTCCATGCTTCTGCGGAGAATCGCTCCGTTCCCCCGGTGGAAGGTGGTTGGACTCTCGTGCACGATAATGATTCCGGTGATCGAGTCCCAGGAGAAGGCTCTCCGAGAGGAAGCGGCGAAGAAACAGATCCATTCCTCCGAGCGAGTTACTCCAACCAAATGTCTCAGCAGCCAAGCGCTCGTCTTGTTGCCCCCGCTCCGGTCCTGGACGCCACGCACGGTTCCATGGATTCCGCTTCAACTGGGACTTCAGGTTATGGAATCGTCGTAGAACCTTCCCAAGCCCGGTTTAGTCATCTCGTTCCGCCTCCGGTCACACAATGGGGAAATATCTTACCCCCAGCGGTCCTCACTCAGATGGTCGACGAGCCCCGCCGTCACGATGACATTATGGAGGAGGATGAAGAGGACTCTCTGCTGGAACCTCCACCCCGCCTTGACCCTGATCGTCTTGGTATTTCGCGTATTACTCCCCGGCCATCACTTAGATCACTCCGGTCTGAGCGTAGTCTCCCTCCGCCAGGCACTCCGGCTAGTTGGGACGAGACCCCGCAGTTGATGACGGCTCAGAGGATTCGGGTGGATGAGATGGACAGGGCCGAGGCTCGTGAGGTTCCTTCTCCGATCACCGGCTCTTCAAGTCTGCTCGGTCGACTTGGATGGCTAAACCGACGCTCGAGGCAAAGCACTCCAGAACGACAAGGATCCCGTCCGACCACCCCCCTCCCAGAACCTGACATCGAGGCTGGCCCAAGTTCAAGACTTCTTGGACATCCGCAAGGGTTGAGGCCGGTCTCTGGGCACAGTGGTACCAGCGGAGAATCCGGAAGCACCCTCTTCCATGACGCTCAATCGAGAACTGAAACTCCCCCACCCTTACCGTCTCCACCCCCCGCTTTGACTATCAGTTCACGTTCGAGATTGCCTATGTCAGAGCCCATGCAGGAATCTACATCAGAATCCCCCACTATTCGGGTAGTCGGAACTAGTTCCCCGTCTCAATCCCAAACGGATGATATGGACCCTTTTGCAGATACCACGAGTTCGACTGTGGTTCAAGACCCATTGGATTCCCCAGCTCCTATTTCCCGGTTTGCTACGACCTCTTACGAACGTGATCCAATGTTCCCGCCTGGTTTGATCATCTCCCGATCGTGGATGACATCGTCTGGCACTCTCTGTACCTCAGATAATACAGATAGTCCTTCAATCTCGATGGATATCTACGAGGAAGCACCTCCCTCGGTGGCTGAGAGGTGGAGGTTCATAACTGGTGGAAATGGGTCCGGCAGAGCTACTGTACGTTTTGTTTCGCTCGTCCATGCCATGTCGACTAATGAGACTATCTCACGTTATAGCAGCCCCCGGTTTTGATCCACCCCCGAGATGTCTCCCGGTCGGAAGCTGGTTCTCTACACTCAATGAGGTCCCACCTTAACCCTGGTTCACCACGTTCCGTTTCTGGATCTTCCCCCGCATCTCTATTCCAACAAACCCCCGATTCTTCCCAAGGTTCTAGGTCTCATGGTCGTTCCAGAGGCAGCGGGCACTCGCTTGTTCACCAGACCTCTATCTCGTCTCAGGGTCGCCGTCCCCGTCGTAGACCTGAAATTGGTGAATCTCCTCTCCCCAGTCCTTACGGCCGCCTGAGTCTTGGTGCTACGGGAACGGCCGCGATGAGGTTCGACTTCGGCCAGCGCGATGATGGTTACTCTCCACCTGTAACTCCGTTCAGTACCTACTTCACAGTGGGCGGAAGCGTCAATTCCGCAGGGACGAACATTACAGCTGACATCGTAGATCCTGTCACCGGAGTTGCGGTCAGGATGCCCAGGATGCCAGCCTACACTCATGATCGAGAGAACCGTCACTCGCATCCCTACTATCCGCTGGAAGACTGAGTGGCATACGTCTATCCTCCAAATTCCTCAACCGATTCAATTCAACCCGTCCACGATATCTCGGTCCAACTCGTTCCCTGGCGCGCGTGCGTGCTGGGAAGTTGTTTATTCTCCTCCTTTCTCCCGGCTCAAGAAGCAACTGGGTGGCTTGGCACCACATTGTTTCCTGTCAACTTCACTGGGCACGGACCTTGTTGTACCCTACGGGTACAAGGACACTATGAGACATCTCATCTTGATCTGCTTCATTTCGTTGGGTTTTCCATTCGCTGCATCACGGACAATGAAAGTTTTGACGAATTGCATTTACACCTTTAACGACCTCTGCTTCATTCCGTCCGCCCTTTTCTTGCATTCCATCCGCATTTATGTTTGGTAGAACTAACCTAAAGTTTCCTTTTATGCTTTTCTCTACCTCTTTGCTCCATTGCTGATGATTTGCTGATCCCTTGCGACACCTCTGCGATACCTCACACCGATACACCTTTACCCCCCCACCGTTAACCTCTGACTCTCTGCCCTGTACCTTGCATAAATGTATCTACTGCACCCTTGCTTCTCCTTGTGTGCAATATATACAATTTCAAGCGCATTCGATCCATTCTATGATCGCGCCCGAGGTCTGATGGTATGATATTGGGTCCAAGATTGAATTACGACCCCGTGAGAGCGTTGGTGATCCGCGGCGGGGGGGAGATGCGAACAGTCGCAGACAACCAGGAACGACGTTACTGAGTCTTGGACCTTCCAACACGAAGATCGTGCTCATTTTGGGTTCGGGTTGCCCTCGGGTTCGGATGGCACACCCTTGGTTGGGAAAAAAATGAACTGGCAGAGAAAATACGTCCGGCGGGGGTCGAGGAGTAGTTTACGCGTGATTTGACCGATATTAGACTCGCCTGTGCAATTCCCCTACTTGCTGAACGTGAACCGCTCATGGACGTTCAGACGCTGTAGATGATGGGATCCCGTCCCCAGTATCTCATGACGTTTGGTTCGTACTCAGTCCTGGTGAACAGAGAGGCACCCTCGTTATCGTGCCACGCGGTCACCCCCGGATCCAAGGCCAAATGCATAGTAACCGCCAGGCACACAGCCCTGGATCGCGGCCCCCCCGGGCCTGACCACAGTCTCGATGGTTCTCAGGTCACCGCCCGTCAAGTATAGGGCCAAGAAGGAATTCCAGACAGGCAGTTCCGACCGATTCCCTACGATTGGTCGGAAATCGTGCACATGGAGGATTGGATGTAATCGTACAAAGCGATATAGATCCGCACTCGACACCATCCCCATATCGGGGAGACAACAAGATCGCAATGAATGAAAGGTCCGCGCTCAAGAGTCGAGGCCGCCGGTGAGCTCGTGACACCAACAATAGTATCCTCATGTCAAGTAACAGAATTTTAATTACCGTCAGAAAGCTGTCGCTTTCCTAGACGAGACGTCGACGTTCGATCATAGTGATGGCTAGTTGTCGGAGACTTTGTCGCCACTGCCCACAAGGCATCCCAGATATCGGACGGCAGGCAGTTGAAAACATCCACGCATTAAAGCAGGCTATACATAAACTAATAGTACAGGTAGGTAAGATTCAGCAAACAAGATAAGACGCGACGACGCGGACAACAGAGTCCAACAATCAATCCGATGACAAGTCAATCACATCTCCATCGTCCACCGCCTTCCTCTTCACTCCAGCCACTACCGGGCCGGTCTGAGTTCTGCCGGCAACGGCCAGAGATGTCGAAGAGCTTGCAACTGGGGCATCTTCAACCGGCACGACAACGGGAGCCGGATTGCTAATTTTGTAAGGCTTGGTCCCGGCCAAAGCGGCTTGAACGTCTTGATACCGCGCACCCATTATCCTGGCTAATTGGTCGGGAGTTCCGACGAGGGCGAGGAAAGCGCGTGCAGTCTCCACCCGCCCGCTCCACTTGTCCATTGTCGCCGTGCCCTGCTCCCTCGACACTTGCAGCCCGTGTGGTGATCCTCTCGTGATTGTGGTGTAAGTAACAGCGTTCGGGAGGGTGCTCCTGATGTTGGTTTCCATATGCGAGCGTCGCTTCTGTGCAGCCCAGAACGTCTCCGTAACAGCGCCTGACCGCAGGAACTTGTTCACCTTCGCGCAGTCCGAGCATCTACAGGTGAGCTCCTTGACGAGGGCATCAGGTTTCTTGGAGGGTGAACCCAAGAGGTCCTGAAGCCACCTCTCTGCAAATGCACGCAAGAAAGCGTCCAATATAGGAAAGTCCGACCCGTTGTACTGCTGGTAACGGGCTTTCAACTTGGGGATGAGCGGGGTGATAACCTTCTGGTATTCCATCAATAGATCGCCTTGCGGTCGAGAGACCAAAGTAATCAGTCGGCCAGAACTCTGAGTCCTACGGGTAAGAACCATGAGGTCGAGGAGCTTCAGGATACGAGTGTGATCTTGGGATTCCGTATATGCGGAGGGGAGATAACGACTGTAGACAACCACCTGGCGATACTCGGGTATTGCGGCGACGATGAGGCTGTCGATAGCGTGGTTCAGCATTGTCGTGTATGTTGATGTCTCCTCTGGAGTGCCTTTTGAAGGTAAAAGTTTATCCTTCTCCTTCCACAATCCCTCAGCTAGGTCAACCCAAAAGTCGAACATCTGACGGAAATTGACCAGTTGTTTCACGATCCTGGGAAGTGCGCCGAATCAGTGAGTCACGCCGTCCGTTCGGCGTCAGCACGCACGTTTTTGAAAAGAAGGGCAACCCTTCTGATTTCGCGATACCGACAAACATTTTCACGTCGTCTACGTTTGGCTGCGACTTGATTGTTGAGACCGCTGCAGTGGTCTGTTGTTTCCACCATGCCTTCACGTTTTGATCTTGCGTAGGAACGCGAGCCTGTAGGGCGCCTATGAACTCTACGGCATCCCTTGTGCTGAATCTGTTCTGTATAACCTTCTCGATCCTGCAAGGCGTAATGAATACCAGAGGGTATAAATGAGGGAGTGGAATGCACTGACGTGTGCTTGACGCGATCAAACGTGAATGTGCTCCAAGCTTGAACCAGGACATCCAAACCGAGGTGCGCACACTCGTTTTGCGTACTCTTCTCTAGGGTCTTTTGCCACATGGGGAAATCGCTCCATTCCAGAGCGAGATCGAGCAACAAAGACACATGTTTTGGGAGCCTGTGCGACCAGCGTCCGTAATCGGCGAGGGATCGAGCCATGCGTCTGTTCCTCTCCGTTGGCCCTTCTGCTCTCCATCTTTCCAGTTTCTTGAACGCGTAATCAGCACCACCGATCCTCAGTGGTGTTGTCGAGTCCTCTCCGGCCAGAGACATGACCAGGACAGAACGGCGATACCCTATGACTCATGTTAGGCATAGAGGGTAGAAGGATCGGCAGTCACTTACAATATTTGATCGGTGCACCTTCCTATACGATGATCAGTCAGAGGCGCTGCTTGGATAAGGGCGGAACGTACATTTCCAGTATAGCCCTCGAACTCCTCGTCGTCTGGGTCTTCGTCCTCGAATCCAGGGTCTTGGGGGATCATGTTAGACTCTGGCTCCAATATTATAGGATCGCCCCCCTCAGCTATGTCTCCCTCTAGATCATACAAAACCTCGATTCTGTACTCCCTCTCGTGGACAACTGCCATTTTCGGGGAAGGGTCATATTCGTCATCGTAATCAAAGCCATACACATCTGCATCTCCGGACACCTCGTACTCCAGGAGCCCAAGGCAAAGGAAGATACCGTGTTTCTCTGCGACCGCCCGGATGTTAGATACAAGGGTAGCGTCTTTGCCCTTGAGGGTGGAGAATTCGAGACCGGCACCACTGTACTGGTGATCCAAGAGGAATGCGATAGTCCCGGAGTCCGGTTCATCGTAACCCCCTTTTCCCCACTTGCGGAAGATTCTTTCGACAGCTGACAAGGCAGAATGCAGGTCTGGGAGGTGAGGGGGCGGAAGTCCAGGTAAGGAATTCACGAGGTTGTAGGAGATGGCGAGACGATATCCGGAGGTCACGGGCTTGACTTCGTGGGTGACGTCCGTATACCAGGCAAGGGCTGAAGTTGCAAACCCGGAAGAGGGGGAGACGTTAAATACGTCCTTGTTGTTGCCGTGGGAGACATGGACTTCTCCGCCCTCAAATTCTGATGGGAGGACAATGATGAGGGAAGCGAACATCCCTTGTGTCTTTTCTGTGCTGTGGGGGGGTCAGAGGTGTATCAGGACTACCATTGCATAGAACGTACTCCTTGTGGGGCAAAAAACTGGAGAACGGTCAGGGAACGAGAAATGTACGGAAAGGGAGAGTGACTGACTGAGAACCGGTCTTATAGAGGAGTAGTTTATATAAGTCTGCCCGAGGTGGGGGTTGGTTGGGGGGTAAACCCAGTCCAATAGCGACCTTCTTGATGACTGTTTCCAGAAAGGCGGACCAAGCGGGGTTTTTGAAGGAGATCTTGTCGGGGTTTATTTCGAACGTATCTCTGACCGTCGTGTCCACGACGGTTTCAGTCCCTTTCCCGAACGGAGCTTGGGTGGCGGCGGCTTCGATAAGCTTTGCATCGCGCTCACTCAGGGGGAAGCCAATCAGACCGATCCCCTCGATGTGTAGGCTGGGGAGGGGAGTCGACGTAAAAGTCTCGCTGAGGGCGAATTTTCCCTTGAAATCGAAGTCTCCTTTGAAGACACGCTCGAGGTCGTCCTGGGGGTTTCGTTTATCGTAAGGCGGATTGTGGCGGATTGAAAAAGAAAGATCCGCACCCGCAGGTTCCCTCCGCACGAAACATCCGACGACGCGTCGCTGTCGCCGTTGGAGTCGTCCATATCAGTGTCGTGGTCCGTCGCAGGCAGTGAGGCGGGTGTTGAGGCTTTCATTGGGTCGTGTGTGGACGACATGATGGTCGAGCGGAGAAGGAGCCACTCACGGGGTGACAGCGTGCATGTCTGGCTGCGGGGCCACTAGCCCTGTACGCTGGTGCCACCGCGACTCGGTGCCCATCGGCCACACCTCGACAGAGGCACAACCGCGCCTGGGAAGTTGGTTTGCTGACGTTGTATTAGGGGGTCTACGCATAATATTCTGGCCCTGAGCAGACTGACAAATGTTTCCAGGGTCTGTTTCATTTGCGGCTGCCGTTCTCAGCGCGTGAGTCCACTCGCGGTACTCCCGCCGCTACTCGGATGCCGTGTATGTACGCCACCATTTTTGCCTTTCAGACCACCACACGGCAGCGGGGTCGGCCATCATCACTGGGTGCGATCATGCCTGCAACTGTACAAAAGCGCCAATCGCTGGTGCATTCTCCGCTGACGCTCACTGCACTTTCGCACAGGACGTCTGCGCGGTCGATTTCCCCCCACCGGCGGGCGCGGTCCGCCGATGGGGAGTGGGTCCGGTGGCCCATTGGACGATCGGCCGAAAACCGAAGAGCCTCGGACCGACGGATCCCCGGGCGTCTACTGCTCCTGGGGTGCTCCGTCTCGGTGACCCACGTCCGATCAAGGTGTGTGGCTCCTTGCCACCGTCCGGACGCCTGTTATACAGGCTAGATGAGCAAAGCATTGCCACGCCGCCGACATACGCGGAACGTCTAGAATTCCATTTAGTCGCCACCCGGCTTGGAAGCACCCGGGTGGGCGATACCCATGAACCGGCTCCGGGGGAGCACGTTCTCATCGTCGACTCGATCTGCGTACCCCTCCCCCGTGACTCACCTGGGGCTTTGCTCCTGCTCCAGCCGTCTTCCTGGCTAAATTTGCCACGCAGACTCTCGCCGACTCGGGTTTCATTCCATCATCAATTAAAATTACGACAGAGAGGGGGCCGTCAGGCTCGTCTTGAAGTCGAGAACCAATGCGAGGCGCTCGGACCGGCCGTCATTGCACCGCACGGGATCAGGATCTAACATTGAATCGCTTTTCACTACAGGCGTCCCACCGGGGCACAATGTGGGTCTCCAAGTATCACGATCTGCGACAACATAAATACCCCCGACCGTTCTTCGCTAGTCCCATAAACCATGTCAGCGCCGCACGTCGTAGTATGTCTCTGTCACGGCCAGACGTTCTGGGGTCGAGCAACTCAATCCACAGGGGATGTCGTTCTTCAGGTACGCAGTGAACAGATATCTCACCCTCCTCCAACTCACACCCTCGCTCACCAGCCACTTGACCCTTCCACCCTCCACCCCGGACTCCTCCCACATCTTGGAAGGTCGCCCATCATGCCGTCCGATCCTGCTTTCAACTCGCAAGCCACAGGTCTCCCACCGACTCCTGACTGTTTTTACCGATTCACAACTCCCCCCGCCCCCCCACATTCTGTGTCCCCACCCCAGCCGCCACTTGATCCGCTGCTGCCGACAATGCAAACCTTCCCTCCTCAACCCTGGATCACTCCAGCAATTGTTCCATCTCCGGCCACAGTCTGTGGTTGCGGCTTCTGTCAATTGGTGGAGGTTCCGCAACGCCGCTATCAGAGCACCCAAATCTCGATGGAGGCTGACTCGAGAATAGGAGAAACAGTCACATTCTCAAAGGGTGGCTGCGGTATCCTCTTGAGGGATGCCATCGACAATCGACTTTCCGGATTGGTAGGCGGCGATGACCTCATGTTTGATGGCTTCAACGTGTCCGCGTTCTCGCTCAGGATTGAAGTTCGTCCCTTGATTCGATTCTCTTTGTAAACGCTGACCGTCCTATTGTAGTGGCCCGGCTATCCGCTCTGGACCAACAAGGTACGAATGCACGATGTTTTTTTGTTACCAAGTCTCTAATCCACAATGTAGTTCCGAGCCCGAAATTGGGGTGGAAGCCAAGGCCGGATCTCACGGGCACGACTTGCTGTCCAGATCGCAAAGCGCGTCGCGGAATTTATTGCCGTATGTCCCATCTATCATTGGGCTGACGAGAGAGGCACTGACTTGTTCGTTCTAGGCAATGGAGGGAGTGCAGTGCACCGAGCCGGATTGGAAGGTTGGTAAAGGCGGCATCCAAACCGACCGCCTCGTGTTGGGTTCCCTATCTTGTGTTTCTCGAGGGTCTTGGCAACCGCTATTACTACTACTCCCATAGTTCAACTTCTATTTGATTCACTGCATATCATAGTTTCATCACGAATCGGCGTACAGACCATCAAATAATCAGAGTTACCCTAATTTGACTCAATCTCCACGAAGCATGCGATCAAATCTGTCAACCCTTGACACCCTCAAACATGATCCTGATGATGTGTGATGCCGCGGGGGCCCAAGGCGATCACGAGCGGTGCGCAGATCACAATCGAAAAGCAATGAATGGAGAGCATGACATCGAGGAGCGCATCATCGCCGACCCACTCGACCACAAAGAAAACCCTGCGAATAAGGCACGGTGGTCTCCCGTGGCGATGCAGGGCGGATCGATAGCGGTCGGAGTGCCATGGCAGTTGACAACCGACCTTGGGTTTCATCTGTGGGCCGAATATCCGCAGAGATCACCTGCAAAGGGCGCCAGAGGATGTTCCCACGACCCTGATCTCAGGATTGAGAAGAATCAGTCGAGCGTCATGATGATGAGGTGTGTGAACGCACCCTGCTTAGGTTTCAAATAAGGATTCCCCGTGCCCATACCCACGGACAAAGGGAAAAAACAATCATTATTTTAAGTTGTAAAACGTAACCCTGGTAGACCCTCTAATCATCGTCACTCGCGGAACCCCCAACACGAGCGTTGACCCACTCCATCAAAACGACAACTCTACCCGAGTCACTAGCGTGACCGAGGATTGAAGTGATACGCTAATCCTCGATGGCAGCCACCCGGAGGGAAGCACTACTACTAGTACCGACGAGTGAAGCCATACGCAACGGTCCGGCTGACATTTGAGGGATTGTAGAGGAGAGACTACGCTATAGTAGTCTACAATCAGAACTCGCCAGGACCAGGACCAAAGTGCTCTCCGTTGGCCAACGGCCTAAGGATGGGGCCCGCACCGTCAACACCCGCGAAGGGGATGCTGTTGCCACTCCAGTCGATCTCAATACCCCGTCGTTGCAGGGCAAAGAACATAACCAAGGCAGAAATAGCAATGGCACAGGAGAAGGCAGCCGAGGTGATGCTGAGAGAGGGCTCGTCACTGTGAACTTCACGATCAGGTGTAGCGGAGGTCACTCACTAGTTGTACTTGGACCACCAGGCGAAGAAACGCCTCCTGGGGAAGTAGTTGAAGAGATAGGCGATGGGGATAGCGGGCCAAACGTTGACCATGTTGTAAGGAGCCCAGGTGGTTCCACCAGCTAAGAAAACGGAAGCGTGGAAGTAGGCGAGGATCTTGAACTTCCTGCGAAGGAAGTAGAAGGGGATAGGCAAAACGGCGCCGATGAGGAAGCACCACAAGAGGTCGTTATAGATGGCACCAGCACCGAACATCCTCTTGGGACCGAGAGCACCCCAAAGGACGGCAGCGGTGAAGAAAACGTTGTGTCCGGGACAAATGAAGTGATCCTTCTGCTTTGGCGAGCAGACGTCGGGGATCTTGGTCATCTGGTAGTTGAGGATCGCCGTGCAGACGAAAGCGGAGACGAAAGTCGCCCACATCTGGCAGCTGAAAGTGACCCATGGAGGGATGTAGACATAGCGGGCGAGCTTGAGATCTTAGGCGAAGTGAAGAGCGCGCGAGGTTGTGACGAATCCGTAAGTCTTGAAATACATCGTAGCAGTAGGGTTTCCAGGGAACCAGAGACCACCGAGAAGCTCGGCAATAACGTTCAAGGTAATCTCAACGTTCGTAATCGACATGACAATGCCACAAGGGATACAGAAGATTACAGCAAGGAAAACTGTACGGGTCTGTGAGCGGTAGAATACTGGGCAAAAGAGAATGCTACATACCACCATATAGGATGACGGCAGGGCTGGTGTGGGTTGGGTAAGCCCCAACACCCGCGGCACCCAGACCGATGGAGGCGAGGAGGACAGCAAAATACACGTACTCAGGAACCCCACGATAGCTCCGCACGAGGCGAGCGTCAGTGGGGGTGGGTTTACGGGCGACAAAGTCCTTGAAACGAACAACGATCTCATGGCGGTGGTGAAGGATGGTGTGGGTGATGGTAGCGGCGTAAATGGCGAAGAATATGCCGTAGACCAAGACAACGGCGGCGGAGAGGTAAGCTGGGGAGTAAGCCTTGTAACCCACCTCGTCGAACATAGTGTCCTCGTTGACGATGTTCAGAACCTGGTAACGGTTACCGGTGTTATCCCAAACATGATTGTCGTTGATAGGGATGTAAGCAGTTTCCCAGGTGTTGGTGTACCAGATCACAAGGATCATCGGGGCGGCAATGAGGGCGCCGAGGAAAATATTGAAGATAGTGTAGAAGGGGTTGATCAACGGGTCTGCAAGGGTAGTAAGTTGGTTCCAATCCCAGGTGGGGAAGGGATTGAGGCCAAGACCGCCAACACTGCCAGTGACTGCAGCCAAGTTGATGTTATCCGGAGCGATCCAGGTCATCCAGTTGAAGTAGGACATGGCCTGGATGATGTAGTTGGGGAACCAGAAGTAGATGAACATGGCACCAAAGCAGTACATGAACCACCTTATCCTCGAGATCGTCCAGCCGTTAGCGGCTTCGTTCTCCACGTGGAATGCACGCTATGACGATTGCGGGGTCAGAGTTTGTCATTGGTACCAATGGGTGTGGTCACTTACATTCAGCGCGATAGGAGCAAAGCTCCAGGGCCAAATGGCACGAGTTGGGTACACGAGGAATCGCCTAGTAAGACCGGCGAGACCGTACCCGATAAAGTTTGTCGAAAGACCGATGAGGACTAATATCCCAGAGTAAGATATGAAGCACCGGATCAATGAAGATGTGGGGCACACGTTGGTAGCCGAAGCTGCTAGCCCACGGTTGATTGAAGTAGATGGGGAGGTATTGTATAAAGATAATCTGATCCTGTATCAAACCTGTCCGAGGAAACCACAGTTACTAAGAGAACTCACGTAGGCGGTATAGTGTGTCTCGAAGCCAACATTAGCCATGATGGTGATCACGATATGCTCCTTCTTGTTGAATTTACCAGGGTTGATGCTCCAGGTATATCCGAAGGTTGTAAATTGATGAGTCGGAAGAACCTTCTCCAAAAATTTACCTGCCGGGAAAGCGCTGCACACGATCATTCATCGGGCATGATTCACTGGAAATTAGAAGGGCAAAACGCACAGTAATTGGGCAACGTTTGCACCAATGCTGATACCAGGGTAGCGAATGCCGAAGAACTGGTTGATGAAACCACCGGCGCCGACGAAGATTGTACCAATGACCCAGGAACGGAACGTGCTGGCAGGTATACTGGGGTCATCGTGGTTGTCGACGACAGCACGGACCTCGGCGTAGGGAGAGTTCTACATGAATCGCATCAGACCTTGGCTTACACCACAAAGACTGGTCTGAAACTTGCGACCAAGACGAGGGCAGCTTCAACCCTGAGTTCCTAGTAAACTCTCTGGTACTCGATACCGTTGTTTCTCAGCTCTTCGTCGTACCTGTACCGCGTGCAAGCTTCGAGAACACGAGGAGGGAAGTTCTGTGGGATCTTTCAGTACTGGTGCGGATTCCTCGGCGGACAATCATACTGACAGGGTCATCACTGTGCTGTTGGGGCGTGTGTCAGTTGTTGTCCGATCGCAGTACGAGATGAAGAGCTTTACCTCCGTACATCAGCAAAACGATCGCGTCGCTGTGACACTGTTGCGGGCGTTTAATTGTTTCTCAAACGTCTGTCGCGCTTGTGTGCTGTGACGTCTACTGGGTGTCTGGGATACTGGGGCACTGTAACGTTCTATTTTTGTCCGCTGGGACAGAACCATTCGGAAGTTACCGATACCTGGGAATTCGGACTTGGGAAATGTGACATCCTTTTCGTCCCGTCCCACTAAGTCCCCCAAGCAGAGGGCGGAGACCTGCCCATCACCCACACTATCCCTACCACTTCGCTATATCGACAACATATGTTACGGATGCGCTGACCGCCCTTGACCTAATCTTGGGCTCCCCGACCGCGTGATGCGTGCCCGCCTTGATTCCACCCCCGGACTGTTGGCGTGTATCCCCGAGCCCTCCCTGTCCCCGCTCCTTAACTGCTCAGTGTCTTGTCTCCAGATGATGTGCCCCATCAACCAGAAGACACCCACCCGCCTGTGGTGGCCTCCCCACCTCGGAACGGTAGAGCAAGCCCCCCCCGGATCCTCCCAGCTCTCGTGCTCACCATGCATGCACTCTCTTCATTCGTGGTCTCCCGGTCGTCACCACCGCATGCATGGCTGTGGGCAGTTGGCCTCGTTCAAATTATTCTCTCTTGGGCCTGTCGTGGGATTTGGCGGATCATCAGGTCTGTAGATGTGTTGCTTGTCCCTCTCCACGAATTATTGCCTACCATCTGATCCTTCTCTTCAGATGTTTTTGGCCAGCACGTTCCTTTCCCCTTCTTGGGGATCTGGTATTGCTCCCTCTTGCTCGCAGGAATGAGGGCGACAGCCGGAATGCCCCCCCAGCATCGCCCGAACCCGGCATGTCCCTTGAACCGACATCGATTGGGGGGTCAGGGGGGTTTCAAAGGAACGAAAGGCTTGATATATGGGGCAAAATTTTCCCATTCTCGTGCTCGCTACATGTGCTTACCATATTTTACGAGCAATAAATTTGTTTCTTAACTAACCTCTGGCCAATCACACGCTTTCCAGCATCACAGTGTGGCAGCAAAGCAATGGTGAATTGACCCACTGTGGTGCTGTGAATACGCACAGGAGTACTGTGATCGCGCTGTGGACTAGGGGGGTATGTCTGTAGTGATCGATCGCTACAGCAACTCAGAACCTCACAGAAGCGGGACGGTTTTGCTGATGTATGGGTGCAGAGGGTAGAATGCGATGTGCGTCAGCCCTGTGCGGCACACTGCTGGACAAACGGGATTCGCGCGCGTGTGGACGCTGCAAATCAGCATGATGAGGTCGAACGCGTGCTACCTAGCCCGCAGCGGGCTCAGGATATTTCAAGGAGCCGTAGGACTCACGTAGGCAAGAACCCCTCACGCACACCCAACGCACGGCGGCCAGTTCGGACATCCGACGTCTGGGACCCGAGGAACCGCGCACCAACGCCGCCACTCCCACCACTCGCCCTCGGGGCGTCGGCCGATTATCAATGACCGCCAATTTACTCCCATGCTGCCAATGCAGCTGGTGACAGCTTCCAGATCACGGTCAAACACCCGGGACTGATTTTGTTTGATGAGGCCGGATCGCGCCCCATTGTCGCAACGTGGAAAGCCCATCGTGGACCCACAACGCGAGAAGGATATCGGTCTGAGGCTGATCAAACACGATAACATCAGTGAATAAACACTCAAATGTCAACCATTGAGCGCCTGGGATCACGAGAAAACCGTGTACGTCCAGCAGTAGGTTGAAGGACTGCAACGTAACGCAGCAGGTGCGAGACCTGTCGCGCCCGAACGTGAACCCTCGGAAGCCGGGCGGGGCTAACTCGGTATAAAGATAAGTGCCGGAGGCCAGAGGAGCCACTACTATACCGGTTTACCTGAGGCTGTCAGCCGGCAGTCAGAGCGTGGGAAGCCTCTGTTTTCCCTCGCAGTAAGTATAGTAGGGTCATAAAATTTATACAGAGCGGCGCAAGCCTGAAAGCCTGAAGTCTGAGGTAAGAAGTCGAAGCTTGATGCGGTATAAAGCTACCGGGGGCCAGAGGCGGTCTGTGTGCTACTGCTACCGCTTCGTCTCAGCCCATCAGAGCGTGAGAAGCAACATTTTCCCTTGTATTGTAGGAAGGATTGTAGGATTGTAGGATTGTAGAATGTACAAAAACTCCGTAAAAGTAGTATTAATTCCATAAGGACTCTCGCAGAGACGTGTTCGGTGGGTCTAGCGGAGTGTCTTTACTCAAGCGCTCTTCGTACGGTTACACTGTTGCCGTCATTGAGCGTGTTTGTGGCCCTGTTCGTGACTGTTTTGAGGGTTGGGTGATAGGGTGAGGAACACTATTGCTCTCGCTGAATGCACGGCGTCTCTTGGAGGGAGCAGATGCGGGGGATTGAGTAGGCTCGTCATAAGGTGTGTACATCTTCGTCAAGGATGTGGTCACGGCATATGTCGCCTGGAGGGAAACATCGCCTCGGATCTTCGCGCCCGGGACCGGGTTTATACGCCGGTCATTGGTTGGCAAGTCCTTTGTGAGGAACCTTTCCCACAGCTCCCTCAGTGCCTCCCCGTCGTTCCAGAGAGGGTTAGGTTGTCCGTCCTTATAGTGGAGGTCCATCGCGGCATTCAGCCAGTCTAAAACATGGGAATTCTCTGTGATCACGAGGGTCGAGGTGCTCGAACGCTGTATGGCATTCACGAACTTTCGATCCGCGCTACCACTGGTCCCATCATGACCAGGAGCACCGAAGAACTGGTCCATCCACCAGTCGAGCCCAGGTCTAGATTTCACCGGAAGCCATCGGAGAGCAGCATAGAGGACAACGTAGATGAAGGACTCTAGGTCATCTTTGAGACTGTGTTCCTGAGCATACAGCACACCGAAGGACATAAAAGCGGGGGTTCCCTTCAAACGTGTTAACACTTCTATTTAGGACCAGAGGCACAGGACGTACAGATAGCACTTGGTCACGGGCTGTCGTCTTACTCAGTCGACAGCTGAGCTCCCAGTCGATAAGATACCCAACCCTTTCTGCTCCCTCCTTCAGCCTGCAGAGGACAATGTTTCCCAAGCTCACGTCGCGATGGAGAG
>Ga0307517_10002658_pt1 | contig 28549 bp, 22 predicted proteins | sample 23_EM_MG_FD_194515 | JGI IMG/M metagenome (GOLD analysis project Ga0307517, IMG submission 194515) | Populus trichocarpa ectomycorrhiza microbial communities from riparian zone in the Pacific Northwest, United States - 23_EM | ecosystem: Host-associated > Plants > Roots > Unclassified | place... | reverse complement strand
ACCATAATATATATCTTAGCTGTAGTAATGTAAGCGGTGTACAGGTGGAGCCGAAACACAAACTAAGTAAAAGAATACACGGTAGTGTTATGAAATGCACATAGGAAATATAACGGAATTTCAACACACATCAATAGAATGAATAATCTTGGGAATCCGGGATTCACATTCTTATAACTTTAACAAATTCCTTTCTTCTATCAGGAGCGGGAATCTACAGGTAGCCCATCTTAAAACTGGAGTTACGCGCCAGGGATTTGCATGGTCATCTAGGGTTAGAGATATGTGTTTCAGTGTCATGAATCTCATATCGCTACTGTCCATCCAATATTGCACTGTATGCTCCAATATCGAAGTATCACAATCAAAATATCCGTGGCCTTTATTTTACCAGGAATTTGTTTTGCTTTTCCGCAGATGGCTGAGTTCCAGCGCTCTTGAAATGGTGATTTTTGAAGCAGAAGTGGACACCAAGGAGGATCTTTGCGATGGCACTCTAGCAAGCGACAATAAGACAGCCCTGCTTTCGGAGTGTCCTGGGACTATACATGGTGGTAAACAGCACGACCCCTATCTAAAAGGGTCCAAGTTACCACAGTACAAGGCTGCGGGAAGATCTTTCCGGCTTCGGCGGACATCGCGGGCTATCTTAGGATTCTTGAAGTTAGGTGATAGGTGTGTTTATGAGTTGATTTATTTGTAAGGCTCAATACACTCGTATATATGTCAAGCTGGCCGATACCACTGCAGGTGCTCTAGTGTGGTGTTTCACCGGAGCGCAAGACTTGTGTTGAGCTAGGGGATAGGATAGCGCTCAAAGGGGTGGGGAATTAACTGCTACCAATGCAGTAGGCAAAGCGGGTACCGCATAAACGGGCAAGAGCGGGGCCAGTACTATGAAGTTGAGTCAAGAAGCGGCTGTGATCTTACAACTGCGTTAGAGGAGGAGCTTTGAAAGGCTTAGGTTTGGTGAGAAAAGAGTTAGCCGATGGCGTCTTATTTCGATTTCGAGACAAAACTAGGATAAAATCCTATTTGAACGTGCCAGCGCCGGCCGGTTCTTGCTCGTTCATGTGGTATTTTTGTCACAAATTTGAAGAGGTTGATCGGAGAGTCCCGAGGCATCCATCAGGTTCCACAAAAACCCCGCTCTTCTTCATCCTCTCAGGAATTCCTGCAGTCCACTCACTCCATCATCTATCATCGACTCGTACAATATCCAGGGCAGAAAAAAAGAGAAGATGTCCCAATCATTCAGTAATAACTACAACTCTTTGAATCAGACCTACATCAACCCGACCTACATTGGCACCACCTACATCAACCCTACAGTTGCCGATGATAGATCCAGTATCCTATCTTGGCTATCCACACTAGACCCTAAGTTGCGCCATCAAGACATCCGGGACAGCAGAATCGAAAGTGTAGGAGAATGGGTTTTAAGGACTGAGGAGTTTAGAGCCTGGTCTGATGTTGGCGAGGATCCCAAATCCGATAACTCAGTCCTGTTTTGCTATGGAGATCCGGGTGTTGGCAAAACTTACATTAGGTAACATGGATAGGCCTCCGGGTGGAAGAAAAATGGTAACTGCTGACAAGCTGCGATGTTAGCTCCTTAGTAATAGACAACTTGTGTAAGCAGACGAGGCGACAGAATACCACGATTGCATGTTTTTATTTCGACTTCGCCTCCCGGAGCAAGCAGTCCCCTGTGGGCGTACTGGGCTCCTTGCTAAAACAGCTGGTTTTCGGACTTGAGGAGATTCCGGAGGAGATATTAGAAGCATATGGGGACCGAAGGAATGCCATTGGTGGGCAGGGGCTGCAAATTTCGGATATTTTGAACATGCTGCAGATTGCCTCAGTCAGAAAGCGCGCGTTCATATGCATAGATGCTCTCGATGAATGCGCAACAGAGCACCAGGTTAATGTTCTCGATTCGCTAGGTCAACTCCTCCAACAATCTCCAGGCACACGAATATTCGTGACCGGAAGACCGCACATTCTCCCCGAAATCGGAAGGCGTCTTGCGGGGAGAGTGACAAGCATGTTCATTAGTCCTAAGAGGGATGATGTTGTCACATATCTTCGTAGTAGGCTCGCCACGGACACAACCCCAGATGCGATGAATAGTGCCCTGGAGGCAGACATCCTAGACAAAATCCCTAGCGATATTTCGGAAATGTATGTAGGAGCAGTAGCACTTCGGAGACTAGCTAGGTTATCTATGATACTAATAGACACGGATCTAGATTTCTACTGGTCAGGCTGAACATCGATGCGATCTTGCAGGAAACCACTACCCGTCGCAGGAGACAAAAGCTCTGCGCAATGACCGATGGCTTGGGGTTGGAGAGTGCTTATGGGGAGAGTTTGGGTCGGATAAAGGGACAGGGCGGGGCTAGGGCGGGGCTTGGCATGGCCGCGTTGATGTGGATCACTCACTCGGAGCGGCCCTTGAAGATTGTTGAAATGTGTCACGCCCTAGCAGTTGAAATAGGGTCGCCGAATCTCAATGACGACGATGTTCCTTCAATAGGGACATTGCTAACCTGTTGTCAAGGACTTGTCGTCGTAGACAAGGAGGTTTCCACAGTCCGGTTAATACATTTTACTCTTCAAGAGTACCTCCAAACTCATCCCGAATCCTTTGGCACGACTCACTCGACCATTGCCGAGACCTGCTTAAGTTATTTGAATTCGCAGCAGGTGAGAGCTCTCTCGGCGAGTCCCTCTTCCGATCTCCAAGGCACACCTTTTCTCGAATATTCTTCGCTTTATTGGGGAGCGCATGCAAAAAAGGACCTTTCAGATTGCGTGAAACTACTTGCATTGAAACTATTTGACGATTACAATCACCACATATCCATTAGAACCCTCTTGGAGCACAAAGGATATTCGAACACGATTGACCTCGATAGGCTTCCGCTGTTCAGTGGCCTGCATTGTGCATCACTCTTTGGGATTGTTGAGATCGTAATTGGTTTGCTAGAGGTGGAAGGTTGTGATATCAACCAAAGGGACTGCGTGGATAATACACCTCTTGTGTGGGCTGCTCTCAGTGGGCACGAGCGGGTTGTTAGAATCCTACTCAATCAGGGTGATGTCGGCCCCGATAAACCGGGTCTCCACGACCAAACACCTCTCCTGTGTGCCGCTTTGCGTGGACACGAGGGGGTGGTGAAAATGCTTCTTGAACAGGGCGAGGTCAACCCCGACAAGCCAGATAGCAAAGGTCGAACACCCCTCCTGTATGCCACTTGGAAAGGGCACGTAGAAGTGGTGAAAATACTTCTCGAACGAGGTGAGGTCAACCCAGAGAGGCCGGATAACGATGGCAGAACACCACTCCGGTGTGCCGCCTTGAATGGGCACGTTGAAGTGGTGAAAGTACTTCTCAAACGGGGCGAGGTCAACCCCGACAAGCCAGATAACGACGGCAGAACACCACTCCGGTGTACCGCTTGGAACGGGCACGTTGAAGTGGTGAAAATACTTCTCGAACGAGGTGAGGTCGACCCCGACAAGCCAGATAACATCGGTAGAACACCCCTCTGGTGTGCGGCTTTGCGTGGGCACGCTGAAGTGGTGAAAATGCTTCTCGAACGGGACGAGGTCAACCCCGAAAAGCCACATAACGACGGTAGAACACCACTCTGGTGTGCCTCATGGAACGGGCACGTTGAAGTGATGAAAATACTTCTCGAACGAGGTGAGGTCGACCCCGACAAGCCAGATAACAACGGTAGAACGCCCCTCTGGTGTGCGGCTTTGCGTGGGCACGCTGAAGTGGTGAAAATACTTCTCGAACGGGACGAGGTCAACCCCGAAAAGCCACATAACGACGGTAGAACACCACTCTGGTGTGCCGCTTTCAATTGGGACGTTGAAGTGGCGAAAATGCTTCTCGAAAGGGATGAGGTTAACCCCGACCAGTCAGATAACGACGGCCAAACACCGCTCTTGTGTGCCGCTTTGAATTGGGACGTTGAAGTTGCGAAAACGCTTCTCCAACAGGACGAGGTCAACCCCGACAAGCCCGATGGCCCACCAGTTTGACTCAAAATTTCCACCATATTCGCTTCAATCTTCATTCTCCTGGTTGTAAATCCTCTTTACATATTTGCTGTTAACTTTTTCATTTTTCATTTTTCTTTAATTTTAGTTTTCCCTTTTCCTTCCCAGAGTGTTGACCTGAGTGTCCGGATGATACAGACAAATAATACAGGGGCAAGTTTTTCCAACAACAAAAAAGGGGCGTGGAAGCCTGGGTTAAGATCTGATTGTGATTTGTTTCCACTAACTTATGGGCATGGACCAAGGGATGTCGTGCTTGAATGTTACTGCTCTCGAGGTGTGACGTTGAGGGTGAGTGAGCTTGGGAGGCTACCCACCCTTCCTAAACTTGCCTGTTAGGGGAGATAAATACCATAACCAATCTTTAATCTACAGTAATTAAGTTAACCCCCATGATGTGGATACCACCGGGCCCTAGGGAACTCGATATATAGCAAAAATCTTCCTGCCTAGTCTGATGTGTAAATTACCTGCATGGGTACAATTTGTTCCCGTTCGGCAGGTGGCATTGCGTGCAAATGCGCGCAGATTGAGATGATGTGTATGCGAGAGAATACTAACAATCGTGGCTACATGTGGCTTCGTTTCTTCCATCCACTACAAACATATCTGGAAACGAGAGAGCTAAATACACTAGGCCACGATAGATCCCCGGGCTATGTCCTACCAATTACAGGGGTCTCTGCTTCCCCGAAACAAAGCAAAGAAATCCCTCCAAAGGTAGCTTCTGAGGTGACGGCTAAATAACTACTATACTAATCTCTGCTAATTTCGACCTGAATTCTCGATATCAGTACCGCCATCCTATGTCATAGTGAATGTTTTTCGACTTCATCCGGTATCTGATCCAGACTGTTGAGGAGCATTCTGTAGTCCACGGAGGTGTCTGATATTGGCTGACAAGGAGTAATGGACCTTCCATCCAGTACTGACATTTTCCCCGATAATCTTTTCCCCCTCTCCGAGGACCTCTTCGAACGCTCGAGTCGGGTGTCACGAACCTATATCATATAGACTAGGCCAGGCAAGGACTTGATTGCCATCTGCTAGGATTTGAACAGCCGGATAATACTTGAAGCCATATTATGCATCCCTTGCACCGCGCCGTAAATTATACCTGGCAGGTACCTTACTATCAGAAAACTGTACTTTACTCTACTAATTTTTCAAAAAAAAAAAAAATTCGAGCAAGCATATCAAGATAATAACTGACATTATGGGGGACGGCAATTTGTTTTTATTCCCCAATCAGCCATTTGTAACCCCCCCTCCTACATCCCCATTGAGGCATGAATTCATATTGTGCTGGCCCAACTTGTGGTGCATGGCAAGTTCAGGAAGACTACCATACTATATGTCCTTGGATCGTACTCTACTCTATGCAAACTTATCACCCGTGTTGCCAGGAGCCATGATTCCGAATGGTCGGCAGCAGACTGGACCGGGCTAATTAGTCCGGTAAAAGTCAATTCTAGTCCAATGGTAGAAATTAGACCGACCAGACAGTCGTGGTTGTTGGAACTGAGTGGATCGGGATGAGTCGAACTGGTCAAAAACCGAGTGATATAATGTGCTTCGCCATTTGTCTGATCCGCTTACTCGCGGCAAGAATAAGTCCTCGGACAGCTGGCGCAGCCACGATCCCCCGCAAAATCCAACTATTATGAGAGCAACAATGGCAATTACGAAGGCAACGACAACTATAATGACTATTAATACTAAGGACTGTCCATTTGAGCTCCTCCTTCATTGGATCTCTTAATAGGGCTTTTCACCTTAACTGTGGCATATATTTGAGTCTTTGGGGCAGGGTGATGGTTTGGTATGGTATGATAGAATTATGGTTGCGCCCGTTGTCCGAGGACTTATTCTCGCCGCGAGTAATGGCAACTGCCAAACGGCGAAAACCGTAGCTGCGAAACGAAACGAAACGCCAAGAGTAAGCAGCACAAGAGACTTATCGAGTGAGTGGGACCAAAGAAATCTGGGCAGATGGAGAGTGCAGTGGATCAGGCGGACGGTTAGACCCCCCTTATTGATGACAAAAAATGCCCAGGCAACAGCTCAACAATCTCTCCGTAGGAGGAATCCTTCCGGTATTGAGATCCGTAGATCCTACCTCGACCGCAAGAGCGTGGGGGGCTCATCAAGTCGCAACAGCCGTTCTGAATGCGAAATCCACATTAGAGCTGCGGCCCCGAGCCTAGCCCCCCCCCACCTTGCCCCCTTATCCGCTCAAGGGTCATGCCGTACATATCCTTCAAGTATAATTCTTCACCTACTGCTCCGAGCCTTTGTCGCTGTGGTTTCCCTAAGGATAGCATCCACGATTAGGGAAACTAGTAGAAACCTAAATGTGTCTATTAGCACCCAGTGTAAAAAGGATTTTCTCTCATGTTGCTCACTTACGTCTCGGGAATATTCTCGGTAATGCCCTTGATGATTTCGGCCTCCAGACCACTTCTCGAGGATTTCTCAACGAATCAAGCACCTCACGTCGATTGTCCTCCACACATTCACCAAGTGCATCAACGCATATAAATGTTTGCCGTAAAGATGTGACAGTCTCTAGCAGCTTCGCAATTTCGCCCGCTCAGAGTCGCCTTCTGCAGGTCGCCTTCTGGTGATTTTGAAAGGGTTGTCTTAGCTTCTCTGCGATCTCTTCCACCCTGGCGATAATCTGTTTCAGGGGAGAATCCAGCATGTTTGTTGAAGACCTTTTGCGCCGCGAAATCAACGTAAAAACACGCAACAGCTATATTTCGCTCTTTGACCTTATCGCATAACCTATCTACCATAAGTGAACTGGTGTCGCTACGCATTAGTACCGCCATTTTTTCGTTTTTCGTGAGTGATTGTTTCTCACCTGAAGTAGGTTTTGCCGACTGCAGGATCACCGTGGCAAAATAGAGTCGCATGGTCAACTCCCCCCCCTTTAAGCACCACCGCACCACTTTTGAAATTCGTCTGTTTGTAGTAACCATTCCCCAACGCCGTCCACCCGGCGGATTCCAACGTCTTCATGTCGGATGCGCGGCTCCGGTGGGGAGAACCACATTAGGATTTCAGACCGATCTTCAACGGGCTATAGTTATTAGACACATGCAACAGATTCCACGCATTGAAAGAGTTGATATTACCTGCAAATCATATGGACATTTTCTTTCCTCTCTAGTGCTAGACTCAAAGTCCTAGCTTAGCGTATAGACGAGGTTCCTGAAAGCTGAAGTTTCGATATCTTTATTTTAACTATATAATCCAGGGAGCGACGAGCGGAGGTTGTTGCCTAACCCCCCCACTGCACAACTTTCTTTCCTGGCAACGGTCGTACAGCACCGCAAAGTCGCTTGAGCAGTCGCTTGCCTGTGATACAATGATTTTGGCTTTCTCGTTGTGCACATGTCCTTCTTGGCCCCACTTTACACGAGTAGATAGTTGCCATGGGCTCTTGGATTGAACCTCACTTACCCAATTTCTCAGTCCCACATAAAGGTTAACAAATATCTTCTTTCGATAGTACGAGATTGGTGACAAAATTCCCCTCCCCCCATTTTACACCAAAAATGGCCATTTTCACCTCAAAATCACAGCTGGTTGCTTTGCAAAAAAATGTTAAAATTCCTCAGGGACTTTAGACTCATCTAGACATTATCATTTATATGTGATAAGTTCTGTTAGTTAATGATCATGGTGTAATACTAGAAATAATGATGGTGTTGAAAAAGTATCTCTGATTTTTTATGAGAGTCCCATACGAAAGGTATTGTGCCTTAGCAAAAGTAGCCGAACATTTGACTCTGCAAGGTTCCATTATACAGTTTCGCAACCTAGCCCCCTCACTCCTAAACACACCATACCTTCATCACCACAAAAAATCTTAATCCAGCAGATAGATAATACACAAGGCATTAATTAGAATTATAGATTTATTTTATTTTTAAATATTTTTTAGTCGTGATTTTAGACGCCGTTTGTTGGACTAGGTGCTGCTGGCCAGGAAGTGTGAACCCTTGCATAGTGGTATTCAGAAACTTTTACCAACGGACAAATACATTGAAACCACATCCCATGACAATACTAAGCTCTCAACCCTTGTGGGAGAATGGGAGCATTCTCATAATTTCCACCCAGAAGGTTTGAGCAATTACCTACACTATATATTGGTTCCATTAAATCTACACAGTTTTGAGACTGGTTATGAGTGTCCGAAATCAGCCATTTTTGGTGTAAGACGGGGGGGGCACGAATTTTGCCGCCAAGATCGTACAATAACCGGAACAATGAGAGTAGCCTCACACCTTTCGGGTGGTTTACTTAAGCTGTTCCCAAGCACCGTATACAAGTAAACAGCCATCTGCAGCGTGAGCCTCGACACCAGTGACCCCCGCTTCTTATCAACCAGGCCCCGCTTTTCTCCCACTCCTAGGAATATCAACTAACCATACTTTGTACCTCCTCCTCTTGAACATCGGAAGCCACAAAGAGCGGGAGAGATGTCTCAATATACCCCTAATAATAACGATAGCTGCTTTAACTACACGCACTCTTTTAATAATGTGTGGAACAACTGTACTGTTGCCGACGATCGGCCCCAACTCCTAACCTGGCTATCGCCCATGGAGCCCAGCTTACGACATCGGGACATTCGGGAGCGCCGTGTCAACGATGTTGGGGAATGGCTCGTACAAAGTGTGGAATTCAGAAGATGGTGTGGGTTGAGTGGGGAAGGTATAGGTGATAGTGGAGTTCTATTTTGCTATGGGGATCCGGGGGTCGGCAAGACGTTTATTAGGTAACAAGCATTATTCTGCGGGGAGAGAATTAGGAGAGCCCGCGCTAAAAAGCCACCGTGACAGTTCGCTAGTGGTGGATAGACTGTGCGATCATGCCAAAGGACAAAACACCCTCGTCACGTGTTTTTACTTCGACTTTGCGGCACGGAAGGAGCAGTCTGCGGCGAATATGTTGGGTTCCTTGTTGAAACAGATGGTTAGCGGAATGGAGAGGATTCCGGAGGATATATGGAGGGCATTCCAAGAGCAGAAAAAGGCGATCGGTGGATGTGGACCTCAACTTGTTGATATTGTGAAGATGCTACAGGCTATCACGTCCTCACAACCTACATTTATGTGCATTGACGCCCTCGATGAATGTGTCGGAGTGCAGCGAGTGAGAGTCATTGCTTCGTTGAAACAAATCCTCGAGAAGTCCCCGACCACACGGATATTCGTGACTGGCAGGGCCCACATCCGAGCTGAGATGGAAAAGCGTCTCGCTGGACGAATAACAAGTGTATCTATATGTCCCACCAAAGGAGATATTATCGGATACCTTCGTGCCAAACTAGGCGAGGACGAAGCGCCAGATGCCATGGATGAGATTCTGGAGGCGGAAATTTTGGAGAAGATTCCCGAGAATACATGCAAAATGTGCGTAGGAGCAAAGAACCCTGTTTGACATGACCCGCTAACCGATATATTTAGGTTTCTACTGGTTTCCCTGAATGTCGGGGCAATCTTGAGAGAATCAACAATATATCGGAGACGAGAAAGGCTGAGGAAAATAACTGCCGGATTGGGATTGGGAGATGCCTACGGTGCGACGATAGAACGGATAAAGGCGCAGGGCGGGGATAGGCCGGGGCTCGGGATGGCAGCTTTGATGTGGATCAGCCATGCGGAAAGGCCGTTGAGGGCAGATGAGCTATGCCATGCTCTAGCAATTGAGCTGGGCTCTACGAATTTCAATGCCGACAACGTCCCTTCAATGTCGACACTAGTGGGCTGCTGTCAAGGGCTTATCACTGTGGACGCGGAGGCATCAACTGTGCGACTAATCCACTTTACTCTACAAGAATATCTTTCCACCTCCACCGATATCTTTAGTACACCTCACTCGGCAATGGCCGATATCTGCTTGACCTATCTGAACTCGGAGCAGATCAAGACCGTCCCGGCCGACCTATCTCCCGATATCCTTAACATGCCATTTCTCAAATACTGTTCTCTCTACTAAGGAGTCCACGCAAAAAGGGAACTTTCGGATTATGGAAGGTCACTTACGCTACAACTGCTCCAGGAATGCGATGGCCACATATCCATCAAATATTTTTTAGAACAATCAGAGTATTCGTATACTATGTGGAAGGGTATGCGTTTCCCATTCGGCGGGCTACACTGGGCATCATTTTTTGGAGTTGTCGAGGTTGTGGCTGCTTTGATAGAAACGAGAGGTTATGATACCGACGCAAGGGATTTTTTGGGGCGCTCACCGCTTGTATTGGCTGCTCGGAATGGCCATGAGGAAGTAGTGAAAATATTACTCGAGCGGGGGGAGGCCAACCCCAACAAGCCAGATGATTACACCAGAACGCCCCTTGCCCATGCCGCCCACCACGGGCACGAGGGAGTAGTGAAGGTGCTGCTCCGGCAAGAGGAGGTCATCCCCGACAAGCCAAATGCTTGGGGCCAAACACCGATCTCGTACGCCGCAAAGTATGGACATGAGGGAGTGGTGAAAATGCTCATCGGACGGGAAGACGTCAACCCCGACAGGCCTGACGATACCGGTACTACACCGTTCGTGCATGCGGCTCGGAGAGGACATACGGAAGTGGTAAAAATGCTCCTCACGCATCAAGGGGTCGACCCTAACAAGCCTGATACACGGGACGCAACACTACCACGGCATGCGGCTGCGGGTGGGAATGAGGGAGCGGCAAAAATATTACTCGAGCGTGAAGAGGTCAATCCCAACAGGCCAGATAGTGACGGTAGGACACTACTCTCGCATGCCGCTTCGAATGGACATGAGGGAGTAGTGAAAATACTCCTCGGGTATGGAGGGGTCAACCCCGACGAGCCAGATAACAGCGGCCGAACACCGCTCTCTCATGCCGCTTTGAATGGACACGAGCAAGTGGTAAAAATACTACTCGAGCGTGAAGAGGTCAATCCCGATAGGTCAACTGCCCACGGCCGAACACCCCTGTTATATACCTCTTGGCATGGGCGCGAGGGGTGGTGAAAATACTACTCGGGCGGGAAGAGGTCAACCCCAACAAGCCAACTAATTGGGGCCAAACACCGCTCTCGTGTGCCGCCCAGCATGGGCATGAGGGAATAGTGAGGATACTACTCGAACGGAAAGAGGTCGCGCCCAACGAGCCAGATGAGTTCGGCCAAACACCGCTCATGTACGCAGTTAAGAATGGCGATAAGAAAGTGATAGCACTGTTAGAGGCCCAACCCTCGGCGCGACTCGAGCCTTAGGAGACGCCGCCTCGTGAAAATCACCCCTATTCCTCCCCCTCCAGACGGTGTTGTTGGCGGAGGTTGTCTGTGGACATTATCTTTTTCGGGCGAAGGAAATCCCATGAGATGGGAATGCATATATACATCATCACTGATGTGCGAAACTCCCTGCCTACCAGTCGAATGATGATTTATCAGTTTCTGTTCATAGGGTCTAACAGAGTCCGGTTGGTGGGGTAAAATAAGTCTATTATAGCACGAAAGTTCAGTTTACAGCTTGCGGTTTTCACTCAATCATATTGTGTTTCCCACTTGTAAACTCTTTCCTACGCCTTTTGTATCTTTTCCCCCGTACAGTTTTTTTCTCTTCCTCTTTCTTTTCTCTTTACTCAACTTCTTCCCCGAGTAATAGATAAATTATGTAGAATTTGTTTGTTTTTTCCAGAAAGGGGAATGGTGGCGCGATAGCGCAAGGGCTCTTTAGGTAATTGTGAACAATAATTATGAGGACCGTAATTAAACATATCATAAATTATACTACTTAACGAATGGCACAGTATTGCATTTGGCGGATACCAACTAGCCACCCCAGCCGGAGACGTGAGTATGGAGGGTGGGGGCCTACGGTAGCGGACTGGCTTTTCATTTCACTCACTAGTCTGACCCGTCTCGCGATCAATTTGTTGGTGCGAAAATACGAGCAGGGAAAAAATTAGGGGAGCACACTGCTCTGTGTATTGGGAGACTACTAGTCTCTCCCGGCGCAGGCCTCTTCCGTGCCGCCGAATGCTCACCACCCTAATGGTACGCGTTCCGGGACCGGCGGGAAAGGGCGTCCCAGGTCCATCTGCCGAAAGGCTAGCCAACAATTCAGAGCTCCTTCCGAATGAACCTATGAAAGAGTCAACGAAACATGAATCCAGCTCAACTGCCGCACCAGGGATACTAGTACTTCCATCCAGGCCACAAATAGGGGAATCAAAGAGCCCACAGCCTCGTACGGTTCCACCTGTTAGCGAATTGGAGGAGGGAAAGTAGGATGAATGGTGGTTTTCGTTTCTGCGGTGTAGTGTCGGTTGGGTTGGAATTGGTGTTGTGTGATGCGGCACCGGTGCAATATCCCACGGTAAAACCACCCGATGGTGTAACGAGAATACCCGCGCAAATAATCGATGTCCTATAAAATTCTGTGAGTGTTCTTGCTTCGCCGTGTTCTCATCTCGTCGTGTTTTCCCCTCGCCGTGGGTTACTATAAACTATAGTTAGGTTTCTGGTTAGCGAGCAGATGGTTAAGGTGCTGCGATCTGTTGTGGGCGAATCCGGCGCTAGGGGAGTATTTGGCGAGTTCAATTGCCTAGCGGATGCGCAAGCTCCAGCCGCCCCCAAGCGGGAGTATGCTTTGAGCGGCCATAGGTTCTAGGTCTGCTTGTGTATCGGACGATACTTTCGGTGGGGGATATTCGCTTTGAGGGGCTTGCTTTTCCGGTGCCCTGCGGTCGGGTGCATAGTGTTCGGTTACCGGAATGTCGCTAATGGCAAGAAAGCAGGATCCCTAAGGTGCCTACAGGACATTCTATCGGCTTGGGAGAGGGCTCTCCGATCTTTGCGCACACCAGGTGAGGCTCTCCCGCGATGCCTAAAGTTTGCCGCCATGTTGGTGCTGAGGTCTCTCAGGGTTTGTTATGGCAGGTCAAGTGCCGCGGTGCAAAGCCTGAGTACGGTAGGAGGTCTAGCCGATCTTGGCAGACTTCGGGTCCGTTTAATTACCGTAGAGCCTTACAAAACCCACCATGTGAGGCTGTGCAACGCGATTTGTTTTTTTTACTGAGCCACAATAGCTCACCCAAGCGGCTGCCAATAATACCAGCAAGTTACTAGCGCTCGAGCATTACTGAAAGAGATCTACCAAGTCCAGCTCGCCCAAAATACCGCGTCTAGAAAATACCACCCCCTCTCTGGATGTCCCGTTCCTGATTCCGGAGATTAGGGATTGTGGGACGCGGTGGCCGACACGCATTTGGTTGTTAGGTATCATAGATCATACTTGTGGGCGTTGCATGTCATGGAGGATACCGAATCTAGAGGTTGAGAAAGAGGGAAGGTGAGTATTTACGTCAAAGGGAAAGGCATGAAGGGAGAAGATCAAGAACCGCAATCAGCAATCAACTTTTATCCCCTTCTTTCTTCACATCCTTTTACACAAAATTCAATAAAATAGTAATAAACAAATATAATGTTGGTTCCTCTTTGTTGCCTCAAATATCCTCTACTTACAGTAGGATTGCCCCCTTTGCCGAAGGAGAGTGGTGCTTCGGACCTGCCATATCGCACGGAAAGACGGAGAGCAGTCAACAGAACAGTGGATCTAGCGAGCTTTTAAGGTAGAGCAGTGACTTTAACAGCAAGCCAATTGATTTTATCAAGAGTGCGGTACTTCCCGGTCTGGTACTAAGGTACAACTCCCAAGTTTTGTATTTTCCACAGGCGATAAGGGCAGCAAAACCTCGCTTGTGGAACATACAAAACTGAGGCCCTGTACGAGTACCAGTACCGTAAAAACTCTTGCGATTCACCATCGGATTATCCTCGCGAATCGAGTCATCAGCCCAAGATAGGTTTAGTTTGGCAAGTTCAAGAGATCATAAAAGGCCAAAGCACTTGGGCTATGCCACATCAGGAACGCACTAATCCTTCTCAAGAAGCTTTGCCCCTCCACCCCAAGATCAGAGACCTAACCGAGATGGTGAATCGCAAGAGTTTTTACGGTACCTCCTTCAGATCTGGGACCTGTGAAGAAACGTGCCGAGATAAGCGAAACTCGAGCCCACATTTTCCCTGGTATCTTCGGGTGCGGCTGCGAGGCAGGGGTCTTGGCGTTGGTGCAATCTCACTCATTGTCTGTGCCCTGCCTGCTCTGATTATCAAATAGAATACTGGTACTCGAAAAAAGTGTTGAGTTTCTGGGTTTGGTTATTGGAAGATGGGTTGCTGTGATATCCGAGCCTTGTGGGTGACTTAAACCCTGCTTTGTGTGGCTGGCGCTTTGCTGTTGGTAGGCATCCTCCCGGTAAATTTACTTTACTTCAGTGCTGTACCTGTCCAAGATCGCTGACAAAAGCTGAGCACTCTGCGCGATTTCTTGCCCCGGAGCGCGTTCACAGAAATTCAATAGGGTCACTCCTACTGTGGGAACTGAAATAATTAGACCTCTCACTAAGATGTCCGAAATTCCTTCTCCTGGATAAGGCGAAAGCAATAGGAGTGTAGGCACCCCCAGCCACGGCTCAAGACAAAAAGCAAAGTGCCGGACCTGACAAGCAAGAGTGGCTCATCTCCCCGAGGCGAAGCTCGATTGCCGCATAATCTGGTTTTCACCCTATGGGGTCAGCAAAATACCGGAGCTCCTTTGTGTAAAGAGTAACTTTTAGGGGTAGGATTTTCACAAATATTTATTGTGGGCGTCACCTCCGAGGCACCTTCCCTAACTCAAAGGAAATAAAGAAGGGTTACCATGTGAGGAATCCTTGACCACAACTCATTCCGACCTCTCAGAGAAGAAACGAGTTTCACCAGAATACCGCACTCGGAATATTAGCCCCACACTCGATCTACATTGACAGCAATGGTCATATCTCTGTAAATTGATATCGGCTAGAAATTGGCATTGGAGTCGTACTAATTTGATACCCCGTTCTTATTGCTTCTCTACTTAATACCCCCCCTAGTAGACATATCACTTCTACTATTCCGGTTATTCCAAGTGGGTTCGTAACTTAGAAATCCTCCCGTTCACACGCATACAGAATGGCGGTTATGGAGTGCTGTTGTTAAAAATTTGGATCCCAGTAGGTAAAATCGGGGCTTATACGATGAGAGATTCCAACAGTAAAACCAGGTATATAACTGATTCCCAAAAATCAATTAAGCGATCAGTGGGGTGTTTTGAAGTTGGGGCATTTTTGGGAGACTCATGATTATTTCGAAAGCTGCCCACGGAAACTACAGCGTTGCTTTTTGCACCCCTCCGTAATCGTATACTTACCGGTAACCTTTTTCAGCTTTTCAGGATAGCTCGCTACTCTCACCATTCACTTTTACCCTTTTCTTGAGCAATACTCAAGACTCTGAGTAAAACGTAATGGAGCGAAGAATGTTATCATTTTGCTATTTCTCATACATCTATTCCAAATTCTTTTTCTTTTAACAGCCATCTGATTAGGTACTTAGATATAGTCATGAGCAGTCACTCGGTTCGCTAGGAGATTGAGGGGGGGGGCAGGGGCTGGGGATTGGTCCGCCAGAAAATACTGAGGCGTAGGTCAAATTGCGCGTAGTGGTGGAGCTCAGTGCTTGTCATCAGAAGTTTTGAAAGTTGGTATAGAATATGCCGTATGTGGGGTAGTTGTGGGCAGTGGGTTGGGTGTAGAGTTTGGTAGAAATTGTTAGAAATGATGCGGTTCGCCATACTCTCCCGATACCTCCTTTTTAAAGAAAAACAAAAGCCAAAGCGCCGGTGATTCACAATACTTTTTTGTGCAGATAGCCATCGGGGACGCACTTGTTTGACTTCGGAAATGCGCTGAGGATTCGGGCATATGTTTCGGCTTCGGGCATGTTTGTGGAGGGTATTTCAAATGCCGGAATGCGCGATAGTTATGGGATCATGCAGCTTTCGGGAAAGCCGGGGGAAAAGCGGAAGCACAGTAAGGCCAGCATGAGGGAGCTGGAAGCCCGGCAGCAGTGGAAGAGTTTGTTTTTCCTTTTGTCAGCCAGGGAGTAATGATGGGGGAAGGGGACTCACATGGAGCAGCACTACGGCTCATAGATGGATATGCTATTTCTGCGATCGATATATGCTCTTGCGATCGCTCTTAGCTAGTTAGTTGAAATGAGTCGTCGTTGGGCGTGAGCCTGAGGTTGTTGGTGAAAAGATTTTCCCCCGCCCCTGAGTGTGTGATCGTTTTAGTTGTGAGTTGCCTGGGGTTTCGTTTCGCTTAACCACTCGTCACCAGCCGTGTATCGCTTCGTTGTCGAAGTCCAAAAGAAATAGCTTGTTTTCCGGCATCCTAGGCTAATCAGCTGGGGCCACATGCAATTTTTCCCGGTGAGCTGGGTATATTATTTGTGGAAGTCCCTGTCTTGCCCATGTTGAGTATTTACACTTGTCTCAGAAGCCCGAAATCAAAATGAGACAGATATGAGGGAGGGAACTCTTTAATTCATAAAGGGATTTTTGGTAGAAAATAAGGAGAATGAGATTCAGCCATCTTGACATTGACCCACTCAGCCTCAGTAAGTATCAGGAAGTGATAGTAGAAATACCATTTCTTCAAGTGACTGCTGGCAGGGTAAAAAGAATACGCTAGGTAAGTTACTACAGTACATAGATTTTTTCATAGGGGAGCGAAGGGTAATTTAGGAAAAATGAAAAAAGGACGAAATTTCAGATGTACAGGTAGGAAACAAAGATAATTCCAAACCCCAATGCGGCCTAGTTATATTGAAGGAAAACTAAAGGATGGAGGGGACATTCCCATTAATTACGAGAATAACTAACCCACCCACAGCGCTGTGCTGCCATGAGACCAGGAATCCGGAGGGGGGAAGAAGAAAGGGGCGGAAGGTAGCGACGTCCACGGGGCTGCGACAGAGTTAAAGGGGTGGTGGTGAGAGTAATTTGAATGATGAAGGGAGGGCGGCCGGGGGTGTAAATGGGGGTGTCCATGTGAATACGAAGAAAGAGCCATTTGGGGGGGTTTGAGGATTGTGGGGAATACTTTGGGTTATTGGGGTCTGGTTTTATTGGGGTGGGAGTGTATATTTGTGGGCTTGCGGCGGCTTTGCGACTTGCAGAGCTGGGTAGGATTGAAGCGGGAATGGGGGGGTGAGTCAAAAGGGAAGGGAAGGGGGGGCAGCCGCGATATTGAGGAGGGGGCAGCGGCTGGCGGCATTACGGAGGTCCCTACAGGGAGGGGAGAAAGCGGCGCAATGTAGGTTTCGGGAAAAATAGGAAAGTTGTTGTATTGCGAGGGTTACACTGTGCTGGGGTTTGTAGATTTTTGGCCTTGAAGCAGCTTCACCACTCCCTTGTTCCGCTTTGTGGAAGCTACCGAGAGCGGCGTTCGGCCGCGATTGTCAGGAATATTGGGGTTGACGTCTTCTCGTTCTAACAGTAACTTCACTACTCCATCATGTCCATTGAAGGCAGCCCACCAGAGCAGTCTCCGGCCTCCGTGGTCTGGCAGATCAGGGTTGACAGCTTCACGTTTCAACAGTAGCTTCACTACTCTATCATGCCCATTCCCGGCAGCCCACAAGAAGGCTGTTCGGCCTCCATTGTCTGGCATATTGGGGTTGACGCCTTTCCGCCCCAGCAGCAGCTTCGCTACTTCATCACGCCCGTTCTCGGCAGCCAACGAGAGCGGCGTTTGGCCACAAGTGTCTGGTGTATCAGGGCTGACATCTTCTCGTTCGAACAGTAGCTTCACGACTCCATCGTACCCATTCAGGGCGGCCAACGAAAGCGGTGTTTGGCCAACATTGTCTGGAATATCTGGGTTGACGTCTTTCCGTCCAACCAGTAGCCTCACCACCTCATCGCACCCATTCCTGGCAGCCCAGGAGAGCGGTGTGTGGTTACAATTGTCTGGTCTATCGGGGTTAACGTCTTCCCGTCTCAGCAGTAGCTTCACTACTCCATCACACCCATTCATGGCAGCCCACGAGAGCGGTGTTTGGCCGCCGTTGTCTGGCATATCGGGCTTAATGTTTTCTCGTCTCAACAGTAGCTCGACTACTCCATTTTGCCCATTCTCAGCAGCTAACGAGAGCGGTGTTTGGCCAGAACTGTCTGGCATATCAAGGTTGACGTCTTCCCGTCCCAATAGTAGTTTGACTACTATATCATGTCCACGCATGGCCGCCCATGCCAGTGGCGTTTGGCCACTACTATCTGGCATATCGGGGTTGATGTCTTCTCGCTCCAACAGTAGATTCACTACCCCATCATGCCCATGCTCAGCAGCGGAAGAAAGGGGTGTTCGGCCACGATTGTTTGGCATATCGGGGTTGACGTCTTGTTCCAACAGTGGCTGTACTACCCTGTCATGCCCATACGAAGCGGCCCAAAAGAGCGGTGTTCGGCCATTATTGTCTGGCATATCGGGGTCGGCGTCTTCCCGTACTAACAGTAGCTTCACTACTTCATCATGCCCCTTCTCGGCAGCCCACGAGAGCGGTGTTCGGCCACTATTGTCTGAAGTGTTGGGGCCGACGTCTTCCCGGCCCAATAGTAGCTTGACTGCTCCGTGATGCCCGTTCATGGAAGCCAGCGTGAGCGGTGTCTGGCCGGCTTTGCTACGTATGTTGGGGTTGATATCTTTCCGTCCCAGTAGCAGCTCTACCACGGCCTCAGATCCGCCTTCCGCAGCCAATTGAAGTGGTATTTCGCCATTTTTGTCCGGTCTATTAATGTTGACATCATCCCTCTCCAATAGCAACTTCACTACTCCCCCACGGTCTAAGCGAGAAGCGCAAAGCAGAGGCGTACGACCGTATCCGTCTGCCGTATCGGGTTTGACGTCCCTCCTTCCTAATAGTAGCCTCACTACCTCTTCGTGCCCCTCTTCGGCCGCCAACATGATCGCCGTTTGTCCGTATTTGTCCGGTCTGTTGGGGTTGACATATCTCCCTCCCCGTACCATATTCATTACTTGAGGCGTCTTGCCCCACCAGCCATCTGTGCCATCAGGCTTGGCACTTGCCCGGCCAAGAAGTATCCTCACCATTCCTTCGTGCCCCTTCCCAGCAGCCCACGATAGGGCTGTTCGACGGAAGTATCCATCTGGCTTGTCGGGATCGACAGTCTGCCGCTCTAAGAGCAGCTTTGCTACCCCCTCTTGCCCGCATATCGCGGCCCATATGAGAGGTGTAATGCCTAGAAAATCTCTTTTCTTGAGATCAGGATTTGGCTGGCTAAGGAGAGCAGATGCAATCTCAACAAGTCCGAAAAGTGATGCGCAATGCAACCCGGTAAACCCGACCAGGGAGCTGTTGATGGGGATATCACGGATATATCGGCTGGTCCTCGATATGTGATCCATGAGAAGTAACTTGGCGGCTATATGGCCTTCAATTTGACCGAAAAACTTCAGTGCAAGTAACACTACGTCCCTTGAAGACTCTCTCCTAGCATGGGCGCCCCAATATAAGGAAGAATATCTGAGGAAGGGAGTTGACTGTGGTAGAGTATGGAGTGTGGACGAAATGTCCCTGATGGCCCGAAAGTTAAGGTATGTCAGGCAAGTTTCAGCCATGATCGAGTGAGTCCGACCAAAAATGTCGGTGCAGGTGTGGAGGTACTCCTGGAGGGTAAAGTGGAGTAAGCGAACAGTCGATGCCTCCCGATCAACAACGACAAGCCCCAGGCAACAGCTCAACAATGTCTCTACCGAAGGGATCCTCCCGACGTCGAGATCTGCGGATCCGATCTCCACCGCTAGGGCATGCGAAAGTTCATCGAGTTGTAATAGCCGTCCCGAATGCGAGACCCACATCAGTGCTGCCATTCCGAGCCTCGATTTCTCCCCACCTTGCTCCTTGATCCTTTCTAGAGTTGCACCATAAACATCCTTCAAATCCAGACCCTCGCTAATGGCCCTCAGCCTTTGCCGCCTGCCGGAAGCCGTAGTTTCTCCAAGAAGCGCATCCATGCAGAGGGAGATTAGTAGGAATCTAGATGTGTTTTGTTAGTGACGAATGTAAAATGTATTTCATGTTGCTCGCTTACGTTTCTGGAATATTCTTCCTAACGCTGTTGATGATTTCGGCCTCCAGACTGCTATTCATGGCATCCAGAGATGTATCCTCTCTCAACCTCTTTTGGACATATCCTACGATATCGTCATCGTTGGGCTTCATTGATAAAACTGCCACCCCCGCACCAAGATGCCCCTCAACCTCACCCCGGATGTGCCGTCGTCCGGTTAGGAATAGCCGTGTGTTTGGGGATTTCTCCACGATTTGTCTCAGCGAACTTAGAATTTCCGGTCGATGCTTTTCCACACATTCGTCAAGGGCGTCGGCGCATATAAACGTCGGTTGTAAAGATGTGACAATCTGCAGCATTTTCACAATTTCGGCGACCCGTAGTCCCCTTCCACCGATAACCTTTTTGTGCTCATGAAACATCCGCCTTATCACTTCCGGGATCCTCTCTAATCCACCGACAATCTGTTTCAGGAATGAACCAAGAATATTTGTTGGAGACTGCTCCTCCCGCGCGGCGAAATCGATGTAGAAACATGCAACTGCTATGTTGTGCTCTTTGGCCTTATCGCATAATCGATCTACCACGAGTGAACTAGTACCGCTGCTCGTCAGCACCACAATCCTTTAGTTCTCGCTCGCTCCGGGGATTTCCTCTCACCTAAAATAGGTTTTCCCAACTGCCGGGTCACCACAGCATAACAAAGTCGCGAACTCAGGTCCCTCCTGTTGAGCACCATTGCACCACCCTTGAAATTCGTTCGTTTGCATCAGCCATTCTCCCACATTGTCGGCCCGGCGGGCTCGAATGTCTTGGTGTCGGATGCGAGGCTCAATTGGGGATAACCATGCTAGAATCTCAGCCCTCTCGTCTGTCCCGCTAAATTTCACGTTCCACACAAGGTTGCTATTGAAACAGTTCCTGTTATTTGAGTAGTGGGCAGTATTGAGGGGGTTGATAGCATCATCAGGGTGAAAGTGCGACATTTCCCTGCTGGCGGTGATGTTGTAGGGGATTAAGTGTTGAGTTTCTAGGTTCGGTTGATGGAAGTTGGACAAGATGATGGGAAGCGAGGTCATCAAGGTATTGGCGCCTTGTGGAACATCTTGTCCTCCTTATTATCAATCCAGCTGAAATTTGTGTGACCGATACTTTGGGTGGATAGGCACCCCACCTCTCGAGTATCCAAGACAAACACCAAATGGACAGCGCCACTTCTTGCTCCGGAGTGGATTGACAGAAATGCACTAGGTCCACACTTACCGTAGGGACTCGAATACCGTATTATCTCGAGTTATACAGTATTTTGCCAAGCATGTTGCGTGCTCATGGCGTATGGGTTATACCTAATGTAGATAGCCAAGACTGTTGATCCTGCCAAAAACAAGCTGACAGACCAACCTCACCCCCTTAAAAATAATCAAAACAACACTCGCCATCTGGCCTTGGCTGTCAGAATGCCTTTTCTAGGGAATTCTTGCCGGGAGCAAGCTCAGGATTAGGGCTATTTTCATGTCTCATGTAGAAATGTCATATTCGTTAGCGTTTCTTGGCGCTTGGCAAAATACTGTATAACTCGAGATAATACGGTAATTATGCCTTGCGTTGGGATATCCAAAATTCCTTCCTTTGATGAGAGAGGTAGCAATGCGTGAACTGACCCCAGCCACAGCCCAGAACCGGAAATAAGTGCCGGAATTTACGAGCAAAAGAAACTTTAACCGCCTCCGGCGGTGTTCGATCGCTCGGGCGCCTACAGTCTGTCGGCCTTGTGCTCGATCTACCGTACATTAATAGCAATGACTGTTTTTTTTTGAGGCTCTTTCCCGTTCACTAATATCGGACGTGGAGCAGAAGATGCCGGAATCAAAATGCAAAGTAGCAACGGGACTATATTAATAAAAGAAAGAGGGAGGGTTACTTTCTTAATTAAATACCGTAAAAACTTGAATAATTGAACCGTGTGCTATGAAGTCCAGAACTTCCTTCTCTGGAACGGGGAAAAAAACACAGCAAAAACACAGCCCTTCCCCCTTCCGAGACAGAAAAAGAAACAAAAATTTCTTGACCTTACTGAGAGAGGAAAGTCCAACGACATAGCACACGGTTCAATTATTCAAGTTTCTACGGTAGATGGGCTTGAGGTTGTCCTACCCATAATAATTAGTAGCACTAATATACTGTTGTGGCTGTTCCACGGGAGGCGTTCTGTTGTGGGTATTGGCAATCTTGACTATACGGTACTGGCGAAGATCACCAGCAAGAGAAAAGAGAAGAAACTAAAACTGATAATTGAAGACGAAAGACGAACACTGGCGGTTTCAATAAACCCCAATGCTCAGCTCGCAGAAAGAAGACGACGATGATGAAAAACAAACCGTTCACAACGACCCTGGAAAATCCATGATCAAGCTCTGTCCTCCGACGAAGTCCTCCCCACTAGTTAACAAACGAACCCTTATCCACCGTGACTGCCATTTTGCGCGGCTATGAAACTAGCTACTCGGCCCATGACAATTACCGAAAATTAGAGAAAGGCTATCCAAGCCTCCGACAATACATCAATGCGGTTCCTTCACTGTAATTGCTGCAGCATACGGTAATGGTCCTTTGCTCAGGGTGGCACATGTACAGTCTTTCATCAGGTCTTGACGAATATCAGCGGGTGACGAATAGGGATTAGTAGGCATTTTTTGTTACCTTACTCGATTTTTTACTGGCCGAATACCCCTGTTCGTCATCCGCTGATATTCGTCAAGACCTGATGAAAGATTGTACCAGTATTATAGAATGTAGCCTGTTCTAGGAAAGTAGATTGCGATCGGTTACGAAATTGCCTCCTGTTTTTCTCGTCCCATCTCCCCCGGGACTCATTAAGCAACAAGGTTCAGCGGGCAAACCTTCAATATGAAAAAGGAGGAATGTTTCAACGGAATCCCAAATAGGTATTTGAAAACCTTGTCAACAGGTTCTGTAACTGAAATTGAGTGAGGGGTCGTAATATACTTGAGTAGGTGGCTCAAATTATTTTGGGTTTGGTAAGTTCTTCAGAGCAGGGAGATGCTCGATCTCTGGGTGTGGCTGAAGATTCTAGTGCCAGATTTAACCGCATAGCAGGGCCCCACTTGAGACTTTATGCATGGTTGTTGGCAGCAGAGAGCATTGGCTTTGGTGAGCGTCGGTTTTTTTTCCCGCGGTCGCAGTTTCGTCCACCAAGATGCTCTGCATGGGCTCGGGTAAAATTCCCGCCACTCGCTGCCTGCGTGCTAACTTAGCTGCCAGGCAGGGTTTGCCACGTTTTTAGAGCCGGTGAGGCTCTGCTCCCAGCATGAAGGAAGCGAGGGGCAGGTGAGGTTCAGTGCACCATTCACCATTAGGTTGTGCAACACTCTCTGGATGACAAGGTAAATTTATCATGGCAACAAAATTCATCTGCACCCCCCCATTTTACACCAACAACGGGCATTTTGGCTTCACAAAATCTCAGCTTTCTTGATTGCAACACAATTCCAAAACATGCCAGAACCTTAAGAGCCCCTTGGATATTATCACTCATAAGTGACAGGTTCTGTTAGCTAATGCTTATGGTGCAATACTTAGTGCCCTGACGAAAGCATGGTTCGTGGCCACTTTTACGACAAAAATGTTATTTTTCAGTCGTCTAGAACTCGACCACGTGCAGGACTGGTAAATCAATTCTGGGTAAAATAATGGTCCTAGCTATTCTAACCGTGATATTTGACTGTTAGGGCACATGGTGTAATATTGAGAGACTGTGGCTCGGTGAAATTGGAAATTTTCGAAAGATATCACTTTTATAAGGAAGCCCACACATATCCTTGATGCTCAACTCCAGTTTGAGGATGGAAGGTGGGCTAACCAATTGATTAGCACTGTCGACAGAACGAGGGAATTTTTTGTGGAAATGTGAATTCCGAATTCACTAGATCTTTAGCTATCTATTGATATTTCTTTTGTGTTGATTGATTTGGTGGCGGGGATGAAAGTCGGCGATACGGGAACTATGGAATTGGGTTGTTTTTGTGCGTTTTCAATAGTGCTTGGCCCACCAAGGCTGACTTTTATCCAAGAACTATACAACTAAATAAAGATCGATTAGCGAGCCGAGCTGTGCAGAGCTGGACATAATATAGAGTACGCATCCAGAGAGCCTCGTGAAAAAAGGAAAGAGAAATGGTAAAATAAGTAAAACACTATTAGAAAAAAAGTGGGTTGTGCGGAAATTTCTATAGGGCTGGGTCAGTGAGGGGGAACGGGAAAAGGGAGAAGGGAAAGTGTAGGAGGGTGTCCTGAATGCTTTGGGAATTCTAGGGACGTCTACCTCGTTTTATTAGTTGGTATTTGCCGTAAGAATGAGTGGGCAGAAGAGGGGGTGTCGTTTCCTGAGAGTGCAGGGATAGGGCTGTGTTGCCACCTCTCCTCATATCCATCACCTGGCCAGGTAGTCGGTCCCAGAACGGAACGTGTTGAGGATACCCTCGCTCGTTGGCAGCACCACGCCTACAGTACGCGTCGGAGGGGCACGCAATCCTTGAAAGCATTTCTCCTGTTTCCCTTTTGTATTTTCCTCGTCTAGATTTTGGCTTCCCCTCTTGCTTCCTACACACTAAACGGGCGCAATCTCGGTCTCCCTAACTGCTTAATCGCTTAATATAAATCCCCGATGTTCAGTTGAGCGAGGTAAAATCCTTCTCTCCGATCATTTCCTCCGATTCCATTATTTTCAATATAAAATATATCCTGGAAGCTAAAAACCTGAAGAGGGGGAACACAATCTACCGGCACCAGCAGCAGGCATAGGACGTGTCATTGGACTGGGAGCTGCTTGAGATGACATTCCTCGCCGGCTACAAACGATGCTCTCTCAAGGATCGTTTAAAGAAACTTCCGAGCCATTGTTACCACGTCACGCCACAAAGTGCTTTTTTTTTAAATGAGGGAAAGAGGATGAAGGGGATTTAGAAGAAAAGCTAGGAAAATAGAGTGGTGGGATTTTAACCTAAGTGATCTGGTAATCCGATAGAGCTCTTCGTGGGACTTGTTGAAAAAGATTTTGCCAAATCTTATAAAGATATGGCCTATTTTGTAAATATTCAAACTATTGTTTTCAGCCCCCGCGAGCCATTATTTGTAATTCACGCATACCAAACAGCCTTACAGCTACAGAAAATGGTTGGAGCCTAAAAAATTGTTTGTGGCCCCCACCAGCATCGCACAAGAAGGTACTTTTTTCTTCAAGACCCAGCATTATTGCGGTTGTCCATCTAGAAACCAAACAATCAAGGACCTGTTGAAGCATCATGACTTGGGGTGATCATGGTGTTTGGCTTCATTGTGTTTCCTAATGATGGTTTAGAAGGATTTGGGGGGTTTCGGGGGTTTCGGGGTATGATTTACAGATTTGGCGCTGCGATCTATTTTTCCAAAAACACAGTTGTCCGCGAATCGTGATTTAGAACTTTGAAAGTTGCAGTCGTGTTTACCCGAGGGTTGTTTGCACACTCCAATCTATCTATCTCAAATCGCCGCGAGCCAAAAAGGCCTTGTTCTTTCTAAGCTGCCTGCGGTGTTCTATATATGAACAAACCTGGCCCTATAGAAGCCCTCTTCTTCCGAGACATCGCCCCTACTCCCTTCTCCCTTTTAAGACCTTCCACTTTTCTCCAAAGAAACTCCTTCGAACTTCTTCGAACTTCATCCCCAACGCTATCCCTTAATCCTCAAGTCTGGTTTCTTCCTCTTACACTGTTTTCCTGGTCTCCGTCAATCCTTTACGGTCCTGGTATCTGCCTCGGTTTCCTAATCATCATTGTATAGTATCCATAGGTTTTAGCTCTTAGGTAACCTTAATTCCCGATCTCCGGTATTCCCTAGTGTCAATTCCTGAAACATCGCTAACATTCCTGCTCTGCCCAAATCCTGGACCATACAGACCATCGTTCTTCTGACACCATACGCCTCAATCCTCGTCAACGAAATTTTGCTCTGTCGTCAACCATCCATGTTTCAACTAGGTCCGAGATATGGAACATTCGTGAATTTTCAACGTCTCCCAGGAGGGCTCACCCGGCGAGTTCTACCCTAAGGGTTGTGCCCCTATCAATGGCTCCCCCCACCAATCTTGTTCAAATCGGGGAAGCCACCCGGACACTCTCGACTTATCGTCGATTGTAAAGCCTTCTCTTCTGCTTATGTTTTTACCCCACAAAAATAATTTTATCCATTCGCTTATCGTCCATCAGGCCACCACACGTCTCTACTTTACAACAATGTTTCCGGACGTCCGGCCCGGCCGTCTCTTGATCAGGACAAGGCCGATGCCGGATTCTGGGAAGCCACCTGAATGGAAGCCCGCCCTATAGTCAGTCTTAACCTCTGCAACGGACGGCCGGCAGGGCCCTTCAGGTGCCTCGCTCCGAAATACCAACAGGTTGCGGCCGGGTTCTACAGAAGACAACCAGAACACTGTATTTCCGCTGAGGCTGTAGGACCTGGCCGTCAACCCCTAGGATGGCCCTCATTGCGAAAGAAGGTGGCTGTGCCATGGAGTCCTTACCCACACTGCCCTCGACACCTGGGACTAGAAGCCCCCCTGGGCTCCGTAGGGTGGTTGGGATGATTGGGAACACTACCTTACAATTAAAATCAAATGTCACACGCCCTGACCAACAGGGATGCCTAGTCCCGTATCACCAGGAGAAGAAGTGCCCGGTTTGGGATACAGGTGGCCATAATCCACGGCCGGAACAAGTTTGAATGTAAATTGGCCCCCGATCTGTCCTGGATCGTCGGGAGCATTACCGACTCCGATTCCAAGGAGGAATACTTCCTATACTTCTACGGCATCGTTGAAAGGGAGTTGGGACCGATCGACAATGAATTACGAACCGCTCACCCCAGGTCTCCTTTACGCCTCACATTCAGGAATGAATTATAGTAATGAGGCGTATAATGCTTGGAGCAGAACATGAGAGGGTTGGCGTTGGCCTCTATACTGAGAGTTTGGTAAAGTTTTCCTCTATTCCAAGCCATAGTTACAAGCCATTGATGGGGTTAGATGCGGCACGACCCGGTGTTTCAGACAGTGTTCCCAAGGGTCCAGTCCGTCCGTCTTTAGGTCCGGACCGGACGGACGGGTATCTTGGCGTCCGTCCAGAAGACAGCCCGGGACGGACTGGCGGGGACTGCGGGTGTCTCAGGTGGCCCAATTTCCGGGCAACTCCGGATGACGGGCGGGCCCTGTAGGTGACTGGCGGGCCCTCCAGGTAATTGGCGAGGACTGCAGATGACGGGTGAGAACGGCAGATGACGGGTGAGGACTGCATGTATGATTCGGGAGTTACCGATACGTCGAGGACTGTAGGGCCCTACAGTCACTCTCTTAGACGATAGTCTTTCCCAGAGGACGGACGCTCTTGCCCTACAACTTGAGACAGACGCCCGGGGCGCCCGGGACTGCAGTCCTGGCGGTGCCTACAGGGCGGACGGGACTGCAGTCCTGGCGGTGCCTACAGGGCGGACGGGACGCTTGGGAACACTGGCCGTCTTGTCCATATCTCGTGTGACCCCGGGCTGCCCTAAATTACTCGATCATTATGCAAGTTTTCTTTTGTTCCTAGTTCCCGACCGAATACTCGATAGTATCGTAGCACCCTCCGGTTCTTTTTCTCCTCAAATTCAGATTCTGGGCTACGCAGGTTGGTACTTGCCCTGCCTAGCCGGGAACCCGAACTTTGGGAGGAAACGAATTTGAGGATGCTGTGGTTACTCTAATTGCTCAACTAATGTGTCAATTATGATTATAGGACATCTTCCCCCCCCAGCTCATCCTGGATCGGACCCCTCCATAACGCTGGGGGAATTCTATGCTGGAGACTACCCTGCGACGGTTAACCCGGCTCTTGTCGTTCCTCTAGACCTTGTACTACTTGCCGACGAAGTTCAATTTTATATTAGAAAGAAGGGCCATGTCCCTGTCTAGATCGCTTCCGTGCCACAGGTTTCAGCCTTGGTTGATCCTGTCGCGTTTCCCCTCTTACTCGTTAAAATTCAGCGCTATTGGTTTTTTTGTCTTTGCTACTCCATACCATGCAGTTGCTGTTAGCTCTTGTAAGCTATACGATATGTTAAGGTACGGCTACCCACTTAGGTCATGTCTATGGGTTAGCTTAGTGACTGCCTACTGTGTTTAGGTTAGGTCTATGATTGGTTGTGCGGGAGTGGGCTTGGCATTGGGCTTTTCCCTTGTAGTTCCCCCCAGTGTTCCCAACGGGCCAGGCCGATGGTAGGCCGGCCTATAGGCCATAGGCCGGGCTAAGGCAGGCCGCTCCGGAAGACAGCCTAGGCCCATATAGGCCGAATTCGATCGGCCTACGAAAGCCTATCAGGCCTGATAGGCGCCTATAGGCCCGGAGATTAGCGTTGAGAACAG
>Ga0307517_10002657_pt1 | contig 28556 bp, 22 predicted proteins | sample 23_EM_MG_FD_194515 | JGI IMG/M metagenome (GOLD analysis project Ga0307517, IMG submission 194515) | Populus trichocarpa ectomycorrhiza microbial communities from riparian zone in the Pacific Northwest, United States - 23_EM | ecosystem: Host-associated > Plants > Roots > Unclassified | place... | reverse complement strand
GCGGCATACGAGAGCGGTGTTCGGCCGCCCTTATCTGTCAGGTCGGGATTGACCTCTTCCCGTTCGAGTAGGAGTATCACCATCCCTCGGCGTCCGCGCTCAGCAGCATACGAGAGCGGTGTTCGGCCGCCCTTATCTGTCATGTCGGGACTGACCTTTTCCCGTTAGAGTAGTAGTTTCGCTACTCCCGCGTGCCCGCCCCCGGCGGCATACGAGAGCGGTGTTCGGCCGCCCTTATCTGTCAGGTCGGGATTGACCTCTTCCCGTTCGAGTAGGAGTATCACCATCCCTCGGCGTCCGCGCTCAGCAGCATACGAGAGCGGTGTTCGGCCGCCCTTATCTGTCATGTCGGGACTGACCTTTTCCCGTTCGAGTAGTAGTTTCGCTACTCCCTCGTGCTCGCCCCCGGCGGCATACGAGAGCGGTGTTCGGCCGCCCTTATCTGTCAGGTCGGGATTGACCTCTCCCCGTTTGAGTAGCAGTTTCATCACCCCCTCGTATCCACCCCAAGCGGCATACCAGAGCGGCGCCCGGCCATAATTATCAGTCATGTCGGGACTGACCTTTTCCCGTTCGAGTAGTAGTTTCGCTACTCCCTCGTGCCCGCCCCCGGCGGCATACGAGAGCGGTGTTCGGCCGCCCTTATCTGTCAGGTCGGGATTGACCTCTTCCCGTTCGAGTAGCAGTGTCACCATCCCTCGGCGTCCACCCTCAGCAGCATAAGAGAGCGGCGTTCGGCCGCCCTTATCTGTCATGTCGGGACTGACCTTTTCCCGTTCGAGTAGTAGTTTCGCTACTCCCTCGTGCCCGCCCCCGGCGGCATACGAGAGCGGTGTTCGGCCGTCCTGATCTGTCAGGTCGGGGTTGACCTCTCCCCGTTTGAGTAGTAGTTTCACCACCCCCTCGGATCCATCTCTAGCGGCATACGAGAGCGGTGTTCGACCGTCCTCATCTGTCACGCCGGGGTTGACCTCCTCCCGCCTGAGCAATATCTCCACCACTCCCACATGTCCACGGCCAGCGGCATGCGAGAGGGGAGTTCGGCCTCTCCGATCCGGCTTGTCGGGGCTGACCTCCTCCCGCCCAACTAATATTTTCACCACCTCCTCATGCTTATTACGAGAAGCCCATGCAAGTGGTGTAAACCCCATGGGGTCTCCTTCGTTGATATCATAATATCCCATCTCTATCAAACTAGCTACAACTTCAACAATTCCGAAGAACGATGCGCAGTGAAGTCCACTGAACCGAGAGTGAGTATCAAAACGCCAAGAATACAAATCTGGCTCCTGCATTAAGAGCGATGCGGTCAGCATCTGGCCATAATCCTCTTTTAATAGCTCTACCGCAAGTGATTTCGCGTAGTCCGAGAGCTCCGTTTTCCCATGGACCCCCCAGTATACTGAACAATATGATAGAAACGGTATGTTCTGCGCATCAGGAGAAGGACCGGTCGAAAGCGCTTTGACCCGTCGGGAACCCAGAAAGGTCAAGCAGATTTCCGCCATTGCCGAGTGAGGTCTGCTGAATATATCGGGGTGAGTGGAGAGATACTCCTGAAGAGTAAAGTGGATCAATCGCACAGTTGACGCCTCCTTATCAACAGTAATAAGCCCTTGACAGCAGCTAACCAAGGTCGATACCAAAGGGACGTTGTCAGTATTGAAATCCGTGGAGCCCAGCTTGACTGCAAGGGCGTGGCAGAGCTCATCCGCTCCCAACGGACGCTCCGCATGGCTAATCCACATCAACGCTGCCATCCCGAGCCTTGATTTATCCCCAACTTGCGCCTTTATCCGTTCGATCGTGGAGCCATAAACATCCCCCAACTCCGATCCATCCGTCATTCTACTAAGTTTTTCCCGCCTCCCATAGATCGTGGATTCATGTAAGATCGCATCAACACTCAAGGACACCAGTAGAAACCTAGTTGCATATCTATTAGCGGATGGTGTGGGGCGGGGTTCCCAGAATCATGCCCTACGTACATTTCCGACATTCTTTCGGGAATCCTCTCCAGAATGTCCGCCTCTAAAGTCTCGTCCATCGCCTCCGGGGTTTCGTCCTCATCTAGTTTCAAACGAATGTATTCGGTGATATCATCCTTGTTGGAACCTACGGATACACTCATCACTCGTCCACATAGGCGCCTTTCAACCTCAGGCCGAATATGAGGCCTTCCGATAATGAATATTCGCATGGACTGGGACTTCTCGAGTATTTGTTTTAGCGAATCAAGGACCTTGACTCGATGCACCACCGCACATTCATCCAGGGCGTCTATGCATACAAATGTGCGCAGTGAGGACGTGATAGCCCGTAGCATCCCCACGATATCTTGAAGCAGCAGTCCTCGTCCACCAATAGCCATCTTCTGCTCCTGAAATGCCTGCGATATTTCCTCCGGAACCTTCTCCAGTCCGCCAACGATCTGTTTTAGCAAGGAGCCTAGCATACTGGTCGCTGAATGCTCCTTTCGGGATGCGAAATCAAAGTAAAAGCACGTAACGGCTGTGTTTTGTCCCCTAGCCTGATCACACAACGTGTCCACCACCAGCGAACTGACATCGCACCTTGTTAGCCTCAATTCTCTTTCGTCCCTCTCCCAAGAATTAACCCTCCTACCTAATAAATGTCTTGCCGACCCCAGGAGCCCCATAACAAAACAAGACTTCCTTACCACCTTCACCTTCACCACGACAGTCATGCCAACTTCTGAATTCTTCAGTTTGTATGAGCCATCCCCCCACATTGCCGATGCGGCGCTCTCGGATGTCTTGATGCCGTAGCCTGGGCTCCAGAAGTGATAACCAGGATAGGAGTAGAGACCGATCATCGGCAAAAGTACAGTTGTTCCACACATTATTAAAAGAGTTCGTAGGATTGAAGGAGTTTCTATTACCATAGGTGGTGGGTTGAGACATAACTTATTCCGCGTTTTGCTGCTTGCGCCGTTTGTGAAGAGTTAGTCTGAGAGGAGTTATTGAGCCGCTCGGTTGGTGATGTTCTTGGAAGCTGAGGATTCAATATCTTTTTTTTAAACATATGTCAAGGAAAAGCGGGCTCTTAGTGAAGAAAAGAGGGGGTCCTCAGGTTAAAGCAGCGTCGCAGATCCCACCTCATCTCTACAGATAGCGCACTGCAGAAAAGCCCTGTGCTCTTCAAACGGGCATCCGCCAAGACCCAAAGCGGCGGCAGCGGAACAAGCCCAACCAGAGCGATACGTCAGTTGTGGCAGCCTAAATAGCAGACACTACAAAAACAATCTTTGGTGGAAACCACAAACATCATGGCAAGTGCTGATATTGTAGGTCTCAACTTAAGATATACAAGTCTTTCCCCTTAAATATGACAGAAGCTCTCCCACTACTCGAGTAGAGATATCACTACTACAATCGCGAATAACAGCCACCATTTTTCTCATCAAAATTCCGGCGTCCCATGTAAATCACGAGCGCCTTGCATAACGCTAACAACAACGACTTCTCTGGTTATGAAGCTGCGACAGTTTTCACAAAGGGCCCCATTACTTGATAAAGTCAAAAGTTTCCGGAAATCTTGGCGCCAGGTGTCCAGGCAAAATGTGTGAGATGAAATTGTGAAGTCGCCGGATATTATGGTACAGTGTATGGCCGCCAGCAGGGGAAACAAGTTTCATGCATGAATTATTTGTACTTTAGATAGTTCCTTATCTTTCATTTCTATCTTCTTTTAATTCTACACCTTATATCGTCTTGTTCTTTTCTCTTCGCTCATCGCTTCACCATTTATTTCCCTGCTATTCCTAATATCTTGGCGCCAAGATTTCCGGAGACTTTTGACTTTGTCAAGTATTCTCGCCCGACATCCCACCCCGGGCACGTATCTCACTCGGATTTCTCTCCTAGATCTTTATGGACCGATTACAATCCAAAAACAAGGCCTCTAGGCCCTCAGCCGCTTAGGCCGCCGTCGTAAACCCCTTGCGAGCTTATAAAAATTCGCAGGATTAGCATGCCATCTGGCTTAAGTTAAAGCGCGGGCGGCAATTTCTGCATAATGTGGACAAAGATCACGAACCTCTTTCTTACACAAGACGGAAATCTCCATAGAGATGCCCTAAGAATTTTACGACCCGACCCTCGCGAATTAGCAGCAAGCCCACTCCACTACCGCACCACGCTATAATAAACCACCACATCGGTAATCACTCACTCCATCTCTACACTCTGAGGAAACTAAATCCATCAAAACCCAAACCCCCTATCGCAAGTCGCATCTAGCAACATACAAGTCTACCCAAAAGCTCTATAACGCTCCCACCTCGGTTGACCGGGCCCCAACCTTTATCCAGTTTGTGCATACGCGCCTCAATTCATTTCATGAAATATCACCCGGTGCGAACAGTTATGCATACAACTTTGATATCGGGCACAAAATTCAGCCTTGATGGATAATACCGATATCCTAACCGTGTTAACCCGGCATCTAACTTAATTTACACCCTAGCGCCACCGACGCTTGAGCACTCTAACACCGCACTAATCCCAACCTGGCGACCGTATGATACCTGTATCTTCAAAGGAAAGAATGAAAAGCACCCCTTCACCCCCTCCCCTCTCGTACTCTCCAATCGGGACCGCAGCATCAAACCGGTACTATGTCATTGGTGTTGTCTCTTTTGGTAAGGCACGGTGCTCTCTGCCTTGTTTTCTTGTTTTTTCACGCCCCAGGGGTGCAGACCAGCTCTCTTTTCTACCTCCTCGTCCCTTTTTCGAAAGAAGGGAATCCTCAGATACAAAGTCCCCGCTTCACTTAATCCAGCTTTTACCGTCCTATGCACCACATCTCTACTGTACGGAGGTACAGCGCCTAAGTGTTGTATATTTCACTAGCAGGGGGGCGATCGGCTAGCAGGGGAGGAGGAGTAAATGGGGCATAGTGGCATATGGGAGTTGTGGCCAGGAAATCTGAACGGTAATCTGAACGGTAGTCTGAACGGACGCAATATCAAAATGTATTTTGTAGTAACGGGCGTGTATCTAATATTTTGTAAAAAGCCCATTTGCATCAATAACTGCTTGACATCTAGCTGGCATGCTTTCTACCAGCTCTCTAAATTCATATGGTCCAACATTTGCCCAAGATTCCTTCACTGCCTCCCTTAATCTGTCATAGCTCATATTTTCTGGAAAATTATCTTGTAGATAATTTTTCATAATATGCTATACCCTCTCAATTGGATTTAAGTCTGGAGAGAAAGCAGGCCACTGAATAACCTCAATTCCTCTTTCTCTTAGCTCAGTCCTTGTGTCTCCAGCTGCATGTCCAGGTGCACCATCCTGCATCAGCTTTAAAAATACCCCATTCCTTCTACACAATTCAAGATACCCATGGATAATAGGTACTGTATGTGCACAATAGCTCTCTGAATTTATTGGGCCCCAATCCTTCTGCCAAAAAATTCCAGGACCTTGAATATCCCTATTGAAACAGCCCCAAAACATCCATCCTTTTTTCCTTTGATGCTTCTCCACAATACAGGTAGGATCCCACTCCTCACCAGCCCTCCTAGTCACCCAGGTTCTGGTATGCCTCCCACCAGTAACCCATATATCATCTGTCCACAGGATTGAGTTCCACTGCTCTTGTGTCCAATCAACATGTTGCCGAGCCTACTCAAGTCTTATTACTCGATTGCGTTCGGTATTGGGGGGTTTTCTCATCGCTAGTCACCAGTGAAAGCCCTCCTTTATTAGGGCTGCGCGAACCGCTTCCTTCCCAACTCCCAAATTCAACTCTATTGAGCTTTGGTTAGCTATCCACTATTTTTTCAACCTTAAAGTTTTTTTTTTTTTTTTTACCTTCAGCTAGTTGCTGAAAAGGAAGTCTCCTATTGCGTGATGACATGCACACATACTCAATAAGGTCTTTGATTTGTGCCTGAGTTAAGACTGGCGAACGGCCGGGCTTCTTAGTAGGAGTTGCCGGAGAGGTACACGCATATTGAACTTAGTGCCACGAAAACCCTGTCTTTTCTTGAATTTGCGCATATTTCCAACCGATCGACCGAAGTAGCTGACAATCTCGGTGCTGATCTCGAGTCAACTCTGATTTCTTCAAAGGAGGCATCTTGTCAATCAGGACATGAAGAAGAAAAAGTCTACAAAAGATTTTCTACTTGGCCTGTGAACTTCCAAGCCGCTATCCCCAATTTGCTCCCCGCTATCCCCCATTTACTTCCCGCCCCTGCTAGTTTACCACTCCCTTGCTAGCGGAATATACAACACTTAGGGCCTGTTTGATTGCGACGGTTCCATTCCGTTGTCCCATACAAATGACCGTTTCGTTCCGTTTCGAAATGGTGCAAACAAGATGACCGTTTGGCATAAAGGATATCAACCATTCCGTTTCTAAGTAGTGGCAACCAGATGGTTGCTATGTAAACCTATATCATGAAAATATTTGCCCTAAACAATAATTATCTTTATATAATAATTATTAATAGTTTTTAACTATCTCTACTCACTATCAACCTCACGTTCAATCAATCAAATGGCCACCAATAATGATATTAACAGAGTTACTGGTACTCGAATTCAACAGCGAGTATAAGTTACACTCAGCTCCACAACCTATGTGCATTTCTTCCTTCCTATGCGGCCTGTTTATACCCCCAGCCGCCATGGTAGCGGGAGTTGGAACAGGAGTGGAAGTCACCAGTAGCAGTAGCTGTAGTAGTAGTGGAAGCGGGTGTAGTGGTTGGAGCAGTGGTGGGAGTTGTGTGACGAGCCAGTGTGTGTGGGAGATATCAATTCTGAGCATGGAAGTTGTGTGCAAGAAAACCTTTGTTCAAGCCATCATATGTAGTGGTAAAAAATTTTCTAAGAGGCCAGGGTAAAGTTATTTTCCTAGGGCACCAAATGGCTGACCGTTTGTTACAACCATTTCTTCAGGACAGACCATTTCGCAACGGAATGGTTGCCACTTCTTCCGTCGTTGCCAAACAGGCCCTTAGGCGCTATACCTCCGTACGGACCCTACCTCCCACCCCCACCCCTGTGACCCCTACGATTCAACCCTCCACAAATTCCCAACCCCCAAGCATTTCCTACTATCATATACGGATAGTTCGTGCGGACCAAAACCAGCGCAAAGAATTTAGCCATTTTCAACCGATTAGCCCCAATTAACCAGATGACTCAAAAAAAAGCCACTCTACACTATTCTCTCCCCTTTCTCAAAAATGTAGAGGTCTTTTCAAGTTTCCCAGATAGCTGCATGGCAGAGTATAACAATTTTATTATAATTCTTTGTCTTCACATTATGAAATCTTTATCCCTTAAAGCTGAACCCTAATACCTTATTTGACTATGTGTAAACCGAAGTCTTGACACATAAAGTGGCTCGGGCATGTAACCCTTTGATCTCAACCGGGTGCGAGTTTCCATCATCAAGAGCCGGAAGAGAAAAGAAATCCCACCCCGAAGACGCCCCAGATCATACACGAATATTCAAGAACACAACTACTACCGGGAAGCGATAAAGAGAATCAAAATGGAGGACAATTCAAACCCCCCACCCCTAGCATTCAAACCCAATTTACCTTGCTTTAAGCGGCTGAATGCTCCATGAAGGATAGAGAATGAAATATCATATATCTCAGACTGTGTACCAGTCCCCTGCCATAAAACTTTCAATCATGGCGATATATGGTACTTTTATTTCGCCTGATGGATCCCGGCGCTAAAAGCACTTAGCGAGAGTACTTACATCATGCTCGTCGGATCCAAGAAATACGGCAAGCCGCGCTGCTCACCGTACCACACTCGGAAGCCAAGTCAAGTTACAAAGCAAAGGATAATTTATAATAGGCTATCATACCGAGTCCTATTACTCCCTGCGAGCCCGATCTCAGTTGGATGCGGCCTATCAAACGGTACTGCTACATGCAGCTCAGGTCTTCTAGTAGTCTACCCCACTAAATATGACATAAGGCCACTCACAAAGCCTCAATAATTACCATTGTATAACATAAGGTAATCTAAGAAAATTATAATACGATAGCCTCATCTTCTACCAACCCAGACACACCTTCAACCCCGCTTCTTTTCGGACCAAGCATACAGTACAGTGTTGGAGCGTCCTTCCATATCTGGTATGGTTGGCGGCGGGGTGTTGTGTAAGCAGGGGGTGTGGTGGTGATGGGGCGGCGAGTGAGGCCGTGTGAACCGGGGAAATCGTGACTGCATCTTTTCTTGTTCGATACCCAGGGTCACCCCCCACCTTACACTCTCACTCTATCAATATCATACAACAACAGTCGTTTCAACATACAGGTTTGTTTTATTAATTTAGTGCTGGGCATGCATGTCAACCGTTCATTGTAGTTTTGCTTAGCTAGTGAATGCAGGATAATTCCACTACAGTACTGTACGATCGTACAGCTAGGATAGATAAATTATATCCCAGTACCACACAGTCGCATCACTCACAATTTTTAATATTTGAGACCGGAAAAAATCCCTCTAGTATAATGATAATCACCATAATACTGAAGTATTCTCGACCCGACTGATATAATAGCAATATCATATCATATCAAAGAAAAATAGTGAGGGAAATACCAGCATCACAGGGTCCCCTTGCCTAATTCACTAGCAGATAGGGCGGTATAGCGCAGTAGGTTCTTTGTCCTTTTCCCCTGCAACTGTGCGAGGGCGTCTCCGGTATAGGAGTTGAAAGACAATCTTGCTTTCCATTGCGGCGTTCTCATACCGTTGGGATAGAGTTCTGTTATTGCTATGTAGCATATCGCACCACCCCAAGAAGGTTACCACCGATAATGCGGGGCGCACTGTAGGTGCGCCGGCCATCTGGTGGGGCTAACGCAGCTTCTGCCGGGAGTCTTGTACCCAAGTACAGTACTGTAGTCTGTGAGTACCTACAGCAGTATATTTTCGCGGTCGGTTCTCTGGTGGCGTTTCCGCGGTCGGGGGATTGCAAGATAAGTAAGACTAATGAAGACATGAGAAGCCTCGGCGCTGGCTTCCCCACTCTCCATACTAATGTCTATGGCCGGTGGGACTAGCATGTATTCGCCGGGTATGCTATTAGAGTATTCACTAAGCCATATCATTTACAATAACCGGTCTTCTGAGACTGTTCTCTTCTGGGTGCGATCTCTATATAATTGGCAATAGCCTCACGAACGCTAGGGCTATCTTACACCGCTTATCCTCTCTCACCAACGCTCGACATACAATTTATCCCCTGCTCAGGAGAAGGGAAAGGAGGGAGGGAAAGGAAGCAAAGAAAATATTGTACTGGAGAAGAAAACCACAGAAGAAAACCACGGAGGCAAGAATTCACAGTGAGAGAAAAGTTAGAGGATGTAATAAAACTACAAGCTACAAAACAGATCTTACAACAATAGATATCTTCACCCCTGAACCAAAGTCTACGGAGATTTGTGAAAAGAACCCCATAAATGCCGCCCGACTACGGGAGAGGGTACCTGGCAAGGCTCGGATAGGTACGGTGACATATGCGCATCCCCATCTCACGGATTCCCCTCATCTGCAAAGGGTAATGTCCAAGGGCAATCACCGGGAGCAACATTGCCCAAAGGGGAAGCGGAGGGGGGGGGGTTATTTCCATGATGTGACATCTTCTAGGCCTTAAATTGTACCGGGGGCTATCCCTTTGCGAGGCTGTAGCAGTGCCACCACCTTCTCATGGCCATTCTTAGTAGCAAGCGAGAGTGCCCTTTGGCCGCTATTGTCGGGCCTGTTGGGGTTGACATCTTCCCATCCGAGTAACAGTTCCACCACAGACCCATGCCCGGCCACGGCAGCATACCAGAGTGGTGTTCGACCGCGAGTATCTTGCTTGTCAGGGCTGACATCTTCCCGCCTGAGTAGCATTTCCACCACTTCCTCACGTCCGGGCCAGGCGGCCCACGAGAGCGGTGTTTGGCCGTAATTATCTGGCCGGTCGGGGCTGATATCTCCCCATTCGAGTAGTATTTTCACTACTCCTTCATGTCTATACTTAGCGGTGTATAAGAGTGGCGTCCGGCCGTCCATATCTGAACTGTTGGGCTTGACCTCTTTTCAGCCGAGTAGGATTTCCACCACCCCCTCATATCAACGCCAAGCGGCATATGAGAGCGGTGTCTGGCCATAATTATCTAGCTTGTCCGGGTTGACCTCTTCCCGCCCGAGGAGTATTTTCACTACCCCCTCATCTCCGTCCCAAGCGGCCTATGAGAGTGGCGTTTGGCCGTAAATATCTGGCTCGTCAGCGTTGACCTCTCCCGATCCGAGTAGGGCTTCGACCACTCTCTCATGCCCTGACCAACCGGCATACGAGAGCGGTGTCCGGCCATCATTATATCCTTTTTCGGGATTAACCCCTCCCCGTCCGAGCAGAACCCCCACCTCTTCCTGGTGCCCATTACGGGCAGCCCATGCAAGCGGAGTGCACCCTGAAAAATCACCTTCATTGATATCATAACACTGCATCTCTATCAAAGCAGTCACAACTTCGATAAGTCCGAAGAACGATGCGCAGTGCAGTCCACTGAACGGAGAACAGATGTCAAGATGGCCGAGATATAGATTTTTTACTTGCCCTAAAACTTATTTGATCGATATTCGGCAGTAATGCCCCCGTAGGAGCTCCAGGGCGAGTGATCTTGTGCAGTCCGAGAGCTCCCTTTTCGCATGAATCCCCCAGTATACTGAGCAATCATCTAGAAAGGGTGTGCTGTGTGTATCCGGAGAAGGAGCGGCTGAGAGGCTGGTAATACTCGCTCTGGTATAAATTGGAAACTTTGCCGGAAGCCCTGGAAGGAGACGACTTTATCACCAAAATTGTACCACACAGATTGTGTAATCTGTGCTCCGCGTCGCTGGGACTTAGCAATAACCTGCGATGCATGCTCTTTATCATTCTAGGCTTCGAGCTTTGTAGTTCTCTCATATATTCACCGGCGGCTGCCTCAATCTCTCAGAAAGACCCCAGACAAATTTTCTGAGCCGCCAACAGCACTTTCTCGAAGCCTCTGCTCTGAATACACTAGCAAAGGTTCACTTCCCTTGACTTTGACCTTGGTCTCTGATTTGCTAAAAAATCCTGAGTAGCGATAAAGATCTCCCTGTGGGTTGCTCTGCATTACTCAGAAAGACTGAGAGACTTGGCGTTATACTCGGTGACAAAGTCAAGCGCCTTTTCCGAGTACTCCCATCCGGTCTCTCGGCGGCGAAAGTACACCAACACACTTTGAGTTTTTTGGCCTCGGTTTTCAAGTGCATTCCCAGATTAAAACGCTTATTGTCAACAGCCACTACCACGGTAAAGCTTAACATCATCCTGCTGAGAACAAGCTGATAATGTTTGAAAATGCGAAGAAAAAACCAACGGCATATGAAGGTGTAACAGGTAGATAGTGCGACCTTGTCAGAGAATCCCTGCCACGATCCAGTTCCTTCCCTTTCTACCTACTGTTGACATACATCTCAAGCTCTTACAGGAAGCATAACTACCTACAAGAGTCGTAATCCAGACACCTACCATATTAGCCTCATACCCAATCACCCCCAAAGGCCCTGCCAAGTCGAATTCTCCCAGGAAAAATAAAAGCACGAGAACCAACAAAAGAAAGGCAAGAGAACCAACAAAAGAAAAGCATGAGAACCAACGAAAGAAAAGCACGAGAACCTACAAAACACACCTAACTAACAAATGAAATAAATCAAATAAAGGTCATCGTAGGAATAGTAGATTTCTCCAAGAGCCTCCGATTTCACTAACAACCTGTTCTTTGCAATGATTAGAGATATACCCTATCACTTGAATAATCCATTTTGAACGAACCTACCACAAAGTCATTAAGCCAGGCCATTATCATCCTCCAAAACACCCTTCTGGAACAAGTGACGCCTGGTGGCTTTCTTAATCGAACGCCGGAGAGGGTCAAAGGGGAGGGCGATAATATGATTTTGCTCCCAGCCCACGTTCCTCAGGTTAGAGAACTCACTTTGAAGAATATCGTGAAGGGTCATCTCGAGTTTCTGAGACGCATGTCCGTCTGGTGGGGGGAATAGGTTCTAAATCCAGGGGTTAGTAAAAGTAAAACCTGATATCGGATAGTTGTAAAAAATCACCTTCCTGCTACCATCCTTCTTCGCCCTGCCCTCACTTAAGTGCCACATTTCTACAAATGCGCTCTGCACCTCCGTCTCCCCCTCCCGGAGTGGTTCCACCTTGATGATAATGGCCTTGCTAATTTGCCCTCCACTCCCCTCCAGCAATAGCTTAACATCATCTTTCAGGTCATTATATGGTTCCGCATACCCAACCTCAACCACTATAGTAGGCCAAAGTCGTTCTCCGGGCACAATTGCACCGTCTGGGACTTTCGTTCTGGCATAGTGTGAGAGGAATGTTTGTAGAAGTCATTATTTGAGCACAACTTACATTCCTTCATATGGTCCTGCGAAGCGCTCCAGCCGTCCCTCAGGAATAAATTCAAGATCTTCAGGGTCCCATGCACCCACTGCCCCACCTTCAGAAATCAATTTAGCTGCCCACATCGATGCCGTTGCGTGGATTTGTGTTGCCATTTTGATCTTTAATTGGCCGGTTCTGGGACGGTAAGTATATCTATTCGTAAATTGTTATCTTCTGCCAGTGCTGGCGTAAAATTCTTTGAATACATACGCTCTTGTTCCAATGCGCGACTCTAGCTCAGGGAAATCTTCGGGTGAAATATCTAAAATATGATATTCATCCCTTAGAAGTACTTGTGAAAGTCCGTCTGGTGTCATTTTGAGATCCTACCAGTAAACAAGAATAGAGTGTGTGATTGTAGAAAGATGAGAGAGTGAAGCAAAGAAGAATGCGGGAGCCCGTTTTTAGTATTTCCAGGGGCAGGGGGAGGAGGAGCAACAGCAATGTGGTTAGCTGACGTATGCACTGCTTGGAGCGGTCTCAGTGGTCCGGACAACAAAGGGCGAGGATTACCGGACAAAGGACGTGGACTATCAGACAAAGGACGAGGACTACCAGACAAAGGACGAGGACTATTGTCGTTCGACGGCCGTCGACGGCAGTCCGACTGCGACCCACCCCCATCTAAATCTTATGTGTAATAGCTGGAAGTCATACCTACACAATTATCGCTCGCTTTTCAGTTTTTTCAAATACTATTTTTATCAAGTATTTCACTCTTCCGGATGTCTCACTGTCCCGGATGGTCAACTCCTGGTCTTGCCATCCGGGACAACGGGGTGCGACTGTATGTTGTAATAAGAGTCTCCTTTGTAATGTGTCTCGAATTCGCAATAAAACGCGTCCACTTAACCTTTTATGGCCAAAACTAGGCTCATTTTGGATTCTTCCTGACTATGTTGAATGTTTTGCTTCAGCCCCTACTTTATTTCAACGTATCCCGGGGGTCATAATAACGTGACCGGGGGTAGGTACCCAGCGTTTCAACGCATGTACCTCGACTCAAGACAATACGAAATGATTATAACAATATAGATATAAAAATAATAATAAAATCTATAGAAGCAAATAAGTGGCGCACCACTCACCAGGGTGTTCCCTCTCAGGCATGCTCCGGGGTAGACTGCAGAACAAATCAGAGCTCAATAGCCTGGACTATTAATGTAGTGAGAGTTCCGTCAGTGATGAACTAGCTATGGGGAGTTGAGTAGGGGTACATCAGTTGCAACGCTGGATACCTACCCCCGGTCGGGTAATTATGACCCCCGTGGATACTGGCGGGAGGCGAAGAAAACCAGGTAATGCGGTATTTGTCTCATTGACCAATTTGCCCGTCTGTAACGTCTAGGACGGCGCCAAGGCAGTCCGTCCCATCTTGGATTGGCTGACTGCTTGGTCTAAGGGTTAGTTATGGTATCCCATGGCTCGTAGCAACGGGATTTTGTGGTCCTGAGGGACCACGGTAAACCTCTGTATGTCAATAACACCACAACAAGGAACATGAAAAATCTAGGGAATATATTTTAGGTGCTCTACTATGTAAAAACTTTATCTGATGCAATAGGAATATAATATCTCTTGTATTTGAATAACACTCTGGTGTCTCTGTGAGGGCGCTTTCTCCATACTAAAGTTCCACTTAGAAGTAAACCCAAATAGATCCTGCAAGAATTGGTATTATTCTATAAATCTTAGCTCCAAGACTCTTTGCTATACAATTATCCCCTCTCCATGATTGTAATATTTATTAACCATCTCAGGAGTGAGAAATAAGTAATTAAAAGTCTGTAGTTTGTGCATTTTTTTTGTTATTTCTCTTCTGTTTTATGTGGATGGCAAAAGGTTTTTGGTGGCGTAGTGTACTAAAAACTAGCAAATCTTGACCTCCACATTCTAGCCCCTCATCTCAACCCTAATTTTAATCTAATTAAGTAGAAAAAAATCTGACAAAGAAAGGAATCTCTACAGATTATAATAGGGCTCTCTCTTTTTAGTTACCTAATTTCAGTCAATGTGTAGGACTTTTACATATCAACAGAATGAATAATCTCTTGTTTTACTTAAACCCAACACTACTATAGAAAAACATCAGATAAATTGTGATTGCTTTCTATCAGTACTGAAGATTATTATATATATTTTTCAAAGCTTTATTTTATTATTTTAATTGTACATTAAACAAAAATAAGAGATCTGATCAGTTGTTGTGATACCTAAATTGTATTAGGAGCGAAGGGATACAGATAGTTCGTGCGGACCAAAACCCACGCAAAGAATTTAGCCATTTTCAACCAATCATACCATTAGCCCCAATTAACCAGATTGCTCAAAAAAAAACCCCTCTACACTATTCTCTCCTTTTTCTCAAAAATGTAGAAGTCTTTTCAAGTTTCCCAGATAGCTGCATGCTAGTCGCAGAGTATAACAATTTTATTATAATTCTGTCTTCACATTATGAGATCTTTATCCCTTAAAGCTGAACCCTAACTAATCCTTATTTGACTATGTGTAAAGCGAAGTCTTGATACATAATGTGGCTTAGACATGTAGCCCTTTGATCTCAACCGAGTGCGGGTTTCCATCAGCAAGAGCCGGAAGAGAAAAGAAATCCCACCCCGAAGACGCCCCAGATCATATACGAATATTCCAGAACACAACCACTACCGGAAAGCGATAAAGGGAATCAAAATGGAGGACAATTCAAACCCCCCACCCCTAGCATTCAAACCCAATTTACCTTGCTTTAAGCAGCTAAACACTCCATAAAGGATAGATAATGAAATATCATATATCTCAGGCTGTGTACCAGTCCCCTGCCGTAAAACTTGCAATCATGACGATATATAGTACTTTTATTTCACATGATGAATCCCAGCACCAAAAGCACTTAGCGAGAGTACTTACACCATGCTCGTCGGATCCAAGAAATATGGCAAGCCGTGCTGCTCACCGTACCGCACTTCACCGTACCGCACTTAAAAGCCAAGTCAAGTCCAGTGTTCCCAACCGTCCCGTCCGGACGCCAGGGCCCTGGCGTCCTATAGTCCCGTCCGTCCCGGGTAGGGTGGGTAAGGACGGCCAGGCACGGCGTCTGTCTTTTGTAAACACCGCAGGACTGTAGGTTGACGGGCGGGCCCTGCAGTCTTTTTTAGAAATGGTAACTTCCGGTAGGTACCTACCGTCCTGAGTAAGGACGGGCATTACCTGTAGGTTACCTACCGTCCTGCATAATGACGGGCGTCACCTCTAGGTTACCCACCATCCTGAGTAAGGACGGGCGTCACCTGTAGGTTACCTACCGTCCTGCATAATGACGGGCGTTACCTGTAGGTTACCTACCGTCCTGAGTAAGGACGGGCGTCACCTGTAGGTTACCTACCGTCCTGCATAATGACGGGCGTCCCTTGTAGGTCAAGGAAGTGGAATGGGGTCACGGTGCTCAGAACCAGGATCGGATATCACTGGAAGCATTGGTTGATTGATAGCGAAATTTGATACATAATAGTAGAGCCTAAGCTTCTCTTCATTAGAATAAAAATGTTTCACATCTTGATAACACTTACCTAGTGCTCATGAAATTCGAAAATGACACATAAACTAAGACACCTATAGGGCCCGGCCGTCCGTCCCGGGCATAGGTCAGGACGGACTGCAATTGGGCGTCCATCCCGTCCGAAGGTCTCAAACTTGGCGTCCGTCCCGTCCTAGGCTAATGACGGACGGACTGGACGCTTGGGAACACTGGTCAAGTCACAAAGCAATGGATAATTTATAATAGGCTATCATACCGAGTCCTATTAAAGTTACTCCCTACGAGCCTGATCTCAATTGGCCGTGGCCTATCAAACGGTACTGCTACATGCAGCTCAGGTCTTCTAGTAGTCTACGCCACTAAAGATGACATAAGGCCACTCACAAAGCCTCAATAATTATCATCGTATGACATAGGGCAATCTAAGAAAATTATAATATGATAGCCTCCTCTTCTGCCAACCCGGACGCACCTTCAACCGCGCTTCTTTTCGGACCAAGCATACAGTACAGTGTTGAAGTGTCGTTCCATCTGGTATGGTTGGCGGTGGGGTGTTGTGTAAGTAGGGGGTGTGGCGGTGATGCGGCCGCGAGTGAGGCCGTGTGAACAGGGGAAATCGTGACTGCGTCTTTTCTTGTTAGATACCCAGGGTCCCCCCACCTTACGCTCTCACTCTATCAATATCATACAACAACAGTGGTTTCAACATACAGATTTGTTTTATTAATTTAGCGCTAGGCATGCGTGTCAACCGTGCATTGTAGTTCTGTCTAGCTAGTGAATGCAGGATAGTCCCACCACAGTACAGTAGTGTACGATCGTACAGCTAGGATAGATAAATTATATCCAAGTACCACACAGTCGCCTCACTCACAATTTTTAATATTTGAGACCGCAAGAAATCTCTCTAGTGTAATAACAATCACTATAACACTGAAGTATCCCCGAACTGACAGATATGATAGCAATATCATATCATACTAAAAAAAAAAAGGAGAGAAATACTAGTATCGCAGGACCCCCACGCCCAATTCACTAGTAGATAGGGTGGTATAGGGCAGTAGGTTTTTTGTCCTTTTCCCCTGCAACTGTGCGAGGGCGTCTCCGGTATAGGAGTTGAAAGACACTCTCTTGCTTTCCCTTACGGCGTTCTCATACCGTTCAGGCACGGCTCTGTCATTGTCATGTTGGATATCGCACGGTCCCAAGACGTTTACCGCCGATAATGCTGGGCAAACCGCAGGTGCGCCGGCCATCCTGCGGGGCTAACGCAGCTTCTGCCGGGAGTTTTGTACCCAAGTACAGTACTGTAGTCTGTTAGTACCTACTGCAGTATATTTTCACGGTGGGTTCTCTGATGGCATTTCCACGGTCCAAAGGATTGCAAGATAAGTAAGACGAATGAAGACATGAGAAGCCTCGGCGCTAGGCTTCCCCACTCTCCATACTAATGTTTATGGCCGGTGGGACTAGCATGTATTCGCCGGGTATGCTATTAGAGTATTCACTAAGCCATATCATTCATAATAACCTGTCTTCTGAGACAGTTCTCTTCTGGATGCGATCTCTATATAATTGACAATGACCTCAAGAACGCTGGAGCTGTCTTACACCGCTTATCCTATCTCACCAACACTCGATATACAATTTATCCCCTGCTCGGGGGGGAGGGAGGGTAGGGAGGGAAAAATATTGTGCGGGAGAAGAAAACCACAGAAGAAAACGACGGAGGCAAGAATTCACAGTGAGAGAAAAGTTAGATGATGTAATAAAACTACATGCTACAAAATAGATCTTCCAACAACAGATATCTTCACCCCCGAACCAAAGTCCACGGAGATATGTGAAAAGAACCCCATAAATGCGGCCCGACTACGGGAGAGGGTACCTGACGAGGCTCGGGTAGGTACGGTGACATATGCGCATCCCCATCTCACGGATTCCCTCATCTGCGAAGGGTAATGTCCAAGGGCAATCACCGGGAGCAACATTGCCCAAAGGGGAAGCGGGGGCGGGGGGGGGGCTCATTCCCAAGATGTGACATCTTCTAGGCCTTAAATTGTACCGGGGGCTATCACTTTGCGAGGCTGTAGCAGTGCCACCACCTTCTCATGGCCATTCTTAGTAGCAAGCGAGAGTGCTGTTTGGCCGCTATTGTCGGGCCTGTTGGGGTTGACATCTTCCCGTCCGAGTAACAGTTCCACCACAGACCCACGCCCGCCCACGGCAGCATACCAGAGTGGTGTTCGACCGCGAGCATCTGGCTTGTCAGGGCTGACATCTTCCCGCCTGAGTAGCATTTCCACCACTTCCGCACGTCCGGGCCAGGCGGCCCACGAGAGCGGTGTTTGGCCGTAATTATCTGGCCGGTCGGGGCTGACATCTCCCCGTTCGAGTAGTATTTTCACCACTCCCTCATTTCCATACCTTGCGGCATATAAGAGTGGCGTCCGGCCGTCCATATCTGGCCTGTCGGGCTTGACCTCTCTCCGGCCGAGTAGGATTTTCACCACCCCCTCATATCCACGCCAAGCAGCATATGAGAGCGGTGTCTGGCCATAATTATCTAGCTTGTCCGGGTTGACCTCTTCCCGCCCGAGGAGTATTTTCACTACCCCCTCACCTCCGCCCCAAGCGGCATACGAGAGCGGTGTTTGGCCGTAAATATCTGGCTTGTCAGCGTTGACCTCTCCCGATCCGAGTAGGGCTTCGACCACTCTCTCATGCCCATTCCAAGCGGCATACGAGAGCGGTGTCCGGCCATCATTATCTGCTTTTTCGGGATTAACCCCTCCCCGTCTGAGCAGAACTCCCACCACTTCCTGGTGCCCATTACGGGCAGCCCATGCAAGCGGCGTACACCCTGAAAAATCACCTTCATTGATATCATAACACTGCATCTCTATCAAAGCAGTCACAACTTCGATAAGTCCGAAGAACGATGCGCAGTGCAGTCCACTGAACGGAGAACAGATGTCAAGATGGCCGAGATATAGATTTTTTACTTGCCCTAAAAGTAATTTGGTCGATATTCGGCAATAATGCCCCCGTAGAAGCTCCAGGGCGAGTGATCTTGTGCAGTCCGAGAGCTCCTTTTTCGCATGAATCCCCCAGTATACTGAGCAATATTCTAGAAAGGGTGTGCTGTGTGTATCCGGAGAAGGAGCGGCTGAGAGGTCTCTGATCTGCCGGGAATTCAGATAGGTTAAGCAGATTTCCGCCATTCTCGAGTGAGGTCTGCTGAATATATCGGGATGACCGGAAAGATACTCCTGGAGAGTAAAGTGGATCAATCGCACAGTTGATGCTTCCTTATCCACAGTAATGAGCCCTTGACAGCAGCCAACTAATGTCAATGTCGAGGGGACGTTGCTCGCATTGAAATCGGTGGAGCCTAGCTCAACTGCTAGGGCGTGACAGAGCTCATCCGATTGCAACGGCCGTTCTGCATGACTGATCCACATCAAGGCTGCCATCCCAAGTCTCGATTTATCCCCATCCTGCGCCCTTATCCGCTCCATCGTTGCACCATAAATATCTTCTAACCCCAACCCACCCCTCATGTTCCTTAACCTTTCTTGTCTCCGATAGATTGTCGATTCGCGTAGGATTGCGTCGATATTTAAGGAAACTAGTAGAAACCTAGATGCATATCTGTTAGCAGATGGTGGAAGTGGGGTTCCCAGTATCATTGCCCTTACGCACATTTCCGACATAGTTTCCGGAATCTGCTCCAGGATATCTACCTCGAGACTCTCGTCCATCGCATCTGGGGTTTCGTCCTCGTCTAGTCTAACACGAAGGTACCCGATGATATCATCTTTGCTCGAGCCTATGGATAGACTTGTCACTCGCTTATGAAGTCGCTTCTCGATCTCAGCCCGAATGTGGGGCCTTCCGGTGATGAATACTCGTGTGCCAGGGGACTTGTCGAGAATTTGCTTCAGTGAATTAAGGAGCTTAACCCGATGTACGGCCGCACATTCGTCCAGAGCGTCTATGCATACAACTGTGCGCAGTGAGGACGTGATGGCCTGGAGCATCTTCACGATATCGCGTACTTGCAGTCCCCGCCCACCGATGGCATTTTTATGCTCTTGGAAGGCCCGTGATATTTCCTCTGGAATAATTCCCATTCCACTAACTATCTGTTTCAGCAAGGAACCCAGGACATTGGTCGCAGACTGCTCCTTCCGCGCCGCAAAGTCGAAGTAAAAGCACGCAACAGCCGTGTTCTGTCCTCTAGCCTGATCGCATAACCTATCCACTACCAGCGAACTGATATCACGGCCTGTTAGCACTGACTCCCTTCCTTCTCTTCACCGAGGATAGTTCTTACCCGATAAATGTCTTACCAACCCCCGGGCCCCCATGGCAAAACAAGACTGCATTATCACCCTCACCCTCCCCATTCCAGTGATACCAGCTTCCGAATTCTTCAGTTTTCAGGAGCCGCTCGCCTACATTGCCGACGCGGCGCTCTTGAATATCCCGATGGCGTAGCTTGGGCTCCAGCGGTGATAGCCAGGTTAGTAGTTGGGACCGATCATCGATAACAGTATAGTAGTTCCACACATTATTAAACGAGTTCGTGTTAAAGCTGTTGGCGCTATCATTTATGTGGTATTGAGACATTTCCGGCTCCATACCGCGTGGACTATTGTACGAGTAGAGGAGTTAGGTGTGCTCAGTTGAAGAAATTTCTGTGAGAAAAAAAGGGGGGGGGGTCTGCCGGTATTGTCCAGTCATACAGCTCCCTGTTGGAGTACGAAAAAGGCCGGTCGGGGACGAAGAGGCATGGCTAAGGTAGGGTAACAAAAGAAAGAAGCTTAGTGGGATTTCGCAATGGAGAGTTCGGGACCTTTCAGGCCAACCCCCACAGCAATAGGTCACACGTTAGGGTTCATATCCCATCTTAGCGATAGCCGAAGTGAAAGCTATCAACGTTTCTGAGGAGGTAAACAAGCGTCAAGAGCATCAGTGCTGGCCGCCATCTGTGCTAACAAGCCTCGCTAGCTAACAATCTTTTCTCCCAACTTTTCCAAATACTTGCGAAATCCCCCCTTTTCCAATCTGGTTATTATCATGGCAAAACAAGCCAGCCACAATGGTAGTAATCCCGTACAGTATTGTTGATTGCGAAATCCCTCTAATCTCGACACGCCCGAACACCACACCCTACAATACAGTATAGCACCACGGTATAATAAATCACCGCTTTAGCCCATCTCTATCCCCTCTAAGGGGAGGTAAGCCCATCAAAAAACCTATCGAAGGTAGATCGCTCAATAGGCGAGCCAACCCAGAAGCCCGAGCCCCAACGTGCACTAGCCAGAGCCGCAATTTAATTTGAGCCGCAGCTTGGCAGACCTCACCAATTCCAACCCCAACCCGCGCAATAATTTCATGATGCCAAAAAAGAGAAAGAAACCATTCATCCCACAACAATTAGGAAGGATCTCTGTTATTTCTATGTAGACTTTTAGCACACGTTTGTCGCCGATCTTGCGAGGCGTGCCGCTCGGGTGTTGGCCATTCGGCGGGGCTAAGGTGGCTCCCGCCCGGGAATCTTGGAGTCTCTGAGAACTGATGTACAGTATACAATATCTCCTTGGCGGCTTCTCCGGTATCATATCAAATTGGTCGGGAGGCGAGTCAGATTAATAAGTAACATGAAAAGCCTACCAGTTAAGCTCCCCCCCCCACCCTCCATACTTCTATAGCTGGGGTGGCTAGCATGTATCTACTAAGTATATTATCATACTATCCATTTGTCCGTATAGTTCATAATATTATAACTAGTCTCCTATATTGACAACAGCCTCAAGGACCCTTGCGCCACCTTGCACTGCTTATCCTCGACCTAACCAATGCACTATAGAGTTTATCTACGGTTCGGGAGAAGGGAAGAAGGAGGGGTAGAAGAAATTGCGCAAGAAACAAAAACATAGGCCAGAACTGACAGCTAGAGAAAAACTAAATTATAGGATGAGAGTTGCAATCTAGAAACTGGAAAGAACAATATTCCCTCCCGTGAGCCAAAGGCTACGGAATTTCGTAAAAAGAAACTCATAAATCCTCACCCGACTGATAAAGCAGAGCGCTAAAAAGGGCCGGAAGGGACGGCATATACGTGCATTCCGATCTAATGGGGTATCCTTCATTAGATGTCTAAGAGCACGCAGCGTGAGTATCGTTCTCCGAAGAGGGAAGCCTGATTTTCCTACGAGGCAGTGTCTCTGGGGCTTTAAACCGTGCTGGGAGCTACTGTTTTGCGGGACTGTAGCAGGGCTGCCACTCCATTATGGCCATTCCGAGCAGCGTACGAGAGCGGTGTTAGGCCGGCATTATCTGGCTTGTCAGGATTGACCTCTTCCCGCCCAAGTAATATTTTCACCACCTCCTCATATCCCGACCAAGCGGCACACGAGAGTGGTGTTTTGCCGTAATTATCCGGCTTGTCAGGGTGGACCTCTCCCCGCCCGAGCAGTATTTTCACCACTCCCTCACGTCCAAGCCAAGCCGCCCACCAGACCGGTGTTTTGCCGTCATCATCTGGCCTGTCGGGATTGACCCCTTCCCGGCAAAGCAGTATTTTCACCACTCCCTCGTGCCCACCCCCGGCGGCCCACGAGAGCGGTGTTCGGCCGCGATAATCTGGCTCGTCGGGGTTGACTTGTTTCTGGCCAAGTAGTATTTTCACCACTCCTTCACGTCCATCCCAAGCGGCATACGAGAGCGCCGTTCGACCGCGATAATCTGGCCTGCCAGGATCGACTTCCTTCCGCCCGAGCAGTATTTTTGCCACCCCCTCATGCCCATGCCAAGCGGCCAACAGGAGCGGCGTTTTGCCGTAATTATCGAGTTTGCCAGGGTTGACCTCTCCTTGTCCGAGTAGGATTTTCACCGCTCCCTCACGTCCAAGCCGAGCGGCATACGAGAGCGGCGTTTGGCCGTCGTTGTCCGGCTCGTCAGGATTGACCTTTTCCCGGCCAAGCAGTATCTTCACCACTCCCTCATGTCCACCCCTGGCGGCCCACGAGAGCGCTGTTCGGCCTCCATTATCTGGCTTGTCAGGGTTGACCTCTTCCCGCTCGAGTAGTATTTTCACTGCTCTCTCGTGTCCATGCCCAGCGGCATACGTGAGCGGTGATTGGCCGCCATTATCTGGCTTGTCGGGATCGACCTCTCCCCGTCCTAGTAATATTTTCACCACTTCCCCATGTCCATTACGGCTAGCCCATGCAAGTGGCGTGCGATCCAAAAAATCTCCTTCGTTGATATCATAACATTCCATCTCGATCAAAGTAGCTACCACTTCAACAAGTCCGAAGAACGATGCGCAGTGGAGTCCACTGAACGGAGAGCGGGTACGAAACAGCAAAAGTTGGGAATGCGGTACTTGCTCTAAGAGAGAATTTGTCAGCACCTCGCCATAATTCTCTTTTAACAGCTCCACCGCAAGTGATCCCGCCCTATCCGAGAGCTCCTTTTTCGCATGGATTCCCCAGTATACTGAGCAATATGATAGAAAGGGCGTGCTCCGCGTATTATAAAAACAAGTATTCGAAAGGGCTCTGACCCGTTGGGAATTCAGAAATGTCAAACACGTTTCCGCCATTGCCGAGTGAGGTCTGCTGAATATATCGGGATGAGCCGAAAGATACTCCTGCAAAGTAAAGTGGATTAATCGCACAGTTGATGCTTCCTTATCCACAGTAATAAGACCTTGACAGCAGCCAATCAATACCGATACCGAAGGGACACTGCCGTCATTGAAATCTATAGAGCCCAGCTTGACTGCTAGGGCGTGGCAGAGCTCATCCGCTTCTAACGGCCGCTCCACATGACTGACCCACATCAATGCTGCCATTCCGAGTCTTGATTTATCCCCAGCTTGCGCCTTTATCCGTTCGATCGTCACACCATAAACATCTTCCAACTCCGATCCTTCCATTATTTTGCCCAGCCTTTCCTGTCTGCCATAGATTGTCGATTCATGTAAGATTGCATCGATACTTAAAGAAACAAGTAGAAACCTAGATGCATATCTATCAGCGAATAGTCGGGGCGGGTTTCCAGTGCCATCACCCTACGTACATTTCCGACATTCTTTCGGGAATCTTCTTCAGAATTCTTGCCTCCAGACTCCCGTCCATCGCCTCCGGTGTCTCGTCCTCGTCTAGTCTAACACGAAGGTATCCAATGATATCATCTTTTCTGGGGCCAACAGACACACTTATGACTCGTCCAGCAAGACGCCTTTCGACCTCAGCCCGAATATGAGGCCTCCCAATAATGAATATTCGTGTGAGCGGGGACTTCCCAAGTATTTGCTTTAGCGAATCAAGGAGTTTAACTCGATGCACCGCCGCACATTCGTCCAGAGCGTCTATGCATACAAATGTGCGCAGTGAAAATGTGACGGTCTGTAGCATCTTCACGATGTCCGGGAGGAGCGGTCCTCGTCCACCAACAGCCATCTTCTGCTCCCAAAAAGCCCGTGATATTTCCTCTGGAACCTTTTCTTGCCCGCTAACGATTTGCTTTAACAAGGAGCCCAGCACACTGGTCACAGACTGCTCCTTTCGGGCTGCGAAGTCGAAGTAAAAACACGTAACGGCCGTATTTTCCCCCCTAGCCTGATCGCACAACCTGTCCACTACCAGTGAACTAACGTCACGGCTTATTAGCACTTATTCTCTTTTCCTCTCCAAAGAGTCGCTCTCGTTACCTGATAAATGTCTTACCGACTCCCGGAGCCCCATAACAAAACAAGACCCCCTTATCATCACCACGACAGTCCTGCCAGCTTCTGAATTCTTCAGTTTGCATGAGCCATTCCCCCACATTCTCGACGCGGCGCTCTCGGATGTCCTGATGTCGTAGCTTGGGCTCTAGGGGTGATAACCAGGCCAGGAGTTGGGACCGATCATCGACAAAACTATAGTTATTCTGCACATTAAAAGAATTATTATTATTGGAGAAGTTTGCACTATTATTGATGGTATGTTGGGACATCTTCCACTCTTTGCTGCTTGCACTGCTGTAGAGGAGGAGTTGTCGAATGTGGCCGGTTGATGATGTCCTTGGAAGCTGAAGATAAGCGAGGTGTTGATAAAGAGAAGCCACGGTCTTCCAGCGAAGCAGCCTTGTAGACCTCACCCCATGGCATGAATGAAAAGTCTCGTACCCTGCAAACGGCCATCCAGCAAGATCCCCGGGCGCCGGCAGTAGAACTAGCCCCAACTAGGTCCACTAGTATACATCCAAGGTCAGGCAAGAAGTTATGAAACAGTGATTTAAGGTTAACCAGCCAAATATATCCCTGCTTGTTCCGGCTAATAGTTCCCTATCCTTGTACAAGTGGCAGGGATAAAGTTTCGTACTTGTACTTGGTAGAGTACAAAGCAGGGTTTATTTTGCGGGTTAACCTAAATTAACTGTTCGGTAACTTTCTAGGGGGTACTGTATACTAAAGCTATGATCAATAAGTCTGTACACCAACCCCACCGCACCTTCGCCACATAATTCAGCCGCGACTTCCATTAATCAATTGCACCACCAAAAATAAAGGTAAAAATACAATAAAAATATAGAAGGAGAGCTATTTCCATGGTGATTAATACTTGGTATACCAGCCTCGATTTCTTCGTACTGCATGGTAGAGTCTGAGCATTGAATTGGTCAAGCTGTCAATTAACACTTGGGGGACTGCCCACCACATTGCCTTCAGGGCCACAATGAAAATCACACTACTCTCAGCATTATCCTTAAGATCTTTCAAGTATCTATGGTCCTTTCGGAGGATGCTCGTTATAGCCTTCCAAAGATGCTCAATTGGGTTTAAATCCGGGCTGTGTAGGGGGTGTTCGGCCATCCAGATGCCATGTGATTCCAACCACTCTTTGCCCATCTCCGCTTATAATAGTACCAAAGACTTGCCAAGAAGTGATTTTTTGACAGTGATGTGAAAGAAAAAACTAAATATGGGGGTTGGGAAGGTGTTGTGTAAAAACACATGTGTCTTAAACTAGGTGGGCTGGGGTGGGGTTGGTGTACAGACTTATTGATCATAACTGTATGAAAGCCCAAATATCCGACACTCCAAAAACAATCCCCGGTGGAAACCACAAACATCATAGCAAGTGCCAACATCGTCGGGCTCAACTTAAGATAGGTCAATGGTGGAATTGAGGGTCGCACATCGGTAGACTGTACAGTGGAATAAGAGGATTCGCGGGGAGCCTGGGCACTTTGGAGGAAGAATATGAAACTTCCGCCACTCACACTTCATTCTGTTCGTTGGCTCATTCACACATAAGACACACACACACTCTCTCTCTCTCGAAAAACTAACGGTAAATACAGGTGTTCAGTAAAACACAAATACCACATCCCGATCCTTCTATGGATTACCACACCTATCTCTACACCCCGCCACATGCCTCACTCCTCCGTGCACTCCCGTGAGAACAAAGAAAAGACATGTTGGTATACTAATTCGCACCGCAGTGTCACTGGCATCATCACACGGCACTAATTCCAAACCTAACTCACATGATATCGTGCCAAAAGTGAAAAAATAAAAGGAAGGCTGGGAAAGAGCCATTCATCCCACCTTCCTTCACCCGTCCAATCCACTAGAGGATTGAATAATACGTCACCGTGGACTCCTTGACCCCCTTTCCCTAAACTATACCGTATTATCTCGAGTTATACAGTATTTTGCCAAGTGCCAAGAAGCGCTAACGAATATGACATTTCTACATGAGCCATGAAAATAGCCCTAATCCTGAGCTTGCTCCCGGCAAGAGTTCTTCCCTAGAAAAGACATTCTGACAGCCAAGGCCAGATGGCGAGTGTTGTTTTGATTATTTTAAGGGGGTGAGGTTGGTCTGTCAGCTTGTTTTTGGCAAGATCAACAGTCTTGGCTATCTACATTAGGTATAACCCATACGCCATGAGCACGCAACATGCTTGGCAAAATACTGTATAACTCGAGATAATACTCGGGTGTGTCAGTAAAAATGGGAAAGATCAATACCCTTGTCATGCAACGTGAGCGAGCAGAAAAAGATGAAAAGTGGAAAACTTCAATGAGGATCAATAGCCGAAGAACCCGGGATATGCCAAAAAAGGAAACAGGCTACATGGGAGCAAGAAACCAATCAGAAGGTTAGAAACTAAGTGACATACGAGTGACCTATTCCACTAAAGATCGTAGAGGAAATGACATCAAATTGGAAAGAAACTTGATTTTCCTTGGTAGAGTGTTTGTATTCCTGTGACATAAAGAGCAGTGGAGGTACGCCGATAGATTCTGGTTGCTTAGAGTAGTTGTCAGCATTCTTTTTTTTCTTTCCTGCTTGTTGCATCGGTTACTGAACCCATTCACAAGATATCACTGGCCACCATTCACATAGGCCTTGTAGCAACAGACGCCTGAGTGAAAAGAAGAATCGTTGATCTTGTATTCAGATAGAGGCCAGAACACCTCTTTATACTAAAGCCCTAGCGTGCAGAGTTTTCCTAGCGTCAATAGAATAGAGATGTGTCCCCTACATATACCGGAGACCATTCGGTCACCATTACAACAGGCCTTTTCTAAGTTCCCACACAATCAATACAACCCACTTCCATACTACCTGACTAGGACTATTTCAGATATGGAAGTACATTCCAACAATCATTCCCGAGCCAATAATCGGGAGGAGGAAGAGCCTGAGAACTATGAGGATAGGGACTTACCACCTTCTTCCCCTACCCGGTACCAGGTAGTCTCAGTTCATACCCAAGAAACGATACGACTGTTTGGGCTTTTAGGCGGCTGGAGCTATCGACAGCTCCAACTAACATTTGATATTTCGCTTTGGTCTCTCAACCGAATAGAATAACCCACTACACCAGAACCAATTAGCCCAACCAATATCCCCGTAAAGTGTAAGGCGCATGGACTCCCTGTAAGGATTTACAGGGCAAAGTTACCCTACCTTGACACGCACAAACTAGCGCAGTCGGAATCATACGTGACTCCTTTCAGAAGGTCACGTGTTCGACCCACACCCCTGTTATAGTTATTACAACTACACAACGGATCATTATCAGTCTCTACGCAAGCGCACGAGCAATGCGACCGAGTGGTTTTCGCCGATTACTATAGAAGAAATCTTTCTTTATCAGTAAGAAGTTGAACGGCGAAGTGCGAACGGTTGGATAAGAAGTTATGGCACTTCAAAGTTAAGCCGAGCGACATATGTAGTCTGATATGTAAGACGTAAGCATATGATTACCCGGCATGAGAAATGTTGATCACAACATGACTGGAAGGAACGACTGGTATGATAGCGAGCCAGGCTGTATATACAGAACAAGTTCATATGGCGTGTCACAAATCGTGAATAAGCAAGGCAGATCTCACATGACTCATACTTATGAGTCATAAGGTATGTTGGATTTCACACTATGACATCACTTGACTCATAGTTCTCACATGACTACGCACTCGAGAGTCATTGTTATATTTTGA
>Ga0307517_10002656_pt1 | contig 28559 bp, 27 predicted proteins | sample 23_EM_MG_FD_194515 | JGI IMG/M metagenome (GOLD analysis project Ga0307517, IMG submission 194515) | Populus trichocarpa ectomycorrhiza microbial communities from riparian zone in the Pacific Northwest, United States - 23_EM | ecosystem: Host-associated > Plants > Roots > Unclassified | place... | reverse complement strand
GCTGTACGCGCTGTGGGTCCCGTACCGCCGACGGGCGCGGCGGCGCAAGGACCCGGACGTGGGGCGCAGGGTGCTCGGCGCGTGGCAGCAGATCGTCGAGCGGCTCACGGAGATCGGCCTCCCGGCCACGGGGGCGCACACGGCGGAGGAGGTCGCCGCCTTCGGCTCGTCCCGCGTGGGCGGAGCCGCGGGTGAACATCTGCCGATGCTGGCCGGACTGGTCAACGAGGTGGGCTACGCGGGCCGCGTCCCGGACATGGCCTCCGCGAAGGCGGCATGGGCGCACTGCGACGCGATCGAGAGGACCGTCCTGCGCACGGTCCCCCGTCGCACACGGCTGATCCGGACCCTGCGTCCGTCCGCCGTGCGCCGCCGTGCGTGACCCGCGACGGGGCCGGGCATCGGCGGGTAACGTGACACGCAGTCAGGCCGGCAGGGAGGAAACGGGAGTGAGCCCGATGGCGCAGTGGCCCGGCGGCGGTACGGCGCAGTCGGCGGGACCGGTCCTCCAGCCGCCGGTCGCCGACTACGAGCCCCTGCACCAGGTAGCAACGGGCCGTCACAGCACGGTTTTCATGTGCCACGAGCGCGCCACCGGCGCCGAGGTCGCCGTCAAGATCCTCCACGTGGTCGTCCAGGACGAGGCCCGCCGCCTGGCGATCCACTCCGAACTGCTCTCCGCGGCCGTCGCCGCCAAACACCCCTGCTCGGTGGCCGTCAGCGACGTGGGCTTCACCCCCGACCACCGGCCCTACCTCGCCGAGCCGTTCCACCGCGGCGTCAACGCCCAGGCCCGGATGGCCGGTTTCGGCCCGTACGCCGTCGACGAGGTCGTGGTCATCGGTCTGCGGCTGGCCCTCGCCCTGCACTCCGCGCACCGCCGCGGGGTGCTGCATCTCGACGTACGCCCCGCGAACATCCTCTTCGACGACAGCGGCGACGCTCTCCTGGCCGACCACGGCATCGCCCGTATCCTCCAGCGCTGCGACCCCGCCCTCGGCGCGGTCTTCGACCCGATGTACGCCCCTCGCGAGCTCTTCGGCTGGGAGACCCCGGGCCCGGCGGCCGACGTCTACGGCCTCGGCGCCACGCTGTACACCCTGCTCAACGGCGAGGCCGCCCACAGCGACGCGGGCCGCACCAGCTGGTCCGCGCTCTACCGGGAGGTGCTGCGCGGCGAGTTGCCACCGCCGCGTCGGCCGGATGTCCCGGAACCGCTCGTCACCCTGGTGCGGCGGATGATGTTTGCCGACCCGGAGCGCCGCCCGCCGCTGACCGAGGTGCACCGCGTGCTGAGGCTGCTGCTGCCCACCTCGCACGCGGCCCGGGTCCCCTCCCTCGAACCCGAGCCCGCGCCCCAACTGCCGCTGCCCGGCTGGGATCCGGCGGACGACCTCACCCCCGAGGAGGAGGCGGCGGCCGAGGAGCCGGGCGAGCGGGCGCGCGACGAGTCCCGCCGCCGGTCCCGCCGGGGGCTCGTCGGGGCGGTTGTCGTCGCCGTGGTCTTCGCGGCGGCGGCGATGACGGTGACGCTGGCGCTGCGCACCGGCGCTCAGGCGGACCGCCCGGGCGGGAGCCCCTCGCCGACGGCGGAAGGCAGCGCTCAGGAGGTCACGGCGGCGGAGCTGCCGGACCTGATGCCGCGTGGCGTGAAGGCGACCGAGGTCGACGGCGACGTCCAGATCGCCTGGCAGGCCCCGAAGAAGAAGGTCGACGGATACCTCGTCCAGGCCCAGGTGCCCGGCGCCGGGTCACCGATCCGCAAGCCCCCGGCCGGTACGGAACGCTTCGTGGTGTTCGCCGCGGGGTCGGTCACGGACGACACCTGCTACACCGTCTGGGCTCTGGTCGTGACGGACGGCGCTGTCCGGTACGCGCCGTCCCAGCCGCTCTGCGCGACGGACGGGTCCTGACATGACACAGGACATGACACAGGCACTTCCTGTCGGGGACTTCACCATCCTCACCCCGTCCGACTGGTACCGCATTCCGCTGGGGGACCCGGACCGGCGGGTCCGCTCGGTGAACGCACTGGTGGAACGCCAGTTCAAAGGGGTGGACGACCAGCCGGTCCTCAAGCGGGAGACGGCCGCGACGCTCACGGGAGCGGCGCAGGAGGCGGCGGACAAGGGCGGGCTCGTCCTGTACGTCTCCACGCAGCGGATCCTCGACGTACCGCTCCCGGCCTCCCTGCTGGTGACGCTCATGCCGAGCGTCGGTGACGCGCTGGACGCCGCACGGGCGCTCGCGTCGGGGAGCGGGGAGATCGGGCTCAGGGACCTCGCCGTGGGCCGCTCGGTGAGAGCCCGCCGCGAATCCCGGTCCAAGGAGTCCGCACAGCTCGGGTCGACCCTCACCGACACGCTGCTCCAGTACTACATACCCGTACCGGGCGAGCCCGAGATGCTCCTGCTCAGCTTCGGCACCCCGTTGGAGCCGCTCGCGGACGCCATGGCCGAACTCTTCGACGCCGTCGCCGAGTCGGTGCGCCGGCCGGCACAGAACGGGGGAGACGCATGAGCGAGAGCGGGATTCTGCGCGTGAGCACCGAGGATCTCAGGAACTCCGGGAGCGGGCTCCGTTACGTGGCCACCGAGTTCGAGGGCCTCGACCGCATGGTGGACGCGTACGACGACACCGTGGGCCACGACAGACTCGCCGAGAAGCTGCGGGACTTCTCGGACAGCTGGAACGACAACCGCACCAAGATGATCGAGTCCATCAAGGGACTGGCCGAGTCCGCGATACAGGCGGCGGAAACCTACGAGCAGATCGACACCGAGCTGGTCGATGTCCTGCTCGGAAAGGGGGATGCCAAGTGACCCGCCCGGGCAGTGACTGGCACCCGCTCGTCGAGGACGGCAGGGATCCCGTCCCCGGGGACCCCCAGGCGATCGAGGAGCTCTCCGGCCGCCTGCGCGCCACCGCCGACACCATCACCGCCACCGCGCGGGCGCTGCGCCGTCTGAGCAACCTGGAGAGCTGGGACTCCGACGCGGGCAGGGAGTTCGCCGGGAAGGCGGGCGAGGTCGCCGACGACGTGAGCAAGGCGTACAGCCGTTACGACACGGCGGCCAGTGCGCTGACGCAGTACCGCAGCGACCTGGAAGGCATCCAGCGCGAGGCGGAGTCCCTGCGCCGTCAGGCGCAGGACGCCGACGCCGACCGCAGGACCGCACAGCAGCAGCTCGACGCCGCGCCCCCGCCGGACCCGCAGGTCATCGGGCCGAGCGAGCGGGACGCCCATGAGGTGGCCGTCAGGAACGCCGACGCCCGGCTCGGCGAGGCCAGGCACAAGCTGGAAGGACTGCGGGGACGCCACCGGGACGCGGGCAACGCGGCGGCCGGCCGGATCGAGACGGCGATGGACGCCGACGATCTCAACGACAGCTTCCTCGACGATCTGCGCGACGCCCTCAAGGTGATCTCCAAGATCTGCGGGATCATCGCGACGGTGTGCGGGATCCTCTCGCTTCTCGTGGGCTGGATCCCGGTCATCGGGCAGGCCCTCGCCGCCGTGCTGGGGACGATCGCGCTGATCGCCTCGGCGATCTCGCTGGTGTGCAACATCCTGCTGTGGTTCAACGGCGACGCCTCCTGGAAGGACGTGGCGTGGGACGCCCTCAGCGTCGCCTCGTTCGGGGTCGGCCGGATCTTCGGCAGCGCGGCGAAGCTCTCCCGGCTGGCGGCCCGCAGCAAGGCGTGGGAGGCCGCGAAGGGCCTCGCCAGGGTCCGTAACCCCGGCATGAACTCCGCGGCCATCCGCAACGTCACCCAGCAACTCATGGGCGGCCCGAGGCAGGGCGCTCGCGCCTGGGAGACCCTCGGCCAGGCGCCCAGCGGCATTCTCAAGCTCTCCAGCCGGGGGGAGCTGTGGGCGCGTACCTACGGCAAGCTCGGTGACGAGATGAAGCAGTGGAACACCTTCACCAAGGAGGCCGTCAAGCTGGGCGCGGGCCGGACCACCCTGGGCGGATACCTCAACCAACTGGGCGAGGCGGGCAAGCTGCAGAACGTCGAGAGGGCGGTCTTCGGGCACGGCTCGGACGGCGCCGCCGCCCTGGCACTGGCCCGGCAGGGCACCGTACAGGACCTGATCGCCGTCCACGCCACGGCTGTCGGCTCGTTCGCCGACTCCAAGCAGGCCGCCGGTCTGCTCGGCGACCTCGGCAGCAGCGACGGCTTCACCGGCTACTTCCTCGGCCGCTCCGACCTCGACGTGACCGCCGACGGGGGCAACGGGTGACGGCGCGCTGGAGTTCGTGCACGGTCGACCTGCCCAATCCCGAGCAGTGGCTGCCGATCGACCTCGGTCCGCGCGCCCCGGAGGACTGGGCGGTCACCGCGGCGGCGCGGGCGATGGGCGCGGGCGCCCCACCGGAGTTCGTGGCGGCGATGGCGGAGGATCTGGCCTGGTACCGGGCGGTGGCGGCGAACCGCCGGGCGGTGCTCGCCGCCGGGTACCGGACCGGGGCTCTGGAGCCCGTCATCGCCTTCCTGCACGTGGCCGGCATCGAGGCCCCGGAGGGCGGCGGCGTGGTGGCGGAACTGGAGCGGATGTTCCGGTCGCCCCGGCCGTACGTCCTCGGCCCGACGGACGTGAGCACCGTACGCCTGGGCGCGGGCACCGCGGTCCGTGTCCGGGAGCTGGCCGGCAGCCCCGCGGACAGCACGTCCGCGGAGGTCATGGAGTACGTCACGCACTATGTCGTCCCCGAGGGCATCGGCGGCACCGTGATCGAAGTGACCCTCACCTGGGGCTCCCTGGCCCTGGGCCCGGAGTTCTCCGAACTCGCGGACGCCGTGGCCGGGTCCCTCACCGTCACCGTCGCCGCGTGATGCCTGCTCAGCCGCCTGCTCAGCCGCCCTGCAGACCCTTTGCCAGCTGCTCGTCCGCCTGCTGGAAGGCCGAGGCCGCGCTCTCCAGGTACTGGCCCATGCCGTCGAGACCCTCGATGGTCTTGGCCGCCCCGGTGCTGAACTCGTTGTAGGACTGGTCGAACTGCTTTGACGCGCGGTCCGTGACGAAGCCACCGTTCACCAGGTTCTGGACCAGCTTCTGCAACTGGCCGAGCTTCTCCTGGATCTCGGCCTGGCCGCTGCGCAGTTGCTTGGCGGCGTCCTGCATCTCCTGGTAAGTGACGCTGACGTTCTGGCCCATGCGGAGCCTCACCTTCGTCGAGTCGCGCCGGTCGTACGTCGTACCTTATGATCCGTCAGTTTACTGACCGGACCGGACGATCGCACCCGGTTCCTGTGCCACGAAACGGAACGTGGAAGTCACCGCGTCGAAGATGTCGAAGAAGGCTTCCGCCAGATCCAGTACCGGGCTGCTCGCTGAGACGAGCGCCACCTTGTCCCCGGTTCCCGGGAGCGGGATGAACGTCTGCATGAGCACGACGCGTACGGACTTCGTGCTGCCCGGGAGCTCCACGTCCTCGATCCCGTACGTCCGCGCCGCCTGGCCGACTTCGGGGATCGCGACCATGGTGACCTTGCGCCAGGTGTCGTTCTCCCGCCGCGCGACCTTCTCCCGCAGCGACCCGGCGACGGCCTCCGGAGCGGTGGGCAGGATCTTCCCCTCCGACGTCCGCGCACCGACCACCGAGACCGTCACCTGCGCGGAGACCGGCACGCCGTCGAAGCCCTGCGCCATGCAGCCGCAGTACACCGCCCCGCTGTCGTAGGCCTCACGTGCCACCGAGCGCAGGAACCCGGTGATGACGGACCGGTAATCGGCGAGCTCCGGGACCTCGCGTACACGGTCGTTGACCAGCCGCCGGATGGTGTCGTCCCGGCTCTCCGGCCGGATGTCGAACTCCCACCACGACGCCGGCACCGTAATGCTGAAACCCCCGCGCTCAAGCGTCGTCGTCCGCACCCTGCTCACGCCTGCTGCCCACCCTCCACCGACTGCTCAAGCTGCCTGGCCACGTCGTCGTCCACTTTCCGGATCTCCTGCACGACCTGCTCGGCCATCTTCGCCAGCCCGTCGAGATGGCCGTCGATCTCCGCGCGCCCGTCCTTCCAGTTGCCCTCGAAGCCGTCCAGCGCGCCCGCCACCTCCCCGGATCCCAGGTCGCCCTCGTAGTCGTCGAACATGGACCGGGTCCCGTTCATCCGCTCCCTGATCGACTTCAGCTGCGAGGCGAACGCCTCCAGGCCGTCGAGGTCGACGGAAAGACGGTCAGGCATCACGACCCTCCTCAGGTTCGTCGGAGGCGTCCGGCGGCATGGCGAAGATGATCCTGCGTGCCTCGTGGAAAGCCAGTACGGCTCGAAAAAGCGGCCGCTGATCTCCGTAGAATCCGTACTTCCGAGCGTAATTATCATCGTAGGAAACGGTCGTGAGCTTGGCCTCTTGGATACTGAAGGCGTACTGCTCGGTCTTTCCCGTCCTCGACTTGAGGGTAATGCTGTAGTCCGTGTCGGATGTCGCAGTAATTCCTGCAAGAGTCAACTCGTACTCTTGATCAGCCATGTTGAACAACCGCCTTTTCTGTCCAGTGGTTGAGGAAGTCGTCAAGCTCCACCGAGTACGAACTTCCTTCCCACGGGTCGTGGATCTTCACGCGGCCGAGGTCGTCCAAGCCGTCCACCACCACCATGTGGTGCATATTCCCCTGGTTGACGATGTGGCCGACGTCAGTGCTGATCAGTACCTCCGCTCCCCATGGCTGTCCCATGTCGTTCAGTACGCGGAATGTGTCTGCGGGTTCTCCGCCGACCGAGATCATTCCGCCGATCCACGACTGGCCGGTCGTCTCGCGCAACTCCCTGGCCAGAGTCTCGGCATCCGACGGGACGCCGATCCTTGCCATCAGGTCGGCTTCGGTGAGTCTCCCACGGGACAGAACCTCACCCGCGGCGGATACGCAGGACAAGGGCTGTGACTGGCGTACGACCGTCCCCGGTACCTCGCCATGGATGGGCCATTCAGGGGCGGCGGCACCGACCGGCACATCGTCCGCGGTTCGTGCCAGGCGCAGACCGTTCGCCATTTCACCCAGTCCTCCTTTCATGCCCTTCAGGCCGCCCTTGGCGAGTTTGAGCAGGCCACCGGCCGTCGTCAGCCCCTTGAAGCCCGGGATGCAGTCGAGGGCGGCGAATAACACGTCCCACAGGGAGGCTTTGCCGTCGGCGTATTTCATGAGGGTGTCCGCCAGGACGATGAGGGCGGCGGCGAGGACGAGCCAGGCGAGGGGGCCGCCGATGATCATGACGATGACGCCGAGGACGGCAACGACGACCTTGCAGACGGCGACGATCTCGTCCCAATGGTCGGCCACCCAGTCGACGGCCTTCTCGTACCAGGCCTTGTTCTGGATGCCGGCGTCGGAGGCGTCGTCTATCGCGCGCTTGGCGGTGTGCGCCGCGTTGTCGCGCAGTCCGCGTGCCTCCTCGGCCAGTTGCTTGGCCGCGTTGAGCATGGCCTGGGCGGAGCCGAGCGCGGACTGGGCGGAGCGCTGGGAGGCCTGGGCCTCGTTGGCGTTGCGGGTGGCGGCGCGGACCTGGTCGGGGGTCGGGGGCGGGACGTCCGGCCGGCTGCCGCTTTGCTGGTACTGCTGGGACTGGGTGTTGGCCTGGTCCACCCAGTCGTTGGCGGAATTGAGCCGGGACTGGGCGGAGTTGAGGTCGGCGCGGGCCTGGCGGCCCTGTTCCAGGGCGCGGTCGGCGTCGCCCTGGGCCTGTTGGAGCTTGGGCCAGTAGGCGGCGAGGGCGTCCCCGCACAGGCGGTAGGAGCGCTCCAGCTTGTCCAGTTCGCCGGGCAGGTCGTCGAATTGACTGCGGTACTCGTCCGCGGTCAGGCCGGTCCAGCTCTGCACCGCGCTGTCCCCGGACAGCCCGCGTATGGAGCGCAGTGCCGCGCCGACGTCGTCGGCGAAGCCGTGGACGCGCTGGGCGAGGCCCAGCACCTGGACCGGGTCCCCTGGTGTCGGGTCCCCGTCAAGATCCAGGACGTACCAGTCCGTCGGTCGTCCCATGCGATACCCCCGTACGTGCCGGTCTCACGTCTCAACTTCCCTGCCGGCGACGGCAATCCACACCATAGGGCGAGGGTTTGTCGGGAGGAAAGGTGCCGGATCGTCAGGCCCCTGTTGCATGATTACTGCCCAGAGCGGCCACGGCACCGAGGTCTCAAGGGGAACCCCAGTGGAACTGCAGCTCAGTGTCATCGACCCGGTCCGCGATGACCGCATGGACATGCTGGTCGAGGCGGATCCGGCGGCGCCGGTGGGGGCGCTCGCCGCGGAGATCGCGCACCGCCTCGGCAGGTCCGACGACGGGCAGGGCCCGCCGGCCCTGCACATCAACGGCTTCCGGCTCGATCCCGAGGTGCCGCTCGATGCCTCTCCGGTCCGTGACGGAGCGCTGGTCAGTCTCGGTACGCCCGCCGCGTGCCCGCCCCCGCAGGCCCAGGGGCTGGTCGAGGTGCGTGTCGTGGGCGGGCCGGACGCGGGCGGCGTGCACCGGCTCGGGCCGGGGGTGGCTGTGGTCGGCAGCGGGCCCGACGCGTGGATACGGCTGGCGGACAGCGCGCTGCCGCTGCTGGCGGCCGAGGTGGATGTGGCAGTGGACGGCGGCGTGACCGTACGTCCCGTCTTCGGCAGTTCGGCGACGCTGGACGGCGAGCAGCTCACCGAGGAGCGCTCGTGGCGGCCGGGCGGTGTGGTGGCGGTGGGGAACACCCTGCTGGAGCTCAGGACGCCGGCGTTCCCCGACACCGCGCTCAGGCCCTCGGAGGACGGCACCGGCCTGGACTACAACCGCCCGCCGCGGATCACGCCGCCGCCGCGCAGGACCAAGTTCCAGCTGCCGCAGGAGCCCAGGCAGTCCGACGCCCGGCCGCTGCCCTGGGTGATGGCCCTCACGCCGCTCATCGGCGCCGTCACCATGGCACTGGTGATGAACCGGATGACCTTCCTGCTGCTCGCCCTGCTGAGCCCGGTCGCCCTGATCGGCAACCACTTCTACGACCGCAGGAACGGCAAGAAGTCGTACCGCACGACGGTGGCCGCGTACGAGAAGCAGAAGGCGTCCATCGAGAGCCAGGCCCGCAGGGCGATGGCCGAGGAGACCCGCGCCCGCCGTGACGGCGCGCCCGACCCGGCCGCGCTGTTCGTCACCGCGACCGGGCCCACGCAGCACCTGTGGGAGCGCCGTCTCATCGACGAGGATCACGCTCTGCTCCGGGTCGGCACCGGCAGGCTGCCCTCGGAGGTGGAGGTCAACGACCCCAACAAGGAGGACCACCGGCGCGGCGAGGCCCGTGACCTGACGGACGTGCCCGTCACCGTGGCGCTGCGCACCCATGGCGTGCTCGGGGTCGCGGGCCGCGGCGAGCTGCCCCGCGCCATCGGCCGCTGGCTCGTCGCCCAGGCCGCGGTCCTGCACAGTCCGGCCGACCTGTCCGTGTGCGTCCTGACCGATCCGAGCGGACGGCACTGCTGGGAGTGGGTGCGCTGGCTTCCGCACGCCCGCGCCCGGGAGGGCCAGAGCGCCGTCGCGCTGCTGGGCACCGACACGGACAGCGTGGCGCGCCGGATCAGCGAGCTGCTCGCCGCCGTGGCCGCCCGGCAGGACGCTTGGCGCGAGGCGGGCGGCGGCCCGAACCAGGCGTGGAGCGGTCCGTCCGTGCTGGTCGTCCTGGACGGTTCGCGCCGGCTGCGGGCGCTGCCCGGGCTGACCCAGATCCTGCGCGAGGGGCCACGCGTCGGCGTTCACCTCATCTGCCTCGACGCGGACCGCCGTCTGCTGCCGGAGGAGTGCCGCGCACTCGTCGAGGAGGACCACTTCGGGCTGTTGCAGGTCTCCCAGGCCGGCGAGGAGCCGGTGGTGTCGGTGCGGCCGGACTGCGTGAGCCCCCAGTGGTGCGAGCAGGTGGCCCGCGAGATGGCCCCGATGCGGGATATGAGCGGCGACGAGGGCGGGGCGCTCCCCGATGCCTGCCGTCTGCTCGATCTGATCGGGATGGAACCGCCGGCCTCCGGCGCGATATCGGCGCTGTGGACCATGGGCGGGCGGAGCACGACCGCCGTCGTGGGCGCGTCGTTCGACGGGCCGTTCGCCATCGACCTGGTGCGCGACGGCCCGCACGGCCTGGTCGCGGGCACCACCGGCGCCGGTAAGTCGGAGCTGCTGCAGACCATCGTGGCCTCGCTCGCGGTGGCGAACCGGCCGGACGCCATGACCTTCGTGCTCGTCGACTACAAGGGCGGCGCCGCCTTCAAGGACTGCGTCAAGCTGCCGCACACCGTCGGCATGGTCACCGACCTCGACACGCACCTGGTGGAGCGTGCCCTGCAGTCGCTCGGCGCGGAACTGAGGCGCCGTGAGCACATCCTGGCCCGGGCGGGGACGAAGGACCTGGAGGACTACCTCATCGCGATGCGCCGCGATCCCTCGCTCGCGCCGATGCCACGACTGCTCATCGTGATCGACGAGTTCGCCTCGATGGCCCGGGAGCTGCCGGACTTCGTCACCGGCCTGGTCAACATCGCGCAGCGGGGCCGCTCGCTCGGCATCCATCTGATCCTCGCCACCCAGCGGCCGTCCGGTGTGGTCTCGCCCGAGATCCGCGCCAACACCAACCTGCGGATCGCGCTGCGCGTCACCGACGCCTCCGAGAGCCAGGACGTCATCGACGCCCCGGACGCCGGCCACATCGCCAAGAGCACGCCGGGACGCGCGTACGTACGCCTCGGGGCGTCCTCGCTGCTTCCCTTCCAGTCGGGCCGGGTCGGCGGCCGACGGCCCGGCCAGGTGGCCACCTCCACCGCCACGCCGTGGATCGTGCCGCTGGCCTGGGACGCCGTCGGCCGCCCCGCGCCCGAACGGCCCGCGGGCCGACGGCAGGACGAGGCCGACCTGCTGACCGACCTCGCCGTCCTGGTCGAGGCGGTCAACGAGGCGAACACGCAGCTCGGCATCCCGCCGCAGCACAGCCCCTGGCTCCCGGCACTTCCCGAGGCGACCGTCCTGGACGAGCTCGGCGCGCCGGCAGCGCGGTCCCGCGACGGCCTGGTCCCGGCCCCCTACGCGGTGGACGACCTGCCCGGCGAGCAGGCACGCCGCGTCGCGGCGATCGATCTGACCGGCTTCGGCCACCTGATGATCGCGGGCGCGCCGGGCACCGGACGCTCGCAGATCCTGCGCACCATGGCCGGCTCGCTCGCACGTCACAACAGCTGCGCCGATGTGCACCTCTATGCCCTGGACTGCGGCAACGGCGCGCTGCTCGCCCTCAACTCGCTGCCGCACTGCGGCGCGGTGGTGCGCGGCACCGAGACCGACCGCGCCGTCCGGCTGATCGGCAAGCTCGCCGACGAGGCGCAGCGACGCATGGGGCTGCTCGGCGAGCGCGGTTTCACCGATCTGGGCGAGCAGCGCACGGGCGTCGCCGAGGAGGAGAGACTGCCGCACATCGTGCTGCTGATCGACCGCTGGGAGGGCTTCACCGCCGCACTGGGCGACCTGAACTCCGGCCAGTTGACCGACACCGTCTTCCGGCTGATGCGCGAGGGCGCGTCCGTCGGCATCCATGTGATCACCTCGGGCGACCGCACCCTGCTGATCGGCCGGATCTCCACCCTGACCGAGAACAAGATCGCTCTGCGGCTCAGCGATCCGTCCGACCTCAGCCTGATCGGGCTGAATCCGCGGAAGATCCCGCAGAATCTTCCGGCAGGCCGCGCCTTCCACTCCGCCGGGCAGATCGAGACCCAGATCGCCCTGCTGGCCGAGGACACCAGCGGCCAGTCCCAGGCCGCGGCGCTCGCCGCCATCGGCGAGGCGGCCAAGCGACGCGACGCGGCGGTGCCACGGGCCCGCCGGCCGTTCCGGGTGGACGTACTGCCGGGCCGGATCGACTTCGCGGACGCCTGGGAACTCCGCGACGCCGGTCACGGCCGGCTGTGGGCCATGGCCGCCGTCGGCGGCGACCAACTCAACGCGCTGGGACCGGACCTGGCCCAGGGCAGCCCGGCTTTCGTCATCGCCGGTCCGCCGCGCTCGGGGCGCAGCTCGACGCTGCTGACCATGGCGCGGTCCTTCCTGACCGCCGGAACCAAGGTGATCATCGCCGCGCCCCGTACGTCGCCGCTACGGATGCTCGCGGCAGCCGCAGGGGTGGCCGGCTGCTTCGAGGGCGGCGACATCACGGCCGAGGAGCTGACGGCCGCGATCGGACGGCTCGGCGGCTTCGGGGTGATCCTGGTGGACGACGCCGAACTGCTGCGGACCTGCGAGGCCGGCGATGTGTTCACTTCCGTACTGCGCAGGTCGGCGGGCGCGGACGTCGGCCTGGTGCTGGCCGGCGATGCGGACGAGGTGTGCGGCGGCTTCTCCGGCTGGCAGGTCGAGGCCAAGAGGGCCCGCCGCGGCCTGCTGCTGTCCCCGCAGAACCTCTCGGACGCGGACCTGATCGGCGTCCGGCTCCAGCGGTCGCAGACCGGCGCGGCGGTCCAGCCCGGCCGGGGCCTGCTGCACCTGGGCGACGGCGAGGTACGGGTCGTCCAGGTGCCGCTGACTACGATCCCGTAGCCATCCCCAGCGCGATGTCGACGAGCATGTCCTCCTGGCCGCCGACCAGGCCCCGCCTGCCGGCTTCGAGGAGCAGGGTGCGGACGTCCACGCCGTATCGCCCGGCCGCGGTCTCGGCGTGGCGCAGGAAGCTGGAGTAGACCCCGGCGTAGCCGAGTGTGAGCGTCTCGCGGTCCACGCGCACGGGCCGGTCCTGGAGCGGGCGGACCAGGTCGTCGGCGGCGTCCTGGAGGGCGAGGAGGTCGCAGCCGTGCTCCCAGCCTTCGAGGTCCGCGACGGCTACGAACGCCTCGATGGGGCAGTTGCCGGCCCCGGCGCCGTGGCCGGCCAGTGAGGCGTCGACGCGGGTGGCGCCCTCCTCGACCGCGGTGAGCGAGTTGGCGACGGACAGTGAGAGGTTCTCGTGGGCGTGGATGCCGATCTCGGTGCCGGGATCGAGTACGTCGCGGTAGGCGCGGACGCGCTCGCGCACGGCGTTCATCGTCAGGTGGCCGCCGGAGTCGGTGACGTACACGCAGTGCGCGCCGTAGGACTCCATCAGGGCGGCCTGGCGGGCCAGCTCCGCGGGCGGCGCCATGTGGCTCATCATCAGGAACCCCGAGACGTCCATGCCGAGTTCGCGCGCGACGGTGATGTGCTGCGCGGAGATGTCGGCCTCGGTGCAGTGGGTGGCGATCCGCACCGAGCGCACGCCGAGCCCGTACGCCTCCTTGAGGTCCTCGACGGTGCCGATGCCGGGGAGCAGGAGGGTGGTCAGCCGGGCCGTGGTCAGGCTCTGGGCCACCGCCTCGATCCACTCGGGGCCGGTGTGGCTGCCCGGCCCGTAGTTGAGGCTCGTGCCGGCGAGTCCGTCGCCGTGGGCGACCTCGATGGCGTCGACGCCCGCCGCGTCGAGGGCGGCGGCGATCCGTGCGGCCTGTTCGGGGCGGATACGGTGCCGGGTGGCGTGCATGCCGTCGCGAAGGGTGACGTCCTGGAGGAACAGCCTGGTGCTCATCGCGCCTCCTGCGGGGTTCGGGCCGCGATCAGTTCGCCGACCCGCAGGGCCGCCGAGGTCATGATGTCCAGGTTCCCGGCGTAGGCCGGCAGATAGTCCCCGGCTCCCTCGACTTCGAGCAGCACGGTGACCTGGTGGGTGACCGGACGCTCGCCGACGAGCGTGCGCACGGGGCCGTCGATGGCCGTGATCTGCACCGGCTGCTTGAGCCGGTAGCCGGGTACGTAGGCGGACACGTCCGCGACCATCTGCCCGACGGCCTCGGCGATCCGCTCGCGGACCTGCGGATCGGGGGCGTCCACCAGGCAGAACACCGTGTCGCGCATGATCAGGGCGGGTTCCGCCGGGTTGAGTACGATCACCGCCTTTCCGCGCTCGGCGCCGCCTACGGACTCGATCGCGGTGGCGGTGGTCTGCGTGAACTCGTCGATGTTGGCGCGGGTGCCGGGGCCGGCCGACCGGGAGGCGATCGAGGCGACGATCTCGGCGTAGCGCACCGGCGCGGTCCGCGCGACCGCCGCCACGACGGGAATGGTGGCCTGGCCGCCGCAGGTGACCATGTTGAGGTCGGCCGCGTCCACGTGTTCTTCGAGGTTGACCGCGGGGACCACGAAGGGGCCGAGCGCCGCCGGGGTGAGGTCTATCAACTGCTTGCCGTACGGGGCGAGGGCGCGGGCGTTGGCCACATGGGCCCCGGCCGAGGTCGCGTCGAACACGATCCGGATCTCGTCGAAGCCGGGCAGCGCGATCAGGCCCTCTACGCCCTTCGCGGTCGTCGGGACGCCGAGCCGGCGGGCCCGCGCGAGGCCGTCCGAGGCGGGGTCGATGCCGGCCATCGCGGCGATCTCCAGGCCCCGGCCGGATCGCAGCATCTTGATCATCAGGTCGGTGCCGATGTTCCCCGAGCCGATGACGGCCGCCTTGAGAGCCGGTCCGTCGTTCATGAGGCGCCTCCCGTGAAGCTCGTACGGACCTCGCCGAGGCCGCTGATCCGCAGGTGGAAACCGTCGCCCGGCGCGACCGGCACCATGGGGCCCAGCGCGCCGGACAGCACGATCTCCCCGGCCCGCAGCGGCCGGCCGTGGTCCCGCGCGGTCGTGGCCAGCCATGCCACGGCGACGAGCGGATCCCCGAGGCAGGCGGCTCCCGAGCCCGTCGAGACCACGTCGTCGCCGCGCCGCAGCGTCATGAGGCAGGCGGGCAGGTCGAGATCGCCGGGCCCGACGTGCCGGTCGCCCAGCACGAACAGGCCAGAGGAGGCGTTGTCCGCGACCGTGTCCACGATGTCGATGTCCCAGGCGGCGATCCGGCTGTCCACGATCTCCAGCGCGGCGACGACGTACGCGGTGGCGGCGACCACGTCGGCCGGTCCGATCACCGCGGCGGTCAGGTCGTGCGCCAGCACGAAGGCGATCTCGCCCTCGATCTTGGGTTGCAGGGTGCGCGCGATGTCGACGGGTACGCCGGCCGGACACGCCATCGTGTCCAGCAGGACGCCGAAGTCGGGCTGGTCGACGCCCAGTTGCCGCTGCACGACCGGGTTGGTGAGCCCGACCTTGCGGCCCACGATCCGGGCCCCTGCCGATACCTGCCCCTCGGCCCAGGCGGACTGGACGGCGTAGGCGGCGTCCAGATCGCCCGCGGGCAGCAGGTCGCGTACGGGGGCGCAGGGGCGCCGCGCCGTGCGGGCCCGGCTGAGCCGGTCCAGGGCCTGGGCGGCGCCGGTGTCGAGTGCGGATGCGGGGACGGGGACGGAAGCGGGCATGTCTGTTCACCTCTCAGTTCACCTCGAAGGTCGTGCCGATGCCCATGCCGGTGATCCACTGGGGGACCGGCTCGTAGCTCGTCCACACGAACGGCCTGTCCACGGCGGCCTGTCCGATGAGCCAGGTGCGTATCTCGTGCCCGCCGCTGCCGGCCCGCTCTTCGAGGCCCTCGTCGCCCAGAGCGGTGATCGGCGAGAGGTCCGCGGCGGCCAGCTGCTTGAGGAACCAGCGGTCCCAGGTGGAGTTGACGTGCGCGTGCGGATCGCCGCCCATGGCCCGGACCCGGGGTTCGCGCGCCGCGGCGAAGGCATGGAGATTCGCCCGCCCGTGGATGACCGCCTCCCGCCGTTCGCCGGCCACCGAGGGGTCGCGCGGATCGTTGGGCGGAAGCCAGTGCGAGAGCCCGCCGCTGGCGACGATGAGGACGCGCCCGGGGAAGTCGGCGCCGCGCAGGGCCTCGCCGAGCGCTCTGCCGAGCTGTACGCAGCGCGGCATGCTCGGCAGCGGCGGCGCCGCCGTGTTGACGATCAGCGGTACGAGGGGGACCGGGTGCCCGCCGCAGACCATCTCGTAGCCCTGCGTCACTCCGTGGTCGACGGTGAGCGAGTAGGACAGCGACAGGTCGAATCCGGCCTCCGCGAGCGTGTCGCGCACCGACCAGGCCAGTTGCGCGGCGACCGGCAGCGGCCCGGAGCGGCTGCCGAAGTCGCCGAATCCCACGGCCTGTTCGACGCCGAGGACGAACGGCGGCATCTGGTCGTAGAAGTTGGCGTGGAAGTGGTCGGGGCCGATGACGACGACGGCGTCGGGAGCCAGCCGGGCCACGGCCCCGGCCACCCGGGCGGCGTCGGCGACGAACCGGCCGCCGGGCTCCAGGGGCCCATGCGGCGGCGTCATGGTGGCGAACGGCGAGTGCGAGATGCCGACCAGGCCGATGATCTCGCTCATGCGGGATCCTTGCCGAGGACGAGGAAATCGCGGTGGGCGCGCAGGAACTCGCCCGGCTTCTCCCACTGCGGCCAGTGGCCCGCGTCCGTGATCACGTGCAGGCGGGCGTCGGGCAGCCAGCGCAGCAGCAGTTCGGCCTCGTCGAGCCCGCCGGTGGGATCGTGGTCGGTCCACAGCAGCAGCGTCGGCGCGGTGACCCGGCCGACCCAGGCCGGGCGCCAGGCGAAGTCCTTGCGCACCTCGGGGTCCTGGAGGACGAGCGTGTTGGTGATCGCCTGAAGGAACCCGGGACGGCTGTAGACCGCGCGGCGCAGGTTCACCAGCTCGTCGGTCACCATCTCCTTGTGGTGGAAGAGGAACTCCACCCGGCGGCGTACCGTCTCGTCGCTCGGATCCCGGACGGCGGCCAGCGTGCTCTCGCGCATCCGGACCATCACCTCGGGCTTGTCGGTGATGTTGCCCGGGGTGTTGAGTACGAGCCGCTGCACGCGGTCCGGGTGGTGCGCGGCCGTCCAGGCGGTCACCCAGCCGCCGAGCGACTCGCCGGACAGGTGCGCCGAGCCGATGCCCAGGGCGTCCATCAGCCCGAGCAGATGGTCGGACAGCACGTCGATGGTGTACGGCTTGTCCGGCAGGTCGGACCAGCCGTGGCCGACCATGTCGTAGGCCGTGACGCGGAAGTCCGCGGCCAGTCCCGCGATGTCGCGGGCGTACGCCTCCAGGTGCCCGCCGGTGCCGTGCAGCAGGATCAGGTCGGGGCCCGACCCGGCCCGCAGCACCCGGGTGCGCACGCCGCCCACGTCGATGTGCCGGAGCTCGTGGTCGACATCGGCCAACTCGCCCCAGAGGCTGATGTGTTCGGGCAGCGTACTCATCGTGGGTCCTCTCCGAAGCGGGCCCGGGCCTCGGCGACGGTGGCCAGGCCCGCGCTCTGCCGCCGTCCGACGCCCAGCAGGCCGAGCAGCCGGGAGTTCTCGATGGTCAGGAACTCGACCGGCTCGGCCGCCGAGTCGTTGTAGTGGCGGTGCCAGGTCCACGGCGGGGTGTAGATGAAGTCGCCGGCCGACCAGGACTCCGTCTCGTCCTCGACCTCGCTGTGCCCCTCGCCGCTGATGACGAAGTGCACCGTCTCGTGGTGGTGCCGCTGCATGTCGGAGCTCAGCCCCGGCGGGATGGTCTGCCGGAAGATCTCGAAGGTGGCGGTCGGCAGCTTCCCGGCGATCGAGAGCTTGGTGGGGTTGTGCACCTGGTCGGCCGGCAGCGTCTCCAACTGCGCCGCGTGCACGACGACCGGGCGGGCGGCGCCGGGCCGCACGGTATCGGAGATCGCGCCGAGGAAGTCGGCCAGCGCGAATCCCTCTCCTGACTGGGCCATCAGATCGTTTCCGTTCTTCCGCCGTCGACCGTGAGCACGGTCCCGTTGATGTAGCCCGCAGCGGCCGAGGCCAGGAAGGTCACGGCCGCCCCGATCTCCTCGGGCCGCCCGGCCCGGCCGGCCGGGATGCCCGCCGCGTCCGCCGCGTCGAGCTCCTCGTACGCGACCGAGGTGATCCGGGCGCGGGCGTCCAGGATCTCGCGGCGGCGCTCGGTCGCCGTGGCGCCGGGCGCCACGCAGTTGACCGTGACCCCTTCGGCCGCGAACTCCCGGGAGAGCAGCTTGGCGGCCGCGGTGACCGCCGACCGCAGGACCACCGAGGTCGCGAGGTCGGGCTGGGGCTGCCGCACCGCCGCCGAGGTCACCAGGACGACCCGGCCGAAGCCCCGCGCGGCCATACGCGGCAGGACGAGCCGTGCCAGGCGCAGCGGGCCGAGCAGCAGCAGCTCGAAGGCCTGCTGCCAGCGTTCGTCCTCGACTTCGAGGATGCGGCCGGGCGGGGGCCCGCCGGCGTTGAGCACGAGCACGTCGAGCGCGCCGTACCGGCTCTCCACCTCGTCGAGCGCCGCCGCGGCGGACTTCGGCTCCGACACGTCGTTGACCAGCGCGTGTACGGTGCCGCCGGTGTCCTCGCCGAGCCGCAGCGCCGCGGACCGAAGCTGCTCGTCGCGCCGCCCGGTGATGACGACGCGGTGGCCCGACCGCAGGAGCTGTTCGGCGACGGCGTACCCGATTCCGGCGCTGCCCCCGCCGACGAGGGCGTTGCGAGCGTTGATGGCAGCCTCCTGGGTTCGAGCAGTCTTCGAGCAGTCTTCGAGCACCGCTGGTTCCGGACACCGGGACCGGGTCATCGGTCGCGACGGGTCTATCGTGGGCCGCATGAACCCGGGAACCAACGTTGAGTCCCACTGAACGGGACAGCGGCGCTCCGGCCGCCGGCGGCCTCGATCGCGCCGCGGCGATCCTCGGCGCCTTCGACGCGACGCACCGCGACCTGACCCTGGCCGCCCTCGTCGCCCGCAGCGGCCTGCCGCGCTCCACCGCCCACCGCACCGCCGACCGGATGATCCGGCTCGGCTGGCTCGACAAGCCGAAGGACCGTTACCGGATCGGCAACCGCCTGTTCGAGATCGCGAGCCTGGCCCCGATCCGGCTCCAGCTGCGCGAGGCGGTGCTGCCCTTCCTGCAGGACCTGCACAGCGCGACCAAGGTCACCGTGCAACTCGGGGTGCTCGACGGCGCGCAGATCCTGGTCGTCGAGAAGATCACCGGCCATCGGCCGATGCCGATGCTCTCTCAGGTCGGCGGGATCATCCCGGCGCACTGCTCGGCGCTGGGCCGCGCGATCCTCGCGTACAGCGACACCGGGACCATCGACGCGGTGCTGGGCGCCGGCCTCGAACGCAGGACGCCGCGCACGCTGACCGATCCGGTGGCCGTCCTGCGCGAGCTGACCGCGATCCCGCCGCGCGGCTGGGCGGTGGAACGCGAGGAGGGCAACATCGGGGTGAGCTGCGTGGCCGCCCCGGTCTTCGGCCCGCTCGGCGAGGTCGTGGCCGCCCTGTCCGTCACCGGCCCCTCCGGCCTGATCCGGCCGCAGGCGATCGGCCCCGCCGTACGCCTGGCCGCGGCGGCGGCGTCCCGGGCGTACTGCTCGCGCCGCTGACCGTCGCGGAAACGTCGCGGAACCGTCGCGGATCCGGAGTCCCGCTGAGTGGGACTTTCGATTGCCCATTCCGCCCGGCGGCCCGCACGCTGTGAGCGCCGACACACCGACGGCTGGCCGGTGCGGCGACCTCAAGGAGACGACGATGACTCTAGGCGGCGGCTACATGCTGCCCTCGCGCGAGGGACAGGCGATCGCGGCGATCGGGCTCGGCATCACGATGAAGACCGACGGCGACTCGACCCATGACGCGTACTCGCTGTTCGAGTACACGATCCCGCCGGAGACCGACGGGCCGCCCCCGCATCTGCACACCCGCGAGGACGAGTCCTTCATCTGCCTGGCTGGGCGCCTCGACGTCCACCTCGGCGGCGAGGACTTCGTCCTCGAACACGGCGACTACCTGTACCTGCCGCGCGACGTGGTGCACGCCTTCCGCAACCCGTACCAGCAGGAGTCGCGGGTGATCTCCGTGGTCTCGCCGGCCGGGCTCGAACGCTACTACCAGGCGCTGGCGGAGATGCCGCCCGGCCCCAAGGACATCTCGCTGCTCAAGAAGATCATGGCCGACTTCGGCATCGAGATGCAGCTTCCGCCAGAGGTCGCACAGCCATGAGGATCGCGATCATAGGCGCCGGCGTCGCCGGACTCGCCACTGCGAAGGTGCTGATCCAGGCCGGCCACGACGTGCGGGTGTTCGACAAGTCCCCGGACGTCGGCGGTGTGTGGAGCCGGACCCGGCGCTACCCGGGCGTGACCACGCAGAGCCCCAAGGCGCAGTACTCGCTCTCGGACTTCCCCATGCCCAAGAGCTATCCGGAATGGCCCAGCGGCGCCCAGGTCCAGGCCTACCTCGCCGCGTACGCCGCCGAGTTCGGCCTCGAATCCGCCCTGCGCCTGAGCACCGAGGTGACGGCGGCCCGCCCGGTCGGCGACGGCCGCTGGACGCTCGATACCCGCGACGCCGGGGGAGCGGAGTCCGTCGAGTCGTTCGACCGGCTCGTCGTCGCGAACGGGGTGTTCTGCGAACCCCTGGTCCCGGCGTATCCGGGCCTTGAGGAGTTCACCGCGGCGGGCGGGGCGCTGCGCGCGGCCACGGACTTCCATGACGCCGAGGACGCCCGCGGCAAGCACGTCCTCGTCGTCGGGTACGGCAAATCGGCCTGCGATGTCGCGGCGGCGATCAGCGGGGTCGCCGCCGGCACCGATGTGATCGCCCGTCAGCTGCTGTGGAAGGTGCCGCGCAAGATCGGCGGTTTCCTCAACTTCAAGCTGCTGCTGCTCACCCGGCTGGGCGAGGGCCTCTTCCGCTATCTGCGGCTGCGCGGTTTCGAGAAGTTCCTGCACGGCCCGGGCAACGGCCTGCGCCGCCGGATGATCAACTCCATCGGCTCGGTCTCGGTACGGCAGTTCGGCCTCGCGAAGCTCGACCTGGTTCCGGCCGGCCACATGGAGGACATCGTCCGCGGCGCCATCGGACTGGCCAGCGAGGGCTTCTTCGAGGGCGTCGAGGACGGGACCATCACCGTCCACCGCGACCGGACCATCACGCGGCTTCTCGCCGGGCCCGACGGCCCCGCGGCCGAGCTCAGCGACGGCAGCACGCACCGCGCCGACCTGGTGCTCTGCGCCACCGGCTTCACCCAGGGCGTGCCCTTCCTGCCCGAGCAGACCCGGCAACGACTCCTCGACGAGCGCGGCAACTTCATGCTCTACCGGCAGATCCTGCCCCTCGGCGTTCGCGGGCTCTACTTCAACGGCTACAACTCCTCGTTCTTCAGCCCGCTCAACGCCGAGATGGCGGCCCTGTGGATCGCGGCCGACCTCGCGGAGGCGGTGGCGCTGCCCGATCCCGACGCCATGCGCCGGGCCGTCATCGAGCAGTTGGCGTTCATGGACGAGGCCACGGACACGCATCACTGCCGTGGCACCAAGATCATCCCGTTCTCGATGCACAACGTGGACGAGGTGCTCGACGACCTCGATCTCAACATCAGCGCCACCGTCCGGGCCTCGCACTGGCTGGGCGCGGTCGATCCCGCCGCCTATCGGCGCGTGACCCCCTCGCTGCTGCGGCGGCTGACAGCGAGCGGGCCACGACCTGAGCCCGGGCCTGGATCCGGGCCTGGGCCCGGGCCCGGATCCACCGGCTTGATACCGGTGGAGAGCGACGGTCAGTTGCCGCCGGCGGCCTTGAACATGTAGCCCTCGGCCTTCTCTCGGCTGACGTTCCAGTACGAGACCAGGGGATTGTCGTCGATGTTCAGGAAGGACGTGTCGTCGGGCAGCGGGACCTCGATCGGCCCGCTGTCCGGATCGGCGTTGGAGACGCGGCCCTGGAGGCTGACGGTCATCGTCTCCACGGCGTCGGTCGGCGCCCCGGTCCGGAAAAGGAGCATGCCCGCGTACGCCTTCTGGCCCGGCGCGATCGCGGCATCCTTCATCTCGGACTCCATCGGGCCGATCGGACCCTCGTGGCTGCTGCCGAACCCGACGACCGGGTAGCGGTAGAGCGTGCACTCCTTGTCGCCGGTGTTGGTGGCCGTGAGGAGGAGATGCCGGACCGAGTCGTGTGCGTAGAGCGTCGTGGCGATCGAGATGTCCGCCTCGGTGCAGGCGGCGGTGGTGGCGGTAGTGGCGGCGGTGGCGCTCGCACCGCTGTCGGCGCTGCCCGACCCGCCGGCCGTGCCGACGCCCCCGCCGCCGGGCTTGGTGGTGGCGGTCGCGCTCGGAGTGGCGGACGGGGTGGTGCCCGTACCGCTGTTCAAGTCGCCCGGCTCACAGGCCGTGGCGGCGAGGAGGGCGGCGAGGGCCGCGGCCCCCAGGGCGTAGGTCTTCCAGCTTTTGCGCGCAACGCGCATGGTGATCCCCCGTGTGTTTTCGGCTCGGGGGAAAGTCTGGCGTGCCGGCCGTTCCATGCCATCCCGCACTGGGTGGACTTATGGACAAACCGACGCGGTACGCATCGGTAAACCTACGCGGTACCCCCGGCGAGTTCGGCCAGCGTTGCGGCGATGCCCGGCAGGAGGTCGGCCGGGATGTGGTCGAGGACCCGGCGCCGGGCGCTGGCGAGGTGAGCGGGCTGAGCCGCGTGCATGGCCTGTAGCCCGGTATCGGTGAGGACGGCTTCGCTGCCGCGTGCGTCCAGGCTGTGGCGTTCCTTGCGCACCATGTCGTGGCGGGACAGACCGTCGATGATGCGTGTGATGCGCGGCGGGGTGACGCCGGAGGCCGCCGCGAGCGCGGACATGCGCATGCGGTGGTCGGGCGCCTCGCTCAGCAGCAGCAGGACGGCGAACTCGGTCATGGTCACGCCGGTGCGGGCCATGTCCTGCTCCAGAGCGCGCGGCAGGGAGTGCACAAGGCGTCCCAGGCTCTTCCACAGCAGAAGCTCATCGGTGGTCAGCGGATCAGTGGCGGCAGCGGCGGCAGTGGGCTCCATACAGCCACTGTATTTGACTAGTTAAGCAAGCAGTGTGATGCTTGCTTAACTAATTAAGTATGAGGTGATCATATGTCTCCCCAGGCACCCGCACCGGACGGATTCGAGCACGCCGTCGCCGATGTCGGCGGCGTCCGACTCCACTACGTGACCGGCGGATCCGGCCCCGCCGTCGTCCTCGTGCACGGCTGGCCGTTCAGCTGGATCGAGTGGCGGGCGCTGATGCCCCTGCTCGCGGCGCGAGGCTTCACGGTCATCGCGCCCGACCTGCGAGGATCCGGCGACTCGCAGATCCCGGCCGGCCACTGGACCAAGCGCGAGGAGGCCGAGGATCTCCACCTCCTGCTGAGGCACCTGGGCCACGACCGGGCTTTCGTGGTCGGCACCGACGTCGGCACGATGACCGCTCACGCCTGGGCCCAGGCCCATCCCGACGACGTGGTCCGGCTGGTGCTCAGCGAGGCGTTCCTGCCCGGCTACGGCCTGGAGGAGCACATGAATCCCGCCACCGGCGGCTCGTGGCACTTCGGCTTCCACGCCCAGAGCGACCTGGCCGCGATGCTCACCGCCGGCAAGGAGGAGCAGTACCTCACCGGCTTCTGGTCGATGATGACCGGCGGCGGCATCACCGACGCCGACCGCGCCGACCTCCTGCGCTCCTACACCCGCCCCGACGCGATGCGCGGCGGTTTCGAGCGCTACGCCACCCTCGTCCAGGACGGGCAGGCGGCCCGCGCCGGCGGCCGTCTGGCCATGCCCGTCCTCGTCCTGAACGGCGAGCACGGCCTGCCCCAGGACGTCCTGCTGGAAGGCGCCCGCGCAGCCGCCGCCGACGTGCTCTGCGACACCGTCCCCGGGGCCGCCCACACCTTCGCGGCCGACAACCCGGCCTGGACGGCCGACCGGCTCGCCCGGTTCTTCACCACCACCCCCGCCGCCTGAACCCCGCCGCCTGAACCCCGCCGCCTGAACCCCGTCACCTGACGCGCGGCACGACACAGCACACGGAGCACTTCTCATGCAGATCCTCGTCATCGGCGCCACCGGCTACGCAGGCCGCCGTGTCTCAGCAGCCCTGGCCCGCGCCGGGCACACCGTCCTGGGCCTGGCGCGCGACACCTCCGCCCCCGAGGCCCGCGCGCTCACCGCGGACGAAGTCACCGCCGTCGAGGGCGACTTCTCCAAGCCGGAGACCTGGCGCGACCACCTCGACGGCACCGACGCGGTCGTCCACCTGCTGCTGGACATGACCAACCCCGTCGGCGGCGACCAGTCCCTGTTCGCCGAGCTGATCGCCGCCCAGGAGCGTGACGGCCGCCGCCGCCACCTCGTCTTCACCACCGGCATCTCCTCGTACGGCCGCACCGGCCTGCCCCTCATGGACGAGAACACCCCCGGCGACCCCGGGAGCCCCATCGGCTTCCGCTTCGCGCTGGAGAAGGAGCTGGCCGCCTCCGGCCTCGCCCACACCGTGGTCCGTCCCGGGTTCATGTACGGCGGCCCCGCGAGCACCTCCATGACCGGCCAGTGGTTCGCCGCCGCCGAGGCGGGCAGCCCCGTCTTCTACGGCGACACCGCCAAGCGCTGGAGCTGGGTCCACGTCGACGACCTCGCCGACGCCTACGTCCGCATCCTCGACAACCCCGCCGCCGTCGACGGCGAGACCTTCGTCATCGCCGACGACCAGCGGCTGGCCGCCCTGGACATGCAGCGCAGCGCCGTACGGGCCGCCGGCCACACCGGCGAGATAGCCCTGGAGAGCGCCGAGGCGGGCGGCATGATGCAAATGGCCGCCGACCAGGACGAGTTGGTCACCAGCGCCAAGGCCCGCCGCCTCCTGGGCTGGACCCCGCGCCACACCTCCTTCACCGACGACCCCGCCCGCCACTACCGCGCCTGGAAGGCCGCCCAGCCCGCCGCATGACCCGCCGCCGGGGTGCGGGTGACGCGTTCAGCGCCCCGCACCCCGGTCCCCCTTCCGGAGACCGGCGCCTTCGACGTCGAGGTCGGGCAGGATCCGGTCCAGCCAGGCCGGGAGCCACCAGGCGCCGCGCCCGGCGAGGGCGAGTACGGCGGGCACGAGGGTCATGCGGACGGCGAAGGCGTCGATGGCCACGCCGACGGCCAGGGCGAACGCGATGGGTTTGATGAGGGAGTCGTCGAGGGGGAAGAACCCCGCGAAGACGGTGAACATGATCAGTGCGGCCGCGGTGACGACCCGCACGCTGTGGCGCGCACCGTCGACGACCGACTGCCGCGCCCGGCCGGTGCGGGCCCATTCCTCGCGCATGCCGGACACGAGGAACACCTCGTAGTCCATGGCCAGTCCGAACAGCACGCCGATCAGGATGATCGGCAGGAAGCTGACGACGGGGCCGCTGTGGGGCACACCGAGGACGTCGGCGAGCCAGCCCCACTGGAAGAGGGCGACGACCAGACCGAGCGAGGCGCCCACCGACAGCAGGAAGCCGACGGCGGCCTTGACGGGGATGACCAGCGAGCGGAACACGATGGTCAGCAGGATCAGGCTGAGGCCGACGACGATGGCGACGAAGGGGAGGAGGGAGTCGCTGAGCCGGTTGGAGACGTCGATGTTGACCGCGGTGGTGCCGGTGACCGCGATGGCGGCTCCGGTGGCCGTACGGATCCCGGCGCCCGACCGGCGGATGTCGCGGACGAGCCGGTCGGTTTGGACGCTGTCCGGGCCGGAGGTGGGGAGGACGGTGATGACGCTCTGCGCCGGGTCGCTGGTGGGCTGGGGCGCCAGGACGGCCTTGACGTTCCTGAGGGTCCGCAGCTTCTCGGCCACCTGAGCGCCGGCCCGTGAACTCGCAGAAGCCGTACCGCCCTTGGTCTCCGCCAGTACGAGGAGCGGGCCGTTGAAGCCGGGACCGAACTTCTCGCTGATCGTGTCGTACGCCTTGCGCTCGGTGGAGGCGTGCGGGGCCGAGCCGTTGTCGGGAAGGGCGAGGCGCAGGTCCGTGACGGGCAGGGCGAGGGCCACCAGGATGCCCGCGACGGCCAGTACCGTCAGCAGCGGCTTTGCGATGACCCACCTGGTCCAGCGGGCGCCCATGGTGGTGTGTCCGGAGGACCCCTCGGTGTCGGCGGCCCGCCGGGCGGCGCGGCTGCCGGGCTTGGGCGTGAGCCGGGAGCCGGCGAATCCGGCGATGGCGGGGACGAGGGTGACCGAGGCCAGTACGGCGACGAGTACGGCTCCGGCGGCCCCCAGGCCCATCGTGGTCAGGAACGGGATGCCGATGACGCTCAGGGCGGCCAGCGCGATGATCACCGTGGTGCCCGCGAAGACCACGGCGCTGCCGGCCGTGCCGGTGGCCAGTGCGATCGCTTCCCTCGGGTCGGTTCCGCGGGCCAGTTGCTGGCGGTGGCGGGACAGGATGAACAGGACGTAGTCGATGCCGACGGCCAGGCCCAGCATGAGGGCGAGCGTCACGGCGGTGGAGGAGATGCTGACCGCGGGCGCGAGAGCGAGCAGCCCGGTGAGGCCGACCGCCACACTGATCAGTGCGGGCAGCAGCGCCATCCCGGCGGCGAGCATCGAGCCGAAGGTGACGACGAGCACGAGCAGCGCCACGGCCACGCCGATGATCTCCGACGGGCCGACATGGACGCCCTTGCCGCCGTAGACGGAACCGCCCACCGAGGTCTTCAGCCCGTCCTTCTCCGCCGCCCGGGCCGCGGCCTCGATCGCCGCCACGGACGAGGTGCGGACCTGCGTGTTCTGTACGGAGTACTGGACCTGGACGATCGCCGTGGTCCGGTCGGCCGAGACGGCGCCGGAGGTGCCGGGGCCGACGACCTCGCCGACCTGGGGAGCCTTCCCGGCCTCCGCCACGGTCCGGGCGATGGCGGCGGTGTAGGCGGCTTCGGTGACCCGGTGGCCCTTGGGCGCGGTGAAGACGATCTGGGCGGTCGCGCCCGAGGCCTCCGGAAGGGTCTTGCTCAGGCTGTCCAGCGCACGCTGCGACTCGGTGCCGGGAACGGAGAAGCGGTCGTCGAGCTTGCCGCTGAAGACGCTGACGCACGTGATGAGCGCGGCCAGCACGAAGAGCCATATGCCCAGGACCAGCTTGCGGTGCCGGTAGGCGCTGTGGCCCAGCCGATGGAGCAGGACGGCCATGACGAACTCCCTAGAAGGATGGCGGGGTGCCCGACTTTATCACTCGCTCAAGTCGACCGATCGAGTCACTCGACTGTGACATCCGTCCCTGCTGCCGTAAGTCCGGTTCGGAGGCCTGTTTCAGGCAAAAAAAGAGGCGGCCTTGTCGATGGACAAGGCCGCCTGCGGGTTATGGGCTGACTTAGCCCGCCGGTACGGACACCAGCTCCAGTCGGCCACCGGCCATGGCCACCACGGCGGACACGAAGGCCTGGAGGCAAGCGTGTTCGGCCTTCTCGTCGGGGTGCGAGAGGTGCTGCATCGTGAGCCCGTCGAAGCCGGCGAGAAAGAATCGCGCGATCGTCTCCGCGGGCTGGGCGAGAGGCTGTCCGGTGCGCTCGGCCGCCTCGGTCACCAGCCTTGCCGTCACCTCGGTCACACTCCGGTAGTGGCTTTCGAGGGCCTCGCCGAGGGCGGGGGTGCGGAGGGCGGACAGGGTCAGTTCCATGAGGAGCTGATAGCTGGCGGGCTGCTCGCGCACCGTCCGCCACAGGGCGGCGGCCAGCGTGCCGGCCGTCTCCTCGAATCCGGCGTCGGCCGGTGCGGCCCGCTCGACCTGTGCGATCAGATCCTGTGTGAGCTGCTCCATGACGGCGCGGTACAGCTCTTCCTTCGTACCGAAGGTGTAGTGCACCGTGGCCTGGGCCACTCCCAGCTCGGCGGCGATGGCACGGGTGCTTCCGGCCGCGACTCCTTCCCTCGCCATGAAGTCGATGGCCGCTTTGATCAGCTGGGGGCGGCGCTCGGCCGCGGGAACGTGAGCCATGTCCGCATCATACCGACTTAGTCCAGTGAACAAGTCGCCCGACCGGCCGCTGAGGTCCGGTCTGTGGCCGCGCGGGTCAGTTCCCGGTGAACGGCGGGTGAATACGTTTTCTCCAAAGCCCGCCAAGCACCCGTGAAGCGGGATGAACGAGGCGGGATGAACGAGGAGGCAGGCTCGTGAAGGAAAGCCAGTTCGATACGTGTGTGATCGGCGCGGGCCCTGCCGGGCTGGCCGTCGCCAGGGCCCTGGCGGAGCGGAACCTGCCGTACACGCATCTTGAGCGGCACACCGGTCCCGGCGGCATCTGGGACATCGACAATCCCGGCAGCCCGATGTACGAGTCGGCCCACTTCATCTCCAGCAGGACCCTGTCGGGCTTCGGCGGCTTCCCGATGCCGGACCACTTCGCGGACTACCCGCCGCACCGGCAGATCCTGTCGTACCTGCGGTCCTTCGCCGACGCCTACGGGCTCACCGACCGGATCGAGTCCGGCGTCGAGGTCGCAAGCGTCGAGAAGAACGCGGACGGCACCTGGGCGGTGACCCGGGCAGACGGGCGGGAGAGCACGCACGCGCAGGTCGTGGTGTGCACGGGCTCGCAGTGGCACCCCAACATCCCGGAACTGCCGGGGGAGTTCAGCGGGGAGGTCCGGCACACCGTCGGCTATCGCAGCGCGGAGGAGCTGCGGGGCAAGCGGGTCCTGGTCGTGGGCGCGGGAAACTCCGGCTGCGACATCGCGTGCGACGCGGCCCGTAGCGCGGACCACGCGGTGATCAGCATGCGGCGCGGGTACTGGTTCATCCCCAAGCACCTGTTCGGCCGGCCCGTGGACACCATCGCCGACAGCGGGCCGCACCTGCCGATGTGGCTGGCAC
>Ga0307517_10002655_pt1 | contig 28561 bp, 25 predicted proteins | sample 23_EM_MG_FD_194515 | JGI IMG/M metagenome (GOLD analysis project Ga0307517, IMG submission 194515) | Populus trichocarpa ectomycorrhiza microbial communities from riparian zone in the Pacific Northwest, United States - 23_EM | ecosystem: Host-associated > Plants > Roots > Unclassified | place... | reverse complement strand
AGCACATCGAAGACCAGCGCCAGATCGCGTGCGCTGCGCGCGAACGGTCCGAGGTGATCGAGGCTGGCGACGAACGGGTACGTGCCGTTGCGCGGCAGCCGGCCGTAGGTCGGCTTCAGACCGAAGATGCCGCACAGCGACGCCGGCACGCGGATCGAACCGTTGGTGTCGGAGCCGAGCGTGATCGGCACCTGGCCCGCGGCCACCGCCGCGGCCGACCCGCCCGACGATCCGCCCGCGCTGCGAGTCAGGTCGTGCGGGTTGTGCGTCGGCCCTTCGTGTGTGTTCTCGGTCGTGAAGCCGTAGGCGTACTCGTCCATGTTCAGCGCGCCGACGAGCACCGCGCCGGCCGCCTGCATGCGCCTGACCAGCGGGCCATCGCTGGCCGCCGCGGGGCGGCCGCGCTCGATCTTGGAGCCGGCCAGCGTCGTCAGGCCGGCGACGTCGAACAGGTTCTTCACCGCGAACGGCACGCCCAGCAAGGGCAGCGCGTGCGCCACGCTGTCGCCGATCGCGAGGCGTGCATCGAGGGCCGCGGCGCTGTCCAGCGCGCGCCGTGCGGTCACGTCGGTGAAGGCGTTGATCCGCGGATCGGTCTGCGCGATGCGTTCCAGGCTCGCGTGGGCGAGCTGGGTCGCGCTGACCGCGCCGGCGCGAACCGCCTCGGCGATGCCGCCGGCGTCGCCCCGCAGCAGCAACTCGGAGGCCTGCGTCGTCATCATGCTGCGCCGTGGCCGGCCGGCGAGATCGGCACGAAGGCCTCGGCCGGCTCGTCCCCGATCGTCAGCGGATGTGCCGCGATCAGATCGGCCATGCCCGCCGCGAGGGCGGCGTAGTGCAGCACGCCGGGCCGGTGCGCCGCAGAGAGCGGCAGGTTCAGCGCGGCGGCCGCCGCATCCACATAGGCTTCGATCTCTGGCGGTGTCATCAAACCATGGTCCCGTCGTCAGCGCCGCACCTCGCGCTGGAAGATTTCGAGGCTCAGCTTCTTCGCGGCGATGAAGCTGGGCTCGGACAGCGTCGCCACGGTGCGCGGGCGCGCATCGGTGTACTGCAAGATTTCGGCCACCTTGGTCGGGCGCTTGGTCAGCAGCAAGACTTCGTCGGCGAGATACACCGCTTCCTCGAGGTCGTGCGAGACCAGCAGCATCGTCGTGCCGGTCTGCATGAAGACCTCCTGCAGCTTCTCGCGGATGAACAAGGTCATCTCGAAGTCGAGCGCCGAGAACGGCTCGTCGAGAAACAGCACCTCCGGCCCCGGCGCGAGCGCGCGCATGATCGACGCGGTCTGCTGCTGGCCACCGGAGAGCTCGTACGGGTAGCGGTTCAGGTCGAACTTGACGTCGAAGGACGCGACCAGCTCGGCCATGCGGCGATCGACCTCGGCCTTGCTGCGGCCCTCGAGCTTCAGCGGATACGCGATGTTGTCGATCGTGCGCATCCACGGGAACATCGCCTCGCGGTAGTTCTGGAACACGTAGCCGATCTTGGTCTCTTTCAGGCTCTTGCCGTCGAACAGGATCTGGCCCGAGTCGATCGGGATCAGGCCCGCGATCATGTTGATCAGGGTTGACTTGCCACAGCCGTTCGGGCCGAACACCGAGACGATCTTGTGCTTCGGGATGTCGAGGTCGAAGTTCTCGTACAGCGGCCAGCCGGCGAAGTATTTAGTCAGGCCGCGGATCGTGATGTGGGTGCCGGCCGGGCCGGGCTCGAACGGGCGCACCGGGACATCGGCGATGACGGGGGCGTTGAGGACGGTCGACATGTCTTGTGTTCTCTACGTTGATTTGTCGGACGGCGGTAGGGGCCCGTCACGGCGGAGCGCGCCATGGACACGGGGTGGCCGACTCCGCTCATGTCCCCCGTCTCGGGCTTCGCCCGAGCCTCCTCCTTTACTTCGCTCCGTCAGCCACCCCGTATCCACGGCGAACCAACCGGCCAGCCTGCCGTCGGAGAGCAAGAGCGGTTGCAGATCAGGCCGGTGGGGCGCGCTCACCGCCCGCTCCAATGCACGATCTTGCGTTCCGCGATCAGGAACAGGATGTTCAGTGCATAGCCCAGCGCGCCGGCCGCGAGGATCGCGGCGTACATGCTCTTGACGTTCAGCACCTGCTGCGCGTCGATGATGCGGTGGCCCAGGCCGGTGTCGGAGCCGATGAACATCTCGGCGACGATCACGATCACCAGCGCCATCGACACCGCCGAACGCAGCCCGACGAAGGTCGGCTGCAGGCTTTCCCAGATCAGCACGTCCTTGAAGATCTGCCAGCGCGACGCCCCCATCACGCGCGCCGCCATCACGCGCTGCTTGCGCGCGTTGATCACGCCGTAGGCGCTGTTGAACAGCACGATCAGCCAGGCGCCGAAGGCGGCGATCGCGACCTTGTTGATGTCGGAGACGCCGAAGATCAGCAGGAACAGCGGGATCAGGGCCGACGACGGCGTCGAGCGGAAGAAGTCGATCAGAAACTCGACGCTGCGGTAGGCCTTCTCGTTGCTGCCGAGCAGCACGCCCAGCGGCACGCCGACGACCGCGGCGATCACGAAGGCCTCGAGCGTGCGCAGCACGGTCACGCCGAAGTCCAGCAGCAGCGGGCCGCCGGCCAGGCCGGTGACGAGCGCCTGGATCGTCGCCCATGGGGTCGGCAGCAGGATGACCTTGATCAGCCCGGCGCGCACGACCAGGTCCCACAGAACGAACAGCGCGATCGGGCCGATGAAGGGCAGCCATCGGCCCCAGTCGCGGCCAGCCTTGGCGGGTGCAGTGGTGGTTGTGGTGGCCATCGCTCAGGCCTTGAACAGCAAGGGTTCGACGATCACCTTCTTCTCGAAGATGCCCTTCTCGGTGAACAGGTCGTAGAACTTCTGGAAGTAGCCGACGTCGCTGGTCTTGAACTCGTGGTGCAGCATGTACGAGGCCAGCGGCACTTCGTTCGCGAGCGTGCCGTCGATCGCGGTGTAGCCCTTCATGAACTTGCGCGCTTCGTCGGGCTTGCTGCGCACCAGCTCGATGCCGCGTGCGTACGCGCCGATGTACTTCTTGCTCTCGGCCGGGTACTTCTTGATGAACTCGGTCGTCAGGCTGGCCGCACCGCCGTGCCAGGGCGCCATCGGATCGCCGAGGATGTAGTGCGCGACGACGCCGGCCTCGAGCACGCGTGTCGTGCCGTTCAGGCGCCCGACCGTGCCGGTCGGCTCGAGCGTGTAGACCGCGTCGACCTGGCCCGCGGCGAGTGCCGCGACGTGCTGGCCGATCGGCAGCTCGGTGACCGCGATCGCACCGGCGCCGGCGCGCTCCAGCATGGTCTTGGCCAGCGTAACGTTCTGGATGCCGGGGCCTGACGCGACGCGCTTGCCTTTCAGGTCGGCGAAGGTTTTCACCGGGCTGTCCTTGGGCAGCAGGAATTCTTCGAGCACGTACTTCGCGTTGCTCGGGTTGGTCGCGAAGATCTTGAACAGCCCCGGCTGCGCGATCTCGCCGATCGCCAGGTTCGCCGAGCCGGTGCCGTTGGCGCTGCCGTCGCAGCGGCCCGAGAGCATCGCCTCCATCACCTGTTGCGCACCGGCGAACTTGAGCGGCTCGACCTCGACCCCGGCGTCCTTGAAGTAGCCCTTCTCGACCGCAGCGAAGAATGGCAGCCCGGCCGCCACCGGCCAGTAGCCAATGCGCAGCTTGACGGCCTGCGCGCTGACGAAGCGCGGCGCCCCGATGCTGGCCACCAGCGCCGCTCCGGCCGCGACGACGGTGAACAACTGGCGGCGCGACGTGTCGGGTGATGACGAATCCATGGTGGTGGCTCCTCGGTGAGATGAAGGGAGGGAATCAGGTCGGCGCCGCGGCGGCGGAGCTCAGGAACGCACGCCAGCCGCCGAACGCGGTGACGTCGCGCGCGCCGGCGAGCGCGTGCGCTTCGCAGACGAAGCCGTGCACCTGGCGGCCGTCGATCAGCTCGAGCGAGCCCAGGCCCAGCGGCGGCGGGATCAATGCCAGGAACGAACCGACCGCAGCGATCGGCACCTCCCAGACCTCGACCGCGATAGACGCGCCGCCATCGCTGACGCGCAGCAGACCGGGCTTGGGCGGCGTCGTCGCCGGCAACGCGAACAGGCGGTAGTGCGGCGCGGTGTAGGTCGCCTCGCGCAGCGTGGCGCCGCGCTCGGTGAGCTGGCCGTTCAGCGGCAGGCCGGCGAGGTGTGCGCCGACGACGGCGATCGGCAGCGTCGTCACGCTCGCCGGCCACGGCGTCGCGGCCTCGCCGCCCGCGGCGTCGAACGGCCGGCCGGTCGCGCCCAGCGGCAGCTGCAGGCGCGCCTCCCATTGCTGGCCGAAGCGCGCTAGCGCCGCGTCGGCCGCACCCGGCGCGATGAAGGTCACGCCGAACGGCAGGCCATGCGCGGCAAAACCCGCCGGCAGTGCGAGTGCGCACCAGCCGAGCAGGTTGACGAAGTTGGTGTAGGTGCCGAGCAGCGCGTTCGCGCCCAGCGGGTCGGCGTCGATGTCGGCGTGCGTCGGGTGCGTCGGCGCGGTCGGCACCATCAGCAGATCGACCTGCTGCCACAGCGCGGCGCTGTCGCGCTGCGCCGCGCGCAGCCGGTACTGGGCGCGGAACGCGTCGGTGGCGCTGAACTCGGTGGCGCGCTCGATCACGCGGCGCACGGTGGCGTCGAGCGCGCCTGGGTCGCGCTCCATCAGCGACTGCACGACAGCGTGGCGCTCGGCCACCCACGGGCCGCCATAGAGCAACTCGGCAACCGCGTGCAGCGGCGCGAAGTCGATCGGCAAGACCTGATGGCCGGCCGCCTCGAGCTGCGCGACCGCCTGCGCGAACGCGGCCGCATAGCCGATGTCGCCGGCCAGCACCGGCGTGCGCGGAACGCCGACGCGCAGCGCCTTAACGCCGAAGCGCGCCGGCCCGGGCACGAACGCGCTGTACGCATCGGCCGCATCCGGCCCTTCGATGATCGCGAGCACCTGCGCGGCGTCGGCAACGCTGAGCGCGAGCACCGAGACGCAGTCGATGCTGCGACACGCCGGCAGCACGCCGGCACAGCTGACGCGCCCCGGCGTCGGCTTCAGCCCGACGATGTTGTTGAAGCCGGCGGGTACGCGCCCGGAGCCGGCGGTGTCGGTGCCGAGCGCGAACGGCACGTCGCCGCGCGCGACGACGACCGCCGAGCCCGAGCTCGACCCGCCGCTGATGCGCTCGGCCGCGAACGGGCTGCTCGGCCGGCCGTACGGCGAGCGCGCACCGACCAGGCCGGTCGCAAACTGATCGAGGTTGGTCTTGCCCAGGCACACCGCGCCGGCGGCTATCAGCCGCTGCACCGCGGTCGCGTGGCCGGCGACCTCGCGCTCGAACGCCGGGCAGGCGGCCGTGGTCGGCAGGCCCAGCACGTCGATGTTGTCCTTGACCGCGAACGGCACGCCGAACAAGGGCAGCGCCGCCAGCGCCGCAGCGCGATCCGGATGCTGCGCCGCGCGCGCTTCGAGCGCACCGATCTGGGCCGAGAGGCCGTCGGTAGCGGTGCGCGTGATCCAGGCTTCGGGCGGGCTGTCGCGCAAGAGCCGCTCGGCGAGCGCGACCAGCAGCGTGCGCGGCGACGCCCCGTCGCGGTAGGCCGCGCGCCAGTCGGCCAGTGTGAGCAGAGGGGGCGTCGGGTCCATGCTGCGTCTTGGTGCTCTTGTTGGTATACCAATGAGTGCACAGCATGAACCATGCCCGACCGGGGTCGGCTCGCGCGCGAATTGCCGCGGCGTGCCGAATGCGGCAAGCTCCGGTGATGACGAACACCGCCGACACCTCCTGGGATCAATTGGGCGACTGGATCGGCCGCACCGAGCAGCGCGACGACATCGTCACGGCCGCGCCGCTGGCCGGGCTGATCGCCACGCTGGACCGCAGCGACGATCCGGCACCGCTCGCCGGCACCGCGCTGCCGCCGCTTGCGCACTGGCTGTACTTCCTGCCGCAGGCGATGCAGCACGAGATCGGCGTCGATGGCCACCCGAAACGCGGCGGTTTCTTGCCGCCGGTGCCGCTGCCGCGCCGCATGTGGGCCGGCGGGCGCCTGCAGTTTGCGCATCCGATCCGGGTCGGCGAGGCGGTCACGCGCCGCTCCACGATCACGCGCGTCGACGCGAAGCAGGGGCGCAGCGGGGCGCTGGTGTTCGTCACCGTGCAGCATGAGGTTTTGAACGCCGACGGCGTGGCGCTGACCGAAGAGCACGACATCGTCTACCGCGCCGACCCCGAAGCCGGCGCCTTGCCGCCGACGCCACTGCCGGCGCCGACGAACGAGGACTTCGGCCGCACGATCACACCCGACCCGGTGCTGCTGTTCCGCTACTCGGCGCTGACCTTCAACGGGCACCGCATCCACTACGACCGCTCGTACGTGACCGAGGTCGAGGGCTACCCCGGCCTGATCGTGCACGGCCCGCTGATCGCGACCCTGCTGGTCGACCTGCTGCGGCGCGAGCTTCCGAACGCGGTATTGACGCAATTCGACTTCAAGGCCGCGAGCCCGCTGTTCGACCTGCACCCGTTCAGCGTCTGCGGCCGGCGCGAGGCCGAAGGCAGCGTGCTGCTGTGGGCGCGCAACCACCTCGGCGAGCTCGCGATGAACGCGCGCGCGCTGATCGCCTGACGCCTAGCTGCCGAAGCTCAGTCGACGCTGTCGGAGGCGCGCAGGCGCTCGCACTGCGGGTGTTTCGCCCAGCCGCGTTGTTCGCATTGCGACTGCATGCAACGGTAGAGCGAGAACTGGGTGCGCCCGGCGCAGGCCTCGCGCGGGCTGGCCGGGCCCGCGGGGGCGGGCTTGGCGCGCGCGGTCGTCGTTGCCGGCGGGCGTGCCGTCTGCGTCGGCGCAGCGGGCGGCGGCGGGGTCGCGGCCACGACGGCTGCGGGCGGCGCTGATGACGCGGACGGCGCCGGCGCCGGTGCCGGTCCGGCCGAGGTTGGCGGTTCGGCCGCGGGGTCGATGACGGGCGGCGCCGCCGCGATCGGGGCCGATGCTGGCGCAGGCGGAGGCGTTACAGCCGGTGCCTGAGTCGCCGCCGGGGCAGGAGCCGGTGTCGGCTCCGCTGTCGGGGCCGGGCTCAACTTGGGTGCCGGGTCCGATGCTGGCGTCTGGGCGGCCGGCGCCGGAGCCGGCGGCTCAACCGGCGCGGCGGCCACGGGGGTGGGCTCGCTCTGGATTTGCGCGTAGCCCTGCATCGGCTCGTTCATTCGCCACCACTGGAACGCGGCGCCGCCCAGCAGCAGCACGAGCCCCAGGCTGGCCCAGAGCGCACGCTGCCGCGTGCGCGGCCGTTTCAGCACGACGCGCGGCGGTTCGGGTGGTTGCGGGGCGGGCGCGGCGGCGCGGGGCAGGCGATGCGCGGCCACGGTTCCGAAGGCCGGGTCGACGCGCGTTGTCGAGTCCGGAACGGCGCGCAGCGCGGGCCGCGGGTCGAAAGACGGTGGCTGCTGCGGCGGCGCGGCCGGACGATCGGGCAGCGGCGGCGTCAGCGGCATCGCGCCGAGCGCGGCGCGAAACTCGGTGACGCTCTGCGGTCGCCCCGCGGCGTTGGGCGCGAGCGCGGCATCGAGCGTGCGCAGCAGCGTGTCGCTGTACTCCACGGCCGGTTGCAGGCGCTGCGCCAGCTGCTCCATCGTCTCGCGGCGCCCGCGCCCGGGCGGCGCGGCGGCGGGCGGCGGCAGCTCGCCACTGATCCAGAAGCGCAAGGTTTCGGCCAGGCTGTACAGGTCGGTCCAGGCGCCCAGCGGCTGGCTCGTCGACGGGGCGAGCTGCTCGGGCGCAGCGAACGAGGGCTCGACCGCGGCCATCAGCGACTCGACCAGCCCGCTGGCCACCTCGACGCGCGCCGGATCGGGGCCGAGCAGCAGCGGCCGGTCGTCCGCCAGCAGCAGGATGTGGTCGGGCGCCACCGCGCGGTGCAGCAGGCCGTGGCGGTGCAGCGCATCGAGTGCGCCCAGCAGCCCGTCGAGCAGCGCACGCACGGCGGGTTCGTCGGGCGGCGTGCTCAGCGCCGGCTGCAGATGCAGCAGCGAGCTGCCGCCGCGGTGCGTGATGACCTGGTAGGCGGTCGCGTTCGCCTCGATCAGATCGGTCACACGCACCAGCGCCGGGTGCTCGATGCGCATCAGCGAGCGGGCCTCGTCGACAAAGGCCTGCAGCCCGCGCGCAAGCGCGTCGGCATCGGGCTGCGAGAGCGGCCGCGCCGCCAGCCCGGCACGGCGCGCCAGGCGCTGCGGCAGGTATTCCTTCAGCACGACCTCGGTCCCGCGGGTGCGGTCGACCGCCAGGTACTCCAGCCCCAGGCTGGTGTCGGCGATCACGTGCACGATCTCGAAACGCCCGACGACCGTGCCGCCCGGCAGCGCGCGCGCCGACACCGGCGCGGTGTCGGTGGCGAAGAGGGGTTCGAGGGGTGAAGCAGCCATACGGGTTTGTACTAGCTTAACGGAGTGCGTCGGTGCCCATGTACGGATTTGTGACCGAGGCGCTCGGCTTTGGTCCTTGCGCGCCTCAAAGCGGCCGCGAATCGGCCGGCGGGCTTTTTCACGAAGCCTTCAAACCCGGCGCGCAGACTCGAGGGCTTGACTCACTTTGAGGTGCCCCATGGCCGCTCGTTCCCCTGCTTCGTCGCAGCAGCGTCGTTTTTCCCTGGCCACCCTCGTGCTCGCCGTCACCGCGACGTTGGCGGCTTGTGGCGGCAGCGACGACCCGGCCGGCCCTGCCACGCTCGATGGTCAGGCCCCGCTGGTGATCGCGCACCGCGGCGCCTCGACCTACTACCCGGAGGAAACACTGGAGGCGTATACGCTCGCGATCGCGATGGGCGTCGACGTGATCGAGCCCGACATCGTCGTCACCAAGGACGGTGTGCTGATCGCCCGCCACGACATCACGCTGAACACGTCGACCAACGTGGCCGACCATCCCGAGTTCGCGGCCCGCAAGCGCGCCGGTGAAAACGGCGATGGCGAGGCGGTGGCGGCCGACTGGTTTGTCGCCGACTTCACGCTCGCCGAGATCCAGACCCTGGGTGCCAAGTCGCCCAACCACCCGGCGGCGCAGGTGTACAACGGCCTGTTCAAGGTCGTGACCTTCCAGCAGATCCTCGACCTGATCAAGCAGAAGGCCGCCGAGACCGGCCGCACCGTCGCGATCTACCCCGAGACCAAGAACCCGACCTACCACTACAACCTGTGGAAGGCCGGCACGATCCCCGCGCGCCTGGAAGACACGCTGGTCGCGCTGATCAAGAGCAACGGCTTGAACAGCCACGACGCGCCGATCTTCGTGCAGAGCTTCGAGCCGACCAGCCTGCAGTACATGCGCAGCATCGGCTCGGTTGTGAAGCAGGTGCAGCTGATCGACGCCTACGACGTCGACTTCAAGACCGGCTTGATGATCTACGGCACCGCACCTGGCAACCTGGTCTACAGCCAGCCGACCGACTGGAAAGTGGCGGGCCTGACGAAGCTGTTCGACAGCATGCTCACGCCCGCCGGCCTGGCCGAGATCAAGACCTATGCCGACGGCATCGGCCCGTGGAAGCCGATGATCGTGCCGGTCAAGTGCACACTGGATGCCGCCGGCGCCTGCAAGGACCTGAACGGCAACGGCACCTTCGATGGCTACAACGACGCGATCTCGCAGCCGCCGACCACGCTGGTGGCCGACGCCCACAAGGCCGGCCTGTTCGTGCACGAGTACACCTTCCGCAGCGAGAAGGGCGGCTACTACAACGTCAGCTTCGACAACGGCGGCGACCCGGTCAACGAGTACCTGCAGCACTACCGGCTGGGTGTCGACGGCGTGTTCTCCGACGCCGCCGACACCGCGCTGGAGGCGCGCGCGAAGTACCTGAAGGAAATCGGCCGCTGATCAGCCGTTCGCCTCTTCTCTACTCGATGCCGACGGCCTTCGCGGCCGGCGGCAGCTTCTTCGGGCGGCCCGACTTCAGCAGCGGCAGGCTGTCCAGCGCCGTCTGCAGCTGCTTCTGGTTGAGGCCGGCCAAGGCCTGAAGCCCGGCGCGCAGCAGCTCGCTCTTCTTCGTCGGACGCTTGAAGGTCAGCGCACGTTCCTTCAGCAGCGCAATCAATTCGAAATCGCTGCGCGGCATCGTGAAGCTGTCGCGCACGAGCTTTTCCTTGGCCTTGTGCTTGGCCTCGGGCACGGTCGGTATCGGCGCGGGGGCGGGCGCGACGGCCTTCTTTTTCGCGGCAACCGCCTTCTTGGCGGCAGGGGCCTTCTTGGCAGGGGGGCGGGTGGTCATTGGCACGGTCTCGTTATTGATATAAACGATTTATACAATAAATTGACCTGAGCGCGCTACCGTGCCGATGCCTGGGCGGGAGGGGCTTGACCTCGAGTGCACTCCAGCCTGTCCAATGGCGGCATGCACCACCACGACCTCTCGGCCTTCCACATCGGCGTGCTCTCGGTCCGCACCGGGCGCAGCATCCACACCATCCGCTGGTACGAGGCGCAAGGCCTGATCCCGGGCGTTGCGCGCGACGGCGGCGGCCGGCGCGTCTACGGCGAACTGCACGTCGGCTGGCTGGCCCTGATGGACCGGCTGCGGCGCAGCGGCATGTCGATCGCCGAGATGCGCGCCTACACCGCGCTCGTCAAGCTCGGCCGCACAACCTTGCCGCAGCGCCGCGAAATGCTGGCGGCGCATCGCGAGCGCGTGCTGCAGACGATCGCCGAGCACCGCGCGGCGCTGCGGCTGATCGACGCCAAGGTCGGCTTCTACGACGAATGGATCGCGACCGGGCAGCGGCCGAGGAACGACCCGAACCGCCGCGCTGCCACCACCAGCGCTAGCGCGCGCCGACGATCTTCGCCAGCTTGAAGAACACGTCGGTGTTGTCCATCACGCCGGTGAACGCGGCCGCGCCGCGGCCGTAGGCCGACAGCGGCACGTCGGTGGCGGTGTGCACGGCCGATTCACCGGGCACCTGGCCGGTCACCAGGAAGCCGGTGCTCGCGTTGCGCACGTTCGGCGTCGCCGGGTAAGTGCTTTGCGGCGCGCTGCCGACGAAAGGCTGCTGCGAATCCTGGGTCGGCGTCGGGTGGGCGAGCCAGGTCTCGTAGCGGTCGGCGTTGGCGCCGTAGCCGATCAGCATCTTGAAATCCACGTCGGTGCTGACGGGATAGCCGTCGGCCGCGATCGTGTACTTCGGGAACTTCGACGCCTGATAAGTGCCGACGACGGCGTCGCGCTGCGCGGCCGCGCCGGGTGTCGCGGTGGCGGCCTGCAGCGCGGTCATCGTCTTGGTCGACGCGCCGATGATGGAGGCACCCGAGCACTCGTGGTCGGCGGTGACGATCACGATCGTGTCGGGGTGCTTGGCCGCGAAATCCTTCGCGACCTGCACCGCGCGGTCGAACTCCAGCACCTCGAGCAGCCAGCGGTCGGTGTCCATCAGGTGCTCCTGCTTGTCGATCGACGCGCCTTCGATCATCGCGACGAAACCCTGCTTGTGCTTGGCGAGCACGTTCAGCGCGGCGCTGGCCATCTCGTCGAGCATCGGCTGGTCGGGGAAGCCGTAGTCGTCGACGATCGTCGAGGCGCCGCGGCGCTTGTTGATCTTGTCGAATGCGACGTTCATGTTCGAGTACGAGAACAGGCCGAGCAGCTTGCTCGCCGACGCGGCCGCCGCCAGCCCGGCCTTGTCGGGCGCGTACGCGAAGCCGGCGCCCTCGAAATCCTTGATCAGGTCGCGGCCGGCGTCCTTCGCGCCGCGCGCCGCCCCCCAGCCGGCCACGAGATCGGCCGGCAGCTCGTAGTCGCTGCGCGCGTCGCGCTGCGAGCCGTTCATCGGCTGGCCGTCGAGCGTGCCGTTGGCCTTGAGCTTGTCGCCGTTCGGCAGGAACCACTTGCGCCCGCCGCCCATCAGCACCGTCAGGCCGGTCAGGCCGCGGTCGTCGAGGAACTGGTCGACGATGCCGGTGCCGTAGCCGCGGTTGCTGGTGTGCACCGCCATCGCGGCCGGCGTCGCGTCGAACACGTCGGCGGTCGTCACGATGCCCAGCGCCTTGCCCTGGGTGCGGTGCAGGTACTCGCTCAGGTACTCGATGCGCGGGTTGTCGAAGGCGTCGGCCGTGTCGTCCGGAAACACGCCCTCGGTGTTGTTGGCCGACTTGTTGCCGGTGACGTAGTTCGACATGCCGGGCGACGAGTCGGTGACGATGCCGTCGAGAGACGAGGTCATCACCATGCCGGTGACCGGGAAGGTGTCCATCGCCAGCGGGCTCTGCGCCTTGCCCTGCGCGTAGCCGCGGCCCATGATGCGCGCGGCCGTGCGCTGCGACGCGCCCATGCCGTCGCCGAGCAGGATGATGATGTTCTTCGCCAGCCGGCCGTTGCGCTCGAGCGCGACGATCTCGAAGTTGCCGCTGGCGCTGACGCTCTGGCCGTCGCTCTGCGTCGCGCGCACGCTCAGCGTGTGCACGCCGGGTTTCTTCAGCGAGAACGCGCGCTGCGAGACCACGGCCGCGTTCACGTCTTTCGGCAGCGTCAGCCCGGTCGTCACGACGCTGGTCGTGCCGGCGGCCGGTCGGGTCTCGACGCCGTCGACGAGAAAGCGGAAGTCGGCGAGCGTCGCGCCGGCGTCGAGCCGCACGGTGGCCTGCAGGTCGAAGCGCTGGCCGGGCAGGAAGCGCGCGATCACCGGGCCGCTGCTGTTGTTGGCGGCGAACAGCTCGCTCGGTGGCGTGAGCCGCGAGACGCTGGGCGCGGCGGCACAGAGCGCGGGCAGCGCGAAGGCCAGCAAGGTGACGAGCTGAAGGCGTGACGGCATACAGGGTCCAGACGGAGGGTGGGTTGGATGAAACGCAAGCGAGAGGCGCTCAGCGCGCCGCGACCAGCGCGTGCGACAACTCGGGGTCGAGCTGCAGGCGCACGAACGACATCCGGCCGTCGGCTTCGCTCATCGCGCCGAGCTGCAGTACGCCGGTGAAGCTCAACAGCCCTGGCATCCAGGGCACCTTGCGCTCGCGGTCGGTGTCGGCCAGGTGCACATAGAGCGCGCTGGCGGGCAGGTCGTCGGAGAAGCTTTCGTCCTCGTCGCCCAGCACCACCGGCAGCGGCGCGACGATCACCAGGCCCGCGCTGGGCTGCTCCTGTCGCGCCATGTAGCCGACGACGCGCACGCGCTGGCCGGCCAGGCCGAGCAGCCGCGCGCTCGGCGCGAGGCCTTTGGGCCCGATCGGCAGCGCGAAGAAATCGCGGAACTTCAGGTCCGTCGTGCCTGCCAGCGGCGCCTGCCCGGCATGAACCTGCAAGGCCGCCGGCGGCGCGGCCGTGCGGGCTTGTTCATCACCACCGGCTGCGGCGGTCGCGGTGGAGGCCAGGGCGAACCAGAGGGCGGCGGCGCAGACAACATTTCGCATGGGGCGCGATGCTGCGCCGCGTGCGTGTCAGGCGTGTGACGGTGATGCGCCTGCTGAACGCTAGCGCCGCACGGTGCGCAGCACCGCGTCGATCACGAAGGCCTCCCAGTGCGCGAGCGCCGCGGGCGTGTCCAGCTCTTCGCCGAGGAAGGCCGACAAGGTGTAGCGGTTCGAGTGGTAGAAATACCCCATCGACGCGATCATCAGGTAGACGTCGCGCGCGGCCGCGTCGGCGCGGAACAGCTTCTGCTGCGCGCCGCTGCTCAGCACCTGGCCGAGCACGTCGACCGCCGGCGACGAGAACTCGCGCGCCCGCAGCGACTTCGCGATGTGCTTGCCGCGGTGCAGGTTCTCGGTGTTGAGCAGCGTGATGAACTCGGGGTTTCGGTGGTAGTAGCTCCACATGAAGCGGATCACCGCGGTCAGCGCCTCGACCGGCCGGGCCACGTCGAGCGCGAGCTTGGCCTCGGCCTCGTTGAAGCGGCGGTACATCTCTTCGAGCACCGCGATGAACAGGCCTTCCTTGCTGCCGAAGTAGTAGTAGATCATCCGGTCGTAGGACTTGGCTGCCTTCGAGATCTGCTCGACGCGGCCGCCCGCGAACCCGTGCTTCGCGAACACCTTGGTGGCCGCACGCAGGATGCTCTCGCGCGTGGCCTGCGCCGCCTGCGCCCTCACCCCGAGCGGGCGAGCCGCGCTCATGATCGCCAAGGCGAGGCGGGCCGAGCGCTGGGCCGCTCCCGAGCCGGCCCGCGCCCCCTCGGGGGGTCGATTGGCGTACGCGCCAAGCGGGGGGTCGTCATGATTATTGCTCGGCGAACGCCCGCTCGATCACGAACGCACCCGGCGTGGATGTGTTGCCTTCCTTGAAGCCGCGGCCTTCGAGCATGTGCTTCAGGTCGCGCAGCATGCCGGGGCTGCCGCAGATCATCACGCGATCGTGTTCGGGGTCGAGCGCGGGCACGCCGAGATCGGTGAAGAGCTTGCCGCTCTCCATCAGCTCGGTCACGCGGCCCATGTTCTTGTAGGCCTCGCGGGTCACCGTCGGGTAGTAGAGCAGCTGGTTCGACACCGTTTCGCCGAGGAACTCGTGTGCCGGCAAATGCTGCAGGATCAGGTCGTGGTACGCGAGCTCGTCCTTGGTGCGCACGCCGTGCACCAGGATCACCTGCTCGAAGCGCTCGTAGGTTTCCGGGTCGCGGATGATGCTCATGAACGGCGCCAGCCCGGTGCCGGTGGACAGCAGGTACAGGCGCTTGCCCGGCGTCAGGTAATCGATCACCAGCGTGCCGGTGGGCTTGCGGCCGACGACGATCTTGTCGCCGACCTGGATGTGCTGCAGCTTCGAGGTCAGCGGGCCGTCCGGCACCTTGATGCTCAGGAACTCGAGGTGATCCTCGTAGTTCGCGCTGACGATGCTGTAGGCGCGCAGCAACGGCTTGTTGTTCACGCGCAGGCCGATCATCGTGAAATGGCCGTTCGAGAACCGCAGCGCCGGATCCCGCGTGGTCGAGAACGTGAACAGCTTGTCGGTCCAGTGGTGCACGCTCAGCACCGTCTCGTCGTTGAATGCACTCATATGGAGATCTTGATGATGGTTTGCGAAGGCTTGCGTCGGACCATGCCGCCATGTAGTATTTGCAACATCGTCGTTTAGTAAATACTACATGAAACGGCCCGCCTGTGGGGCGCAATCTTGACATGACCGAGCACACCAAGACCGATGGCCTGCCCGACTCGCTGCCTGCGCCGGCCGAAGGCATGGCGCCGCTGGTGCTCGACAAGTCGCGTCCGCGCAACGAGCGCATGGCCTCCAGCAAGGTCGAGTGCAATGCCTGCCCGGTGCTGTGCCAGATCTCGCCCGGCCGCACCGGCGCGTGCGACCGCTATGCGAATGCCGACGGCGTGCTGATCCGCGTCGACCCGGTCGTGCTGCTGCGGCGCACGGTCGCCAACGGCGACGCCGCACTGGTGCCGTTCGCCGCGCGCGACGCGGCTGCTGCGCCCGACGCCCAGGCGAATCCGCTCGCGGTCCAGGACGAGATCTTCGTCACCGGCATCGGCTCCAGCACCACCTACCCCGACTACAAGCCGGCGCCCTTCATCGTCGCGTCGCAGGCGGCAGGCGTGGACATGGTGACCGTCGTCACCGAAGGCATCTTCAGCTACTGCAGCCTGAAGCTGAAGATCGACACCGACCGATGGCTCGGGCCCGAGCAGGCCAATGTGCGCTGCAAAGGCGAGGTCGTCGGCCACGTGACGACGGCCGAGTACGGTTCGCAGATGCTGTCGCTCGGCGGCGTGCACCACCTGACCGGCGGCAGCAAGAAGGAAGGCCGCATCACGGGCGAGATGATGCTGACGCTCGGCAACAAGCAGGCGGTCGAGCTCAGCATCGACGGCGGCGCGCAGATCGTCGTGCAGGCCGGCAAGGCGCCGATCGTCAACGGCGTCGAAGAGCAGCGCATGCGCGTCGGCTGCGGCTCGGCGACGGTGGGCATCTTCGCGAAACAGTTCGCAGGCGAGGCCGATGAGGTCGTCGTCGTCGACGACCACATCACCGGCGTCCTGACGCAGCACCAGGCCGGCCGCTGCCTGGACATGCGCCCGTCCGGCATCAAGATCCGCGGCCGCAAGTCGACACCGGGGCGCTACTTCCAGGTTGCGAACCCGGGCACCGGCTGGGGCGGCACCGACCTCGTCGACCCGCTCGCGATCATCGAAGGCTGGGACGCCGAGCACGCCTGGCCCGGGCTGCGTCTGCTGATGGTCTCGACGACCGGCGAGCACAAGGCCTGGTTCGTGCTCGACGACGCGCTCGTGCCGCAACCGATGCCGATGCCCGCGGCGGTGCAGACGGTGGTCGACCGCATCGGCGAGAACTGCGAGCCGTCGCTGACGACCGTGCTGTTCCTCGGCGGCGCCGGCGGCAGCCTGCGCGCCGGCGTCACCGACAACCCGGTGCAGCTGACGCGGCGCATCAAGCAGGCCATGGTCAACGTCACCTGCGGCGGTGCGCCGGCCTATGTGTGGCCGGGCGGCGGCATCACCGTCATGGTCGATGTGATGCGCATGCCCGACAACAGCTTCGGCACCGTGCCGACACCGGCGATCGTCGCGCCGATCGAGTTCAGCATGACGCTGGCCGACTACCGCGCGCTCGGCGGCCACATGGCGCATGTGCGCAGCCTGGAGGACGCGCTCGCACGCGGCGCGTGGCACAGCGACGGCGCGCCGACCGCGCGGCGCTTCGAGGCCTTGGCGGCCGCGAATCCGTGGCCGCTCGGGCAGCCGCCCCTGCTCGGCTGACATCATGCAAGCGCAGCGCGCATTGCTCGATGGCGGCCGCTGGCATTTCCAGCACGGCCCGATCGACATCGTGATCGGCGCCGAGGGCGACGCGGCCGCGCTCGCCGCGGCGCACGAAGCCGCGTGGCGCCGCTTCCAGACCGTGCTGCCCGAGCTCGTCGCCGAGCTGCCGGCGCTGCGCCTGCCGGTGCGCGGCCCCTGTCCGCTGCAGGGCGTGATCGCGCGCCGCATGTGGCAGGCCTGCCGGCCGTACCACAGCCGCTTCATCACGCCGATGGCCGCGGTGGCCGGCAGCGTCGCGCAGGAGCTGATCGGCTGGTACGAGAGCGACAGCATCCAGCGCGCGTGGGTCAACAATGGCGGCGACATCGCGCTGCACCTGGCCAAGGGCGCCTCGGCGCGCGTCGGGCTGTTCGCCGATCTGGCGCGGCTCGATCCCGCAAACGTCCACATCGACGGCCGCTTCGAGGTCCGCGACGACATGGCGGTGCGCGGCATCGCCACCAGCGGCTGGCGCGGGCGCAGCTTCTCGCTCGGCATCGCCGACAGCGTCACGGTGCTCGCGCGCACCGCGGCACGCGCCGACGCGGCCGCGACGATGATCGCGAACGCCGTCGACGTGAGCGATGCGCGCATCCGGCGCGCGCCCGCGAATCGGCTGAAGGACGACAGCGATCTCGGCGAGATGCCGGTCACCGTCGACGTGCCGCCGCTCGAGCCGGCGCTGGTCCAGCGTGCGCTGCACGCCGGCCGCCAGCGCGCCCTCGAGCTGCAGCGCGACGGGCTGATCCATTCGGCGGTGCTGGTGTGCCAAAGTGCATGGATGCGCATCGAGGCGCAGGCGCCGCAAACCGAACTTGGTTCAGTATTTGCTTAATGAAATCGCCATGATCCAGATTCGCCGCATCCACACGCATGTCGAGGACATCCACCACGAGTTCGGGCCGGTGGCGGCCGTGCCATTGCGGCGCGGCGCGATCAGCGCGGTGCTGACGAATCCGTTCGCCGGGCGCTTTGTCGCCGACATCCTGCCGATGATGGATGCGTTGCAGCCGGTCGGCATCGCGATGGCCGAGAAGCTGCGCGCGGCGATGGACGTGCCCGCCTCCCGCATCGAGGGCTACGGCAAGGGCGCGATCGTCGGCGCGAACGGCGAGCTCGAGCACGGCGCGTTGTGGCATGTGCCGGGTGGTTATGCGATGCGCGAGCTGCTCGGCTGGAAGGGGGACCGCAATGCGTATGCAGCGGGCAAGAGTTCGAGCGCACCCACCGGCCAACCGGGCAACGCGCTCGCGATCGTCCCGTCGACCAAGAAGGTCGGCCCGCCCGGCGCCACGCTCGACGTGCCGCTGACCCACATCAACGCCGCCTACGTGCGCAGCCACTTCGACGCGATCGAGGTGCGCGTGCCCGGTGCGCCGCTGCCGGACGAGATCGTGTTCATCCTCGTGATGAGCACCGGGCCGCGTGTGCATGCGCGTGTCGGCGGGCTGAAGGCGGCTGACATCGCGCAGTGGAACGGTCTGCGTTGAATCAAGGAATCAAAACCATGGCTGCACAGATCAGAAAACTCATCGTTCAGGTCGACGAGACGCATGTCGAGATGGGTAAGACCATCGCGCCCCCGACGCGCCGCGCGCTCGCGATGGCCGTGATCGCGAACCCGTTCGCCGGTCGCTTCGAGGAGAACCTCGACGAGCTGATCGCGATCGGCGAAGAACTCGGCGGGCTGCTCGGCGAGCGCTGCGTGGCGGCGTTGGGCATCGAACCGTCGCAGGCGCAGAGCTACGGCAAGGCCGCGATCGTCGGCGAGGCGGGTGAGCTCGAACACGCGGCCGCGATCCTGCACCCCAAGCTGGGCGCGCCTTTGCGCAAGGCGGTTGAAAAGGGCGCGGCGCTGGTCCCGTCGGCGAAGAAGCGCGGCGGCCTCGGCACCGCGATCGACGTGCCGCTCGGCCACAAGGACGCCGCCTTCGTGCGCAGCCACTTCGACGCGATGGAGGCACGCGTGGCCGACGCGCCGCGCGCGAACGAGATCGTCGTCGCCGTCGTCGTCACCGACAGCGGCCGCCCGCTGGCGCGCATCGGCGGCCTGCAGGCCCATGAGATCAAGGGCGAGGACGGCCTGCGCTAGCGGGCTGACTGGCCACCGCTTCACCCGACCCATTCCCTCGTCTCGTCTCGACTCCCAGGAGCTTTTCCATGATTCAACGCCGCCACCTCGCGCTTGCCGCCGCTGCCCTCGCGTTCACCGGCCTCGGCGCTCACGCGCAGGGCACGATCAAGATCGGCGAGGTCAACAGCTACAAGGCCCAGCCCGCGTTCCTCGAGCCCTACAAGAAGGGCATGGAACTCGCGGTCGAAGAGATCAACGCGGCCGGCGGCGTCAACGGCAAGAAGCTCGAGCTGATCACGCGCGACGACAACGCCAGCCCGGGCGATGCGGTGCGCGCGGCCGAAGAGCTGGTGTCGCGCGAGAAGATCGATGTGCTCGCCGGGGCCTTCCTATCGAACACCGGCCTGGCGCTGACCGACTTCGCGAAGCAGAAGAAGTTCTTCTACCTCGCCGGCGAGCCGCTCACCGACAAGATCATCTGGGGCAGCGGCAACAAGTACACCTACCGGCTGCGCCCCGGCACCTACATGCAGGCCGCGATGCTGGTGCCCGAGGCGGCCAAGCTGAAGAAGAAGCGCTGGGCCGTCGTCTACCCGAACTACGAATACGGCCAATCGGCCGTGGCCGCGTTCAAGGAGCTGCTGAAGGCCGCGCAGCCGGATGTCGAGTTCGTCGCAGAACAGGCACCGCCGCTCGGCAAGCTCGACGCCGGCAGCGTCGTGCAGGCGCTGGCCGATGCCAAGCCCGATGCGATCTTCAACGTGCTGTTCGGCGCCGACCTGTCGAAGTTCGTGCGCGAGGGCAACACGCGCGGCCTGTTCCAGGGCCGCGAAGTGGTCAGCGTACTGACCGGCGAGCCCGAATACCTCGACCCGCTGAAGGACGAATCGCCGAACGGCTGGATCGTCACCGGCTACCCGTGGTACGGCATCCAGACGCCCGAGCACAAGGCCTTCTTCCTCGCGTACCACGGGAAGTACAAGGACTACCCGCGCCTCGGCTCGGTGGTCGGCTACACGATGATCAAGTCGATCGCGGCCGGCGCGAAGAAGGCCAAGAGCACCGAGGCCGACAAGATGGTGGCCGCGTTCGCGGGCCTGCAGGTCGATTCGCCGTTCGGCAAGTTCACGTACCGCGCCGAAGACCACCAATCGACGATGGGCGCGTTCGTCGGCAAGACCAAGAACGAAGGCGGCAAGGGCGTGATGGTCGACTACAAGTACCTCGACGGCGCGAAGTTCCTGCCGAGCAACGAACAGGTGAAGAAGCTGCGGCCGGCAGACTGAATTCGAATGACGTTGGCGGTCGCGCTCGACACGGTCGAGCGCGGCCAGGCAATCCACTCGGCCGAATTCGGGATCGTCGGCGGAGTGGTGAATCAGAAATTTCCTGAACGGAGCCGGCAACCCCGCATTCGGGTGCGCAGGCAGACGTTCGCGGCAGCCCCACTCAGATGACTCTCTCCGGCTTCATCGTGCAACTCCTCAACGGCCTGGCCGGCGCCTCGTCGCTGTTCCTGGTCGGTGCCGGCCTGTCGCTGATCTTCGGTGTCACGCGCATCGTCAACTTTGCGCACGGCTCGTTCTACATGCTGGGCATCTACATCGCCTACATGCTCGCCGACAAACTCGGCGGCGGTGCGTGGTTCTGGCCCGCGCTGCTGCTCGCGGCGGTGCTCGTCGGCGTGATCGGCGCGCTGGTCGAGATGCTGCTGCTGCGCCGCGTCTACCGCGCGCCCGAGCTGTTCCAGCTGCTCGCCACCTTCGCGCTGATGCTGGTGATCAAGGACGGCGCGCTGTGGATGTGGGGCCCCGAGGATCTGCTCGGGCCGCGCGCGCCCGGCCTCGCGCAGGCCATTCCGATCTTCGGCCGCCAGTTCCCGACCTACGACCTGTTCCTGATCGTCGTCGGCCCGCTCGTGCTCGGCCTGCTGTGGCTGCTGCTGACGCGCACGCGCTGGGGCACGCTGGTGCGCGCCGCGACGCAGGACCGCGAGATGGTCGGTGCGCTCGGCGTGAACCAGGCCTGGCTGTTCACCGCGGTGTTCGCGCTCGGCACGATGCTCGCGGGCCTGGGCGGCGCGCTGCAGCTGCCGCGCGAGCCGGCCAACCTCGGGCTCGACCTGCAGACCATCGGCGATGCGTTCGTCGTCGTCGTGGTCGGCGGCATGGGCTCGATCCCGGGCGCGTATGTGGCGGCGCTGCTGATCGCCGAGATCAAGGCGATCTGCATCGGCATCGGCAATGTCGAGCTGTTCGGCATCATGTTCTCGTTCTCGAAGCTGACGCTGGTCGTCGAGTTCCTCGTGATGGCCGTGGTGCTGGTGCTGCGGCCCTGGGGGCTGATGGGCCGGCCGCAAGCGACCAGCCGCAACTCGGCGCCGCCCGAGGCGCCGCTGCGCCGCGCCGACACGCTGACGAAGATCGCCGGCGGCGTGCTGCTGCTCGCGCTGATCGCGTGGCCGGTCGCGACCGCCGGGTCGCCCTACCTCACGGTGCTCGCGATCGACCTGCTGACCGCGGCGCTGTTCGCCGCGAGCCTGCACTTCATCATGGGCCCGGCCGGCATGCACTCGTTCGGTCACGCCGCGTACTTCGGCCTCGGGGCCTACGGCGCGGCGCTGCTGGTGCGGGCCGCGCACCTGCCGATGGAGCTGACGCTGATCCTGTCGCCGCTCGTCGCGGCGATCGGCGCGCTGGTGTTCGGCTGGTTCTGCGTGCGGCTGTCGGGCGTCTACCTCGCGATGCTGACCCTGGCGTTCTCGCAGATCGTCTGGTCGGTGGTGTTCCAGTGGGATGATTTCACCGGCGGCAGCAACGGCCTGACCGGCGTCTGGCCGGCCGAATGGCTGGCCGACAAACGCATGTACTACTACCTGACGCTCGCGCTCGTGGTCGGCGGTGTGCTGCTGATCCGGCGTGCGCTGTTCGCGCCCTTCGGCTACGCGATGCGCGCCGGCCGCGACTCGCCGCTGCGCGCCGACGCGATCGGCATCGACGTGAAGCGCATCCAGTGGGCTGCGTTCGTGATCGCCGCGATCTTCGCCGGCCTGGCCGGGGCGCTGTACGCGTTCTCGAAAGGCAGCATCTCGCCCGACAGCGTCGCGGTGGGCCGCTCGGTCGACGGCCTCGTGATGGTCTTGCTCGGCGGCCTGCAGACGCTCGCCGGGCCGATCGTCGGCGCGGTCACGTTCACCTGGCTGCAGGACGCGGTCGCGCGCAACACCGACTACTGGCGCGCGCTGCTGGGTGGGATCATCCTGCTGCTGGTGCTGGTGTTCCCGCAAGGCATCGCGGGCTTCGTCGGGCAGTGGTTCGATCGGCGCAAGGGGGCGAATGCATGAGCCTTCTCCAGGTCACGGATCTCGGCAAGTCCTTCGGCGGCAACCGTGCGGTCGACGGCGTGTCGTTCGACGTTGCGGCCGGCGAGCTGCTCGCGCTGATCGGCCCGAACGGGGCCGGCAAGTCGACCACCTTCAACATGGTCAACGGCCAGCTGCGCGCCGACACCGGCTCGATCAAGCTCGATGGTCACGAGCTGATCGGCCGCAAGCCGCGCGACATCTGGCACCGCGGCGTCGGCCGCACCTTCCAGATCGCCGAGACCTTCGCGTCGCTGACCGTCGTCGAGAACGTGCAGATGGCGCTGATCTCGGCCGACGCGAAGCTGTATTCGCTGTGGAAGCGCGCCGCCGACCATCGGCGCGACGAGGCGCTCGCGCTGCTCGACCAGGTCGGCATGAAGCACCAGGCCGACCGGCCGTGCAGCGTGCTCGCGTATGGCGACGTGAAGCGCGTCGAACTCGCGGTCGCGATGGCGAACGCGCCCAAGCTGCTGCTGATGGACGAGCCCACCGCCGGCATGGCGCCGAAGGAGCGCAACGAGCTGATGGCACTGACTAAGCGGCTGGTGATCGAACGCGGGCTCGCGGTGCTGTTCACCGAGCACAGCATGGACGTGGTGTTCGCGCACGCCGACCGCATGATCGTGCTGGCGCGCGGGCGCCTGATCGCGCAGGGCAAGCCGGCCGAGATCCGCGACCACCCGAAGGTCCAGGAGGTGTATTTCGGCACTGGCAAAACGTTCGAAAGCAAGAAGGTGCCGGCATGAGCCGCCGCGCCGGGCCGCCCCAAGCAAGGCTCGTCCCCTCGGGGGACCGGCCAATGTATTCGTTGGACGAGGGGCTGCTATGAACCCACCACTGCTTGACGCGAAGGGCTTGAACGCCTGGTACGGCGCCGCGCACATCCTGTTCGACGTCGACTTGCAGGTGAACCGCGGCGAGGTCGTCGCGCTGATGGGCCGCAACGGTGCGGGCAAGTCGACGACGCTGAAGGCGCTGATGGGCATGCTGGCCAAGCGCAAGGGCACGGTCTCGTTCCTGGGCCGGGATGTGTCGCGCGCCGAGCCGCACGAGGTCGCGCGGCTCGGCATGGGCTACGTGCCCGAAGACCGCCGCGTGTTCGCCGACCTGACGGTGATGGAGAACCTCGAGGTCGGCAAGCAGCCGCCGCGCGCCTGGGCCGACGGCAGCGCGGCGCCGCTGTGGACACCCGAGAAGCTGTTCGCGCTGTTCCCCAACCTCGGCGAGATGCCGGATCGGCCCGGCGGCCGCATGAGCGGCGGCGAGCAGCAGATGCTGACGGTCGCGCGCACGCTGATGGGCAATCCCTACCTGGTGCTGCTCGACGAGCCCAGCGAAGGCGTGGCGCCGCTCATCGTCGAGCAGATGGCGCACACGATCATGGCACTGAAGGCGCAGGGCGTGAGCATCCTGCTGTCCGAGCAGAACATGCATTTCGCGGAGCTGGTGTCGGATCGGGCCTATGTGCTCGAGAAGGGCCAGATTCGCTACCAGGCTTCGATGGCCGAGTTGTCGGCCAACGAGGAAGTGCGGCGCGCCTACCTGAGTGTCTAACGCGCCACCGAGCCATTCACTCACCATCATCGTCATCATCAACCGGAGGTCACCCCATGCACGCCACCACCCGCCGCACCCTGTTGAAGCTGCTGTCCAGCGCCGGCGCGCTGGCGGCCGTCGGCCCGTCCTTCGCAGCGGCCAAGATCAAGCCCGATGCGAAGAGCGCGCTGATCGTCGTCGACGTGCAGAACTGCTTCGTCACCGGCGGCACGCTGCCGGTGAAAGAGGGCGAGGCGGTCGTGCCGGTGATCAACAAGCTCGCGGCCGGCTTCCAGAACATCGTCGTCACGCAGGATTGGCACACGCCCGGCCACGCGTCGTTCGCGAGCACCTACCAGGGCAAGAAGCCGTTCGAGACCACCAAGCTCAGCTACGGCACGCAAGTGCTGTGGCCCGACCACTGCGTGCAGGGCACCGACGACGCGGCGCTGCACAAGGATCTGAAGCTGCCGACCGCGCAAATCATCATCCGCAAGGGCTTCCACAAGGAAATGGACAGCTACTCGGCCTTCGACGAGGCCGATCACAAGACCGCCACCGGCCTGGCCGGCTACCTGAAGGCGCGCGGCATCAAGACGCTGTACGTCACCGGCTTGGCGACCGATTTCTGCGTCGCCTGGACTGCGATGGACGCGCGCAAGGCCGGATTCGAGGTCTACGTGATCGAGGACGCGACGCGTGGCATCGACCTGAACGGCTCGCTCGCCGCGGCGTGGAAGCAGATGACGGCCAAGGGCGTGAAGCGCATCCAGTCCACCGACCTGGCCGCCGGCTGAATGAGGCCGGTGGCCACTGCCATGCGAATCGGTACCGCGTCGATGGTGGCGCTGCTCGCTGCCATGCTGAGCCCGGTGGCGCGCGCCGAGACCGGCGTCACCGACAACGCGGTGATCGTCGGCCAGTCGGCCGTGTTCAGCGGGCCGGTGGCCGACACCGGCAACCACTATCGAAGCGGCATCGAGCTGTACTTCGACAAGGTGAACAAAGCGGGCGGCGTCAACGGCCGCAAGCTGCAGCTGGTCGCACTCGACGACGCCTACGATCCGAAACGCACCGCCGAGAACACGCGCACGCTGATCGAGCAGAACAAGGTCTTCGCGCTGATCGGCTACACCGCGACCGCGAACCTGATCGCGGCGATGCCGATCGCCGAGGCCGCGAAGGTGCCGATGTTCGCGCCGCTGGTCGGCACGACCTCGTTCCGACAGAAGCACAACCACTACCTGTTCCATGTGCGCGCGAGCTACCAGAACGAGCTCTCGCGCATCGTGCAGCAGCTCGCGGTGATCGGCAGCGACAAGGTTGCGGTCGTCTACCAGGACAGCGCCTTCGGCAAGTCCAACCTCGACACGCTGCTGCCGCTGCTGCAGGCGCAGAAGCTGACGGTCGCGACGACCCTGCCGATGGCGATCAGCGCCACCAGCGCGACCGACATCGCCACGCAGATCACGCAGGCCAACGCGGGTGCGGTGATCATGATCATGGCCGGCAAGATGTCGGAGGTGCTGATCCGCGACCTGAAGGCGGCCGGCATCGGCTCGACGATCTACACGATCTCGGTCGGCGTGGTCGACGCGAAGGGTGCTGCGGCCCGCCTGAACGGCGCGCTGCGCGGCGTCGTGACCGCGAGCATCGTGCCCTCGCCGAAGCTGGAACGCTACGCGATCGTCAAGGAGTACCGCCAGGCGATCGCGGCGTCGGACACGAAGATCGACAACTACACCGTGCTCGAGGGCTTCATCGCGGCCAAGGTGTTCACCGAAGGCCTGCGCCGCGCCGGCCGCGCACCGACGCGCGAAGGCTTCATCTCGGCGATCGAGGGGCTCGGCAAGTACGACCTCGGCGAATTCCGCGTCGAGTACGGGCCGGCCAACCACAACGGTTCGAGCTTCGTCGAGCTCGAGATGTACAGCGGCGAAGGCAACCTGATCCGGTGAACGCCGCGGCGCCCCTGCAGTTCGTCGTCAACGGCCGCGCCGAGTCGCTGGCCGTGCCGCGCGATGCGCCGCTACTGAACATCCTGCGCAACGACCTCGGGCTGAACGGCCCGAAGTACGGCTGCGGCCTGGGCGAATGCGGCGCGTGCACGGTGCTGGTCGACGGCATCGAGGCGCGCGCCTGCGTGATCCCGATCGGCGGCGTCGCCGGCCGCCACATCACGACGCTCGAAGGGCTCGGCACGATAGCCGCGCCGCACCCGGTGCAACAGGCCTTCATCGAGTGCCAGGCGGCGCAGTGCGGCTACTGCCTGAACGGCATGATCGTCAGCACCGTCGCGCTGCTGAAGCGCTGGCCGCGGCCCACCGAAGCGCAGGCGCGCGCCGCGCTCGCGCACAACCTGTGCCGCTGCGGCGCCCACCTCGAGATCCTGCAAGCGGTGCAACGGGCGGCCGAGCTGACGGCAGCGGCCTCGGGTTCGGCATGACACGCCGCGGCGCGCTGCGCCTGACGCGGGCCGAGCTGCGCAGCGCCGTCGGCGTGCTGCTGGTCTCGCGCGAGCCGCCGCCGGCCGCGCCGCCGGCCGTGGGCCAGCCGGCGACCGTGGCCGCGAACCCGGCCGAGGGCGCCGAGCCGCTGATCGCGGTCTGGGACGACGGCAGCGTCACCGCATTGCACGGCCACGTCGATCTCGGCACCGGGATACGCACGGCGCTCGCGCAGATCGTCGCCGAAGAGCTCGACACGACCGTCGACGACGTGTGCATGGCGCTCGGCGACACCGCGCGCGCGCCGAACCAGGGCGCGACGATCGCGAGCGCATCGATCCAGATCCACGGCGAGCCGCTGCGGCGCGCGGCGGCGCAGGCGCGTGCCTGGCTCGTGGCGAATGGCGGCGTGGCAGCGCTGCAGGGCCGGCACATTGCGCTGCAGCTCGATCCGCAGACGCCGACCAAAGCGCCCGAGGCCTACCGCATCGTCGGCGGCTCGACACCGCGCGTCGACATCCCGGCCAAGGCCACTGGCGCGACGGTGTTCGTGCACGACCAGCGCGTGCCCGGCATGCTGCACGGGCGCGTCGTGCGGCCGCCGTATGCGGGTGTCGACGTCGGCGAGTTCGTCGGCAACACGCTCGAGTCGGTCGACGAGGGGTCGATCGCCCACATCGAAGGGATTCGCGCGGTCGTCGTGATCCGCGATTTCGTCGGCATCGTCGCCGAGCGCGAGGAGCAGGCCGAGCGCGCGATGCGCGAGCTGAAGCTCGTGTGGAAACCCTGGCCCGGCATGCCGCCGCTCGCCGACCTGAGCCAGGCGCTGCGCAACAACCCATCGACGCGGCGCGTGCTCGTCGATCAGGGCGATGTCGATGGCGCGATCGCGGCCGCCGCGCAAGCGATGCAGCGCGAGTACGTCTGGCCGTACCAGCTGCATGCGTCGATCGGGCCGTCGTGCGCGCTCGCCGACTGGCACCCCGACGCGATGACGGTGTGGACCGGCTCGCAGAACCCGCACGTGCTGCGCGCAGACCTCGCGCGGCTCACCGGCCTGCCCGATGTCGCGATCGACGTGATCCGCATGGAGGCCTCGGGCTGCTACGGCCGCAACTGCGCCGACGATGTGGCGGCCGATGCGGCGCTGCTGTCGCGCGCGGTCCGCGCGCCGGTGCGCGTGCAGCTGACGCGCGAGCAGGAGCACCTGTGGGAGCCGAAGGGCGCGGCGCAGCTGATGCAGGTCGGCGGCGGGCTCGATGCGCAGGGTGGCATCGCGGCCTACGACTTCCAGACCTCGTACCCGAGCAACGGCGCGCCCACGCTCGCGCTGCTGCTCACCGGCACGATCGCGCCTGACGCCACCGCATACGAGATGGGCGACCGCACCGCGGTGCCGCCGTATGCGGTCGAGCACCTGCGCGTCGTCGCGAACGACATGCCGCCGATCCTGCGCGCGTCGTGGCTGCGCGGCGTCTCGGCGCTGCCGAACTCGTTCGCGCACGAGTCGTATGTCGACGAGCTCGCGACCGCCGCGAGCGTCGACCCGGTGGACTTCAGGTTGCGACACCTGAAGGACCAGCGCGCCGCCGAGCTGGTGGCGGCGACCGCCGCACGCGCGGGCTGGCGCGCGCACACGCAGCCGCAGCAGCAAGCCGTGGAACACACCCCGGCGGGCGAGGTGCTGATGAAGGGCCAGGGCTTCGCGTACGCACGCTACGTGCACAGCAAGTACCCCGGCTTCGGCGCCGCGTGGGCCGCGTGGGTCGCGGATGTCGAAGTGAACGCCAAGACCGGCGACGTGCACGTCAGCCGGGTCGTCGTCGGCCACGACGCCGGCCTGATGATCAACCCGGCCGGCGTGCAGCACCAGGTGCACGGCAACGTGCTGCAGACGACGAGCCGGGCGCTGAAGGAGTCGCTGCCGCTGGCCGCGGGCACGCAGGTGCCGGTGGCGCGCGAGTGGGGCAGCTACCCGATCCTGAACTTCCGCGAGGTGCCGGTCGTCGAGGTGATGCTGATGCCGCGCCCCGGTGAACCCCCGCTGGGCGCCGGCGAGTCGTCGTCGGTGCCGGGCACCGCGGCGATCGCGAACGCGATCTTCGACGCGACCGGCGTGCGCTTTCGCGCGCCGCCGTTCACGCCGGAGGTGGTGCGGGCGGCGCTGAATCCGCTGCCGCTGCCGCCGCCGCCGCCGCTGTCGGAGCCGAAGTCGGCATCGGCGGGAAGACCCGAGTCCAGCGCGCCGCCCGCGTTGCCAAGCGATGCGCCATGGCCGCGCCGCCGCGGCTTGTGGGCACGCGCGGCCGCGTTGACGGCCGGTGTGATCGGCCTCGGCGCAGCCGCGCTCGGCTGGCGCGCCGCGATCGCGCC
>Ga0307517_10002654_pt1 | contig 28564 bp, 38 predicted proteins | sample 23_EM_MG_FD_194515 | JGI IMG/M metagenome (GOLD analysis project Ga0307517, IMG submission 194515) | Populus trichocarpa ectomycorrhiza microbial communities from riparian zone in the Pacific Northwest, United States - 23_EM | ecosystem: Host-associated > Plants > Roots > Unclassified | place... | reverse complement strand
ATACTGGAATACTTCATGACCTTATCGGAAAATATACCCAACTTACATAAATCGACAGGCCCGGGAGCAAGAGTTTGGACATTGATCACTGCAAGCTCTCTACAATAAAGCCTCATCGACATCTACCAAACGAAATTGTCCTTGAAAAACCAGTCAGCAAAGTCTTAGAAGGATTAACTCAACTCACGCATACCAAGGTCTCATTTCACCACAATGGGCACCAGAGGTTTAATATTTTAATTGATATGTCCACACCGTCATTTTGATCATGTTGTTGCGGCTTACTTGAAGGCTTCAAGGCATGAGTCAGTTTGACACTTTTCTCGTTGTAGTTCGGATACCCCGTTTTGTGCCAATTCACTCTTATTCCCCGACCAATATATCATTCGTAATTCGTACATCCAAACACCTCACTGGTTGTTTCAATAGGCGCAGGCTCTACTCAATCTACTAACCCCGAGCTACCGTGACGTCTGCTTACGCATGTGGCTTGTCTCCGCCCATCTTGAATGCATCCGAGTCAAGTCCGAGTTCAACCAACCTCGCGAATGGTCACCATTGGTGGTATCATACATATTCTTGCTATCCTGTCCTGCTCATATATTCTCAAACGCCCACTTTCTTACTCCCAATGACTTGGACAGCGGCAAACGCGCGAGGATCGGGATGTCTGGTTACCATGTGAAGCTTCCTTTGAAGACCTGGCTTCTACACCAAGGAACTGTCCCATACCGTCGAGATCCCGGCGATCCGTTACCAAGACTTCTTACGAGACTGTATGAAGCGCGACTGCTCGAAGTTGTACCCACCAAACACTCAGAGGACTTTTATCGTTCCGTCGACCCTCACTCTGAACTGTAGAGAGCAATGGTATCGATCCTGACCTGAGGCTTGAACTTCAAGTAGTGGATTTACCTAGTTTGGGTATTTATTGCCAAGGATACGGCCTTCATCAACATCTCCAAAATGCCAACCTTGCGAATCACCAGCCTTAGGGATCTCTTCTTTCCTGAAACACAAAAGCAGGTCTGCCTTTATCCTCCATTGGTTCAGTCCGTGTAAGGTAGGCGGGAACTAATTATAATATATGGCAGGAATTTCTTTTCGCCGTTGTAAACCCCGCATCGGATCGGCATGTCCGGCAGCTTGGCGGGAACCATATGGCAGAAATTGTATTTCGCCATCGTCTTCGACTTGGGTGTCTGGATCCCATGTTTGGTACGTTTCCGTGTTCAGTGAAAACCGTATTATGTCACTCTGAGTTGTATCAAAAGACAACTTCAACCACCATCCTCAGTACCACTGTAACTGTCCCCAGACAATCATTATAACATGACCAGGGGCGTGCCGAAACACCTCAACCCGACGCCAACATGTCACCACCATCGCTACGTCACGGTGTCAACGAAGGCACAACGATTGCACACAAGGGATGAGGTTCCCCTTGTCATGTCGATATCTTGTTTCGAGGGATCTCCTTCTCATGTACGTGTAACCCCGTTTTCGACGTGGCTCTCCCCTCCTTGAATTCGTGTCCAGGAGAGAAAAATCACTGGCAAGGCTGAATTAAAACTCAGCACCAACAATTTCAGATTGGCGGAAATCAAAATCCTGCCATATACTAGTATTTCGATTGTACTGTTTATAATGCCACAAATCAAAAATGGTAGATGAGTGAGTAAATCCTTTTGAGTGTATCTCAGCGGAACAGGATGAACCGGATTTGTCAGGCTGGCTTCGCGAGAGTAGATGTATCTGCCACACCTTGTGGAAAGCCACGATGGACTTTCCGTTCGACATCTTTGACCACATTTTTTGCTTCCTGATATCGGACCCAGAATGTCTTATCGCCTGCTCAGAAGCCAGTCCCGTTTTCTCTCGGATAGCGGAGAAATATCAGTACTACCACGTCGTCATCCACACTGGAGAGGCCCAAGTCGAGTGCCGCCTCGAACCATCATGCCTCACCAAACTGCTTTCTGACAAGCCTCGAATCGCAAACTATGTTCGTGTCTTCCAAGTCGAATTTCCCTACCAGCAGGTGGCACTCTATTTGGACCAAATCACCTCGATTTTGCCAATGTTCCCAGTATTGGAGTGCATCGTGCTTTCGACTCCTGGTCGCAATATATCATGGGAAAAGGACCTTTCTCGAGACTTCAGAAGAGCTGTGGAGGACTGTCTTCATTTGCCGACGCTAAAGGAGGTACACGTTGAATGCTTCGATTTCCCCCTCTCCACGCTCGGTAACCACGCAAACATCGACTGCTTCTCGTTTTCTGGAACTCCCAAAGTATCTGAATTTGCAGATACTGCCCATCTTCAACTCATATCGCTTTCATTGGAGGACCACTTCTTTGACGAACGTGATCTTCCTACGATTTTCAACGCTTGGGCGATACAACATATTGACAAGCTTCAGTCACTTAAATGCGACTATTCAAACGATGAAAGGGTTTTAGAGCTTCTTGTGGGTTGTTCAAGTGCACTCAACACTCTGGACCTTAGCCTTTCTGGTTTCACTACATCTGATTGTGAGTTTACCACCGGTCGAATTTTTTATATCGAGCACTGTATTGAATCTACCATCCCAGTTGCCACGACCTACGAAATCAAGGAGAGACACGCCCGTCCAGACCGTGATATCCCAATTCCAAGAGTTAAACTCTCCTCCCTCCTCCATCTCCAACACCTCACTATTCGTACGACGATATATTTTTACCGAGGGGACGTCTACGACTATTATGAAAGCTGCAACACTTTCCTCCCTGCGGCAATGGAAATCCTCAAAACGGCTTCCTCACTACAACAACTCAGTATTGAAATCAATCTCGATCTTTCAAGTGGTTATCGTAATTTTTATGATTCCGCAACCATTGACGACGTCGACTTTTCACCTCTCACATATTTGGCAGAATCTCCTGCATCCATTCGCCACATCGACATTTATTTTAATTTTGAAAGCCGGAAGTTCACCCATGCCAAAATCGTTTCTTTGCTTGCAAAGTATGGAGGTCTTATGGAGTTGATCGAACGGGGTGTGCTGGTTATTCATATGGATACTGCTCCGACATTTCTTGATAAAGGTAGTAAACGTGCTGTACATCGGAATCCACGTTCGCTATTACGTATGTTTGCATCTACCTATTATTGAATGTCATTTTTTTTCTTTGCGGCCACCAACAATTGGATCATCCAAATAACACACTGTGGGCGTGTCCGGGTTGACAAACGTAAGACTTGTGCTAAACGTTTTCAGATTCAATCCCGTTTCTGGGGTCATATCATCTATTCGTGAATGGGATGAAACATGAAAGACGATTAGAGAACAAGAACTCACCAATAGAGGCAACCCTTCCATTTTGATCATCGCAAGGGAAGACCTGGATCTTTTGGTTGGCTCACTGCTTGCATAACAATCGAACCTAGACATACTAATCAACAATGACCAGGGATTGGCGAGCCGAGGGAAAGCATACCCCTTGGAGAGCATATCACACTCAATGCCGACTTGGAAAGACGAATCGACGGACAATTGCGTTGCCGTCTGGGATGCCTCCAAGTACTTGGGTTAATCCAAATGTGGTAGAAGTACTAGCAGGGACGAATGGTAGGACCAAGGGGCCGCCATTGCTCTCTCGCGCTGCGGTCCTGATATCTTTTGAGCCATTCGAGCATGCTGCATATTCACCTTCAGTTGATCATAGCTCAAGAGTCGAGATCTTGAGGATACATGTAATGAATTCTTCAAGTTCCATAGAATGACGTCTTTCAAGTTAGAACGTGATGTTTGTGAGACTTTGTTATATGTAAATAACGAACTTTACTTTTACTGCCAATCGCTTTCACCACAATGCCGCTCTCTGCTCAACAGACGGCAGCTATTAAAGAGGTTTTACAGACAATCCTGGCTCAGACAATAACAAGAGGAAAACGACTGGTCCAAGTGGCTGGGATGTTTATGGATCTGGTTGACCGCCAGGAATGGCCACAATATTATGAAGCAAGTCCCTTACGGTTTCTAAGTCTGATCGTTTTTAAAAAATATTTCCAAAAGGTCATACCAGAGCCCAGGTGTTTGAAGAATATTCAGACTAGTTTGGACAAGGGGAGATACAAGGAACCTCTGGACGTGTATAGGGACATTTCGCTTGTGTTTTGGAACGCGTTGTTCTACAACGAGCCGGACAGCCAAATAGCTGACGATGCTAATTCTTTGAAAGTATGGAGTTTTGTTACTTTATTCCAGATTAACGCGCTGACGGCCAGAAGAGTATTCTAGAAACAGAATGGAAGAAACGTAGTGTCCTTCCAACTCCTCGTACCTCACCGCCGCCCTCCTCTGCGCAAAAGGTACATGCTGTGGTTGACACTGTTTCGAAACGTGCGAATGAGAAGATGAAGGAAACGAAGAAAGAGCGCGTAGGGACGCCGTTGCCTCTCCCGACTGCTTCAACTTCCTCGTCTTTGCCTACGTCAAGTCAAGCTACAACAAGTGCAACCAAACATATTCCAGCGAAACAGATGTCTCTACGGGGACAGACTCCTGAAGCTGAGGTTGACGTGGTGGCAGAGGATGATGGTCACGAAGAGGAAGGGCCAGCAAATCGCTCAGAAAGGGATCCATTGAGTGAGGAGATTGTGAAGCAATTGGAAAGGGGCCTTCCAGAGTGGCCAGGGCTTGGACCAGAGGGGTGGATGGGAGGAGTTTCTTCGGTGGGTTATGTAGTTATTGGTGCTCATATAACTTTTTAACCTTTGTCGCAGGAGCGTATTATCGATATTGTGGGCGTCATCAAAGGTCACAAAGACATACTGTGAGTATGACCAGCTGATATGCGGTTATTTTTTTTTATCAACGAGATGTAGTGGTGACCGTCTAGCAACATGCCTGGAAACCTTACCAGAAGGACCTTCGGCTACCCTACATTTGAGCAGTATCGAACCGATTTCATTAAGGCAGATAGAGGTAATCTCTCTGCTTCCCGTCATCCATACTGTGTTCTGACCTATTACTTGAGTCTCGAGCACGACATAAACACTACAAACAACCAAAGGATTTCGACATGGATATGTCTCGTCTGTTTGAGAAAGCTAGGCGAACCCATGAACCAGGGTCGGAGTCATACGGGAGGACACTCCTGCTTCAAGTATGTATCAGTTTTGTTCATAACGGTGTATTTATTCGTCAACTTTTTAGCGACTTTACCAAACCCTGACGAGTTCCAACCCTCCCAATCCACCATATGTCTCAACCACTAATTTTGCGTCATTACGTGCCGGTCCTGGGACAGTAAAACCTCTACATAGCGGTGATGGAGATGGCGTGCCTAACGTTACAAGCCATCGGGTACTTACCAAAGACCGAGCTTTTGTTGAGGAGCTACATTTCAAAGGATGGAAACTCAGAATCGCAGACTGGGTTCACCTAGCAAATCCTGATGAACCCAGTCGACCAATCATTGGTCAGATATTTCGATGTTGGTTATCAGACGAGTACGCGACGGTGGTTTTTTTTTTGCTTCTGCTGAGATGTTATCTAACAGAAAATCACGTCCACACATCACGGTCTCATGGTACTATAGACCCGAGCAGGTGGGTGAGAGGCGTCCTCGCCGCAGTAGGGACCTTCTGACCTCACTTTAATAGACCTTTCACACGTCAAGTAGGGTTTTCTGGCAAAACGAGGTTTTCAAGACAAGTCCGTAATCACCTTCTGATCAATACCTATCTTTGTATTAACAAGTCTCTAGGTCACTTTGCGGACCACCCGGTTGAAGACGTCATTGAGAAGGTTGCCTGCCAATTTACTGCACGACATATTCGTGGACGACCTCGTCCGCCTTATTGGTATGTTGGATTCCCGCTGTACGTCTGCGACTCGAGGTACAATGACCGCGAGCGGGTTTTTGTGCGCATCAAGAATTGGAATTCTTGTGTGCCAGAAGAAGTAAGGCAGAACACAGAGTTCATGCCTATATACGCTTTTGAGAAGATCGTCTATCCTGTGAGGATGCCTAGTCCTTTCTTGGCGAAGGGTAAAGGACAGGTGAAAGGCACAGGTGGAATTATTGCGCATTCGGATGTGCCTGAAGGTCCTTTTGAGAGCGATCTGAAGAAAAGAGCGGCTATGAGCGCAAGCACTTCTGCGCTGACACCAAGAGTAGCTGCAAGTACTGTACCAAGCGGAAGTGCCCAGGCACTCCTTCCTACGGTGCCTCAATTTCAGCCTCAGGTACCACAGCGGATTCTTGGAGTCGGATCTGATAAGTCCATTCTATCCGCTGCTGGAGTCTCTACCTCGGCCCATATTGAGAAGATTTCTCCAGAAACAGGTATGCTTCGATTACCCGCGAACCGTTGGGTTTGTCTTTCTTGGGATCTATCGGTATACTAATTCATCTGTGTAGCCAAGTTATTCGACCGCGACCCAGATACCAATGAGGTCTTGTGGTTTGCCGCACCCCCATTGAACCAACCCAGACCTAGGGGACCGCGGCATAGTCTGGCATATCTCCAATTTATCGCAGCGAAGCGGAAGAAAGCAATGACTGAAGGGGACAACAATGATATGGACGATGACAGAAATCCACCGAAACGGACTCGGATGACCGTCATTCCGACCGTGACTGAGACGATGAGGCAAGTCGTGGAAAATATGAGATAGGTCATTGATTCTGTGCTCTGGCAAAGATTTTTTGAGTTCCCCCCGTGGTCAATTATGAAGTTGATACACTCAATAGACTTGGTTGGCCTCGGTGAGGAGTCGTTTACTGGTGTGTGGGAAAATTGGGAAGGGGAGCTTGATATTCTCCTCCCAAATCGTACGCTTTCCATGTGCTAACGCCAAGCGACGGGGAAAACGACCCGCCTTATCTGAGGCGATGCAACATGGTGACAACTTCACCAGAACCGCATAAGGAGCACACTTGCATGCATTTCTATATATTGGTATGGAACTGTTATCAATGCCTTCGTTATAATACTTAGTTAGAGGTGCAGTTATGCATAATCTGACCACCCACCCAGACTCCACCAGGCACGACGTGGCCTCATGGTCGTCCGACATCTGATTACATATCAGAGCATCTTATTGGGAGAGATATTGACATGAGAGGGTACTCGGCATCTTGACAACGAGTCCAGAATTTCGTGTGCCCCGGATCTATATATCTATGAATTCTATGGGCGGTCCACAAAACGGAGTATGTGCCAGGCTATATTCCACTGGTTATTACGGAAGATTTCTTACTTACATAAAATTTATCGCCGTCCGAATGCATGCCAGTCCCTTTGGTGAGCATGACGGTAATTTTAGATCTCGGCGAATGGCACGGAGTAACCTACAAGTATATTCGCGTTTCATATTTCGAAGGCAAGCCCTCTTTCGTCTGGAACCACCCCCACGCGTAGGGCTTCGCTCCCCCGTCCCATAATGTTTACGCTTTTCCTGCTGATCACTGTGGTTGGTCTGCGTCTTGTCAATGGCCAGATAGCGCAGACAAATGCGACTTGCACGAAGGACTACGCTTGGATGGGCAATTCGAAGAGCTTGTCGCCTTGCATGGTGGCGGCCCAATTGTACTCCCAGTGTAACGATGGATGTGTGTTTATTACGCTCGGATCTCTCAAGTGTAAAGACTGATCAACCTCGTAGGGAATATTCCGGCAATCACTTATGCTGATAGGTATTCCATTCCTCAGAATGGGACTGCAACACTCTGCACTTGGTATAAACACCCTCAATCTTTTTTTTAGCCCTGGCTTAACTGTTTTAAAGTTCTTGGACTGGCTATAACTTGATCAGTGCCTGTACGGCTTGCCAAGGATACCCTGAGTTTATTCCAGTGTACGTCCGATCGAATTTGTGAACGGCTCAGGTTTAACTTTGAATATCAGCTGGGGTTACTATATCTCTGGATGTTCTGGGAAAACCACAGATAATAAGTATGTTGTCAATCTAAATCCAGTCTACACAAATTCCTGATCTGCAATCAAGCTACTTCCCTCCGTCGATCCCAATACCAACGGACGTCAGGGTTCCTTACTGGGCATCAACCAATCGTGAGTCCGAAAGTCAACAGACATGAGCTAAATTGAACCTCTCCATAAAAGCGACGACTTGGCCGAGTGAAAAATTTAGTCAGGCTGAAGCGAAACAAATATATCAAACCAGTCATCCCGAGCTTCCTACATCGTCTTCGTCTCCCTCTAAATCCACACCAATTGGTGCCATCGTCGGTGGTGTAGTCGGAGGCCTGGCTGTCATTGGCATCTTCCTCTTCACCGTTATTTTGCTCATCCGCAGATCTAGAGCCACGCAAACCGTGTCTCATCCCAATGACCTGTCGGCACACTCACGCAAGATTTCTGATACGACCATGACGTCTGGTAATATGACCATGCGCGATTCCTCATCCCTCAGGCCGATCGTCCAGATTCCCTCGAGAGCCAATATGCAACGTAGTACCAGTATTTCATCACTGCCATTTTTCAGTACCTTCATAGGCCGCGATTCTCGTGCGACCATGGGCCAGACACCCACATCACTGGACCCAAATCTCCCTCCATTGGAAGAAGTCATCACACCCTACACTTTACCTCCAACAAATGACACTCCAGAGAAAAAAACCTCGGATGGTGAATGGCCAGTATTTGACCAGCCCAGTGCGCCACCGCAAAACACTATCCGAATGTCCGTCCTCCCATCCCAAACGCGTCACAAGAAAGCTGGCACAACGCGTTACAACCCCCCTGCTTACAGTGAATCTGACACAGCTACACCATCGATATCCCGACACCAACATCAAGACTCAATCGATAGTACTTCGTCTACTCCTCATGCTACCGAGGCAACGGATAGCACAGGAAGACGGGGAGTGCATACCCCCGCAAACAGTGGTTCCAGCATGGCTCAGATGGGGATGTCGACTCCCGTCCGAATGAGCACAAGCACCATTCAGACGAGCATTAGCACGAGGCGGACAAGTGGTGGGGGCTCCATTTCTCGTGGTCCTAGGGGCTCTTTCTTCACGCGACGTTCGCGGGATACGGAGCCGGGCTTCAGTGAAAGCGGGATCGCCTGAAAATTCTCCATATTTTTTTTTCTATACCAATTACGAGTCATGGACATGTGGACACTGTAATTTTCTTCTATTCTTTGATCTCTAGCACAACCGTTCGGATCATCCCCATCTTATTCTTCATAGCCGTAATTGTAATGTGTATTTCATTTGCGAGACGTAGCTTATGTCTTTACTCCTACCTGGGACTCATGTTTTTAAAACTGACGAAATTTTTACTTGGAATTGTGTCTTGATCAATGTTGGTTTTGAGAGACGTGTTTCTGGAATCTGCACTGGAGGATTATCATTACATTATAATTATATCCGTCTACAAAACATCAAGTGTACATTAACTGCATGTGAGGGTATCAAAATGTGAATATATGAATCCAGCTCTAGATAAGGTTCCTCATGAGTTCGTCTTTTGCTCAAGGTCCTCCACAGCCAATGCCATGACGAGCACCCAAGCCAAAATCACGAATGCTAAACATGTACAAGCGATAATTTTCCCCCTTCGAACCTCTGCCACGTTCCCGTCTACCTCTTGTGTATCTTGTAATGTCCGTATTCTTGGGGGGGCGGTGCCATTGGTATCCGAGTCGTTTAGTAATGGAGTTACAGATTCGGCATCTATCTCTGACAGTCCACGTGAATCAGCACGATTGGACATGGACTCCATGGCGAAAGAATCCCGACGAGACACCTTACGTTGCAAGTGTGCCAAGGACCAGACAGAACCACCCTGCAGAACGTTGAGCAAGACAAAGGAGTTCAAAAGGTACTGCTGAGAGTTGATTTCCCGTTTGCCCGATTTGATATCTAGTAGGATACCTGATAGACTCTGCATAATGATCGAGCCAGTCTGCTCCATCTTAGCGGGGAGTAAGCTGGCTGTATCCGATGTTCCGACTGACGCTGCACTTACACTCTTATGGGCTCCCAATGCAGTAGATACATATTTTGAAGGCACAATGCTTGGAACCATCACCACTAGTAGAACTAAACCTATGTCAGGCAAACGATGTAGAAAGGCGAATACTCCACTGACGATGGGAAAATCCGAACGCAAACGCAAACAGTACGACAGATGGTATAGGGTTGCGAGTGAAATTGGGAGGAAGGGCGAGCCAGATGTAGGCCAGTAATGTCAGAAAGGAAGAGAGAAACAGGAGTTGGACGATAATGGGACTGTGCTTCCGTTTGTCAAGAATATAACCGCACTGAGAAAACACAAATTGGGGTATAATGACGGCGGGGTGAATTATGCGGAAATCCTCACCACTGGGTACAATAAAACCGGACCAAAAAACAAATAAGACGCAGTATCCGTCGAGGCCTCCTCGGACATATTATATCTCGTTTGTATGATATTCCTATGGAAACATTTAGTATAAGTCTTCAAAACTGGTCAAAAGTGAACTAATCACGCAGAAAGTTGTGTGAACGGCGTCCAGATGAATCCACAAAAAACGTTGAGTGCGACGTAGCTGTATGATTGATTTTGTGGTTAACGTGGTTTCAGCCCTTGAGCGTTATAACATACGCCCAGAAGACGTCACCTAATCTGATGATTTGGTGCATATGAACTTGACGTTTCTTCGCCACCTCTTCCAGAGCTTGACCCTCGGCAATATCTGCGGAACGTCGGCGTTGGGCATCAGAGCTGATGTCAGCAGCCTCTAGTTCCGCCCCTGCCAGATCCACCAACCGTCGTGAAAGACTTATGTAAATCAAGTTGACGAAAACAGAAAAAGCGGCAAGTGCGGTAGAGACGTAGAACGGAGCTCGAGGGCCAAAGTGTTCTGAAAGAGGATACGCCGTCCGGGCTGCAAGGAAGGATGCTGCTCTTCCAGCAAAGAGACCTATTGCCATCGTGATTCCTAGTCCGTGGGATTTGAAAAACCGAACTATTATCGTTTCTTGGATGACAGATATAGGGCTGACTCCCAGACCGAAAATAAAAAGACCAAGTGCCATGAACCGCAAACTCCCCCATATGTCTCCAAGAAGTAAAAATATTTGACCTGGAATAATCAGCCCAGCTCACGTTGAATAAGATTGTGATCACCTAGTAGGATAACTCCTGTAGTCAAAATACTCATAGAATTTGTTCCCAATTTGCTTGCAAGAATGCCACCTACAAAAGGTGTCCATGTGCTGTTCAGGCTATACGCAGAGAGTAACAATCCAAATTCTGTATGTGACGTTCCTAGTTGCTGATGTAGTTGACTTTTCAGAGGACCTAGAATATTAACTGCGCTGTGTAGTGTCAGGGAGGGTTTTCTGGTACTGCAATCCATACGCACTAATGACTCCCAATGCTCAAAGAACATGCACACAAGAGAGCCACAGCCCGCACAAAAATTGTTCCTGCTTTCTCAGGCGGCCCCAGTTCACGTCTCCTCTCTACCTCCACAGTCTCTAAGAGATCTTCTGACTCTCCGGAATGTTCAAAAGAAGACCGCACATCATCCTCGACTTGCAGTGGATAGGACGTGACCTTGGGGTGCCCTTCACGAGATCCCGAGACATCATCAAACGGTCTCAATGATCTTGTGGAATGCATACTTCGTGATGGCAGGAGGATATTGATAACGCTCAACAGTTCATAATTGTAGATGAGAGTAGCCTCGCACAGCCAGACGATCACATGATCGGTGAAGTAACGTCTGGTACCACGGCGTTGCTGATGGACATAGACCAAATGTTGGCAAAATTCAAGCTCCGAGCGGTTGCCGATTAGTGAGGGATCATCCTTGCGTGTGAGTGAGCAGATATTCTCAATTGATTCTCAAGGGAAAGACATTTCTATCAAGTACCAGGTTAAATGGTATACTTCAGAAATACCAAAATGCTGATCAGCTTGAGGTGAGGCCTTATTTCTGTGTCCTATATGTATCCCTGCTTGATCCCTGCATGGGGAATCAATTTAAAATGCTTGTGGAAATGGGCAGGAATACAAATTTATGTATAATATAGTAGTATACACGAAATCATTCTACTAGTAATTTCTTAGTCCCAGGGCCCACAGAACATGCACTCAGTGAATTAAAGCTAGGTAGGAAAATAGTACATGTGCAAGCCGCTCGCTCGGCAAATAATTGCATCAAGGCTAAGATGATGAAAGTTTCGTTCTCACGTGCTGACCACACTAGGAACGTAAATATAATGCCATTAGGCAACATTAGGTTGTACATATTACCTACTATGTCGAATCAGTAGGAAGTGGAACGTTCAATAATACGATTTTGCTTGAGTCGTAATTATCTTTGGAATCCGAGTGGTTAGGCATACTAGGATAAAACCTCGGGTTCACTCTGAGAACGAAATCTTTCACGGCCTGATTCGTAGTAAAGATGTCGAACTGCCTATGAGCTTGCGCGAGAGTACTTGTCACTTCTGGTGTGGCGATAGGAACATGAGCTTCCTGTCTACGTTTTTCACGGTCCACGCTTGCAACAATCAAGGAAACACCGGCGAGTCCATAGCCCAAATATGCCACTAAAAATGATTAGATTTTTAAGTACTATAGAATGCCCTCCGAAACTCACATAAGAAAGCTTGGCCACGGGATGCAACGAGATTGGGGCCTTTCGCACCCTGGAGTCTGACAAACTCATTGAAGTGGTCCCGAACCATGTCGAAATACAGTTGTAAAACAAAAAAGTTCACGAGACCTGCAAAAAGGTGAGATAAAGGTGCGTCGGACTTAGGAAACCTTACCAATGGCGATGAGGAAAAGCCCAAGTAATGGAACCAATGGAACTTGATGGAATCTTCTCTCAAATCTTGATGACATTGATTCATAATGCACCCGGAAGACCATCCAAAGGATTAATACCAGGAAGGCGTGCGAGAGACCGAGGGTTACATTGACGATTATTTTAAGGATAGGAGGTGGGCTCTCTAGTACGAAACCCGGTGCATTTTGTGGTAAAACAGAGAGGTCTATATTTTATGGTTAAGTCACTACATTTTTCGACGGATTATCCGAGTCCTCACCGTAAGTCGTTTTCAACTTGAAGGTTAGTGTCGTACAGAAGGTTTGTTCATTAGTGGTTCTCTGTGAGCAAGAAGCTGATATTGGTTCAAAAATTCTGCGAAAAATGGAAAGAAGACAAGACGTTCTCACCATATAAACCCATCCAAACCGTTGGTCCAGGGGTATTTGAATTTGAAGGAGAGATCGTAAGTAGTGACAAATGGCTGATGGGTCCACTGGCACTGGGACAGGCAATAGTCATCCAGGCAATAATGAGGGTTGCGATGACTTGAACTGCTGAGAGAAAATAAACGAGAATGGTTACGTTTTGCATATTTCAAGAAATGAATTAATAGTGGGTATGTGCCGTCGACCAGCGATGGTAATGAAAAGGGAGCTGTGAAGAGGTTTCCATCCAGGGGCACTTTTATAAGCTGTTGGGTGGGTTTTGTAACGTTTGTTGTGTTTCTATGCACCCTCAGAACTCGGGTTTCGGCCAGTATCGTGATAGAAACCGTAATGTAACAACCCTGTGAGGTCTTTTGATAGCCTTCTTATAAAAACGGAATCTATATTCGACAACCACAGAGGTTTTGAGAAAATTGAGCGGGAGGGGTTGGACAAATGTGGTCCATGTCCGCCGCCGGCTTGTTTATTGATTGCGGTATTGACTCAAATGAGTCTAACTTGGCGTTTCACAAGTACTATTGACATCACTGGCATTCGTTGGTGGACTGGGTTGTCCAGTTGTGAAGATGGGCTATTGACTGTATCCGATCACAGCCTCCTTCAGCCAAAACTCTCCCGGCTGGAGAGTGAAGGTGAAATTCGTACTACTCCTCAGTAGTACGTACATAACTGGCCGGTCATCGATGCGTGCCCGCATATATATAAGTAGCGAAGGTAGTTGAATATCTAACTTGAAATTGGGTATGTTGCTTCCAGTGATCTTAGACAGGACTAACCATGCAGCCACCAAGTATCACATCTCCATGGCAACCTTAGCGAGAAGCAATGCACCGGATTTGGTCTTATTCCCTAATAGTTGCAGTTAGTCAAAAAAAAAAAAACCTACGGGCGCCTATTGTAGCGTACCTCCGATAAAGCCAGATGCATGAACGAATACACATCCTTCAATGCCTGTAACCTGGTCGAGTTTGTCGTCTCTCAAGCCCCTCCACGCTTCTGGTAATGCTTTGCGGCTTTCGAAATTCTGAGATGCGACGGGAACGGCCTGAATACGCCACTGGCCGGCTGTGTCGTCTGGGTAAACAACGTAGATAGCCTGACCGGATTGCAAGGCCGGAACGTTATCGTCTGCCTCCAATTCGAATAGATGTTCCTTTTCATAAAATAAATGCAGGAAACCATGGTATGGGTAGTCGGTCTTACCTTCCAAGGAAGGAATTGCTCTAGAAGTACGATCTTTCCAAGAGGGTCAACTTGGGCTTTGCTATTCGTGACAGACGAGATGAGGATATCCCTTGCCGGCAACCAAGCATCCGAATAATAATCCAACCTGCCAAAGAACTCTTTCCCTGTGAGAAGAGATGCCTCTTCGAATCGAGTCTAAGAAAGAAGAACCATGAGAAATGTAAACCAACTGAAAAGAAAAGAAGCGTACGTCCACCACTTGGGAATCTGTAGACTGGTTCCACCAAGGGTTGAGCGCTCCAACTCGCTTAGACAAATCGCTATTGTTACGATACTTTGGTTCAATATCGCTCGGATATTGCATGATTCCATTATCAATGCCATCGATTGCTTCAATAAATTCCTAGGGTTCAAATGTAGGTTGGGGTTCCCTACAAAACGAAGGCATACCTTGTATAACTTGAGCCAGAGAACGTTGACTTTGGGGTGCTCTGGGGACAGCTTGGTTCTATTCCCAATGACTTCTTTGCCGAAATGTCTGAAGTATGGTGGACGAAAGCGATTCAGTGTTGGGAAGTGAACCTACTTGTATACCAATCCTGCAGATGACAATTTGGTGTTGAAGCTATGACCAAAAACCTCGGTGAATCCTCGTTGGTGGTGATCAAAAAGGTTCTTCGACTCGTCGTAAACACCGCCAACGTCTACAACAATGTCGCAGGTGGCGAGAACAGACGGATCCCTTGAGCGCCTAACAGCTTGGATTAACGGTCACCGGTCAGAGATTGACATTACTATGGAATTAATTTACCTGCATCTCGATAGGAGTTCGTTTGACGCAGCAGGAAGACTGCAAGAGCTTCATCGCAGTGAAAACTCCCATTGTGAGTTCCAATAACCTAGATTTGGTTGTTCAAAATTCAGAAAGGAATGAGCAAAGGCAGTACTTTGGAGGACATTATTTCCTGAAGACCGCTGGAGAGCAAGGTAGACATACTGGTACTACGGTGTTTGGATGCAAGGAGAGCTCGATAGATGAGATTAGGTTGTCGGAATCGGAAACGAAACATTTATATGTGACGGTGTTACAATCATCACAGGGGCATCTGTAAATCGGCTGAACGGAAGTCAATCAGTGGGCATAAGTAGTTGCTGCACTGTCCACGACGCAGTAACTCGGATGACCCAGAATATTTTTCCAGGTGAAGCGTGCGCGTAAAGTCTCGGCAGCCAACGGTCATATACGTCATCGACACGATTTCGAAAGTCTCTGAATTCTGTAACGTCTTCTTCACGATGCAGACCGACGCCAAGAGCAAGAGGAGTAGAATTTCCTCGTATTTTGAACCCCTCAGACCAGCTTTGAGGTCTACTCGGATGTGGAAAACATTCATTCGTTGTTGGACAGTTCTGACCGCGACCCTCGTCCTCATGGTCTGTGAGGCTACCTCTAGTGTCATAGGCCCCGCGCCCTTTTTTTGCCCGTACGCCAGAATTTCTGCTACCCTGTTGTTCTCTTGATGAGTTTGCAGAATTGTGGCTATTCTACTTCCGCCGTCTCTCGCCGGGTGTATTTTCCTTGTGGCTGTATTTACCATGCTTATCGGCAAGCTTTCCACTTATGTCCTATTTCTGTTTACACTTACCTAGCTATTTTAAGGCTTATTGCTGGGCTGGGCATGGGGCAATGCCGCCATGGTCGCCGCGTTACACAGTAGAAGTCCTGCGTTGCTAGCCCATCAAACCCAACAATTTCAGTCCTCGTACATCTTTTGCGTCTCTTTTGCGTTTGTTGTCTTAACAATCTCTTCAGACTCAAACCGAATGTGTCAGTGGATTTACAAGCCCAGATTGCGGTCTTTCACGGACTTTATCTCGACCCGAGGTTTCCCGCTCTTCCCAACCCCTCAAAATATTCTCATTCTATTCTTTGATTAGATCCTCCGCCGTCTATGGAGCCTTCTTCTTCGTTGGTACATTTGGGCTAGGCGTTATAAGGGCCTACATACCGAATCTTGCCCTGTTAACCATATTGGCGACAATCGTCCTTGATGTGGTAAGTGACCGCCTTGAACTGTGAGGGACATTATCCGACTAAAGTTTAATAGATCTGCACTACAGGACCTCGTAAGTGAACTTCGGAACATCGTACATGTCCCCAAGGTAACAAGTCTGAACAGTTATTCCAACCGCTCAGTATATGCTGGCCAAGTCTTTTATTCTCCCAACCTCCATATACGTCGCTATTGCCCTCGTTAGCCTGTTATTAATATTCCCAGAGAGCTTGAATCGTGTCTGGCTGTCATCCCTCTTGGACGGTTTCCTGCTGGTATGTTTGATACGTATTTATGACTTTTACCTCTTGTTAATTTTTCTACTTTAGCCAACTCTTGATTTGCTGAAATTGCAAGATGAAGTTCTCAACACAAAACCATCCGACCACGAAACATGGGTTGAACATTATACAAGGGCCACGGAGCTAAGAAATACTCTTCTATACGATACTAGTTCTCTCATGTCTCAGATCGGCCTGATTGACATGGATTTCTCGGTCGGGAGATTGGGACCTGCAGATCTCCGAAAGATTCACTCTGTGCTCAAGCTGCTCTTATATAGGGTCGGGTAAGGACTCAGATCTTGTTGTCCGAGGAAACGTTAAAGTTTATTTTCACAGGAGCATTCAGTGTTTTCAGGCATTTGTCAATGACCGGAACAACTTTGATCGAAAAATGGAAGCCAAAAGCCACTTGCCAGCCCAACGATTCCATATCTTCTATCGATACGCTGATGAACGGGAAGCCTTTCATGGACACGACCTTGACTCAATCGTGCCCATTCTTGCGTCTTGTTCTGTGACATTGCGAAATGCCTGCGAGAACTCGATATTAGGCATCTGTAAATGGGTAGAGGAGTGCAATAAGCGACGCTGGCTTACCGTCTTCAGCAAGGAGAACGAATCGGTTATAGAAGAGCGTCACGAAAAATTGGCCAGTGATTTGAAGACATTGCAAGATGCGTTGAAAGAGTTTAGATCTGTAGAGCGGGTGAAGTTGATTAAACCTTATGAGAAGTTGTTTGATCAGGATACTCTCAAGTTGAAAGACGAGAATACTTTCGTCTCCAGGTTTTTCTACTCCCTTATTTCGTATTTATTGGACTCTGACGCGTACATTGACAGATCACTCTTCACCTCCTTCGTTTTTATTCATGCCCTTGATGCATTCACAGAAGATTTGGTCAAATTCATGACCGTCATTGTGGAGGTCGATCAACAGAGAACGAGAACGAGATTCTGGTTCCCGGGAAGGGTAGCAAAAGTGACAGAAAACCTTACCGGAAACGACTTTAAAGGCAGCGCAGGACCACTAGCGTTGGGTGCAGCAGAGGATATAACTAGTTTCAGTCGAAGTGATCCCGCCAATGAGTCAACCACAAGTCTCGAAACGACGGACGTTGGTCATGACGAGTCAACCCCCGACCAAAACAAGAGAGAAAAGGAAAAATTTGTTGTTGAGAACAAACGTAAATTTATTTTCTTACTTTCTCTTGGTCACCAATTAAAAAATTGTCTGATAGATCGCCGCAATCCCGATGCATTTCCTCCGAAGTCCGTTTTTGGTAAATTTTGGGTTAAACTAGCGGCGTTTGGCCGTTTCTTTAAGTCCCCGCAGGGCATCTTCGCGTTGAGACATGCGGTTTTGTCAGTCGCTTTGTGGATCCCAGCGGTCTGTCCCTCGACGGCCTGGTTTTATTATGTATATAAAGGGATATGGGCACTGATCATGGGTCAAGTGAGTTTGTGAACTTTTCAGAGTTAGATTTTTATTCACTTTTTTTGCCAGATCGCACTTGCTTTGTATGCCGGTGACCAAGTGGGTTCATTGACAGCTCATTTAAAATTTTGAATGCTGAGCTTTTTCTACTTACAGATTGCATTGTTCTTTCTTCGAATCTGTGGTACTCTTGTTGGGTTACTGGGTGGGTCCATTTCATAAATTTATGCTATGAATTAATCCTACCTTTTTCTCCGACAGTCGGTCTGGCTGTTTGGTACATTGGAGCAGGCTCCGGCACTGGTAATCCTTATGGAATTGTGATTGCTACGGTACGTACAGTTGTATTAACTCTTTACAACTCTTCTTTAAAAAACGGATTTGTAGACTGTGTTTGCGGCACCCTTTTTGTTCATTCGCGTTTCTTTGCCTCCCGAAAAGATAGCTCTCTGGATTATGATTGTGGTTACAATGATTTTTGGTAAATCTTCTGCTTCCCCAGATTCACTTGAGTTGACGGATGAGTCTCTAGTCGTTGGGTATAGCTGGGTCAACTCTCATTCAAATAGTATTGGAAACGTCGGTGTTGGGGTTGCCATTGGATGGAAGAGGGTGTACGTTTCCATTCAGCGCCAGCTTAATAGAACCATTAATCTTGATTTGTATAGGTTGTTGGTTGTCATTGGTTTCACAGCCGCGTTCATTGTTATGCTCTTTCCGAATCCTATATCTTCACGCGTTCTGGTGCGGAAAACGCTCGCGGCGACTCTTTCCGAGGGAGGAGATATTTTTGCAACTGAAGTTGAGGCATTCCTTGCCGAGGAAGCTTTGACTCGGTCTAGGAAAGACGACGCGAAAGATGATGGTCTATTAAAAGACGCTTCCAAGGACGATAGGGTGCAGCGGACAGGAAAGAGGGTTATTGACATCGCGGTATGGTTCTCGTCCTTGTATGCAAAGTTCTTGTCGTGACATTCGTTATAGTCGAGGTTGAGGGAGTTGCGTCCGTCGTTGATGTTTGCTCAATTTGAGCCTCAGTTGTCGTGAGTTTGTTTTGTTATGCACATGTCCGTGTTTTACACCTTTGTGATAAGTGGGACCTGGCCGGAGGAAGAGTATCGTGCACTATTTGACATTCAGTGTGTCACCTTTCTTACAAAAATTCAGCCTCATTTGTTGATTTCCTGACAGGTCGAGAGTTGTTGGAGCCTTGGTGCTTCTGATCAATTCTTTTGCAAAGTTGGATCCGAAGTGGTGTAGTAGACTCGTTCATAAGGTACCCGTCATATCTTTATATCTCATCTTCGTATTGACCTATGTGTCGACAGACTCCCTATCTCAATCCGAATTTCGTGAGATTCCCTTAAGACCTGCACAACGACTGCTAATTTTTAAAAATGGGAACAGTTATCGGATATCTTTATGGCGGTCTCTGTGGCTGCTAATTGTCTGATGCATGGTTGTAGACTACCGGCTCATCTACCGAATCTCAGGGACCGCCTCGTGTACCATGCTCACAAAAGCAGAGCCTTGAGCGCGAAATCGGGTGAGGAGAAGGAACTGACTGATACGCCGGAGAATGGTGCAGGCGACTCTGTGGAGGAGGGAAGTGGAGACATGGCACAACCTGGGGATGTTCATGATTCGAGCACTGGAATTGAAGCTGATGAGCTTACTTTGGATGTGTTATTGGTGAATCTCTACTTTCCTTTTTCACCTTATTATTTTTTAAATCTGTTCTTGTGTTACTAGGATGAACATTTACCTGCACATGCAACGGCGATCATCGCTCTATCAAGTTTCATTTCCGTGCGTCCTCCATTGAGTTGTTTTTCTCATTCAGCTCTCGTATTTACCATAAAGTTTTCCCAGCGTGTGGACGAAGCTACAGATATAGTGAGGAAATTATGTGGTGAATCGACTTTTAAAGGATACGACATACTTTTGCAAGATTACATCGATCAGGAGAAGGCGGTTGGTGGTGGAGTTTATCATATGACCCACATATGATAAAAATAATTCAAGCTTTGAGAAGAGTTTTCATTAGATTTTCGTTGTTTACATTGTGTAGCTTAATTCCTGTCGCTAGAAATAAAATGCAATACTTAGGTCGTCAATTTAAGATTCACGTTACTGTGACGGGTGACACTACCGTTTCTTGAATGTCATCAATTGGCCCGCAAATCCCTCCTCATCTCCTTGGTCAGTTCCAACGAACGGATAACGATTCCGATGATAGTGGGCCGCAAATAAATACAGTCAGTATAGGTCCAGAAATACCAAGTCACAGTCAACCAGAACTCGATGTCGATGATTCAGGACCTCGCCCAGTTATAGGGCCTGCATTCCCCAAAGCTTCCAAGGGTTCAAAAGAGAATAGAAAGAGCGCTGAACCTTCTACTTCCAGGCTGTCGTCTGCATCAGGACCTTCACTCCCGTCTACGTCGGGACACACTGTGGTAAAACCACAAATTGGACCACCGTTTTCCATACACCCTTCGAGTTATGATCTGGATGAAGACGACGACGACGAAGATTTTGGACCGAAACCTCTTGCTGCTGGGCATTATGAACGGCCGGATCCAGTCAAAGAGTTTATGGAGAAGGAAGAGAAACGAAGGAAGGCAGTAGAGGTAACTTGATTAACTTTTTCTTTCACTTGTTTTTAATACGATTGCATTATTTTTTTAGGAAGCTTTGAAACCTAAAGCACCGAAACGTGATGAATGGATGCTTGTTCCGCCAACGGCCTCTAGCCTTCTTGGAAGTATGTTTATTTTTGTCCCATTCTCAATTCAGTGAATTCTTATTATCGTTGTTATTGTTTTGCAGATTTGGATCCTTCGAAAATGAAAGGACGTCAATTTTCCCGAGGAAAGACGACACAGAGCGATAATGACACGTCATTATGGACTGAAACGCCAGCAGAACGTCAACAGCGGCTCGCAGATGAAGTCCAAGGGAAAAAAAGACGCAAAACAGACACAGTCATTGAAGAAGAAAACGATGAAGAGCTAAACCGCAAACGCAGGCGGAAGAGGGAGGAAGATGGGATTAGGAGGGGGGTTGATGATTATACGAAGAAGCGCCGAGGACCTGCGCTAGTTGATCAGCATAAGGATGCTCTGGCGAGGAAACCAGAGGAGAAGGATGAGAAGTCGGGTATTTGGGATCATACTCGGGATATGGGTATTGGTGGTCGGTTGATGGATGACGATAAACGAGGTAAGATGTTGAAAGAGGCGAAAGGACTAGGAGATAGATTTAATAGTGGCAAGAGTGGAGGGTTTTTGTGAATTATTTGCAAATTTGAATCATAGGGTGCGATGTGACATTAGATGAGTGACAGGTCCCGTGACGGAAACATAAAAGCGGTGACTCCGTTTCGAACTCCTTTCACATCTCTTTCACTCGAACAACCATGCAGATTTTTGTAAAGACCCTCACTGGCAAGACTATCACCCTCGAGGTTGAATCTTCCGATACAATCGACAATGTCAAGGCGAAAATCCAGGACAAGGAAGGGTAAGCGCGCCGTCTTTTCCATGTCGTCTCCGCAGCAGATGCTGAGCGATCTCCTATCGCAGCATCCCTCCTGACCAGCAACGCCTAATCTTCGCTGGGAAGCAGCTCGAGGATGGCCGCACGCTCTCTGATTATAACATTCAAAAGGAGTCGACTCTTCATCTCGTTCTCCGTCTCCGTGGCGGCATGCAGATCTTCGTCAAGACATTGACGGGCAAGACCATCACCCTTGAGGTCGAGTCCTCGGATACAATTGACAACGTCAAGGCTAAGATCCAAGACAAAGAAGGGTTAGTATTTTTTTCTCTCGAATATTCTATGATGACTCATCGTTTGCACAGGATCCCTCCTGATCAGCAACGTCTCATCTTCGCCGGCAAACAGCTTGAGGACGGACGAACTCTTTCGGATTACAACATCCAGAAGGAGTCCACCCTCCACCTCGTCCTCCGCCTTCGTGGTGGTATGCAAATTTTCGTCAAGACGCTCACCGGCAAGACGATAACCCTGGAGGTGGAGTCCTCCGACACCATTGATAACGTGAAAGCGAAGATCCAGGACAAGGAGGGCATCCCACCCGACCAACAACGTCTGATTTTCGCCGGCAAACAGCTCGAGGACGGTCGAACACTCTCGGATTACAATATCCAGAAGGAGTCCACCCTCCATCTCGTCCTCCGCCTTCGTGGTGGTATGCAAATTTTCGTCAAGACGCTCACCGGCAAGACGATAACCCTGGAGGTGGAGTCCTCCGACACCATTGATAATGTCAAAGCGAAGATCCAGGACAAGGAGGGTATCCCACCCGATCAGCAGCGTCTTATCTTCGCTGGTAAACAACTTGAGGATGGTCGCACGCTTTCGGACTACAATATTCAGAAGGAGTCGACTTTGCATCTCGTCCTCCGTCTTCGCGGTGGGGAGTGAGGGTTTCGAAATTTCTAGTTGGGCGTCGTGGGGTTGTATTCCTTTCATCGTGTTCCCACTTCTTTATCACATACAATTGGATATGTTGTGCATCTGATATTACTGAAATTGAGTCGCTTGCGAAATAAATAATGCTTTTGTGACAAACTTGCATAGCGGAGTCTTTCGGACCGAGAATTAAACTCGACTTTCAAAATTTCAAGCACGACATGGCCCAGGATGAACTTACAACGATTGCTTGTCTCGCTCTTGCACGGCTATCACCAATAAAGAAGGCACAGTTTTTGCTGAATACCGCACTTGCTCTGATCGAGGATAGGAGGTTGGTTGCCTTTGGTCTCATATACAGCTTTACTCATAGTATGTGTCAAGGGACGAAGAAGAAGTGAAAACATACCTTGATGTTTGTCTCAAGACTCCTGGTTTACCAAAGGAAGACGTGAAGAAAGTCTTGTTGGCTCAGCACAATTTTCGGGAGTTAGCTAAAGGACGACTGCAAAATGCCAGTGGGCAAGTTCGGAGTCAGCTACCTCGCGAAGAGGTGAGCTCTACGACTGCATGAAAACTGTAGAGTATTTAACGGACTGTAGGTTCACTTATCAATTCAACCTGCATGCCAGCGAATCCCCCCCGAAATTTGGGACCAGATTGGCTCTCTGACGCCTAGGTATCACCTCAGAAAATGGTTATTCATCTCGTCCCTCCATAGGGACATCGCTTCCCGTTATCTTTTCCACAGCATCGACATCAGTTTCGTAGAATACAAAATTATTGATCGAGAACTGGACATTTTGGACCGTGCAATTGACGACCCCGTTTTCGCCAGGAGGGTCAAGTCACTCCGCTTGCGTGTGGACTATGAGGATGGACATGAGGACATTTTATTTCGTACGTGGTTTTGACTATTGCTCTTCACTTCTCAATGATGGCTCATAGGGATGCTTATCATGTCGTTGCGCGCGTTCAAAGCACTTCGAAACTTTGAATGGATCGGAATGGAAATTCCCAAAGAGATGGCACAAATCCTCACGCACAAAGGTCTCCACGGACTGGGTCTCAAGTGAGTCCCTAATTCTTCTTCCGCCATTCTTAATACATAATCCTATTTATTGAATAGAGGACGAGGTTTTGAGGATATAATTTCTTCATTTCACGGCCTTCGTAAATTTGGATACCATGGGGAACCCGAAGGTGACGAATCCGATTTGGAGGACATCCGTGTTATGCTTGACGTGGATGAAAGCACGTTAAAACACTTTATCCTCGAATGCCATTATACTGAGGGATTATTGGACTCTGTGTTCGAGTCTGTAACCATCAATAACCTCACCCACCTTGATCTTTCTTACACCATGGACATTCCGGGTTCTGTGCTTGACCGTATTTCCAAAGCCAAAAATTTGCAGAGTTTGACTTTGTGTGGGTCATTTGAGGAGCCGGAATTTGCTTCTCAGATGTTTGCGACATATAGTATTGGCTTACCTCATCTGGAGTCATTCAGATTCGCCGTGGAAGATGTAGACGAGGAGATGTATTACTCTGTTGTCTCCTTCTTGAAGAAAAGAGAAAAACTTCGCAGACTGGATCTCGGTAATTGTCCATGGGATATCATTCAGGAGGTACTTCCAACTTCGAGGAACCTCAGAGTCCTCGCAGTCAACTTGGATGAACGTTTGCAAGAAGATTTCGTCAAGGCACTCCCGACGCAAATGGTGGCTATTGAAATTTCAGCTGACTCCGATATACCATTGGTGTGTATTCTTCCTGTCTCTCATGCGGTTAAGTAACTCATTTGCTCATCAGGACAAATATGTTTCCTATTTCACTCGCTTTTACGCACTGTCCTTCCTGCACCTCCGATTAACCTTGTGCTCAGTTGACACTCCCATGCCCAGTAGGGAAGACCTTCAGACACAGGTAGATAAGTTTTTGCAAAGCATTGCAGCTGCCATTCCTTCACTTGATTTTTTGGTGTGGGACGACACTAGTTATGTCGTCTTGAGGTCTCATGGCAATGCAGGTCTGGCGGTGGAGCTCAAGAAACTGCCGACTAACAGTAGGTTGGAGTATGGAAGTGGCGTTGATGTCATTAGCGAGGACATCGCATGGTTGCAGCACAAGACATACCGATGGAATGCAAACCCGGAGTGAGGGATTCATCCCCCAATTCTTGTTGGATTCCTCACAAGTACATATTTCTATGGATAAGTTCAATCAACACATCCATTTTCTGTTTGAAATTTCCTCTCTCCCAACTCCAATATTAATTTATCGGCTCGTGTTAATTTTTCCATTTATTTATAGACATTGGGAAATTTAATTTTATGTAAAGATGAACTGCTCCCTTGTCCTCACCAAAGCAACTCAAAGGGACAGTACTCCTGCTCATTTCAGTTTCAATGTTTCTGCCTGCGTTTCGTCGCCAGTATTTCAATCCTGGGCAGTTCAGGAGTACCAACTCTGCAATGGCTTCATTCTCGTCAATGCGACTCTTCTCAACAACTGCCGCTAGAGGCAAGGAAACGTGAGTAATTCAGTCTTGTTGTGGCCTTGGCAATTTTACTATATATGCGCTGGATTCAACGAACTATCTAGGTCTACTCCATCGAATCCTAGAGCAAATGTTTTCGTGAGTAGTAACCTCTTACTGAACGTTTTGTCATGTGTTTGAACTACCAGTTCGACGTCGCGATTGACCAAAAACCGACTGGGAGAATTGTCATCGAGCTTTTCGACGACAAAGTTCCAAAGACATCTAAAAACTTCCGTGAACTGGCAACCGGTGAGCATGGCTTCGGGTATGCTGGAAGCGGCTTCCACCGAATTATTCCAAACGTGGGTGGCCATAGGGCTTTTTTCTCCCTTATTTCTCATTTTACAACTCCCTGGTCAGTTTATGATTCAGGGTGGAGATTTCATGAACCACAACGGCACCGGTGGAAAGTCGATATATGGCCTCAAATTTGGTGGTATACAACCTCCTTTATCGTATGAGCGGTCTCCCTCTCTGATCATAATTGCAGATGAGAATTTTTCTGTGGATCATACGGAACCAGGAATCCTCTCCATGGCTAACGCTGGAAAGAATACTAATGGATCGCAATTCTTCATTACAACGGTTGCCACTCCTTGGGTACGAACTTGACCATCCGGAGTCTATGTTTCTAACTAATACACCGTGTTTGCAGCTCGATGGTAGGCATGTTGTTTTTGGTAAAGTCATCAAAGGAATGGAGGTGGTTGAGGAGATTGAGAAAGTTGGGACTGAATCCGGAAAGCCAAAAAACAAAGTCACAATTACTTCGTCGGGAACGATACAGTGAAACCACACCCCGTGTTTGGACGTTTTTTATTCGTAATGAAACATTGCTTTGATTCGTTGACAGAAACGCCTGGCTCGAACAACTCGACTACCTATCGTTTTATCACCATGTTCGGCGTGATACAAGCAAAGGTTCATTCACTCGTTTACGGCCACCTTCGACTTTAGCGTGGGTTCTACAACTTCACGCAGATCGAGTTGGTGAAATATGTGACGAGTTTTTTATATAGGGAAGACCAATGTTTGCTCTGGTGTATCTAACCAGTGGGTTCATTCTTGCTGCCATTTCACAGCTAAGATGTCCCTAGTACACGAAACATGTTTGATTATTGACATTTTTATATGACTCAATGGTTCAGAGACACAGGTTTGGCCCGAAACGTTCAATTATGGCCAAATGCAGCTTGGGGTTGATAACCTTCTTCCAATTCTTTGATTTCCTCATCGGACAAGTGGATGTCCACAGCACCTTGAGTAGAATGAGACACCTCTGCGAGTACAAAGCAAAGTTCTCACCGAGCAGATCATGGAGGTTCCGTAAAGAAGTCGCGCCAACAACCGGGGCGGTGACACCTGGAGTCAAAATCAGGGGACAAGGAAGCTGCTAATTTCCAAGATTGCTCAAACCAGGCTTCGACATGACCCAAGCAAGGGAAATCTGAGCCATAGTGGCCCCTTTCTTTTTCGCTATCTTTTGGACTCTAAAATTCGTTTTAAGGACACGGAACACGAGAGAGAGGTTTAATGACACTTACACATCGACAATGTCCGGGATACCTTTGTTGGAATATCCCTTTATCATCCTAATCGCAGATCAACGAAATGGCAATATTAGATGATAGGCCCCACCTGTCGCTCTTCCCTCGGATGGTCTCAGATTGATCACCGAATGGTCGTGTGAGTAGGCCACGAGCCAGCGGGGACCACGGGATCGCCCCCACATTAAAATACTGAACGTCGCGGTGAGAAACCAGGCGAGGGAACGAAATTAAGAATAACCTTCAAAGTTGGGAACATTTCACGTTCCTCTTCGCGGTAAACCAGGTTGTAGTGATTCTGCATTGAGATAAATGGCGTCAAGTTGTTATTGATAGCATAGTCTGGATCGAGAGACTTTCAGTGTCAGGAAGACTTGAGAATTTAGGAAAAATTCAACTTTGCATCGCATGGACTTCGGGGTTGGAGGAAGATCATCAGACATGGGTTTGCCCAAATTTAAAAAAAGACATACACTGCCACGCCCAACAGGAGGACATGCCAACGTAACGAACGTATCCAGCCTTTACGAGATCATGGAGAGCTTTCATCTACGGGTGAGGAGCGTTAAGGGGGATGGAATGATCGAAATTTGAGGCGCACCGTCTCTTCAATTGGGGTTTCCGGGTCAAAGCGATGGCCTTCGAAGATAAGTTCAGATGACAGTCGAATTAGCAATAAAGTTCACTACACTGCAGGACGTCGATGTAGTCCAGCTGAAGACGTTGCAAACTGAGCTTCACGGAGTCAAAGATATGCTAATAAGAAAGTGAGGTGACAAGTCAGGAAAACACCCAGGATGTCGTTACCTTTCGACTTAATCCATGTCGATTTATATAGCCAGCCTGGTCCGCATTGGCAGCCAATAGGATGAGTTTTTCATTGTGGTTATCGCGAACAGTAAAAAAGACCTGCCATTGGTCACTTAGAGCATTCACATTAGATGTAATATCGCTTACTTTTGTCATTACAATAATCCTCTGCCGAGGAATATTAAATTGTTTAATCGCCTTCCCTAAGATGATCTCCGACAAGCCATTTGAATAAACCTAAAAGTCTAGATTATATTATCACAGCCCGAAAAGATCGAAATTTGTGACTTACGTTTGCAGTATCAAAGGTATTAACTCCCGCATCGTAACTGGCAGTGTAAGTCATCAACATGACTTCAAAATGAGGTAGGTGGTTTTCTTACGCGGCTTTTATGTGTTTCAAAGACTCTTCTTCTGGTAATACCCAGGATTCCCATTCAGGGGTGCCATAAGACATACACCCCAGGATGATCTTGGATACTTTCAGCCCGGAGGAGCCAAGGCGAACTGAAATTCAATATATTAGATGCATCAAGAAATGAAGGCGGAAAATCCACGTACCATAAGGGATCTTCTTGATGCCAGCGGACATTGTGTCCTTGTGAAAACACAGCAGAAATGTCAGTTCTTATCAGTGTTGTACAAGTCGGCCTGACTCAGGGTCAGAAGGGTCAAGTCAGCAGGGTCGTGACTTGACTTTCCCAGGGGTCAGACCTGGGTCAGATTCGTTCCCACACGTAAATCAGCACAATGCATATCGCGCTGACTTCCTCACTCCTGGCTGGCTTGAGTTAGACTCAGCGTCGCTCAATCGAGATTGACTTTGCGTCGTCTCGAGGAATTTGACTTTGCGTCGTTCCAATGGATTGACAAGTTTGCGTCGTCCAACTCGTCCCGGACTGCCTCGGACGCTTGCTTAGCATAACCTCATGTTTGCCCTTCACAAACTGCATTGCAACATCGTGTACTGAGGTATATGACCAATAGAACAGGTTGGTTTGTTTTTGCTTCCTCTCATGTCGAAACAC
>Ga0307517_10002653_pt1 | contig 28566 bp, 8 predicted proteins | sample 23_EM_MG_FD_194515 | JGI IMG/M metagenome (GOLD analysis project Ga0307517, IMG submission 194515) | Populus trichocarpa ectomycorrhiza microbial communities from riparian zone in the Pacific Northwest, United States - 23_EM | ecosystem: Host-associated > Plants > Roots > Unclassified | place... | reverse complement strand
TACAGTAAGTATTCTATTTTTATTTTTATTTTTATTTTTATTTTTATTTTTTTCTAGAAATCTTTTCTTCTTTTTATATACTGCTACTCCTTTTTTTGGGGGGGTTGGAATGAGGGTCTCTCTCTCTCTCTCTCTCTTTTTGGTTAATTACTTATCTATGTACAAATTAGTTTCTACGTGAAATTATTGTGGAAAATAGGGAGTAAATAGTATGATTCCTCAGTGCACCCTTTTGTAATTTTAATAATAGAATTAGGTGGATTGTCCACGCGTCGCTGCGAGGCTTTCTTATTAGCTTCGACATGATAAAATCTAAATTTACATAGTAAAAGGTAAAAAAAACCAAGAAATACCGCACCAATATGTAGTGGTTAGGCAATGGTAGCTTTAGGTGAAAAGGATATTGCATGAATAAGAAAAATTAGTTAAAAAGAAAAACAAAATTTAACCGATTCCATCACTTGGATCATAAATTTAATAGGTTAAACCATGAAATTCAAGTTGATTAAATATGTTGAAGTTTCAATATTTAAAAAAAAATCATTTTGAATTATTTTTTAAACCAAACCTATTTTTTACTGATCATCCGGGTTGCTTATGGACCTACCGAGTCAATTAAGTCATATTAAAACAACTTTTTAATCGTTTAATTTTAAATTCAAATTAGATAAGAAATCGGGTTGAGAGTTATCAAAGTTGATATTTTGAGCTAAATTTGATAACAATGTCAAATAATTATTTATGGCCTGAATATTTTTTCATGTTTAAGATTTTTTTTAATTCAAGCCACAATAAAGCACGATCCTATAAACTATTATTTACTTAAGAAATTTGAGAAGAAAAATATAATATTATAAATGATATAATTTAGTGTTATTCTCACTCTATAATTTCACTATTTTTTATTGGGGTGAATTTGACTTTGTATTATTTTTTATTTAAACAATGATTCGAATATAATTCAAATCATATAATTTTTTTTAAAAAAAACCTCTTTATTATAAAAATATTTGGTATCATGATTATATAATTTTAAAAAAAACCAAAACCAAAACTTTAAGCATACAAAAAAGTAAGAAATAAAACATGTTTGAATATTCATTAATATGTTTCTAAAGAAAAAAAGTTATCGACTGCCGAGTTATTCATCGTGGAGCAAGACACATTATACTTAGGAGTGCTACAGTGTAATAATACTTTTATCCTCCACAATGATAGCCAAAGAAGTGCAAATTGAGGAGCAAGTTGGTCATTTCATAGAATTCAATTGGCATTAACAAATTGAATGGGGTAAATTAGTCATTTCCCTTTTTAAAATAGTAAAAAGACTTAATTACCCTTGAAAAACACAAAAGAATTAGGCTAGCATAAGAGGGCTTTTTGGTCTTTTAATTTTTTTAAAAATAGTAAAATGATTTAATTACCTTAAAAGCAAAAAAAAAATACTAAGCTTTTGTGGAGGGGCTTTGTTATCTTTTTATTTTTTAAAATAGTAAAATGACAGATTTGTCCTTCAAATTAAAAAACTAAGGTAGTTGTCTTAAGGGCAATTTGGTCTTTCTATTATGATTTTTCCATTATTGTCATTTTCAGTTAGTGGGAATTTGGTAACTTTAAAAACATCAATATTATTAAAAAAAAAAATTGGTTGACGTTTGGACGTCGCCCGTGTCCATTGGGCGGTGCATGTAGCTTTTAAAAAAACAATCATCATATCGTCCAACACGTCTAATGACAACAAAGTTGATAAGGGCAGCTCGTGTATTGGAAAACACAGCAGTTAGAAGATGGTGAACTTTTTTTTTCCTCTCTTTTTTTCTATCTCTTCTAATCTCGGGATTCGTGTCGCCCTTTCAAAATTCAATTGTGTCCTCCAGTTTGTATTTATTTTAATTTTATCCCTTAATAATTTGATTGCTATTTGTGTTGATTTTAATGCTTTTTGAAGTTTTTTTTTATAATTTTGTCCTTAAGCATTTTATTTCATCTATTTTTTTATATTCAATTTGATCCTTATTCTTTTAATTAATGTTTTTTCATCCTTTTCTCCATTTTTTTTCAATTTTCCCTCAATATTTTATTTTATTTAATTTTTGTATCCAATTATGGTCCTTTTTATTTTGATTGATATTTTTTATCCTTTTCTTAATTTATTTTTCTTTATTTAGTCCCTAACTATTTTATTTCATTTAGTTTTTATATTAGATTTGATCATTATTATTTTAATTGTTATTTACTTTGTTTTTTAATTTTTTTATGATTGGAAAATTTGCTTCATTTTTGTTTAATGTTTGTCTTTTATAAAGTAATCATAGTCTTATGATCTAGATAATTGGTTTTGAATATTAACTCGATTTAAGTTCAATCTTTTTTTTATCCTTGTTTACAAATTGATTTGTTTTCAATTTCATAATTCAACATTGGGTTGTTGTCCTTGAGCTTTTGTGAATTGTTCTGCTTTTCTTTTTGTGAGGTTATTTCAATCTCATATACTAGGTAACGGATTAGTCGAGTTATCTCGAGTTGACTATAATTTTTTTTCTTAATATTGTTTTTATGAAATTAATTTTTTTTTCCACTTTTATCATTTAGCATTAAATTATTATCCCTTGAGCATTGTGATTTTTTTGGTTTTTTTATTTGGGGTTATCATGGGTGTAAGTTAGTCAAGTTAACCCATGTTGAATTGGGTTTTTTATTGATTTAACTTTGGTTTTTTTTTCTGTCTTTTTTTATTTAATTTTTTTTATCTCAATCTCATATCGCACATGACAAATTAGTTAAGTTAACTCATGTTGACACAAGTTTTTTTCTTTGATGTTTCTTTTTTTAAAATTAATTTTAATTTTATTATTTAACATTAAGATATTAAGCCTTAAATTTTATAATTTTTTTCTGGATAACTCAAGTTATCATCACCTAGACATTATTTTTTATGTTAGAAAAAGATTTACCCTAACCATAATATAGCAGAAACCACTCATCTAATTAAAAACAATGACAATATAACCTTAAGGATGTAATTCAACTGGTCAAGCCCTAGATTTGCACTAAAGATCACTAGTTCGAGTTCTATAAACTTTAGAGTTATTAGAGGTTTATATAATCGTTAACTTCAGAATCCATGAAGTTAATCAAAATGTACACAAACTGGCCAGCATTAATAATAATAATAAAAAAAAAAACAATGACAATATTGAAAACAGTAATGGCGAAGGTTATCACTCGGCAAGTTAGTGCTGGCACAGCTAAAACATTTCAAAACCAACCTTAAGTACCTGTTAGGGTGCTCGTTTCATTCTGTATGTTTCAAAAATACATTTACTTTAAAAATCATCAAATTAATTTTTTTTTTAATGTTTTTCAATAATTTTAATATATTGATATAAAAAAAACACCTGTAAAGAAAATTATTTTAATATACTTCTAAATAAAATAAAATAAAACACATTTAAAAAACAACTTCCACAGTAAAACGAAGGAAAGTAAATCTCAAACTCTTGGAGGTTATTAACAAGCTATTTGTCTAGATACAACTTACAAACCAAGCAGCACGCTACTAATATTATAAACATGCACCACTTTTTTTCTTGTTTTGAACTTCTGTTTGTTTAAGATTACAGAGCTGCATTAAGCCTACAACTATTAATAATACCAACCAGTCTATCGAGAGCCACTAACCTATAGAGGAAGAATCTCCATTGTGCATTTTGAACGGTACATTACATATGAACCTTACCAAAAAGAAAAAAAAAACCAGTTGCATGTCACCTTATGTAAGTTCATGCCGGGTCAGAACTACTGGGTACAAGAAAATGCATTAATGGACACCACTTGGTACAGAAGTCCTGACTGGAGCAACGTTTGTCAACTGTTATTAGTGACCGAAACAACAGTCTCAACTGAGTTTCCAACAAATGATCTCTGTTTTTGGGGTTGAGGGCTTATAAGGATTCCTTTGCCACAGCTTCCCATTGTACATACCTTGTGAAAATTAGGTGGCTGAACTTGCCAAAGACAGTTCATGGAGCTCACTCAGCATCCACTCCTCCCCAGTTTGACCACCAAGGACTATAGCCCTTGTCCCTCCAACAACACAGGTACTGTGCCCCCAAGCAAATCTTGGAGGTCGCCCGGGTACATTTAGAATCCTCCATGTAGGTTTCTCGTCAGTAGGATCAAGGAGATAAAGCTGCGAGGCAGAGTGAAGACCTGCAACAGAGCCACCAAAGATCAGGATTCTACCACCAGGAAGGCTCACAGCTACATGATCAAGTCTAGGTGGAGGAGCTATGCCGCTAGGGTTTCCAGCACCAGGCATTCCACTCCCTGTTACACATCTCCAACAAGGTTCCTCCTCACTTAGATCCATAGTAAACACGTCACTGGAGCGGAACCGAAGGGGACCGCTCTTAGCCAAACCCCCGAACATCAATATTTTTCTTCCTCCATAAACTGAGAGAGTGTGACCTAGCCGAGATGGTGGGGTCCATGAAACTGGTATCTCCCTCCAGATAGGCTTCTCCATTGACAAATCAAGCAGAAATGTGTCACTAAGAAGTACTCCAGAATCTGCACACCCACCAGAGACAATCAACTTAGTGCCATCAAGGGTGCAGGAACTGTGCCATGATCGTGGAAGTGGAGGGGCCAATCCAGAAATCTCACGCCAAGTCGGAGGCTTGGCATCCAAATCCAAAATAAAGACATCATTCAATAGACCTTGCCTTCCACAACCTCCAAAAACCACCAAATGAGACCCATTAACACAAGAAAGTGTATGTCCCCACCGACCAGGAGGAGGGGAGCTCACATGGACATGTTGCCACTCTGGGTTACTGGAGTTCAGATCCAGGACAAAGGTATCATTCATTGGCTGCATGTTAACACCCTCCCCACCAAAAAGTACAACTCGATTACCAACTGCACAAGCACTGAAATTGCACCTTGAGGGTTCAACAGAACCTCCAACGGTTAGCTTTCTCCATGTTGCTGCTTCAAGAGTTGTCAATTCCCTAGCAAGCCGACCCCAGCCAAGTCTCTTTGCACCAGGCACAGTCTCTAGAACTCGAGTTGTTTCACTACCCCAAGCATTCTGACAGACCATTCTCCAGAGATCCTCATTCTTTGTCAGCTCATAGAGTTGTCTGCAGACAGAACCAATTGAAGCAATATCCCTTGGAGTCAAACGTGAAAGTATCTTAAGAGACAGTACCTCATCACTCAATTGCAGTATCCCACAGATGCCACGGCTAACATTACGATCACCTACTGGGATTGGACGATAGGTGGAAAAACCAGAACGAAACTTATCAGCCAATTTTGAAGACTCCTTTACTGAATAACCAGGCACGGGACCTAGATCAATATTAGCTTCGGTGAAGAACTGGATTCCAATAACATGAGTAATTGTGTCATCCTCCCCATATATAGGAGTAAGCCGCAGCCTGTTCATCAGTGGAGATCCATCTTTTCTGAAGTTTAACAACTCACCTTGGAATTCAATGCCCTCTTCGAGGCATCTTCTTATTTCCGAAACCACTGTGGAGTCGACCAATGGATGCCTTCGTTTAGCAAATGGTCCTCTGCATTGCAAGAAACGGCTGTAACAACAAGCATAGTTTTAGAATAATGAAAGAATAGCCAATAATCAATGACAACCATAAAATATCAACATCATAACAACCAAATAAACACATGGGCATGTGCATGACTGTATTCTACCAAACCAATACCCTATGAATGAAAAAAAGAAAAAATGAGAAAATAAAGAAATAAAGCCCTTGTACAACATTCAACTCTAAAATGATAAACACCTACAAAAACAAAAATTGCATATCATATCAGCAACTCTTACAACTTATAAGATAATGTGGAGGCGGAGAAGAACCAAGACACAACTTCATGGAACCCAACAAATGTACTAAAAAATAACTACAAAAAAATGTACAAATAAAAAAATGTAAATGACACAGGAGATAGTGGTCCAACTCTGTTAACAGTAGAAATAAGCATAGCAGCCTTCAAATGTATACATGTGTGATTCTATGCATGGTATTAAATCAGTAATGGATTGCAACCATTATGACAGTGAATCATAAGGAACTCTTAGAAAATTTTTAGCTCAAGCATGTTTTACACTTTTTGGTAAAGAAACACAATAGTAAAACAGTGGTTAGTAATGACATAAACTGTAAACCATGACCTAAATTTACATGTAATAAAAGATCCATCTAAAAAAATGATCTTCATGGAGTCTCATACTAGTAGAGTTATCATCTCTAAATGAAAACTGAGGTAGAAGTCAAGTGTCGATTTTTGAAGCAAATATTTCAAGTTTAGTGCATGAATTAGTTGAAAATGATGAAAAAAATGAAATTCTATAAAAGAAAATGAGGTAGGATCAGGGTGCTGATAACTGCTGAGAGAAGGGTAAGAAAAACATAAAAGAAACGAGGTCAAGGTCAATATGTAATGGCAGCCAATGTCATTGGCTTTTAAAGGATAAAACTGTTAGCATAAATAATCTTTAAATATGGGCTGCTAATAGCCAATGTCATTATGTAATGGCAGCTATGGCCATTATGGTGTGCTTTCAAAAAGCATGTTATAATGGCAAAAAAGAGTAACGGGAAGTGAAAATCCAATTATTGATCATTGTGTAGTAGCAACAGCCACTATTTATGTCATGGTTCTATGAATTCTCGTCATGCGTCCATAACACATATATTAACTCACAAAGATATGTTGCTTAAACATTCACTTAAAGAGCGACACACGTTAATAAATCCTCTGTTAAAAACTTTTCCTATAATTTTGACTTGGCTCTATATTCAGAATTTTTTAAACTTTTTCCTATAAGTTTGACTTGGCTCTATAATCAGAATTTAAAATCAGCGCTCTACTTTCAATTGCCAATCTAGTGACAGAAATCACAGGTTCAAAATTTAAACACTGATTTATAAATCAAGCTCCAGACATTATCAACTGGCTTTCGGAGCATGTAATGTTAAATGACATCCTTGAGCAAATAAAATGCAGTAAATCTAAAATGTAGTCTTGTGCGTATACATCAGTTTCTGTATGGGAAAAATAAATTGAATCTTTATACAAAACTCAGCACTGCAGCTACACAACAATAATGTGTACAGCATACAATGACCACAACTGCTTTTGTTTTGTTCTGGGTAACTTAACTTCCCAGTTTTAGCTATTACCAGTGTACAGCTTCATATCAATAAGAATTCTCTAAAAAAGTATCAAAGATATAACCTGCTGACATAAAATGAATATAGGGTGGAAGCAGTTCTCATAACCCAGTCAAGCTCTTACATGCTTGGAATTATAAATCAAAGAGTTACATGCGAAGAGTCCTATCAATTAATGATATCAAGAACACATGAGATCAGTTACAAATACCATTGTAGCACCAATCTTGCAAACTGTACATTCACATTGAACCAAGACGGATAAACCACCTAGTGTCTTTGGCCACATAAAACATGTAATTTGTTTTACCAATAATAGTTGCTGCAATTAATGACAAGGCAGTATATTTTGATCATTAGATGATAAATTCCTCGCCATATTCAATATATCAACAGCTCTGGCCAGTACATTATATGTTCCAAATATCAAATAATTAATCTTGAAATGACATCATCTGTATAGAGTTCATCATCGCTTATCTTTGGAAAACCATAACTCCAATGAGATGTTCTATCTAAGCATCAAATTTGCATTCCGATTCAACAAAGTTACAGAGTATATTGAAAGGAGAGATATACTAATAAAAATTGGAAAACTGTGAGAGTCCCAGATCAAGAAATATGGAGATATCTTTAGTCAAGGAGCATCACTGAGATGATCCCATACCAAAAAGATAAGGTTAAAAAAAGTAACACATAATACCAGTTTTATTAAAACTTGGCGCCTAGTGCTGCAATTCTTATTTCTTTAATTAATACAGGCTAGTACGAGAAATAGATAAAGTTAATACATGCGATAATTGTGAACACACAAGAGCAGAAGCCGAAGATTGAACTGACTCAATGCCCCACTATCCATGGTTGCAATGCACACACATGCGAACACACAAGCATTTCAGTGCATGAAGATAAGCTTGGCTGGTGTAACATTAATTAGGTAAAACAACACATTCCTACGCAAGCAAAAATTAGCATATGAGTTCTCAAGGTAGGTTGGTTTACTTGCCTCGACCAAAAAAATTAAAACTCCAGTCTCAGCTTTTTGTTACACTAAACCAGGATAGGTGAAATCCATAGATGCAACTTTACTCGCTACCAACAGTGTTGCTTTTTTTATTCCCCTCTTGTCCAGTTTTTTTCCATTCACTAGACCAATTTTCACTCTTACCGAATCCAAAACCACAGAGCACATATGGGCATCCTTGAAATTGAGGACAAAGAGCTAATCAAATAATAAACCATCAGATCTCCAGTAAAGCCTCAAGCTGTCAAGACATGGAATGCTTACTTAAAAAAAATTTTAATTGGCAAATGAAATACAAACATTCGAGTACAGTATCAACCATTTGTTTGACATAAACCATTTCATAAAGCATCACAGAAATTGGGATCTATACATCTTCCCTGTAACCCATGCCTTTGACACTTAAGACAATGACAACAAAATGTAAAGAGATTAGAGTCCACACATCCCTGTGTCTCACCACAAAACAAATGCAGGAATTAAGCATAAACTCCATGAAGTTCCAAAAAATGTTCGAATGAAATAAAAATAAAATGAACCTCCCATTTTACTCCCAAAACAAATGCAGGCATAAAGCATAAATTCCACAAAGTTCCAAATAACGTTCGAATGAAATAAAAATAAAATGAATCCTCCAATTTTACTCCTATCAGGGAGATTGCTACTTTGATGCATTGGCATTTTGATACAACAGGAAATTGTTCATGACTTCACATCAACCATCATCATTCATCAAATTGACCATGTATTGCATAAATTTGAGGAGGTACCTTACTAATAATGGACAGCATGAAAGAAAATAATAACTGCTATCCAATTAAAGAGACAGTTCAGAGGGGGGGAAGTGTTCATTATACTCCTTTACACCTATACTGCCTACAGCAAGTTATGAATTTTGAAATTCTAAAATTCATTATAGGAACCACCTGCTCTATCATAAATTCCTTTTACGGCTTCCATAGAAAATCCCTTCAGAAGCCTAAAATGAAGGGGCCCTGAGACAATAAATAAACGCCATTTTGGTAACAAGGTAGCTCTGAAAGGAACTAATATATTCATGGCCTATTTTTATTACATTATGACTATCTTTTCATTCCTGATTTTACTGGATTTGCCTACAGCTAAAGTCCGCTGACTCTAACTTTGAACCTATAAAAGTTACAAGCCATTCTTGGTAGCCTCAATCTACTATCAAAGTCCTAATTACCCGCTTCCTAATGGTATTTGTGCACCTAAAGAGAATTTCAAGCATTATTTTTGTTAATGAATGAATGCCTAGATTTCTTTCATTCCCAACATTTTTTATTCTACATTCCTTCATTCTTGAGCCACTCTTATAATCCTTGTTCTGTTATGAGTAAACAAAATTAATGCAGTGCAGCCCTGGTTTACAAATTTTATTAGTTTATTAAAACTCTTCACAAAAGTCAAGCACTGCCAACATGGAAGAAAGGTATGAATTAAAATTCCCCATAACAGCACCAAACACTACACCAGGTTACTAATAGCAAAAACCTAGAACTTGGATCTTTCATGCTTGATTGGATACATTAGGTCTGCTCTTTTCCCTACTACTTGCACTGCACTTCCCTTGGGCATTTTTTCTATTTCGATTAATTATTTTCCTAGTTGAATAGGAAAACAACACAGCAAATATGCTTTAGTGTCTTAACTCGGATGCGCTCCCCAAGATTCCTCCAAATAACTTGTATTAAGCATCAAATTTTCCACCACAGATCCTCACCTTTCAGATCCTAATCACACCACAAGCATCTATCCTATCCTATCCTCGTAATATTTAGACTGTAACTACCATGTTCTCCAAATACTAATCTTCAAAATAAAGCATCAGCAGGTGGATTTCTCAAAAATCTCTCTCCTATGTCAAAATTCAGCCCTTCTGAGATGACAAATTGGTTGTCATACACGTTTAGGTTGATGCAGTTAGCCAGCAATTAAGTGTCTAACCTGGAAGATACTTAAGATTTAATCACTTCATGAAAAAAAAGAAAAGGTAAAATGCCTCATTGTCACCAGCTTCCTTAGACATTTTCAAGCTGTTTCCTCCCATTTCTCAAAAGATTTTAAGAGCTCCAAAAACAGAAGGTGGCTTCTCAATAACCAACAAAGCAAAAAACATACGAACTCGCTAACTATTATTTGCCCCATGTCACCAAAGTCTAAGCTCAAGCACATCAAGTGACAAAAAAAAATTGAAGTACAAAAAAAAATCCTATTTCTTACCCTAAACATCAAAACCCTACGCTCAAAAAATTGCCAGCTTCCTTAAACAAGATGATCTAAGTCAATTAAACCTATAGTAAAATAAAATTAATAAAAAGGTATAGAAAACCCTAACGCTGAAAAAAGAGAAAACATACCAATTACGGCCAAGAACTTCCTCAGCTCGATAGCCAGTAACCATCTCAAAAACAGTGTTGACATAAATAAGAGGATGGTCAGGTTCAAGAGCATCAGTGACAACAAATCCACAAGGAGCAGTTTGCAGCAAATTCTCGACAGGAAAAGGCAAAGGACCTCCTCCTCCGTCGTTTAACATGAATCCCTCCTCATCTTCCTCCCCGCTCAGATCCGAATCGCTATCCCACTCCATTTCTTTTCCTTATCCCAATTTATTCAATTATAATAAAATTCCTCTGAACCCCCATGAAATCAAAAACCCCAACAATAAAAAATGAAACACCCAAATCAAATGTTTGCAAAATTTAGAATCGAAGAGTTGGGGTATGGTGTTGTGAGGTGAAATGAAATAAGGAGATGGTGAGACAATGAGTGGTGGCTAGTGTTTCAGAAATTTAGCTATCACACCAAAATAAATAAACACTTTGTTTTCGTTTTGTTTTTTTTCTTTATTTCGTTTTGTTTTTTTCTTTCTTTTTTTTTTCATTTGTTGTTCTCGAATGTGTGAGTGGTGCGTGTGGGTTGTGTTTTGACATGACAAGTGCGTCTCCGACTGGAAAAAATCTGGGGGCTTAACCGCTTCCGCCTGCCCACTACGCGAAGCTTTCGGTGTCGTTTTGGGCTGTTTTTTTTATTATATTAAAAAAAAAGTTTGTCTTAATATTATAAAACCAAAAACTGTGAGCTCATGAGTTTGAAATAAAATTAGAAAAAAAAGACATTTTAATTTGCTAAAGTAATTTCAAATTAAAAATACTATTATAAAAATACCTCTCTTTCCTTTTCTTTTGTATTAAAAAAAAAACCTCACAGCACAAACTCACAGGTGCACCAATACTGTACAATACAAATCCAAGTATAAATACACCAAAGGAGATCAATTATATTATTATTATGTTCTGTTCGTAAATGGTCAGTATATTTTATTCTGGTTACAAAAATAAAACAAAATTAGAATAGATTTCAATCTTGGCCAATTATTTAAATTCTGCCTAAATTTCGATTGGAATGTTTTGGTTCCATTCCAATCATTTTGTTTCAATTAAATTAAATAGTGTTTTTTTTTGTTTTAATTTAAAAAATTATGTTTTTTTTTATTCTTCAGCGATTATTTTATTGGATATTAAACTTTATAATTTATTATGATTTATCTTTTTTATTTTAATTTAAAAAAATCTAGTTGACTTGATTTTTTTTGTCTATTTTTTAATCAATTTTTTTTAGTTTTATCATTCAACATCTTCAATATTTTGTTGATTATGAATTAATTTTTGTTATTTATTTTAGTTTATTTTTTTATGAATTATTCTAATCTCATAACCTGTATCACAGATTTTACTAGTTAACCGAGATAGACTTAGGCTATTTTATTATGTTTTTTATATTTATTTTTTCTCAATTCTATCACTCAACAATGAATTTATTAAAAAATAAATTTTATAATTTATTTTTATTTATTTTAATTAGAGTTATATGGTATAAATTGAAAGTAAATAAAATATGAGAGATAGAATATCTTTGTCTTATTTTTCATATCCTAATAGTACATTAGGGTTTTCTAATTTCAAACCAAGCATATCCCAAAAAAGGTTGCCCTAAAAATTTATCTACAAATATATTACTTTCTCTTTTTATTAGGGGCAACAATTTGATAAAAAAAATTTATCTAAACAATAATATGTAGCTCCCTCTCTCGATAAAAAAAGCTCACTCTTAGTAAAATAAAAAAGAAAAAACTCTTTGTTCTAATATGTTTACCTTTTACTCATTTCTCTTAGTCATAATTTGGCAAGCCACGGCCCTTCTCTTTTTTTATCTTCTTCTTTTGTTCTTAACAGAAAACAAAGATCAACCCCTCTCCTTTCTCCGACCATGATGGGAAATTCCTACATTGAAACCCATCCTTCCACTTGAAACTTTAGCACCGCCATGCAACCCAACTAAACTCACAGAGCCACCATCCATAACCACTATTACAGCCAAACCAACTCACCTTTCAAACTTGTATCACCATCGCCCATATCCATAATAACTCAGCCACGCCATAACCACCAAACAACATCATTCCAACCTTCATCATAGACGCCACTAGAACCATTCACCGTTCAGAACAACCACTCAAACCAAACTTAGGCACACCTCAATCTCTCGCCAACATCCATGATCCTAGATATCATTATTCATTTCCTAATCATCACTATCAACAACAATAGTATAATTCACGACTAGTAGATAACACTAAAAAGAGAAACAACCACGTAGACAAAGAATGAAAGAAAAACAAAAACAAAACCCCCTTCGTCTGATCTCCCTCCATTAAAAGAGGTGGAGTGCCCTGCTGATGTAAGGGAAAAAAGATAGGAGGAGTTGTCATTGACATGCTTAGGGATGAGCACAAAATCCAAAAAACTAATTAAACCGAGAAAATCGAATTGAGAAAAAAAAATAGATTAACCGATTAGAAAACAAAAAAAAATCTGGTTCGGTTCAGTTTTGATTTCAAATGTCTGAAACCGATTGAATCGGACTGAACCTAACCAGTTAAACCATCACTTTAAAAAGATAAAAGAGATTATAAATAATCTAACACTAACCTAAACCAACGCCCGCATCCACCCCTCTTTCTCTCTGCCTCTCATCTCTCAAGTCCATCCCTGCATCTTATCTTCTTCATCACACTCTCTTCTCTCCCCCCGCAACAAATTCATGAACTACACCATTTGCTTCAATCAAACTACATACAAGCTCTTTATCCATCTACTTATCTTTCAAAAAGAGCCTTAACTCAATTGCTTCTTCAAAATGACTATGGTCAGCATAAATGTTTGATAAAAGTACAAAACTTGAGTTCTCATTTGGATCCAACTCATTCACTATGGACAGATCTATTTTCCTTCCAATCTTGATTGATCTCCAGCTTCTATTTTCCTTGATATTTTATGGGGTATTGCTTTTGCTTTTTCTATTATGTTGTATTTTGCAACTCTGATTTTGCTTGTATTTTAAATAAAATTCAATCATGTCTTGGTCATGTAAATTGGAATAAGTTCCTGAACAACAAAAATGGGTTTTGCTTCTTGGTTTTATTGGTTTTTGAACAACAGAAACTGAACCGAACTGAAACCAGTCGGTTTGAACCGATTTCGGTTTTAAATTTTAAGAAATAATAATTTTAGTTTGGTTAAATTTTTTATATGAAAATTAAACAAACCAAAATAACGTCCCTAAACATGCCCTTCAATGAGCTTAACAATGACAAACCTCATGGACCCACACACCAATATTAGTAATGACATGTAAGCCTATAGATCACCACTATTTCAACTAAGTTCCAGTGACCGTCAAGGTGCTTCCATCCCCTGATTTTATTTTATATTACTAATATTTGCTACATTTCTTCATTTAAGCATATTTGCAATGGTGGAATATATTTATTGTGGACGATTCATAATGCCCTAGGAATCAAAGATTGCTATGGGAATTTGTTGAGTGATAATTTTTGTGTTCAACGCTCGTGATGAGAATGAGAGGATGGGATGCATTGATTTTTACATTATCCAAGACATAACAGTTTGGTCATGATGTGATGTGAAATTTTGATTTGTTTACTTGTTAGTTTTGTGTTTTATTATTGTCTACTTTGAATACATATCGTGTTTGATTTTTCATGTTAAATATGAAATTGTGTGCACTTTAATTATAGTGTTCTTTTGTCATGTTTACATAAAAAAAATGTTTTTTTAAGCTTTGAAACTTCGTTTTAAAATTCCAAGCATGTTGTGGTAATTAATTATCATGAGTGTTTGGTTATCAAAAGTTCAAAATTATTTAACCTGAAAATTTAAATTGTTAGGTAAGGTCTCAAGATATAATTTATATTATTCTCTAATATATCCTCTCAAGTAAAAACTTTTTGGGCTTAAAACTTACATATGTTTACACTACTTTGTATTTAATTTTTATCAAATAAATAAAGATGACGAGATTTGAACTCGCCACTGCTTGGTCATCAAAGTTTTAGTACCATATCAGAAAATCATCTCAACCCAATAGCTTATGTTGTTAAATAAGTTTTTAAAATATTATTTATATTATTCTCTAACTTTAAATATGAAATTGTGTGCACTTTGAAAATTGGTTTTAAAATTTCAAGCATGTTGTCGTATTTAATTATCACGTTCTTGTGTGTTTGTTTCATATATAATTTATTTTTCATGTTTAATTCGAGTTAAGTTTATATTTTGACCTCAAGCTAATTAAATCAAAGTTGTGTGCATGTTTTATTCCTATTGTTTTTTATGTTTACTTAAATCTTGTGTTCTTTTATGCCAATTATGTAATCGTGATGTTGTTGTTTATTTCTTCTTCTTAAATCCATGATGACTTTAGTTTTCATACCGAACTAATTATATCTTAAGTTTTGAGTGCAATTGCTTTTATGATAATTTTAACTTTTGTGTGAAATCCTTTATTTTGGATCTTAAAATCTAGTTTTGAATATATATATATATATATATATATATCTTCTTGATTGCTTGGCTATTCAAAAATCACGATCCTTGATTAGTTGACCCCTCAAATGATTATATCCCTTGGTAGGAGTGATTATTTTTTGTTCGGTTTAGTTTTTATTAAAAAAATAACCAAACTATTTTAAAAAAAAAACAAAACCAAAACCGAACCGAAACCGGTTCAAACCGACCGGTTTCAGTTCGGTTTTTTTGGACAAAAACCAGTTCAAACTGGTTTGGCTTTGTTTTTTTTGTTAGGCTCGGTTTTTCTGTTTGGCTTAGTATTTTTCCAGTTTTTTTTAACGGTTTGGTTTTTTTTTCCAGTTTTTTTGATTTAATCGGTTTTTCAGTTTTTTTGCTCACCTCTATCCCTCAGTTAGCATGCTCTTTTGTTTCTATGTTCTTCCCTCAGTTAGCATGCTTCTTTGTTTCTATGTTCTTCGATAATTATATAATTGATAGATAAATAGATAATATATTATTTTATTTTATTATAATTAATATTTTTTTTCTTTTACTTTGATTTGTGTGCTGGGATTTTCTTGTTTAAGGGTGCTCCAACAATGCCCTTGTGAGTTGCTTTTACAGTTTTCCGTCCAGTTACTGCTTAATTGGTTAGCGTACTTCTCAACGTTGCATGTTATTTTATTTTACTTATTTAGACTGAAGGAGCTATGTTATAGGTTCTTCAAATATAAAGGACCAAGTCATATTTATGTTGAAAAATTAAGGACCGAATAAAATAAAATCACTAGTACATAGTTGTCTTTGAATAGACACATAAACTATATAGGTGGTTTGTGTTATGCCGCAAGTCGCATAAAAACATATTTTAACATAAAAAATAAATATTTAGGTTGTGGGAATCCTTTTGGTAGCCAATGGGTTAGCCTATAAGTATTTTGATCCGATTTCTTACTTCACTAGAGTTTCACATTAAAATCATGTAAGAATTATCCTAACATTACACAGTCAGCCTGGTAGTTTCAAATATAATTTGAACTATCATAAAAAAAAACATGGTATGACTTTTACTAGATTTTAATATATTATTATTTTTAAAAAAATTATTAAGATAGAAATACATTGGATCTACCCGAGTTTCACAGCCTAACTCACCAGATCTGTAATCTGGGTTATAGATTCTATCGGGTTGAGAAAAAGTTTTTAAACTATTTTTTTATTTAATTATATGATAAAAAAAATTACTAACAAATTAAGCAACAATTCAATGTTAGGATGTTTGGTCGAGACCGACAATCCCATGGGAAACAAACCGAAATAAATTATGAAGCCAATTTCAAAGTAACCTAAGCTAACCCTCCAAATCCACGACACGGTTCATGGATTTGACTGAGTTTAATAATATTTTTTTAAAAACTATTTTATATTTAATTATATAATATATACTTGCAAAATCGAGCACCAACCCAAATAAGATGTTTGTTTAACACTACAATAACCTCATAGAAAACAAACTAATTATGAAACTCAATGTCTAACTACCCCAAGTTAACCTATCAAACTCGCGATTCGGGTCGTGGACTCCTTTACTTTTAATTAATAACTTTTTTTTGAAACTAAACTTTATTTTATTATTTGATAAAAAAAATTAGACGCTCACAAAATTGAACAACAACCAAATACTAGAAAGTTTGTTTGAAACTATGATAAACCTATAAAAAACAAATCGAAATAAATTATAAAGGCAATTTAAAATAAATAAAATGTTAAAAGATAAAATTAAAAAAAAAAACAACTTTGAAAGTTGAAATTAAAAAAATATTAACAAAAAAATTAAAGGAAAAAAAAATAGATCGAGCACGGGGGATTAAGCCTTTAAAAAAATGCCCAAACATGTATGTTTGGGACAAACAACATGCATTGTGTCACCTTCCATTTCAAACTTTAGTTATAACAGTTGGTTGGAATGTTGGACAATCAACTTCAAGTGGTAAAAAATTTCATTTTCAATAAAAAACACCAAAGAAACACCCAATGGACCTTAAAAATTCATTTATGATATTAAATCAACATTTAATTAATTAAAAACAAAAAACTAACTCAAATCCAAAAAGGTTTTTGAGACCATGTCTACTTTTTTATGCAAATTGAAGGGAAAAAAAAACTTAAATAAAACTCTCCTTGTTAGATAAAATTTATTAGTATAAATGATAACAAGTTTTGTCATTGAAAAATAACTTTTTGTCACTTTTTTTTTATTGAAAAGTTACTTTTTTTTATTATAATTCGACAACTTTATATCCTCTTCCAAACTCACTAAACAAAATGTGATAAAATAAAATTTTGAACCAAATTGTTTAATTTACAAACTAAAAGGACTAAGAAAGAAATTTGAAAGATCCCAAAGGCAAAAGGTGCCAACACATTTTTTTTTTAAAGGCCTCCTATTTTATTTTTGTTTCAATTTTGATCTTCTCATCTTTAATTTCTCTTAAACAATAAAATTGGACTATTTTTCATGAAAACAAGTATCAATCCAATAGCCTGACTTTTTTTAAGATCAAGATAATCACATAAAAAATAGATCGCAATATTTTATTAACTTTAAATTTCAATCAACACAATATAGAAAAATCAAGTTGAAAATAAAAGAAAAGGTTGAGGATCAAACATAAAAAAGGATCAAAATTAATATTATATTTTTCTTAAAAACAAAAGGCTTGCTATTATTTATTTGTTTTAATTTTGGTCTTTTAATTTTTTACATACAATAAACTCAAATTCTTTTTTTTTTTTTTTGTTGTTAAATAAAGCACCGGTGTTTTTAGTGGAAAAAGGTATAGTTTTTAAACCCGGCCTGATCTAAGGCCCGGGTTCCGAGTTTTGACCGGGTCACCGAGTCGCCCGGGTCAATCTCTATTTTAAAAAAAATTCAAAATGACGTCGTTTTAGTAAAAAAACAAAAAAAAGTCAACGGGTTGAACCGGGTTTTGCCGGGTCACCGGATCAACCCACCGGGTCATGATTTTTCTTATTGTTCTTTAACCCGGCCCGGTTCCTACACCGGGTCGGTCTGTCGGCCGGGCCAGGTTTCAAATATATAAAGAAAAGAGAAAAAGAAAATTAAATGACCAATGTGAAAAAAATAAAAAGTAAAACAAATGTGCAAATCCAGACAAGCCACATAAAACAAAAACTTATGGGTTGTAGTTTCTTCTTGTTTAATTAATAATGGCAACACGAAACGGAGCATCTCCCACTTGCGGTTCAGCTGGAGTGCGGGACAGATATTTTCATTTCCCCAGCTGCATGCGAACGAGCGTAGTCGTACTCCTGTCGTTCGTTGCTAGACCAATATTAAAAACAGAAAAAAAGGGTTGCAATTTTTTGTCTGAAAAGAGTTAATTTCCAGTACTGCCATTTGCTTCGAGTAAACAGTTTTGTACACATTTCACGTGTTTTTGCTTTTTGGTTGATTACTACGTCTATCTGCCTTCCAAGCAGTATCTTTTGGAGCCAGGAGAAAAACAACTGAGAGTCCATTTCTTGATTGATTAAGGGATTGTCAAAAAAATGGAGTCTTTGCTTCCTGGGTCCTTTCCTCAGCTTTCCTCTCCACTTCCTTCTGGTATTTGTTCCTTTTTTCTCGTTTGATTAAAATCTCTGTTCAGTTCTTATTATCCAGGTCGCTTTTTTTTTCCTTCATTTTTCTGCTTTGTTTTATTTGGGCTCATTTATTTTTCCCTCTTTTTTTTTTTCCATTTATATCTGATATTGCATGCAATTATTAATTGATTGACAGGTGGGAATTACTTGGGCGAGACCAAAGTCAAAGTGGGTCATTCTCCAAGTATGTTTCTGCCTACTTCCTATTTTTGTTTTTGTTCTAAATATTATTGGTAATGGTATGGCTTCTCTCTGCAAAATTTGGTTGTTTTCCTTTTCTTTTTTATTCTGTTCTGACCTCTGCTGATTTATAATTGCTTGTGCTGGTTTTGGATCAGAGTTTAATTCAATTTGGGGTAAATAACAATTGAACTGACAATACTTGAAAACCCATATTTTGCTGATCCGTTTGAATAAAAACTACTAAAAATGCTAAAACAAACGGTGATTGTTTAAGTTTTTTGTTCTTCAGTGCAAGCTTATTAATTACTATAACATTTTTATGCGGTGCCTTTGTTGTGAAAATGGGGTCATTTTATCTTAGTTACAAATCGTTGAGCAAGGGATCCATAGTTTATTAATTATCATATGCAACATGCCACCTCTTGAACTATTCAACTTTTAATGTGATTTTTTTATAAATACGACAAAGTTCATGAATTCTCGTAGAATAGCTTATTTTGATAATTAGATATTCCTTTGCTCCTAAAATTTAGTTCCAGGGTGGGATTATGGTTCTGCATTTGTGTTTCAGAAATGGATTGTTCTTTTAGTTCATGTTGATTGTTTCCAGCTCTCTGATTTCAACAATTTTACATCTAATTACATACTCACTTTGCTTCTATATAACCACAATTCCCAATTGTTCTGATTGTCGGTATAACTGGTTCTATAGGAGAAGTTCAAGTTTACAGGTGCAGAGCAAGGAAGATCCTAGAAAGACAGTGTGTTGTTAGGTTTCAGCGGCATCATAGTGGATTTTCTGTGAAAAAATCTACAATTTACCAGGAAAATAATGCTAAGTTCTTAGTGCATGCTGCCTCTGGACAACCTTTTGAATCTGAGTCTGGAGCTTATAATCCTGAGAGTACTTCAAAATCTGTCAAAAATGCATTAGATGCTTTCTACAGATTTTCACGGCCTCACACTGTTATAGGCACAGTTAAGTCAAAGTTTGTCATATAAATTCAACAAAAGTTTAATGATCATTGTATGCCATTTCCAACTTTTCTGTCAACAGGCTTTGAGCATCTTATCAGTTTCTCTCCTTGCAATTGAGAAGCTCTCGGATATTTCTCCACTATTTTTCACAGGGGTGTTGGAGGTAATGCCCAACGATTTCAAGTTAATTTAAAGAGTTCATTAATTGGCTGAAATAATTAAAATCACCATCATTTATTTAATAATTATTTTGGCATTTCAGGCTGTGGCTGCTGCTCTCATGATGAATATTTATATTGTGGGTTTAAATCAGTTGACTGACATTGAAATAGACAAGGTAGCTTTTCTTAGTAAATCATTGTAATAAATTAAAAACAAAAGGAATGGGAATTTTCCAACTAATAACTGAAGACTCAGTGGGCTGCAAGGATCAGTTATTTGTTGACTTTAAAGATCTTCTCATCTTCTCTTGACTTTCTACCAAATTTATCAAACAGTCTCTTTTTTTGTCTTTCCTTTTTGAGAAATGATCAGATAGTTTAGCGGTCTTTAAATATTAGTTCAGCAGTAGAAATGCCTGCAAAGTTTGCTTCCGGCAATTTGATTGACCCTGTCTGGCTAAATTATGTTGAGCTGTCATTATTGGATTTGCTCAACTTTCTGTCTAGGTAGCTTGAATAACTTTACGAAAATAGATAAGTAGATAGGTTTATTTGGATTTCCATTGCTATATGTGTACTGTATGTTTCATTGCAGGTTAACAAGCCATATCTTCCATTGGCGTCGGGGGAGTATTCCATAAGTACTGGTGTGATGATTGTTACATCTTTCTCTATCATGGTATATATATTCAAGAATATTCTTATTGGTTGATTGTTACATGCTTATAGTTGTGGATAATTCTTAAATTCTTATGATTGCACAAAAATGTAAATATAGCGTTGTCTTCTCTGTATCTGTCTGCTCAAAATTACCCTAAGAAATTAGTGAATAGCTCCTGTAATCGTGGTTAGAAAATCTCAAGCTAGCAAGTGGAGAGACCCATAACATGCACTACAAGGCTGTGCCAACTCAACCATTGCTCAATATGCTGTTTGAGAATTGATTGCAATATTATTCGCAGTTGCAGAACGGGGGGGTGGGGATTGATTATGTGCCTTCATCTGCAAACCAGTTTTTCAAAATTGTAGTGGTATCTTTTGAAATATCATAATTTATTTGTATTTTTCTTTCTTCTTTCTTGTCGATGGATCTAGTATGAATAGTAAATGAAACTTGGGGAATGTTATTAGATGGTCCATGATTTGTAGTAAAATACTGTGTATTTGTAAATCATCCATTATAGTAGGTGGAGTTTCTCTTTCCACATTTAGAATACTCATTGACTGTATTTGGATTGTGGATTCCAATGAAAAAACGTTAATTACTCCTTGTTCCAGAGTTTTTGGCTTGGATGGGTCGTAGGTTCGTGGCCATTATTTTGGGCTCTTTTCATCAGTTTTGTTCTTGGAACAGCATATTCAATCAATGTGAGTTGATCGAACTACCACTACAAATGCTTGTGCACGTATGCAAGCACACCTTTAATTTCATGCATGCTTGTATATTCTTTTCCGCTATTATTTTTTTTATTGGAATTAAGGGGTAAAAAATTAAATAGCTATCTTTTGTGTATCTTGCATTCTGCAGCACTTGTTTCTTGTTTACTATATAAAAAATTTGCAGTTTTGCATTGGTGAACTGTGCATGGAGGCATCATGTCATTTTAGTGATGTAATTGAGCTAATAAAGCTGATGGCATCAGATGTCACTTTTGTCTGCATATCACTTTCATTTCAAGAAATAAGGTTTCGCTCCGGGTTAAGTTCAATTAGCATTCATATTTTGGAACTTTATGGCTTTGCAGATTATGTTTTCTGATAGTGCTTACTGGATCTTTTATTACATCAGTTTCTGGTCACAATTTTGGAAGATTCAGTCATGGTTTAAATGATGATGTATTACATGGTTGGTTTCTAATTGAATGGTCATTGTATCTTTGTGTTATTTCAGCTGCCACTGTTGAGATGGAAAAGGTTTGCGTTCGTTGCAGCAGTGTGCATCCTAGCTGTTAGGGCAGTGATTGTTCAACTTGCCTTTTATCTGCATATGCAGGTACTTCTTTCCTAAGCATATGAATAGTAACTAGAAAGATATTGAGTACATAAAATTAAGGGCCTCCAAAACACCTTTACTGGGCTTTTCCCTGCAGAACACTGTGTCGCACTTTTTGTTGTGTTGGTGCTTTAGACTGTTCTGACTGGAATGTAATGAAAATGACCATCGTTGTTGTATTAAGCAATTTTCTGGCATATATGAGTGTGGAACCTTTTAACTTTGGAGTCTTGTTACTCAGCCACTAACATGTTAAGAGCCTAATTATTACTGTGCTGACAATTTCCAGACCCATGTGTATGGAAGACCACCTGTCCTTTCAAGACCTCTAATTTTTGCAACTGCATTTATGAGCTTCTTCTCAGTTGTTATAGCACTATTCAAGGTAAATGGGATTTATTTATTTATTTCTAATTTCAGTAATAATAGAGGAGTAGAGGCAGACAATTTTGGAGTTAGCTGTTTGTCAATAAACATGTTCCTGTAAATTAAAGAGATTTATTTTCACCTTGTATGGGCAGGACATACCTGATATTGAAGGAGATAAGATTTTTGGCATTCGGTCTTTTACAGTGCGTTTGGGACAAAACCGGGTCAGTTTAGAACATCTTATACATTTTTGAAATGTAAAACTCCTAGTAACCTTTGTTTTTACTAATGTCTCTTAGCTGTACTTGTTTTCCCTTGCTCAGGTATTTTGGACCTGCATTTCATTACTTGAAATTGCTTATGCTGTTGCCATTTTGGTTGGAGCAGCATCTTCCTATACTTGGAGCAAATATATCACGGTAGTGCTCTTGCTTCTTTATTTATAAAGGTGACATTTGTGAGCATGTACAGATTTTCTTTCTTCTAGAGTACATTCAGTGATATACTTTCTTCCTTATTTTGTTTTTGAAGTGGAAAATGAAGTGTAAAAAATGACTAGAGTGTTGGAACACATGTTTCCACAAGTCAGCTGAAATGATTACATAAATCTTTATTGTTAAGCATAAATCTAAGTTATAACTGGCCTTCCATGCGAGTTCTGAGACCCTGCATTTTTTAAATTCCTGTAACGATGGCTTCCTTTACAAAATGGCAAAATCTGAAGCATTTAGAAACACTTAGTCCAACATGGATTAGTACTGACTCTTAGATAATAAAAACTGTTGATTAACAAGGAGATCTAATTTACGTCTTATCATAAACTTGCATTGGAATGAGGGGTGAGGGGGGTTTCATATACTGAGTGGTCTGAGATCTTCTATCGGGATGTTGGCTGGATGCATGTATTATTTATAGTTTCATAAGAAGAATGATGAAATTTTTTTCTTACTTCCACTGTTACTCATGCTTTGCTTTAAACTCATTGCATTTGGCTAGATATTGGGTCATGGCATCCTGGCTTCAATATTGTGGAACCGTGCCAAATCTGTTGATCTGAAGAGCAAAGCTTCAATAACTTCCTGCTACATGTTTATTTGGAAGGTAACCATCTACTTTAGATTATGAATTCAACATTGCAGGAAGAATGTGTAAAAATAGACTACCCTATAAAACTGGTCAATGTCACTCCAAATAAATCAATGAATAGATAACATGTTTATTTAGCGTGTGATGCTTCTCATTGCATGATTTCTGTTATATATTTTTTCTTATCATCTTGAACTTCAGCTAGGTAGTTATATTTGCATCAATCATGTAGCAGCTTGTTTGGAACCAATGTGAAATTGAATTCAATTGATAACTTATTACAATTCTTATGTTAGGAATAAAATACTAAATCACAATTGAATTTAATTATACTATTTGGAATATCAGTGGAATTAAATTGAATTAGCAATCTTGACTATTCTGCCTTTAATTCAAAATTGCATGGTATATCTTCTCAGTGAATAATTTGTTTATAAAAAAAATATCACATTGAGCTCCCTCATGCTGGCATTCAACATGGAGCTTTTTCCACGCTATGCCCTAAACTTATATTCAACAGAACTAGAAGGTTAATTGTTTATATTTTGTATTGTAAAGGACATGTTTAGTTGTCTACTCTCCCTCCCACTCTTTCCCTCAATGAAATTTTCTTCCTTTAGCGGAGAAAAAGAGACACCATAGAATAAACATATACAATATAGAAAAATAAAAGAAAAGGACTCAACTTGCAATTATCCATGTTAATTGTCAAACAAAGTAGAGAGCAGTACTTTGAAACCCATTGAACTATGATCATGCCAACTGTTATGCTCTGAGCAACAAGAATCATCCACCATTCTCCATTTCCCCATAGAGAAAAATTGCTTTCATCAAATACAAGAGTAGTTACCTATTAAATACAATGTAAATAGGTGTCTGGAAAATCATATTATTAGGTAGGAGAAGGTAACATAGATGTTCAATTTAAAGTAAAAAGAAGTTTTTGTTGAAAAAAATAAAAAGGGTATTTTTGGAATAGTATTTTCAATGTTAATTTTAAGAGGAATTGATTTACAAATTAAAGGGTCTCCCCTCTGATTTACTTTTGTCTATTTTTTATGATTTGAATTCTATTTGGAATTCAAATCAATACATCAAAAGGGTTCCAAACACAAGTATTGATTTAAGCTTTAGAATTGAATTCAATTCCAAAGATTCCAAAAAGTCTTACGTTCTTATTTTGTAAAGAGTTCAATCTTTCTGTACTAAGAAAAGTTGTCCAACTTTTTATTCTTATTCATTTATGGCTAGTGAGTTTGAATTCAAAATCTAACAAACATGCTCCTTCATTGCTACCTGATCTGATTGAGTTTGCATAAAAATCTGGAAATCAGCATTCGATCTTGGTTGCTATTATCTCTTTCCCATTACCTTTTTTTTATTTTTTTCATCTTTTGGACAGGATTGTAGTATAAACTTAGAGAAATATCACAAATAATTAATAATAATGTTGGCTAGTCTAGTCTACACAGAGCTTGTTTAGGCTGGTCCAAATTAGAGATAGTACATGCCTGGGTGCTGATGGATCATTCTATTTATATCAAGAGTGAATTGGCAGACTACACAAGCTTTACATCTTTACACAGTGATTAATCTGTTTCTCCGAACTTAATAAATTGGTTTGACTCTTTCTAACATGAAGTGTTCCTCTTGCAGCTGTTTTATGCCGAATACTTGCTCATACCACTTGTAAGATGATAATTACCGAGCACTCTAGAAAGTGGATCCATAAATTCTTGACAATTATGCTCTGTCCGAACGAAACTTGAAGATTCCGTAAGGTATTGCATGGCCTGGCTTCTTCTGATAAATTGTGAAATGGAAGTTTAACGTGGTTAGAAAATCGGTGCAGGAATGCTATCATGCAATGATAGCAGCATGCTGTTGCATTCTTGATCACGTAATGACGTAAGATCTTCAATTTAGTTACAATCGATCTTGAGTTGTGCTTTGGCTCTCACTTGATTTGGAGCGAGGACTCCATGGAATAAATAGTTATGAGATGTTTAAATGGCCTACCATCCCGAATTCAAAGAGTCCAACGTGTTTCTAGATATTAATGTCTTCCATTATCCTGCAAAAGTGCTATTTGGTTTGCGATCAGAGAGGAGATCTGGGCCTTCTTTGAAAAGTGATTTTTTTTTTTTGCGTTTGAAAAATACTGATTGAAATAGTAAAATTTTTATTTTTATCAAATTTGTTTTTGGTGCTTGGAGAATATTGATTGAAAATAAGTTTATTTTTTATGATATTCTATTTTTATAATATAATTTATATTATTTAAAATGTATGATTATTGTATAATATAACTTGTTTTGTATTCTAATATATGTTTTAGCAATATTATCTAATTTAAAGTATTATATGCACTAATATATGGAATTAATATACTTTTATATTGCATGTTAACATATCCAAATATATTAGTAATTTATTATTTTTTTTAATAATATTATATTTTAAAGTATTTTATTAATATGTTATTGAAATGTTTGTCACTTTAGTTTTTGAATCCATCATGTAAAGTATTTTTTGCTCTTTTAAAATACTTTTTTCCATCTAAAGTTTATGTTTTTCTTCAACCAAAAAGTGAATTTTGTTGATCTGTTTTTCATAATGTAGCCAAAAATAAGAAATTCAGAAAAGTGCTTTTTAAAAAAACACTTCTCAACAAACAAACAAGGCTTATAGATGCATGGTATTTGAACTATACCAAAGTGCTCACAAGCTGACAAGCTTTGTTATAACTTGATTTTGACTTTCTTTTCCCAGCATATTTAAAAAAAAAAGCAAAAGAGGGGAGGATTAGTGAGTGGAATGAAAAGGAAAAAAGAAAGAGAGAGAGAGACACCAAGATAACGTTGAGAAGGATGAGGAGTAATAAAAAAAATCATAATAATTTAAAAATATAAAATTTTAAGGAAAAAAAGATAAAAAGAATTTAAAAATCTAAAAATAAACACTACATATAGTCCAAAATAGGGAGGGAGAGAGGTTAGATAGAGAAAATTCAAAAATAAAAAAGGAAGAGAAAATTCACGAGAGAAAGAGAGCAGAGAATCAGAGAAGAAAAAAAGAGGAAAAAAAAAAGGTCCCCGTGACCTGAAAAAAGAGAGAGGATAGAATGAAACCCTAGCTTTATCATTTTCTTCCCCACTCATAGCCGCCCTTCACCAGCAATCACCCCCGCCAGCCACTCATAAAATTGTCATTCGCCAGCCACCAGCTCCCACGTCTCTCCTCCATGTTGTTTTCCTTTTTTGCTTGTGGTCGTGTTTAGTTTTTTGTGTTGCAATGTCCCATTGTTTGTTTTTTTAATGATGATATTGATTTTCCTGTGATTGTTTTTGTCAGAAAAAGATTACAATAAAAGTTTTCAATGGTTATTTTTACCTACCAGTCATAGTTATCAAATCTAATTTGAGATTAACTCAATTAGGAAGCCTCGTCTAAGTTACAAGAATTAATACAAGTTAAGTTAACTTGGAAAAATTTAAAAAAATATATTTAAAATTTTAATATTTTATATAAAAAAATTAAGAAACAATTCATGTTAATATAAGCTATGCATATTATAAATAATAGAGTTCAAAAAATTATTTCAAAATGTAAAAAGATACTATGTTAGTATGTTATCCTTTTAAATTGAAGTATTTAAATCAAAATATTTTTTATCCCATATTAAAAAAACATAACTTTTTTATATGAACATAGAATATATATATATTAAAGGGTTTCAATTTCTATATTGAAAAAATAAAACATTCTTCTAGTATTTATATAATGAACTTTGAAAAGGGTTAATAACCAACTAAAAAAGAGAGGTTTTTGGTTAGAAGAAAAAACATGCATTCTTATTTGAAAAAAAAAAAGTCTCATCGGGTTTTGTCGGGTCGTCTTGGTCACGGGTCAACCGGGTTTGACTATTTTTTTGCTCCTGCCGGTCTTTCACCTTACTCGAAGCGGTCCAACCACTGGGTTGACCGATCCTAGTTCCAGATCGACTTGTTGGGCCGGTCGAGTTTAATAACTATGCATAAAAGTGTGTGAGTATATATATATATACACACACACGAATTTGATATATGAATTGAAGGGTGCTCCTTGATGAATATCTTTTTCATTCACTTTTCGCCATTCAATAAACCGCTATTCCACTTGCATAGTCAGGTGAATATAATAATAATAATAATAATAATATACCATGAAAACTATTTCAGTTTTTATTTTTTATGTATGTTTTTTTTTAATCAATGAATGGAAAATGCTTATTTATAATTTTTTTTGTGGGCGAAGATATATTACTCATTATTATGAGTGAATAGCTAGATTAATCATGACCTTACCAAGGCTCATAAAATGTGAATATAGGCTTTCAAGCTTATTTTGAATATAATTAAAGAAAATAAGCTTGAAGTTCATTTAATCATTTACCATCCTATTGAGTTAATACCTTAAATTTTAAAAGTGAGGATTAAGTTCTATTATTAAGCTCGGGTCTCGAATCACTCTTTTGAGTTTTAGTAGTTTTTTTCTTTAATAAGAAAGAAATATATACTAGTTAAGATAAACTTTAGTAAAAGCATAATAGATACATTTATCATTGAAAATAAATAACAATGCAACCTATTTTAAATATGATGCTTTGTCGTGATTTTTATCTTTCATTTGACATAATCAGCCTCTTATTAAAAAATCTTTGAATATCAATTAGGGTTTCTAGTTAATATAAAAACTAGACAACAACTTATTTTTTTTATTTTTACCTTTAATTCGTTGATATATCGCCTTTAACTCGACATATCTCATGAGACACTTGTCAAGAAGAAAAAAAAGAAATCATATTCATTGATTCATATGTATTGTAACAACCTAAACTTTTCATACAATTATTTCCTTTTTAATTGTTGTGTACGTGAAATGTAGAGGTAATTCTCTCTCTCTCTCTCTCTCTATATATATAGATATATATATATATATATATATATATATATATATATAT
>Ga0307517_10002652_pt1 | contig 28567 bp, 42 predicted proteins | sample 23_EM_MG_FD_194515 | JGI IMG/M metagenome (GOLD analysis project Ga0307517, IMG submission 194515) | Populus trichocarpa ectomycorrhiza microbial communities from riparian zone in the Pacific Northwest, United States - 23_EM | ecosystem: Host-associated > Plants > Roots > Unclassified | place... | reverse complement strand
ATAATTGTTGGAGTTATGGCGACATTCAGCGCGATCCTATCGCTCTTCGCGTTCCGTTAAACCTGACCCAGAAGGGATTGAACGTCATCAATGCCTCTGCAATCCGTGACAAGTAGTCACACATGAATAAATGCATAGGATTTTCGAGGAACCGACGCGATTCGCTCGGACGATTTCGACCGTAATCACTGCGTCCTCTCTCACGCCATTGGTCTAAATTCGCTTCGCTGTATTTTGCCTTACGGTCAGGACAACAAATTGGAGATGAAGGGACTCTTACCATTGGCCGAGTTTTTTGCCAAGGCGAGAAAGGTCGCCAAGGTATCCAACTCGTGCACTGATTCGTCGCGAAAGTGCCGCTCCGCTATTCTGGCAAGAACAATGTCCAGATCGGCGATGTCGGCGAGGGTTGCTGTCCGATGTGGAGAAGGGAGGCCGGCAGGATCCTCCTCGTCGTCAGCGGGACGATAATGCTTGACGCTATATATAGAGTGATCGTGTTGTTGTTGCGCCGTCGGTCTGTTCGGATTAACCAGCTGGTGGTGGTGATACTGTTGCTGTGTGCTGTGGTCTGCCAGCGCTGCGCCCGTGGCTATAGGGCTGGGGAATTTGATTGGCTGGCCGTGTTGGGGATCGAGCAGTGCTTCTGGGGGCGGCGGACTCATGGCTGAGATCGGGGACGGGTGTAAGATGGGTGTAATGTCGAACTGGACGAGATATTGGTGGATAACTTCTTTGGGAAGGGTGGTAAAGTCGACCTGTGGATATATGCGTGGTTATGGTCGCGTCTGAATCATGTCGACGCGGTCGAACGCACGAGAGAAGGAGGCAACGTTGCCAACTCTTGGGTTCTGCGCACTGTCCATGAGATCTGGGACCCGAAGGAGAGACGGTGGAGTCGTACACGGATTGGACTTTCTTCCTTTTGGCCCTCCTGCCGTCCGGGACGACTGTCTTGTCGACGGAATCTCTTGGACGTTTCGAACCGGAAGCGCCGATGTAGGCGGCATCGTCGTCTTTTGGCTTTCTCCTAGAAGTCTACGGTGTTTTGTAATGTGAGCAGAGATAACGACGAGGGGGCAGAGGAGGCGTAAATACTCACAGTGGATTGTGGAGGCATTTGGTCGAATTCTCTCCCAGTCTGTGATCGACTCTCGGCACTGTTTTCTCTTCGTATATACGCCGGGTAAAGGAAATGTTGGTATAAGAACCAGAAAGATTCCCCTCCCTCCCTCTCTTCATTTCCACCACCACCTCCCCTCTCTCTCTCTCGCTCAGATGTCCTCCTTTGGTACACTCTTCCGAGTTACAACCTACGGTGAAAGCCATTGCGCTTCAGTTGGCGCAATCATCGATGGTTGTCCCCCAGTAAATCTTAATCATCTCTCGTCTTCTGGAAGAAACCACGGATCGCTGACGACGGTCGACTTAGGGTTTGGTGCTGGATGCAAAGGACATTCAAGTCCAATTGACTCGCAGAAGGCCCGGCCAATCTAATCTCACCACTCCGGTACTTTCCCAATCATTGACCGCGAAACAGCATGACCCCCATTCAACGCACTTTCTCTAGAGATCCGAAAAGGACCTCGTCCACCTCCAATCTGGTCTGGAACATGGCGTAACCCTCGGAACACCAATCGCATTGCTCATCAAGAATGAAGACCAGCGTCCCCACGATTACTCGGAGACAGACCACTACCCGCGTCCCTCCCACGCAGACTTCACCTACCTGGAGAAATACGGGTTAAAAGCGAGCAGCGGAGGTGGGAGGAGTTCTGCACGCGAGACAATCGGTCGGTATCTATGTTTTCCATTATCGCCGATGGTCATGATTTATGGTTCCCCCAGGTCGAGTGGCTGCTGGTGCGATCGCCGAACACTACCTCAGAAAGGCTTACGGGATCGAAATCGTCGCCTTCGTGTCGTCGGTTGGCAAGATCCATCTGCCCGACGCCCTCGCCCCTCCGTCTCTGACCACGTCGGAAGGGGGCGAGGAGGACGACGAGGTGGAGGATGCCTTGTCGCCCGAGTTCAGGAAATTGCTGGCTACGATCACCCGGGAAGAGGTGGACAAGTATCCGACGCGGTGTCCTCACCAAGAAACCTCTGAGAAGATGACACAGGTCAGTTGGTTGTTTGATTTCCAAATCTGTCCTCTGCGTTGGTTTTCTCTGACTTGGTTATCAGAGAATCATCCGTGCAAAAGAAAAGCAGGACTCAATTGGCGGAACTGTCACTTGCGTCATCCGGAACGTCCCCTCCGGTCTCGGAGAACCCTGTTTTGACAAGTTTGAGGCCAAATTGGGACACGCCATGTTATCGATTCCTGCCACCAAAGCGTTTGAGATCGGCTCGGGTTTCCGCGGAACCGAGGTCCCGGGCAGCAAACACAACGATATGTTCGTCAAGGGAGAGCAAGGGATGCTCTCCACCCAAACAAACTGGAGCGGAGGTGTCCAGGGCGGTATCACCAACGGAGAGGACATCTACTTTAGGATCGGCTTCAAATCCCCAGCCACCATCTCTCAGCCACAGGAAACCGCCCAGTACGACGGCACCCCTGGAACCCTCGCTGCCCGCGGAAGGCACGATCCCTGCGTCGTCCCTCGTGCCGTCCCCATCGTCGAGGGCATGGCTGCATTGGTCGTCATTGACCAACTCCTCATCCAGAACTCGCGTAAGACCGCGGCCAGCTTGCTCCCTCCGGTTACAACCTTACCCCCTACAATGGTCATGCCCAAAAAGACACAGTAAATCTCTCCTTGCACGTTCGCCGTGGCCTCTTGCGTTTGGAATGTTAGAAAACAAGTGCGCGACCCACATGTCTGTAATTCGGTTCTGATTAGAAGTATGTATCGCCCAAGTGACCTACTGTAACATAACCCTCGTGTCTTGTACTCCCTCTGGGTTTGTAAATGCGAATTGGTCAAATCGACAAAGAGCCAAGTCAGAAAGTGGGACAGACAACGGCCATCACGATAATTATCCACGAGCCCATGGCGAACAGGTTCGATTGGTATCAAGCGAATCCGAGAGTGAAACGAGACCAGCCACCAACATGGGACGGTATTGATCATTCTTCATCCAAAAACCCATCGTTGGAACAGCAACAAAATATAGGTTCGCACTGGTACGCCCACCACTGAACGAAAAGAATGTCAGAACACCGACCGAGCAATTGAACTACTGCACTTACATGACGGTTGAATATTCTCCACGGCCATCGCCCAAACATGATATTTTGTTCGCGCTTTAACCCGCTTGCAGAGTCCTCATCCTCACCCTCGCCACCTGCCCTACCTCTCTCCCGTCGTTGATGCGTGTAATCGGGTACTGGTCCGTACTCGGATGCACGAAGGAAAGGTGTTCGCTCGCTCGCAGAGGAGTTGACGCCCGCCCGCCGCAGATGACCGGTCCTCTTGTTCCTCATCTGAGCCAGAGAGTTGATTCGCTTCCCCAATGGTCCCAGCATGTTGTTATCATCTGCTTGGTACCTGAGTGGTGCAGAAATTGATGAAGAAGGTGACCCAGAACCAGAAGTATTTGCAGTGCCGATCCCATCGTCGACTGAGTTACAACATGCACCATCGCGGTTCCTGGGCCGACTGCTCGAGTGTAAACCCGAAGTTATGCGAACCCGCGACCGGAAGTGAACTCTGGGTATGGAATGTCGGGCTGCAACCGTAGACGTCTGATCATCGTCGAGAGAGATGGATGGGGGTAGGGGCTGATTGGAGGTGGTGGTTGTGGTGGTGGTAGGGTTATTGGAGGAGCAGCTCGAGGAGAAAGAGGCGATGGTGGGGGTGGAACAAAATATCCCATCCGGCCCACCGTCCGCCAAGTGCAGTTGAAGGGCATTTCCAGGCAGTATCGTGGACGGTGATGACCCTTCTTGCGTGATATTCCGCGCTCGTGAGGCGACGATTGGTACCTCCAGGGATGGCTTTTGGCGGTGAGTCGCGTGCGGGTACTCCACCGAATGATCTTCACTGGACGTCCCATTCACGTCGGTCGTGTCTTCATACAGGAACTGGACATTTTCGGGCGAGAGCAACCGTCGTGGTCGATTCCGCCTTCGTCTCCTTTTTGGCCGGGGAGAATGTGAATTGGGGAACGAAGGTGGGCCGTCAGCGTCAGATACGCTACACGAGGAGAGGTCGTGGGGGTCACCTCCCTCGAGGTTTATGTCGAGAGAGGTCAGAGCAGACGAGTCGGTTTCCGCTCCTGGGGTATCGAGGAAGTGCGCTTGAATGGGAACAACGACGATCGTCACGATTCATCACAGCTGCTGCGGACCAGTTCTTTCACTCACCGTCCTGGTCGTCAGTTCTAGGCGCGGGGGTTGAGATAACCATGGTCGTGGGCGTGGCTGTGGGGTCGAGGTTAACCCCAGGTCCATGTTGATCCCGCCTCTGCGGGGTATCATTCGAATGTAGCGACATCGTTTCGTTGCGCGTAAATGGGTCCCCCTCAGATGTGCGCATGCCGGATGAGGCAAGTAAGGTGATCGCAGACGGAGGCTATAGTATACCGTCTATGGTGGGAACGGAAAGGAAGAAGGAGGGTATAGAGGGGAGGCAGTCACTGTGCCAGGAGATCTAGAGCTAGCTCGGTTTGTACATGATGCATAAACACCTAGACGGTCTTTCCATCTGATCCGAAACCCTTCCTTCACACCACTTCCGCAAGTATGCTCTTCAACGCGCCCTGCACGCACCCGGAATCAAACCGTCCCTCCTGCGCCCCATTCACCTCAACGCACTTCACACCCATGTTCTGTTCCTAAATTAGTGCGATTCGAACACCAGGTCCCGCCGCGGCCTTCACGTACCGTTATCTTCTGTACATCCACCGCGACCTCCGTGTCGTGCAAGTACACAAGGTGGGTGATAAACGCAGACGTTGGATACGATATCGATATTACATCCGCCTCATGGACGGAGTTGAGCGTACGGACGATCGCACTGGCGAACGGTTAACACGAAGCCGAATCTGCCGATAAGCTCGGAGTCGTACTTGATAAAATCCACCGCCGTATAACCTTCCGTCTCTCGGTCGTTCCTGGAATTTACTGTCTCCTTTATCAACAAGGAGGGTCAGGAACGCGCGGAAGCTTCGGGACTCACGCAACAAAATTTTTGCCTTTAGGGAGTGTGACTTCGCAATACCTTTAGCAACCCCTCGTAAAGCAAGGCAAGGCATTACGCTGTATTACTTTTCAGTCCACAGGGCTTCGGGATCGTTCCAGCGTCACCGACCTCGTCCACAGGGACCCACAAGAGTACACCAAGACCTGTCTCAGAGATATATTTGTGAGGAAATCAGGGTTGGGATATGGGTGTATCTCGTTCCCGTGGGCGTTGATGTAGTAGATCCCTGAGCGTTTACGCATGTGAGAAACAACATGATGCAGAAAATGAAGGTCTTGCTGGAAATAGGGGATGGTAGGCCAGTAACGGCATCTTTCCCGTCAGATTCGAAAAGGACGTTCCTCCTCTGTACCAATAGTTGGTCCATAGAATCCGGGTCTTCTTGGCCGGGTACGCCGTCATCAGTGATCACGACAGGAGTTGTATGGGCAGGGTGGGATATCTCGCACTGCCCGACAATCTTCGCCCCATTCACCTTGGCCGATGGCCACCGGTCAGCGCGAGAAACTACGTGTTTCATAGGATACCCACTAGTTCTGCGGCAATGGTGACAGTATGGTTGGTGACTATTACGGGCAAGATATTTGCCTGTTGAGTGTAAGTCGTCGTCTAACGAGAAGGATCTGGATCAACCTGGCTGTGTGTTATCGAAGAGAACAAAAAGATGGCGGAGGGCAGCGATCGGAAGAACCCTTGTGCCGCGGCCAACAAATAGTTCCCAATGCTGCACGGTCCGGTGTGTCATTTGGGTATTTCATACTAGTTCGGACAGAGTATTTACCTCCCGTTCGTGAATGAGAAGTTCTTGTGGGCACGTTTGAGCAACTCGCTCTCAAAATAAACGAGGAATCCTGGTCACGGGGGGGTTGAACGGGAGTACATCTCGAAATTCGTGGGCAGGCTGACCTCGTATCATTTCTTTGCGGTCGTTAGGGATTCCCGTCCAAAGATGGCTACGACCCTCTACGATATCTCTCCATTCCTCCCGGGCATCTTTCCCCGATGGATTAGAAGAGAGCCTGTGGGCGAGAAGGTTGCAAATCGCATCCAGGGGAGTGCCTTTCCCCACGGTTGGGATGAGCCGTATGAGGCGCGACCTTATGTCCCCTTTGGTGACAGATAAACATTAAATCGAAGCGACCATATCATTTGGACAGCTGCACAGACCGATCGAAGGACCACCGAGGACTCGGATAATCTCGCTAGAGGAGCCGCCGTCGTCAGATATAGGCAACACGTAGCAGGCATTGGGACCAAATGCAGAGCAGATTGGGTTGCATCCTGTGCCTCCGGAGATGACGATATATGAGCCAGAGTCAGCAGGGTGTGGCGTGAGCGAAGACGGGGCCCTCGTGTGGTCCTGCCAGGGTGTCTGCACCGCGCGTGCTGATTCCCTGCGACCTGGGAAGTCGAATATGGAGGAACCAGGAGAGGGATTGTCTGGAAAGGAGAGGTTCATGATTGTGTGCCGATGCGACTGGACCGAAAAAGGAAAATACTTCCGGAAAAGGATACGGCTCACAGGCGCAGCGGGAGAGACCGACACCGACACCGACACACTCAACTGACCCGTCCTCCGACTTGCATCTCATCCGCCCACGGTAATCACCTCACGACGTTTGTGTCTTTCATTCTCTCTTCGTTCCATCTCTCACTCTTCCTAGTTGATCAGCAATGCCTCCCCCACATTATGACTTTCTCATCAAGGCAAGCGTCAACTATAAATACACCTTGAATCCCTCTCCTCGTATTTACATCGTCCTCGACAGCTCCTACTCATCGGGGACTCCGGCGTCGGCAAGTCGTGTCTGTTGTTGAGGTTCTGCGACGATGCCTGGACCCCTTCGTTCATCACCACAATCGGTATCGACTTCAAGATACGCACCATTGAACTCGACGGAAAGCGAATCAAACTCCAAATCGTGCGCAGCTATCCCTCCAGCTTTCTAGGTCACAAGTTTGTCTGAATTCTCTTACCAGTGGGACACTGCTGGCCAGGAACGGTTCCGTACCATTACTGTTGCGTACTACAGGGGCGCCATGGGAATTCTGCTCGTCTACGACGTCACTGACCAACGATCGTTTGACAGTAAGCTTCGTTCTTATCCGTCCCCCACCATCTCTCAACTTCATTGCCTCTAGATATTCGTACATGGCACTCCAACATCGAACAACACGCTTCCGAGGGAGTAAACAAGATCCTGATCGGAAACAAGTCCGACTGGAATGATAAGAGGGTCGTTACGGAACAGCAAGGAAGGGAACTAGCTCAAGAACTTGGTATCCAATTCATGGAGACGTCTGCCAAGGTCAACGAGGGTGTTGAAGAGGCCTTCTTCACTCTTGCGAGGTATTTATCAGAACCCAACTCCCGAACTACGTCACCATTCATCTCATTATCAGGGATATCAAGACGAGGCTGATCGATTCTCAGCCCGACCCCGCCAACACCGCCGTAGGAACCACAGAAGGTTCTGTTAGGATTAACCAGAACAACGATACCGCCGCGGGCGGCTGTTGTTAATGGTATACCCCTCCGACGTACTTTAGTTGCCCTTCTGGTGACTCCCTGTGGACAGTTCATATTGTGTACCAATGAGCATCCGAGCTGTGTCTACACAGGCACCTAGACCGACATGTTCCAGTTGCCCCCCCACCACCTCTTAATCCTCTCCCCTCCCCATTCGTCATATTCTGCTTTTGTAACGCCGACACGTGCAAACTCGTCTGTCTGTGCAAAATCCGCCATACCCCTCCAACTGTCCGTCGACGGATTGAGAGCCCTGACAATGTTCAAGGGGACCTCCGGTGAGAGAATTGGTCGAAGTGTTGACTCCATCTTGGCTGCCAAACCGGGGAGCTGGGATGGACCCCCCGTCAAAAATACCGCCTGACAGGCATCAGCTCCTCTATAATTGGACTCGCAACATTAAATTCACCTGAGCTAGTCGGGCTCGTTCCGCCGCAGAGAACGCGGCGAGTATGTTTTGGACAACCTCTCCAATGCCGGCAGAATCAATGCCTGCCATGCTAGGTGAAAACCATGTTTCGCACGCCCGCCACCTCTCAATGTTGAGGTGGATCCTCGTTTTCCCTGTCCTACTTCAATATCTAGGAAACGTTTTAGTTGATGTTCTCCGTACCTGCGGGGTCTCCTTCATCATAAATGGGCTTGAATGCCGAGATTAAGGCTGAGCGTTTGGTGGATATGTAGGCGTGAGTGTCTTCAATGGTGAAGGTGGGGTCGTGAGTAAGCAGCTTCTGTTCTATCGCCTGCAATTGTTGGAGTTCTTCCTCTTCGTCGGAAGACTGTTCTGCCGTGTTCTAAGCAAAGGTGGTTGGGATTGATAGTGGTGCACAATGATGAACCGGAAGCAACGTACAATTTTGCGATAAATGGCCCAGTCGGCATCATCAGCTCCGAACATGTCATCTGAAGGAGGACCAACTGAGCTGATGCTTATAGCACGGAAGGTGGAGGACCCACCGCCATTCCCTTTTCTCCTCTTCTTTGGCACTCGTTCATCGTTGGCTAAGCTGGCAATCTTCTTCATGCGAGCCTGCGCAGCAGCACTCTTTCTGTCACTAAGGGCGGCCTTCCTCCTCGCCCGGTCTTTTATCCTGTTGATGATCGCCTGTGTTCTGGTTGAGATACCGTAGATTCTCGGTGCGGTGGACTGACTTCTTGGGTTTTCCTCAATCCGGCTGCCCAAGCCACTGGGTCGCGTTCGCGGTCCTCAGCCTCTCTCCGCTCATCAGCCTCCCGTTCCTCTTTTTCGCGTTGTTTCTCGCTCCGAGCTTTCATACGAGCTTCCCAGCCAGCCTTCAATAGCTTTTGTTTTCGTTTCTCCTTTAGTTGGTCTTCGTCGAGCTTCAGCGTCCTCAGCGAAGTCCTCGTGGGTGGAGTAGTGCTCTCGTACCTCAGTGTCAGGAACATCCACCAAGGGGAAGTTTGCGGGTTCGTCCTGGTGTAAAGCATGAATGTCAGGGATCGACATCGCAGTATGACTTACCGGTTCCTCGTCACCATCTTTCTTCTTGCTCTTCTTGAGGCTAGCTTCAAGCTTCTTGATGGCAAAGTCGAGAGCACTTTCGTTCTCAAAACCTTCGGCATTGAGGATATCCTACATTGGGATAAGTAGCCAGAAACCAGGGGTCAGAAGAAGGCCTCACAAAATATTCCAGCTCGTCGGTTTGAGCCTTGCGGTCCCTCAGCTCCAACATCTCACGGAGGTCCTTCTCTTTGGCTTCCAGCTGAAGTAACCATATTGGACACGATCCACGGACAGACGTGAGGTGCCCACCTTTTCCATGCGGGCTTTTGCAGCCATTTCCTGCAGTCTCTTGCCCTGTTCTTTGCGTCTCTCTGTAAGGCGGGCCTGTTCTTCCTCAGTCTTTTCATCGACAGCAGATTGTGAAAATGGGAACTGTATGATTTTCCCCGACCGGCTCAGCGTGAGTGGGTCGTTGAGGGAGCCCAGAAGGGCGGGATAACCGCTTGAGAATTCACAGAAGGTCTGAAGCATCCACTAAATGTGCATGAGATTTGAGATCGTTGCCGACGAGGATGCCTGACTTACGTTTGCTTGTGAGGATGTGACACGAGTGGGGAATGTCGGATACTTTAGTTGTATCAGTTTTAGGAGATACTCAGTGACCTGTGACGAGCCCCATGGGATCCTGCGACGGGGTTTGTCAAAACCTCATCCGGAAACACCCTTGCAAGGAGTATACCGTTTCGCGTTACTGAGAATGCCTTTGCCGTTCAGGATGGGAATCACTGATGTCGATGCCGTGTTAAATGATATTACCAGCCCATCCGCTGTGAATTGTCCATGGGGAGGCTTGTTATTATGGTAAAACGACATAATTGAGTCCACACAGCACACCAAAGAGGGGACTGTGTACAGTTCGAACATCAACTCTGAAGTCACTGCTCTCCGTCAGAACGGTTGCAGCCCACACAAGAATAGAGAACACACATGCTCTGGAGTGGAGGTTGGACGAGAGGCGTTCGGTCATCATCACTGGGTGATCCACGTTCGGGGTGTCGATTCCCAGTTGTATGAAAGCGTAGTCAAGGGCATTTTCCTGCGGCGCGGTCAAAGGGTCATTCTTCTTCAGGGCGAGGCGGACCACGCACTCACTAAAGCATCAAAATTGAGAAGGATGTCACCTTCCCAAGGGGTCTTTGCTTGGTTCCTAGCCCCCGGTTCCGTGTCGATTGCATCTCCAAAGAGCACCAAGGGTTTGTTGGTCTTCCGGTCCTTGTATTTGGAAATGATGTTCGGGCCAGACTTTGGGGAGTCAGAGGTGCAGAACCCAAATCTCAGTGTGGTTGCCCCGTTGTCTATTATCAACGGTGCTCCATGACCCCGAAAACTCTCGTAGGAGTCAGGAAATTGGGGAGATGGTGGGATCGGGGGTGGCAAGTATGCGACCTCGAGAACATCTTCGCCCATGCTGTTTGGCGCATTGTCAGTCGTGTTTGGACGCGTGGTGACTATAGCACGTCCTGACCTTGTGGGGGAACCTCAAAGGAGAGTGTGTGAAAGGCGCGTCCGTGTCACTCATCGCAACCTCTCAAACTCGATCCCCTTTCTCCCAACACGAGCGGCGAGCATGGCATCCAATAACCTGTCGTCGCTCTTGACTGCTTCCAAGGCTCTCACTTCCCACTTGCAGAGGCCAGATTTACCTTCTGTCAACCTTTCGTTAGACCAGATTGAAGCCCAGTCGCGTCGTTTGGTGGCTGGCCAACCTGGCGCCCCAGCAGACTCTGGTCGGGGGTCTGTCCCTCCAGTTTCGTGTGCATTCAAACGCATATCTCACCTGTCTCTGCTCCTCTCTTAGAAACTACCTCCTCGCGCAGGCTCACGTTGATGCACCTGCACTGGCCACCTCAATTGCGAATCTCAATACGGCCACAACGTTCTCGCCGCTCCAGCCACTGCAGGATACGGACGTTACGGGCTACCTGCGGCACGCTCATGAACAGAACCTGATATCCACAATTGAAGAAGGCCGACGAGAGACTCAGGAGGAGTTCTACAGGACTTTAGAAGAACATGGTAGGCGGGAGTGGGAGGCGAAAAAGAAGCGCGTGTTTGAAGAGTTAGGGGGGCGGCTCGGTGGAGAGAATGCTGCTGTCTCAGACTTCAAGAAGAGCTCGTACGGGAGGAACGTTCTCGCAGTAAGCCTACCATCTTCGAATTCCGGCGGCCGGTCGCTGACACCGAAGACAGTCTTCAGCTGCTCCGACACCTAACCTTCAGCTACAAAGCAAGATGATGATCTACGACCGTGTAGTAACCGACCTTAACGCGGCGAGGTTGCGTGAGACCTCACACCCAGTGTTCCACACACTCATTGATGCATCCCTCTCGATCGCAGTTGATGTAACCTCACGTCTTCCGGTCCCTAAACTTTCACTTACTCGTTTACAACACCTCAGCAGGTATCCCAACAGATGACACAGATATATCACATCCTCTCGAAAATTACCGCTGAGCCTCCAGCCTTACCCCCAGTGGAACACGCTGGCGCCCATATCCTCAATGCACCGTTATTCGAGCGCAAGTATGCGCGAGTTTATCTCAGGGACCCAGAATCTCGTGAGGCTGTTGCATTACGAAAGCAGATTGCAAAGGGTGCTCGAGAGGCCCTTGAGGAACAGTACTGGGATATATTGGAACGTACGCTTCAGGCTCGGCCGATGGACGCGAGACTTGGCGGAGACCCGAGCGTTGCAAACAGGGTTCGGGCTTTCTTGTTGATCAGACATTATAAAAATGGAGAATGGGGAGAGCGAATCGAGGTGGGATATGTTACATTTCCTCGGAAAATGCGCTAACGCCCTTGGCCCTCCGCAACCATCCAGCTCGTCGCCGGTCAGCCAATTTGGGCGAAGTTGTTCTACCTCGTTCGCACTGGACATCCACAAGAAGCGATAGATGAAGCCATTCGTTACCAGCAAGCCATTGATCATCGGGAACCAAGCTTCCTCGCGAACTTCAAGACCTGGCTAGAGTCGCCAGACCGGAAGTATGCTCCTTCAAACCTCTTGATACCCAATGAGCAGTAACTCAACCATTCAGGTTGCCCAAATTACATCGGGACCATCTCCAGTCGACATACGGTGGACACATGCTCCATTCTTCGACAACTGATCCTTTCAAACTCGCTCTATACAAGTTGATGGGCAAGATTGATTCTTCTAAGAGGACAGTACCAGATGTAACGGTCACAACAGAAGACTGGCTATGGTTTCAACTTGCCATGGTTCGTACAGTGCTGGAAAGACTTGTGTCAACATTAATCAAGGTCCCACAGCTCGACGAAGAAGAATTCGGTGGCCTACGTGGTCTCTCGGATGTTGTCTCCGGCTACGGACAGCGACATTTCGACGGCCCTCCCAACCAGAGAGGGTCACGAAAGGGTGTCTGGGCAGCAGTCTTGACAATATGTGGCCAGTTCGAGCGGGTGTGTCACCATCGACTCTCTCATTCCCCCCTCTAATTGGTTGTGGAGGCGGTTGCTGCACTCTGGGAGCAACCAGAGACTGAAGTCGAAGCTGTCCATTTAGCGATCGCTTTGGCGTACCATGGCTTGCTCCGACAGCCCTCCCGCACAGAGACATCCGATATGACTCCCCGTAAGACCTCGCCACATCCATTAGGACGATTACTGAGTCGTGGACAGTCTCATTACCTCCAAATGGTGTCCCTGCTCTAAGCCTCTCGACGATAATTTGGCGCTATGTACGCCAGTTTGTCAAGATGGACGCTAAGGAAGCTCTGCAATATGTCTACTGTATATGCCTCAGTGCTGACCAAGGCAGCGGGGTGGGAAAGGAACAGATTGATAACGCATGGGAGTTGGTGCGACGAATCATAGTTCTTGCGAACGCCGGTACGGCTTGGGAAGAATTGGTTGGAGGATTTAGAGCAGACGGAACTCGATTTGTAAGTTTCCTGCGAGTCTTTGGCTACTCTCTAGCTCACGCCCGGACAGAGTGGAATTATTGAACAGGGCGCTTCGCTGCTTGGGCTGACCTCGACACAAGACTATCATGCGGAGATCTTGGTCCGCGCTGCTAAGCATTCCGAACAAAACGATCGAATCCCAGAGGCCATCAAGTTATATAACCTTGCTGGGGATTATGGAACCGTCATATCCTGTTTGGCTTCCGCACTCGGCACCACTGTTTCTAGACCAGCTCCAGACGAGAAATCGAAGGCCATTGAAAAGACGGCCGTGGACATCCTGCGACACTACGAGCGAACCAACAGAGCAGTGGGAAGGGACAGGGAAGCGGTCACAAAGTTGCTCAGAATTCGTGAGGCAATGAATGCCAAGGAGGCCGGCCGACCAGAGGTTGCGCTTGAGGTATGGTTTCGGATCTGCTTCCTGCACCCCGGTGCTTAACCCTTGTAGATCATGGAATCCACAGACCTCATCCCACTGGATGGGGATATGTCGCGTATTACTCGCAAGGCGGAAGAGTTTAAGGAATACCATGACGCTTTACAGAGGAATTTACAAACATATCTCACGTTGACCATGGATGCACTTTCAGGTGTTCATCAGAAGACCAAGACGTCTCTTATCCCGGATTCTGCTCGACAGGTGGTATGTAACTTGGCCTTCGCACTTCGCCGGATCCACTGATTCCAATTGGCAGACCCTTGGTGAGCTGAGAAGGAAATCAAGGTCTCTCATGGTCTTTGCTGGGACACTCAAGTATCGCATGTCTTCGGACGTTTATTCGTACCTTGCAAGACTCGATGTCGAAATAGCTTTGTAAAGATGGGCACCCCAACACCGAAAAGACGGTTCTGTATTCCTTTGATCATGCCCTGGTATGTATGTAACTACCTTGATCATTGCCATTAAGATGGCCATAATCCTGTTTCATCTTGGGGGTGATGGTAATATATCCGCCTAGGATTAGCCGTCCAGCGACAATCTTCAAACACCATTGGTTAGGAGGGGGCCTCTCGATAGTGGATGAGTCGCAGACTTATGAATATTTTCAACAGCGGCGTGCGCGCTATAAGAACGCCTGGGCCTGAAGGTTCCAAAGCTCCGCATACTCCCCTCCTCGACGCATTAATTCTGCATGAGTCCCTGCTTCCACGATCTCTGAGTCATTCATATACCTGAGAAATGGGATGAGTAAATTATCGCCAGGACGGTTTGGATCTCACAAAATCAGGTCCGCGGGTCGTGTGAGTTGACCAAACCTGTGAGAGGAGAAAATCATGGTCTTTTGCCCTCTCAAGTTTCTCAGTCGCACGAAGAGATCTAACGCGAATCCTAAATTAGAATGAATACGATCACCAGTCATCCATCGTGCATACCGTGTTCGGCGGTTGGGTCTAGAGCCGCGCTAGGCTCATCGAAGAGTAACAACCCTATGCTCTGTCCCTCGGACAAGAGTGATCTCATGAAAGATCGAGACCTGTGGAATGCTTCAGCATAGAGGGAAACACAGTTGTCAGCAAACGCACACAGCAAGTCTCTGCATTTGCCCTCCACTCAAATGAACAGAGTCTGAACTTCTCACCCCACCCATCGCTCTGCCGACAGCTCCGAAATTTACAGGTCTCCCGAACAATGACTTCGTACCGTCGGGAATACCGGAATAATAGTCCCGAACAGGGCGATCCAAATACGTATCAAAACCTTCTGGTAGTCTGTCCACGAAACTTTCTGCGCCACCAAGTCTTGCAGCTTCACGGACCTTGTCGCTATCGTGAGCGCACTGTGGGCTTCCGAGGGCGATGTTGTCTCTGATCTGTGAGAATAGTCAGGGGTGAGCGAGCAAATGCAATGCGATGAACTTACAGACAAAGGGAAGTGGGTATAGTCCTGGAATAGGACAGATACGCACTCCCGTAGATCCGCCAATCTGAGTGTCCTAATATCTTGACCATCGATGAAAATCGTTCCCTCAATCGGGTCGTACAGACGTAAAATTAGCTTTAATACGGTGCTCTTCCCTGATCCGTTGGATCCGACGATCACCTAGAGCGTATTTATCAATTTATATCCAGCAGAACACGACGGCTCACGAACACATAGTTGGCCTTTGTCGATTTTGAAGGAGACGTCACGTAGCGCCAGGGTCTCAGAACCAGGATACTTGAAAGAGACGTTCCTGTTGGGAGGTGAGCGCGGAGTCAGACGGTACGGTGGTTCTAAAAGGCAGACCGAAACTCCACGGACATTCCTGACTTTAAGGATTGTCTGTCTTCCGGGAACGAGATATTTCCATCAACCACATCGTTTGGGATGTTTTTGATTTCGTAAAGTTGGCGAACTCGATGAAATCGTTCAGCGATAGAACCGAATTCGTTTAGGAAACCCATGAAGGCGTTCATAAAACTTGAGGTGGTTTCTTGCACCAGGCGCATGGATGCTATCGAGACCGGGATTGATGCCGGGTGCTCTGCAGCGCGGAGAAGATACAGTACTTCTGGTAGTTCACGTAGTGACACCGACAGCAAAGAAGAGAAGGAAGGCGCGGACTGGGAGCCTTTATGTATCAAAAGCTCGTAAAAGTCAGCTACCAGCCCGCTGGCATTGTTGTAGGCATGGCGAAATTCTGGTATACGCTTAGCGAGGCAGCCCAGGCGAAACAGATGGGAACTGACCATGGCTTAAGAAATTTTCTAGGTTGCCTGCAACGACCTCCTTTCTGTGAGAATGGTCATTCACCGTTCTCTTCAAACCCTGCAGTTTGACGTATTGTCGGTCCGTGGTTGTGGCGGCCCACGCTTTGCGGACAATGAGATTTAAAGAAGTTGACCAGGCATAAATGTAAAGACCTTTCGTGTAAAACAGATCAAACCCAGTCTTGGAGTTATTCCGCAATAGCTCTTGACCGAAATGCATCACCACGAAGACGATACCATCTCGCTGGCCACCTACTACCTTCACCAGCACAGACAACTGGGACACTAAGCGGACTATAGCGGTCAATATGGCGATGGTCACGGTAATCGTATCCCATGCGAGACTGTGGCTACTGCGTGAGGAGGTGGTCGCGGTATCCAGTCTCGTTTGAACAAGGGGATCATCGAAAGTTGGCACGTCCAGACGAGCCATGCTTTCAAAAATATGAATGGAGTAGTGCTCCCTGATCTTTAGATTCAGCGGAAACTCCACGCTGGATTTGAAGTAGTGGAGGGTATAGCCAGCCAAGGCACAGCCAAGGCGACCAGCAGAAGCATAAAGTAGCAGCTCCTTGTCGACGGTTCTGTTCTCCATGGCTGTTTGGATCTCGGGTGGAACTTCGTATGAAATAGAGCTGGGACTAAATGGAAATGGGACGTACAATAGACAAGTAGTGTCCCGAAAACCTACGATAGGTGTGAGTTTATTGTCCGGGAGGCCGTAATCGAAGACAAACCAGAGTGTCACCGCCGGTAGCAAAGCGGAAAAGAGTTCGACAACGCAGTAGATGAGAAAATATAGCCAGCAAGATTTGATCGATGCAACGTCCTTGAGCATCCTCCATACATATGGGAGGTCATTGAGGACTTCAAGTCTGCGCGCCATTTTGGAGACCCCAGGTAATCGAATAATGCCAGGATCTACTTGCTCGTATAGATCCCAGACACCAAGGCGAGTGTGCTTTACAGTGTTGGCATCGCAAGGGTCGAAGTTCCCGTGTCTTGGGCCTCTGCGTGTCTTTTTGTCACGTCCGCGCCGCATCATGTTCGGTGGCGGTTAAGGCAAGGTATTTGTGCATTTCGATCACCCTGAGAGATCTCCTTTTCCTCACAACTCCCTCCTGATGCGCTCCATAGTGTCGTACGATGACCTTGAACAAATAACCGCACCCACTCCAGGTCCACCGCCCGCGAAGAAGAGGAAGCGACAACAAAACAAAAGAAAATCATTGGGACCACAAAAGTTCGCTCACTGGGATGAGCCGGTGGAAAATCAAGACGTGTCTTTCACAAACCACGACTACGCTAGTGACCTCGAAGACGAGGCAATAGATGCAGAGAGTCGTGAACTCACGCACGAGGAAATATGGGACGACTCCGCCTTGATTGAGGCATGGGACGCGGCAATTGATGAGTACAAGGTGTGCCATAATCTCTTGTGTCTGATATTGCGCTCACACACTACAGGCGTTCCATGGGTCAGAGAGCAAGTGGAAGACTGAACCCATCTCTAAACCTTCTCTCCTGTGAGTGTGGTCCCGCGTTAGGCTCGGCGATGCTCAGCCCATTGTAGATGGTACAATGTACCTCCCTCAGCTCCCGATGCCACCGGTGCGGGTTCAGGTTCGAAACTAGTTCCTCCCATACATGAGAAACAAGAAGGTCAAACCATGCCCGCGTCGGAGCATGACTCAGTGCCGTTGAATTTCAATACCTTCGTTCCCTCTCATGACGCTACTTTACCGAACCTAGCAGCCACGGGCACACAGAACCTCGCTGGCATATCCCAAGATGAGGCGTTCCGGAATACTCTCAATGCCATGTACTGGACTGGGTATTGGACCGCGGTTTACCATGTCCGTGGTTCGCTTTCTCTCCCTCTCTTATAACTGACCGTATCTCCAGTGTCGCAGCGCCCCAGATGAGCTCATGTCCGAAGAGGTAGACGATGATGAATCTGGTAAAGGAGTACCTGAGGGTCCGGACGTGGGTGGAATCACGGACCAATTTGTGACCAGTCAACGCTGAGTGTGTATGTGGCTAAGGACGTAGGTACCGGGGTCGTAATGGATTGAATGGAGTTATCTCGTCTGCGCGAAATCACGTTCGCACAGCGAGCGGATCTTGACAAGGTTATGGATGGGACAGCAACAGCGACAGGCTCGGTACAGGCTCTCCTTTCGCTCGTCATACTTGGGTATGTGTTGGGTATAAGATGTCGTATCAGTCACAAGTTCCAACAGATCTTACAATCCCTCATACATGCCTCAATATAATTAACGATACGGGGTCGATGAGGGGTACACGTACAACAACCAGTAACATGGCGGAAGCCCTCTGGTGACCGAGCGCAGCCGCTCCCCGAATCCCAGACGGTTGATCGTGCTCCCATCCGGAACGACCGAAAGCAGGATCTAGACACTATCGAGGCGATCAGCATTGCGAGTGAGAAGTGGGAAGATCTAGCATGCGTACTCATCGTCTTAATAGATGTGCCAGGAACATTAGCAGTATCCTGAGTAGACTTCCTTCAACACACACCGTGGTAGTGAAACCTTGCCTGTGTAATGTGATGGGCACGCCGTGGTGGAAATGTGAGGAACACACTCACCTTCTTTGGGTTCTCCGGTGCACGTGGCACGTAGCGGTCGTTATCCGACGGTCTGGGATAAGCACACGCATACTCAGTCAAGCCAGATGCATAAAAAAGACACGGGAGGCTGACGGTTCTTTCTTCTGTGATACCGAAGAGGTAAGCGAGATGTTCCTCTCATGCCTGAGATCCCAACCTTGCACGATGCGAGCATGCTCTGGATCGTAATGCATATCGCAATGACAGTCAAAACAGGGGACCAACCCTCTCTGCCCAATATGGACGCACAGATCTGTGCCACCGAAATCAGCAACTCCCAAGGGGGGTGTAAGCATACACCCACATGTCCATTCGAGTATACGTGCTTTCGTTCCAAGCGTTTTGATTTGGATCAGCGAACAACGCGAGGTTGGGAAGGACACGAACCGGATGAACAGGTGCTTTGTGAGTGTCGTCCACGACGAACTGCACTGCAGGGGCAGATATCGGGTATGTGTTATCGAACCTGAACATCAGCAGGAACTTCTCCCCCTACAATGTGGGTCAATCTCAGCCACAGATGGAGAGACGATATCGTTAGCTTGCCTCGTACTCGCTGGTCCCCATCACCTCTATCGTAAACAACCATTTCTCGAGGGTGTCGGCATTGACGAGGTTGATGCCCACAGGCGTGCCTGCTTGTATTTCTGCCAACTCCTTGTTTAGCCTTCTCGTGTATGCGAGTGCCATTTGACGGACTGATCTCAGGGAGGAAGATCCAAACAGACACAAACAAAGCACCTGCTCTCCCCTTTTTTTCTTCCGATTTTTTTTTTCTTCACCATCTCTGCATTAACTAGAGTCACTTGAAGTCCCCATCCCCATGGACTACCAAGCGCTCGCGGGGATGAAGAACAGCACTCTCCCCCCCGTTCCCCTAGCCGCCTTGATCATATTCGTTTACCCTTGTCCTGGCGCCGGACGTGGAAGCGTACAGGTTCATATGTCGGTCATCTATCTACCGCGTTTCTTTCAGTTTCTTTATCCCCTCGAGAATAGAACTCGCCCCATTTTGTAGCAGGGCCTTTGCGAGCTTCTCTCCGACCTTCTCCGCCTCCGTCAAGGACGAAACTCTTTCTTCAAGTACCTCCTGCACGTGTGTGACCCCATCGACAGAAGTCACACATCCCACCAGTGTCAGAACGTCAACTCCATCCTCTCCTTCGACCAAGGCACTGCGAGCACCGACGGGCACACTACATCCCCCTTCGAGTTCTCTAAGCATCGCCCGCTCTGCAGAACATTTCCATAGGGTCTCGCGGTGCGTCAAGGATTTGCAGAGTTCCCGGGCGTCAGAATCTGAGGAACGGATCTCCACCGCGAGGGCACCTTGTCCTACCGCATGATACAGGATTGGTGGGGCCAGATCGGACGTCAGACGACTGTCCATAGCCATTCGCAACATTCCCGCCTTGGCGAGAATTATCGCGGTGTATGGCCCGTTAGGGTCGTCAAGTTTTCTCAGACGAGTATCGCTAGCCAATTAGATAAATGAGAAAACCAAGTTACCCAGAAATGTCAAAGTCATACATATTCCCCCTCTGGATGAGAAAGAAACGGTGCACAGACTGAGCGTGGATCCGAATGAGTGGGCACAATGGAACTCACCACATCGATGAACTTGAGCTGAGGATAGGATCTTCTCAACTGTGCGACTCTGCGCAGGCTGCTGGTTCCGATAACGCTACCGTCTGGTAGATCGCCCAAAGACCTGAACGGGAGGCCGTCCTTCATAACCAGACCATCCGCAGGGTCTTCCCTCTCCAATATGGCCCCGATCTCCATTCCCGCTGGTAGAGTAGTCGGTACGTCTTTGAGACTGTGTACGACGAGATCCACGCTTTCATCGAGTAACGCAGCTTCCAACTCTTCCGTCCACACAGACTTTTCGCCCATGAGGTACAAGGCATCTGTCTGATTCTTGTCCCCGGTGCTGGAGATGTATCGCGTTCCGAAATCTATGTCCGCGTGCTTGCTCTGGAGCGTAGTCAGGACCAATTCAGTCTGGACAACGGCCAGTTTCGACGGCCTGGAGGCGAGGACGAAAGACCGACCACCGCTCATTGTGATCGGAGAAAAGTGGAGAGTCAAAAGGTGTGGCGATGGAATTCGTTCTGGGATTATAACTAAATATTTACGCTACTAACGACGATTGCCAATAACATCTGCGGACACGGCATATCTTCTGGAGCATCAGGCGGACATATACTGCGCCATTCTGTTCACGCGTTTCAGCAGAGCGGACCGACGACGGACATGACAACCTACGAGGAATCTTTATCGTGCAGTTTCTTCTCCAGCTTTGTGAATTCATCCAGCGCGATTTGCTCTTCCTGGCCTAAGATCTGTCATAAAATTTGAGTACTTCATGCGTAAGTTAGGGAGAGTGTGTGATGAACAACCCACCTGTTCCACCCCTTTTACTTCAGGAATGTAGTGCATCATCATCCGTTCGATTCCGGATTTCAAAGTAACCGTGCTCGAAGAGCACCCTCGACAACTGCCCTTTAACTTGACTCTGACAAGCCCATCGCCATGCTCGTCAAATCCGCGGTACTCGATGTCGCCACCGTCCTCCATGATCGCGGGTCGCACCCTGGTTTCTAACAATTCTTTGATCATCGCAACTGTCTCGGAATCTGTGTCAAGAACTTTCGTATCCTGGGGGCCAGCAGCTTCCCTGTCTTCTGTTGAACGGAACAGGGGTTTCCCAGAGGAAAAAAACTCCATCAAGATGGAGTATATCTCGGGTTTTATGACTGCCCAGGGGTTGTCAGGGTCTTTAGATACTGTTACGAAGTCGGGGCCATAAAAGACCGCGGTGACGCCATCGGTACCCAAAAGCCGGAGGGCTAAAGGTGAGCCCAGTGCAGCCTTCGTATCGAGGAACTCTGCTGTGGTAGATCCGCTATCCTCCAGTAAGTCCATCACCGGTACGCCGGGGATAAATTTGAGCGAGTCTTCATTTGGAGTTGTTTCGGTCTGGATGAACATCGAACGGCCTATCCGGAAAAAGGCATAAATTGATTGTGTGGTTTCAAACGATGCAAAACTCACTCAAGAGGGGAGTCCTGAAGTCGGGTGGGCGCACAACGGGTCGGGAGGTTCGAAGTATTGGAGTTCCAATACGAGACTGGGTCGAATGAGGAGTCGAGAAGCGGGAAGCGGCATGGTAATAACGACCAATGGCTCCCCTCCGGGCACACCTGACCAGGGTCTTCCTTGTCAATGCACCGAACATGATTGGTGGTTTCTGCTGAGTGAGCTCGCTCACGGCTCGGTTCGCGCTTTCGGATCACCGTCTGTCTTCCCACGTTTGCTGCACAATTTTGCCATGGACGGGGCATGGGTATCTGGTCTCCTGGTTTCGCTCACAATCTTCGCTCCTCTATGGCTCGTTGCCAGCAGGTGTCTCAAAAAACCGACCCGGATGCGCTCCGTTATTGTCTTCGTTTTGGGCGATGTGGGCCGGAGCCCAAGGATGATGTATCACGCCGAATCCTTTGCCAATAACGGATTCGAGACTTACGTTGTGGGATATCGTGGTATGCGGTGCAATATGTTGTTGAGGCTCCAAGACCTTGACAAAACGAGCCGCAGGTTCAAAGCCAACACCGGCTTTGTTGTCGACCCCTCACGTCCAGTTTTTCTACCTCCCTCAGCTCCCTCAGCTCTTCTCCCATCTGCCTTTTATGATCGCCGCCCCCATAAAGATAATACACCAAGCTTCAACCATCCTCATCACCCTCCTGTTCATAATTCCCAACACACCCGAGTTTATAATTGCACAGGTTAGGGTCATTCACACACACAAATCGAGTTTAGCTAACTGTGCAGAAGAACCCGCCTAGCATCCCGACTCTTATGGTTATGTGGCTTGTTGCTTGTGTGAGGCCAACCAAGGTTATCATTGATTGGCATAATCTCGGTTACACAATCCTTGCGCTGAAACTGGGAGAGCACCACCCAATGGTCAGACTGGCTAAGTTGTGAGTCCCGCGACATTACATGGTCTTGTTTTCGATGCTGAGCTATGGGAGGATCGAAAAAACTTTTGGGAGGACTGCATATGCTCACCTGTTTGTCACAAACGCCATGCAAGACTTTCTTGTAACCCAGTGGAATCTTAGGTAAGCTAATCGCGATACGGAGTACAAATGTCACCTGAACCTCATCCAGGGGACTTAAGGTTGTCTTACACGACAGGCCGCCGTCTCATTTCCACCGCTGCTCTCCCTCAGAAACCCACGAGGTTCGCTCAAACTTATTATATTCATTCTTGGTTGCGATTCACCGGTTGCACAGCTTTTTTGTCGCCTGGATCTGAACCTTACCCCTTCCTCTGTCTCACAATCTTTTTTTCCGGACTTTGAAGTTCCGTACTCGACACTGTTCACTACAGCAGCGCCAACAGCTCCATCGATCCGCTCGTCCCGAGGTGACGCCCCGTCTCCGGTTCACCTACCAACGATGCGCGCGGAAAGAACCGCGCTACTTATTTCCAGCACTTCTTGGACTGCGGATGAAGACTTCGGGTTGCTTTTAGAAGCACTCGAGATTTATAATCGCGTGGCAAGCGCGGAGGGGGGTGAAAAAGGTCTTCCGCGAATATTGGTGATGATAACAGGAAAAGGGCCGTTGAAGGATATGTATATGGATAAGATTCAGAGGCTTCAGCGCACATGGGATTTTGTGCGGTGCATTAGCGCTTGGCTGGATACCGCTGATTACCCACTACTTCTTGGTTCTTTTTTCTTCTTTCTCAACTGGCGAGCGTACTGATGAATGGCAATACAGGATCCGCAGACATTGGAATATGCCTCCATAGTAGTTCATCGGCCCTGGATTTGCCTATGAAGATTGTGGACATGTTTGGGTGTGGTCTCCCTGTGTGTGCGCTGGATTTTGCATGGTGAGTACACGACCGGAGTTTCACCTCTTCTCACTGAAGCCCCGCCCAGCCTTCAAGAGCTTGTGCGGCCAGGTTGGAACGGGCTGATATTCAAGTCATCAGAAGAACTTGCGGGACAGCTGATAGTAAGACCTTAGCCCTTGGTTCTTTGTCTCTCACCATCGTTCATTGCAGAGCCTACTGCAGGGGTTTCCTCGTTCTCCAACGTTGGAAACCTTGAAATCTGCCTTTGTCAAATCGCTAGACTCACCATCACCATCATCAGCTCACTCTCTCGGTTCGTCGACGGATGTTAGTCAAGACGTGGGTACCAAGTGGGAGTGGACGAGCTGGTCAGATAATTGGAACGAGTCCATCCGACCGATCGTGTTAGGGTATCAAATTAGTCAGCAGTAGTCAGTGGGTGACTTTCCGTAACGGATAATATCATATCTGTCCGTGCCGAGGTAATATGTCGGGTGAGCGGGGACCACTGGCACGGGTTAGTAAACTTGCAGCTTCAGCATCGCAGTGTCGATGCAGATGCAGTTCCTGGGGAGCTGGCACGGGGACGACATCGATCGATCATGGGAATCGCCAGCCAGCTTTGTGATTTGATCACCACCTCCCACCTCTGGATCGGGTTCGCAATGACAACGGTGCTCCTCTCTGGCATACTTCGAGGTAACCGTGCAGCTAGTCTGACGACACTACGACATGTTTCCACCCAGTCGAGGCTTCCACGCGCAAAGAAGGCAGCGCTGACTATAGTGGGTTGCCTCACTTGTAACGCTACTCAGATTCCCTGTAACCGCGATTCAGACGCCTTCTGCAGCTGCAAGACTAGAAACGTTGCTCCAGGGTCCACGCCCACAGTTAATTCGAATTGGGGTGCGCAACAAAGGGTGTGCCGGCTTGTCTTACCACTTGGAGTACGTGGATGAGCCAGGGAAGTTCGATGAGGTGGTGGAACAGGACGGGGTTCGGGTCTTGATTGATAGCAAGGCTTTGTTCTCAATCATTGGAAGTGAGATGGACTGGAGGGAGGACGCCTTGAGGTAAGCCGACACGCATGTTCCTCGAATATTCTTACCTTTTATCGCCCAGTGCTCGGTTTGCGTTCAAAAATCCAAACATAAAGGATGCCTGCGGTTGTGGTGAATCATTCACGGTCGGGTCTTGAAGTTGGCGACTCGGCATTCCAGCTTCAACCTGAATTACATTTTACGATTTACATAGATAATGTGTACAACCCGTTTCCACTACTCTTCAAGTGCGTACAATGATAAGTCACTAATGGAACCGCACGGAGCATGCAATCAACACTAGCAGCGAACTGGAGGGATCTGTATAACACAACCTTCATGGCTCGGAGAACTCCTTTGTAGGGTCTGCGAACACGGCACTCCCAACGCCCATCAGGCCAAGTTGTGCAAGACAAGCGCTCGTTTGCCGGTAAATGTATTCTAGGGCGGGTTGAGTTGATTTCCCCAGCACCTCTGCAACATTCTCAATTGTCAGCAGGAACAATGAACAGATGTACCCCCGGGACATACCAAGAATCGCCTCGTTCATCTCCATCGCAAGGGTATTGCGAGATTCCTGGCCAGCAATTCTCCCCACTTCTCCAGCGACATTAAGGGGGTCCTCATACGCGACCACGCTGAATGTCTGTTTGAGATAGGCTGCAATTTCGGGCCGCGTGTCGTCCTTATAGTCGAGTTCGAGCTGCTGGCCACAAGTCAGGGCATTTGCAAGTGACATTTGGGCCGCTTCAGCGGGTGCAGCAGAGGAAGCCCTTTTGGGTAACCCATCTGGGTTCTCTCCTCGTGCTCGCTTGAGTGCCTCAGCTGCGTCCAATATTAACTCGACAAACTTTCTGCAGCGCAATTTAAACAACATCAGGCCTTGTTCACGTTCCAGGACTGTGGGGAATGCAGTTTTCGTGTCGTTCAGTGCACCGTCAACATCACCTGCTGCAAGCGATTTGACGATCTTTGACCGTGCATCGAGAAAATATGCGTCGACGCCGGAATCTGAAGGAATACGGTTTCAGTTAGGTTAATTCACGAGATGTCGTGAACATAGACCTAAGTTCTGATCGGACGTGGAACGCCGCATTTGGGTGTAGAAAGCCCGCGCCGCACCAGCGTAGCCATGGTGTATAAGATAATCAAAAACTAGGCCATCGATGACCCCCTTCATGCGCTTTCCGGACTGATCCTGGTGTCTGCTGGGTTCTGGACCCATCGCGTCCAAGGGATGGCTCGGTGAAGCATCGCGGTGAGGGGCCAGCGCGTGACTGTTCGCGATCCCGGTGACGATTGCGGGATCGATTGTACTGCCCTGAATCATTGACCAGACGTGGCTTCGTTGTTGATTGACATGGTCCTCGATGTCGTAGAGAAATGGATCATGTCCAAGGTTAATTCGAGTGGATTCGTTCTGGTGGCGGAGACCCACGGATGGGTAAAGTTCGCAGTCTTTACCGATGTTTTCGAACACGTTGCCTAGAATGAACCTCCTTAGCACACAGCATGGTGAAAACTACGCCACCATACCAAGAAGGTCCCCATTTTTCGTATAAAAGGCTCGATGTTGACTGAAATCAATTCCGCATCCAATTACGTCGCCAGCTGTTTTTTTGTTCTTCAGGAAGGCAAGACCGCGTCAGGAAACGGGGACTTACTGGAATATGTTGGACCATATGGGGATCCCATCTTCTCCGCTGAAAACGAGAAGCCATCGTCTCCGTGGTAGCCCCAAGAGTTCTTCTCCCAGCCCGGCAAACGGGACAAGCGTACATCAGGTCCACTGAAACTGACGGAGGGGGTGAACAAGATTGCTAGGATCCAAAATAGGGACCAACCCAATACTGATTTGACTGGAAAAAAGTCTGCTAAGGAACGTCGTGCGAAGGAGTAAGGAACTCACCCTTTCTGTCCTTTATTCACGATTTCCACTTCGTAGTAATAGATTCCACATGCAGGTGGGATGGAATGGTTTGCGCGAGCTGCTGCAGCATCTTTGTCACCGATACACGACACACCTGGGTACGACTATTAGCAGTGACATTGGGCTGGAAACCCGACTTACCAGCGAAGGTGAGCTCGCGGCCATCTGGGGAGACCGTGAGTGACAGGTGCCTGTCTTGGTCACTCCATCGGGTCGGCAATCGAAGGACTGGGCTCAAAGTGTTGCCGCTAGGGGGATGTGTGGAAACCAGGGGTAGGAGCTCGCGGGGGGGTGTGAAGGGGTCTTCATCATCGCTTTCGATGAGTGGGGTTCGACGTCTCCGAGGATAGGGATGGGTGACGTTTCGGGAGTTTTGATCGTCATCAAGAACGCCGACATCGCGCCCGTATCTACCTGGGGGGAGGAGAGGAGGGAACTCAGTTTGGAGAAGATGTTTGAGAGAGGAATGTTCGAGGTATGCGGGACGCTGGAAGGGAACACTTGGTAAGGGGCTAATGGATTGGTGGGAGGAAAGTTGTGGAAATGCGGGAAATCCTGCTCTTTGGCTCGAGGGCACTGTCGTTAAGATGTTGGATGTGCTGGCCCTCCGGTTACGAGTTGCAGATGAAGATAGGGTTGTGTCTACACACGAACCTCGAGATACGCCGGGGGGGCGAATCACTCGCGGTTCAAACGTCCCACCGCCAATAGAACGAGAGAGCATCGCGTGTGGGTAATGGAAGTTGATCGTGGGAGTCTCGCCTTTCGGATCTCCCATGCCAGAGATAGTCATTGGTCATCGAAAGGTCTGTTGCTGTCATCCCTTCACCCTTGTCAGCAGTCGCTGCTGAGCTACCACACCCCCACGGACATGTCGTTGGTCACCAGGAGGTGGTCCGGACTTGCCCAAGGGCGCTCACACTGTAAAAACTATAGTGACTGAAATTCAGTCCAACTTGAAGTGGCATCAGCAAATATGGTGTGTACTTAAATTTTCACTTTTTTCATCTTATTCGACACTTATGTCTACTTTTTCTTATTGTATAATCTAGGTCCACAAATTACACAACATTGAGGGTCTAAATGGTGGGGGGCTTATGCCTATAATATTGAGTGACTGTCTGTAGGTCTGTATGATGTGCACACAAACATCTATGCCCTCATTGTCATCGCGGTTGTAGTCTGTGACTACTCTATCGCGCGACGGTGTTATTCCTTTCTATTTCTTTTCTCGTTTCATTTCCTTTCTTTTTCTTTCTTACTTTCTTCTTCAATCACATGACCAAGGAGAAGACATCTATTGGTGGAACTCATCAGGAACACTGGTATCTAAGACCCTCTCCACCGGCTGATAGGACCTCCAATATGTAGGAGGACCTTCATAGTCCGGGGGGTCGGGGATAGCGATCCCTGTCTCCGGATTCACTGTCCTCGAGTAGGGATCTGGAATCCCCTCTGCCGATGCCACCATCTCGTCCGCTTCCTGATTTATCTCCACGTACCCCTCCTCCCTCGCCTCCAACCTCTGCAGCTCCACTTCCGCCTGGAAGTCCTGGATCACCAGGGGTTCCGTAGACGGCATATGCTCCTCTTCCCCAACGCTGTCCGAGGTATGGACTAGAGTCTCTATGGGGACGAGCTGGGTCAACATATTAGGGCGGAGTCTATACACCACCTCATTGGCCCTACCATCTTCATCGTCGTCCATGGATAACTCCTCCTCCCAATCCCAGATGGGACTCTCTGGTACCACCTCCTCCTCCGGTTCTTCCCTGATCGCCACAGTCAGGTCAACCACATCGGCAGGCAAGGTGGCGAGCCTCGCCGTGGTCAACCGCTGGGACATCTCCAGCTCTCGTACCCTCCCTACCAACGAGGCCAGAGCCGCGTTAGAGTGAGCAGCGGAGAGCTCCGTATCCTGGGCACGCTCCTGTAGAGCGACGATCTAAAAGGCAATCAGGATGTACTCTAACAAGTACGATCAAGAGTACCAACCTGATCCTCTGCGTTGGCCAACTCCTCAGCCAACATCGTCCCCACTATAGAGGTATACCCCAAGGCGGTATCCACGGAGGCATCTGACCTCTCATGATCCCTCAATCGTCGGGATCCTCGTTCAAGAACCGAACTCTGACCCCGAGGCATGGTCAGACGGTCTAATCTTCTTCGAGTCGTTTCGCGACCCGCCAATACAAAATCTTGGATCCGAAGATCCTCAAAGTCCTCCTCATTTTGGAAGGTGTTCTCGATCCGATCCCAA
>Ga0307517_10002650_pt1 | contig 28576 bp, 21 predicted proteins | sample 23_EM_MG_FD_194515 | JGI IMG/M metagenome (GOLD analysis project Ga0307517, IMG submission 194515) | Populus trichocarpa ectomycorrhiza microbial communities from riparian zone in the Pacific Northwest, United States - 23_EM | ecosystem: Host-associated > Plants > Roots > Unclassified | place... | reverse complement strand
TATAATATCGCCTTCCTTGACAAGTTCTTTGATAGCCGCTATAACAACACCTTCAGGACTGTCTGGCTGGCTACCAATAACAATTGCGCTTCTGCCGGGATCCATATCGGGGATACCTGTTTTTTCCTGGCTCCTTATAAAGGGTACGCAGACTCCCTTAAAGCCTTAGGCACCAAGAAGTATGCGATCCTGCCACCCGATTCATTCTATTATGCCAAATCCAGCCGCACCCAACTATATCCGAGCCTCAAAAAATACGACGATAATAAAAGGGCGGGCGTAAGTGATTATTCCGGGCGGCCGACCCCTGTTGCAAGATTGGGAGAAACCTATTTGCTGGCCGCAGAAGCCGCCATCCAGGCGGGACATCCTGCCGATGCTTTACCGCTGATAAATACCTTAAGGGTAAGAGCAGCTTACCAGGCGGGTTTGTCCGGTCCGGCCCTGACTACTGCGCAAACCATGATGACGATGAAAAACACGGGTACCCCCGAAGCTCCTGTATGGTTGCCTATTACGTTGGCAGACATGACCGTTGATTTCATCATGCAGGAAAGAACAAGAGAGCTGTTCGGGGAAAATGTACGCTGGCCCGACCTTGCCTGCAGAGGTTTACTGGTGAGCCGCGTCCAGGCCTACAACCAGTTGGGAGGGCCGAATGTCAAGGCCACGAGCGCCTTGCGCCCGATACCGCAATCCGTGTTGGATGCCATCACCGATCCGAATAAGGCACAATATCAAAACCCGGGATATTGATACGCGAACCTATATCAGATAAAACGATAAAAAACCGCAACATTGCGGTTTTTTATCTACCGGTGCTCCTGGTCTCTATCCTGCCAGCCTTGGGGCAACAGCATTCGTCCGACCCGGGTAAGCCAGAAAGGGAGCGCATTTCCATCGGCCGTGGATGGAAATTTTTTAGATATGATCCGGCTGTGCAACCCGACAACCTGATCTATGACCTGCGCCCGGAGACCAGGGAGAAAGAAGATGGAAGACCCGCCGATGCCAGGCCAACCGAGGCGGTCCGTCTTACCGATACCGGGGCCGTACTCAAATCCTGGATATTGCCCACCGGGAACAGCTTTATAAAAGATCCGGCGAAAAGATATCAACGACCAGCGGGTGATCCGGGTCTCGATTTTCCGTTTACGAATGCCGGCTTTAATGACAGCGCCTGGCAGCCGGTGGATCTGCCGCACGACTGGGCGATCAACGGTCCCTTTTATAAAGGATGGGGCGCCGAAATAGGTGGTGGCATGGGACGACTTCCCGTACAGGGGGTCGCCTGGTACCGGAAAAAGATCAAACTCCCTGCTACGGATGCGGGGAAAAAGATCTTTTTGGATGTAGATGGCGCCATGTCCTATGCGATGGTCTGGCTTAATGGCCATTTGGTGGGAGGCTGGCCGTACGGATATACTTCCTGGCGGCTGGATCTGACGCCCTATATTTCTTTCGGTGGAGAGAATCAATTGGCGATCCGGTTGGACAACCCGGCGAGTTCTTCGCGTTGGTACCCGGGAGGCGGAATTTATCGTGCTATCTGGCTTACCAAAACGAACCCTGTACATATAGGCCAATGGGGCACCTTTGTAAAGACCTCACAACTTTCCACGTCGGCTGCGAAGGTGGATTGCAGCATCTTTATTGACAATAACGGGGACGCTGACGGGATCGTTGATGTTGCCACAGCCCTCTATCTCCTGGATAGTAAAGGGAAGAAAGCCGGTCCCCCTGTGGCAGAGACAAAGACTATTAAGGCAGCGCTCAAAGCAAATGGCAGCGATACCGTCGTCAGTTCGTTCACGATCACGCATCCTAAGTTATGGAAGCCTTTGCCACACCCGACGCACGATCAGTATGTGGCGATCACAACGATCTCCCGGAAGGGCGTCCTGCTCGATACCTACGAGACCCCCTTTGGGATCCGCGACATCCGGTTCGATGCAGAAAAGGGGATCACCGTCAATGGCGAACGGGTCTTTCTCAAAGGAGTCAACCAGCATCACGATCTTGGAGCGCTGGGTGCAGCCTTCAATGTACGGGCCGCAGAGCGTCAGCTGGAGATGCTGCGTGAAATGGGCTGCAATGCCATCCGGATGTCTCATAACCCTCCTGCGCCCGAACTGCTCGACCTCGCCGATCGCATGGGCTTCCTGGTGATAGATGAGATCTTCGATTGCTGGGAACTGAAAAAAACACCCCTCGACTTCCATCTCATCTTCCCTGACTGGCATGAACAGGATCTGCGAGCCCTGATCCGCCGTGACCGGAACCATCCTTCCGTAATGATGTGGAGCATCGGCAATGAGGTCGGCGAACAATACACCGACGAAAAAGGCGCTGCCCTGGCAAGGAACTTATATGCTATTGCCAAAGAAGAAGATAGTACCCGCCCCGTCACTACTGCTATGAATTATGCCAAGCCGGATATGCCGCTGCCCGCGATGGTGGATATCATCGGGCTGAACTACCAGGGAGAAGGCATTCGCAATAGTGGAGCCTATGCGGGTTTAAAGGGCATCAGCACGCCGCCCCTGTTCCCCGCATTCCACAAAAAATTTCCCCGTAAAGTGATCCTCAGCAGCGAGAACGCGTCTGCATTGAGCAGCCGTGGCGAGTATCTGTTCCCGGTATTCGACGGGAACAGCGCACCCGTGAAAGAAGGGGAGGGAGGCGATTCCGCTACACAGCAGGTCAGCTCCTATGAGCTCTATTCGGTGGGTTTCGGGGCATCTGCCGATAAAGTTTTTGCCACCATGGACCAGCATCCCTATGTGGCGGGTGGATTTGTCTGGACGGGCTGGGATTACCTGGGTGAACCGACCCCTTACTATCTGTCCCGTAGCTCCTACTCCGGGATCATCGACCTGGCCGGGTTCAAAAAGGACCGATTCTTCCTGTATCAATCGTACTGGCGTCCTCAACTGCCGATGGCGCATATCTTGCCGCATTGGAATTGGCCTGCGCGAACAGGCCTGGTCACCCCGGTGCACGTGTTTACTTCAGGAGACGAGGCGGAACTTTTCCTCAACGGAAGATCGCTCGGCAAAAAGAAAAAGGCCCCCTACGAATATCGTTTGCGATGGGACGACGTGCGATACGAACCTGGCGAGTTGAAAGTGGTGGCGTATAAGAACGGTAAAAAATGGGCTGCAGATACGGTGAGGACAACGGATGGACCCTACCGACTCGAACTTTCCGTGGATCATCCCGTGCTGATGGCTGATGGACAGGACCTTTCATTTGTCACGGTACGCGTCACCGATAAGGACGGATGGACCGTCCCGGATGCCAAGAACAAACTTACGATCAGTATAGCAGGGCCGGGCACGATCGTTGCCACCGATAATGGTGATGCGGCGGATCTTGTCTCCTTCCCTTCGCCGGAAAAGAAGGCATTCAACGGGCTATGCGTGGTGATCGTTAGAAGCAGGGCCGGCCGGTCCGGAACGATCCGGGTGAATGCGGGGGCCGATGGACTAATTTCCGGAACCATCCTTATAAAAACCGTAAAAGGCAAGGAATGAATGTTATTTTAGTTAATAAAAGACCTGCGCTGATCATGGCGCTTCTTTGTTTTTTGGGCCAGTTTTCTTTTTCCCAGGTGCGGCTGCCCCGCCTGGTGAGTGACGGGATGGTGTTGCAGCGCGGGACCCGCGTGAATATCTGGGGATGGGCGGCTCCGGGAGAGCCAGTGAAGGTGCGTTTCAATCACCGGCTGGATAGTGCGTTGACGGGTCCGGATGGTAAGTGGACGGTCAGGCTTTCGCCCATGGTGGCGGGCGGCCCTTATGACATGGTCATCGAAGGGAGCAACCGGGTTATCGTTCACAACATCCTGGTAGGCGACGTATGGGTCTGTTCGGGACAGTCCAATATGGTGCTGCCCATGGAAAGGGTAAAAGAACGTTATCCTAAAGAGATCGCGCAGTCCGCGAACCCGGCCATCCGTCACTTCTTCGTCCCTACCCGCTACGACTTCAGCATCCCGCAGGACGACCTGCCCCCGGGCCACTGGGAGTCCGCCGATCCCAATACCGTGCTGCAATTCACGGCAGCCGGCTATTTTTTTGCAAAGACCTTATTCGAAAGATATCATATCCCCATCGGCCTTATCAATACAAGTTCCGGCGGAGCACCGGTGGAATCCTGGATGAGCGAGGAGGCTTTGCAGGAGTTCCCTGACTACCTCCGCACGGCTAAAAAATTCAGGGACCCCCTCTACACAGATAGCCTTAAGAAAATAGAGAACGATATCAATAAGGATTGGGAAGACCGTATCAGCCGGGATTCAGGCATGACGGGAAAAATAAAATGGTATGACGCTGCGTATGACGCCTCTGCCTGGCCCACCATGCCTGTTCCCGGATACTGGGATGAGCATGGATTGCCTGAAGTGAATGGCGTGGTCTGGTTTAGTAAGGAAGTGGAGATCCCCGCCTCCATGACCGGCATGCCCGTCAAACTTTTCCTGGGTACGATCGTCGACAGGGACCTCGTTTATGTAAATGGGGCATTCGTAGGTACCACCGGTTATCAATACCCGCCAAGGCGCTATGTGATCCCTGCCGGGTTGCTGAAGGCAGGAAAGAACCGGATCGTCATCCGGGTGATCAACAATGAGGGACGGGGCGGATTTACGATCGAAAAGAATTATTCCCTCACGGCCGGCGGGAGTACCATCGATCTTAAAGGGGATTGGCAGTATAAGGTCGGACTATCCACTCACCCCATGCATGGTGGCGCCGTCACCTTTTCCTATCAACCCCTGGGCCTCTATAATGGGATGATCGCCCCTCTTTTGAACTATACGATCAAGGGAGTGATCTGGTACCAGGGCGAAGGAAATGTCGGAAGGGCATCGGAATACCGTCGGTCTTTCCCCGCGCTGATAGCCGACTGGAGGCAGCATTGGCGACAGGGCAGCTTCCCTTTTATATTTGCTCAGTTACATAATTATGGAGAAGTGAAAAAAAGTCCCTCCGAAAGTTCCTGGGCCGAACTCAGGGAAGCTCAACTACAAACCCTTTCGGCGCCTAATACCGCCATGGCCGTCACCATCGATGTGGGCGAATGGAACGATCTTCATCCCCTGGATAAGCAGGATGTAGGAAAAAGGCTGGCCCTGGCTGCCGAACACCTGGCCTATGGAGATAAAAAAATAGTGTATTCGGGCCCCTTGTATACATCGATGAAGATAGAAGGCGACCGGATCAGGCTCAGCTTTTCCAACACGGGCAGCGGCCTGATGAGCAGGGGTGGCGACTTGCGGTGCTTTGCCATTGCCGGCGCCGACGGGAAATTTGTTTGGGCGGACGCGAAAATAGAAGGGAATACGGTCCTTGTCCGGAAAGAGGGGATCCGGGAGCCCGTTGCCGTTCGTTATGCCTGGTCCGACAGTCCCGGCGGCGCGAATTTATATAACAGGGAAGGACTGCCGGCCTCGCCCTTCCGAACGGATGATGGAAATTAGGTCTGGCGGCCGATCAGCACAGATAGTCCTTCCGTTTTTCGATGCAGTCCCCTAAATTTGCCCGATGGAAAAGACTATGTTGATGCAACAGACCATGCGATGGTTTGGTCCCAATGACCCGGTAAAATTATCCGATATCCGGCAGGCCGGCTGCAGCGGTGTCGTCACTGCCCTGCACCATATTCCGGTCGGGGAAGTATGGACGATCGAAGAGATCAACAGGCGCCGGGTGGAGATCGAACAGGCAGGCATGGACTGGACGGTGATCGAAAGTCTTCCCGTCCACGAGGATATCAAGAAACAGACGGGCAATTATCAGCAATATATCCTGAACTACCAGAAAAGCCTGCGACACGTGGCGCAATGCGGCCTGCGGGTAGTGACCTATAATTTCATGCCGATCCTGGATTGGATGCGGACGGACATTTCCTACGAAATGCCCGACAGGAGCAGGGCCCTGCGTTTCGAGAAATCCGCCTTTGTCGCCTTCGACCTTTTCCTCTTAAAAAGACCCGGGGCTGAAAAAGATTATAGTCCGGAAGAGAAGAAGAAGGCGCAGCAGCGTTTCGCCACCATGACAGGGGAGGAGAAAGAGGTATTATACCGGAACGCGCTGTTGGGGCTGCCCGGCAGCGAAGAACGCTTCACGGAGGAACAGATCCTGGCCGCCCTGAAGACCTATGAAGGCATCGACGCAAAAAAGCTGAAGCAGCATCTCTTCTATTTCCTGCAACAGGTGACGCCCGTGGCGGAAGAACTGGGACTGAAACTGGCGATCCATCCCGACGACCCTCCCTTCCCGGTACTGGGCCTTCCCCGTATCGTCAGCACCGAGCAGGATGCCCGGGAACTGCTGGATGCCGCGCCCTCACCGGCCAACGGCCTCTGCTATTGTACGGGCTCCTATGGAGTAAGGCCGGACAATGACCTGGCGGGCATGGTGCGCCGCCTGGGTGATCATATCCATTTCATACACCTCCGCAGCACCCGCCGGGACATAGAGGGAAACTTCTTCGAGGCCGATCACCTGGACGGCGACGTGGACATGTATGCGGTAGTGAAGGAGTTGCTGCTGACGATGAAAAGAAGGGGCGTCCCCCTTCCCATGCGCCCCGACCATGGCCACCAGATGCTGGACGACCTGGATAAAAAGACCTACCCCGGCTATAGCGCCATCGGGCGGCTGCGAAGCCTGGCCGAGCTGAGGGGGCTGGAATTGGGGATCAGCAGGAGTTTGTAAGGAGGTTAGCCTATAAGTTATTAACTTGTGGTCTACCAAACTTCTTCGTATGCGCCTATTCATTGCCTGCATGGCATTGCTGCTTTCTTCCCCGCTGTTGGCCCAACGTCCCGTCTACGGGGGTAAGCTAAAGCCCGAGCAAGCGAATGTCGATATCCTGCACTATACGATCGCGCTGGCCATCGATATACCCGGCCAGGCCGTTGCGGGCAACACTTCCATCGACCTGATCATCAAACAGCCGGCGACGGCGCTCCTCTTCGACCTGATGGACTCCCTCCATGTAGAGAAGGTATGGGTCAAAGGAAAGGAAGCGACCTTCACCCATGCCGATCACCTGTTGCGTATTACCTCCTCCGATCCATGGCCGGCGGGACGCACGACCGTGAAAGTCCAATATGCCGGTCATCCCATGATCGCCAAAAGGCCGCCATGGGACGATGGGTTTACTTTTACCAAAGATTCCACCGGCCACCCCTGGGTAGCCGTCACGGCGGAGGGGACGGGAGGAAAGATCTATTTCCCCGCCAAGGATCATCCCTCCGACGAGCCCGATGAGGGCGTCGACCTTTTGCTAACGGTGCCCAAAGGCCTCGTTGTGGCGGGCCCCGGCCTGCTGCAGGGCGTCAGCAACAAGGGCGGGCAAAGCACTTTTCACTGGCGCACCCGTTATCCGATCAATAACTACAGCATTGTCTTTAATGTCGGGGATTATGAAGTAGTGACCAGGGATTATGTGACGGTCGGCGACAGGAAGGTCCCCATGCAATTTTACGTATTGAAGGCGCATGCGGCCCAGGCCCCGCATTTACTGGAGATGATGGAAAAGGCTGCGCATATCAAAGAAAAATATTTCGGGGAATATCCCTGGGCGAAAGAAAAAATAGGGCTGGTCGAAACCCCGCACCTGGGCATGGAGCATCAATCGATGGTCGCTTATGGCAATAAGTTCCATTATACGAAGATAGGAGGTCAGGACTATGACTGGCTGATGAACCATGAGTTCGGGCACGAATGGTGGGGCAATAAGGTAACGGCGGGAGACTGGGCCGACTACTGGATACATGAAGGTATCGGCAGCTTTGGCGACGCCCTGTATACGCGCGACCTGGAAGGGGAAACGGCCTATGAAAAGATCTTCCAGCGCAGCGCCCCCCGGATCCTAAACGATAAGCCCGTCGTCCTGGGAAAGGATATCACGGAAGACGAGGCGTATCATCCTGATATTTATGCCAAGGGCGCTTTTTTCATGCACACCTTGCGGTATGTGATCGGGGACAGCGTTTTCTTTCCCGCCCTCCGGAGACTGGCTACCGATAGCAACCTTACCTATATCCATACGGTGAACACGGACGACGTGGAGAAATTATTCAGCCGGGCGGCCGGCACGGACCTTTCACCTCTGTTCAACCTTTATTTACGGACGACGCAGAAACTGGAGGTCCATGTCAGGCAGATGGATATCGATAAATACCGGATCACCCTGGCGAACATCGATATGCCCCTGCCATTGGAGATCACTACGGATGGGGGTTCGGAGCAGAAAATGGTCAGCAAAAAAGACATCATCCTCACCAGTAAGACCCTGCCGGTGATCGATAGCAGAACTTTCTACCTGAAGAGGGTAATATATGAGTAAAATATTTTCGAAATACGGCTTACTTTGCCGTTAAAATAAGGAAGCGATATGTTCGACAAAAGTATTTATAAGGCAAGACGTCAGCAATTAAAGCAACAGGTAGGAAAGGGATTGATCCTGTTAATGGGAAATGAAGAGAGCGGTATGAACTACAAGGATAATGTCTATCATTTCCGGCAGGACAGTACTTTTTTATATTACTTCGGACTGGATAAAGCCGGTCTGGTGGGGATCATCGATATCGACAACGACCGGGAGACCGTATATGGTAAAGAGCTGTCCATGGATGATATCGTCTGGATGGGGCCTCAGCCTTCGCTGGCCGAACAGGCCGCGGGCGCCGGCATCGATCACACGGATACGCCGCAGGCCATTAAGGCGGCCCTTGACCTGGCTAAGTCCAAACAACAGCTTATCCATTATCTGCCGCCTTACCGTCCGGAAAACAGCTGGAAGATCAGCAGCTGGCTGAATACAGCTTATACCCATGTAAAAGAGCATGCTTCCGTAAGCCTGATCAGGGCTGTCGTGGCGCAACGCTCCATTAAATCGCCGGAAGAGGTGCGGGAGATCGAGTCGGCCGTCGATGTGTCGGCAGAAATGCACCTGGCCGCCATCCGCGGCGCCAGGGACGGTATGACGGAAGCGCAGCTGGCCGGCGTCCTGCATGGGATCGCCGTCAGCTCAGGTGGCAATCTTGCTTTCCCCATCATCCTGACCGTGAATGGACAGGTCCTTCACAATCATTATGGTCCAACGGTCATGCGGGAAGGGCAGCTCGCTATCTGTGACAGCGGCGCCGAAGGGCCCTTGCATTATGCCGGCGACCTGACCCGCACTTTTCCCGTAGGGAAAAAATTCAGCGCACTACAAAAAGAAATGTACGAAGTGGTCCTTTCCGCGCAACAGGCCGCTATCGATGCCCTGCGTCCCGGCATCCTGTATCGCGACGTTCATTTCATCGCTTGTGAGAAGCTCGCCGAAGGCCTGAAAGCTGCCGGCCTCATGAAAGGAGATCCTAAGGAAGCGGTGGCGGCGGGTGCGCATACGCAGTTCTTCCAATGCGGCCTCGGTCACATGATGGGACTGGATGTGCATGACATGGAAGACCTCGGCGAAGAATATGTAGGCTATACGGACGATCTGAGAAAAGCTACCTCCTTCGGTCTGAAATCCCTGCGCCTGGGCAAGGCGCTGGAGCCTGGCTTCGTCCTCACCGTGGAGCCGGGACTTTATTTTATTCCCGAGCTGATGGATCAATGGAAGGCGGAAAAGAAATTCGAAGCTTTTATCAATTATGATAAACTGGATGCATTCCGTCATTTCGGAGGCATCCGCATTGAGGATGATGCATTGATCACGCCGGAAGGCGCGCGGGTCCTGGGTAAGCCCCTACCGAAAAAAGCCGCTGAGATAGAGGCTTTGCGGGGATAACAGGAGCAACGCCGGGTATGTGAAATTATTCTTACCGATATATTACCGAATAGTTATATCCCTTTTTGTTAAGATATCCCTAACAATTCACTAATACTATAATCATCTTTTTGGGGTCTAAAAAATCCCTCAAAGATGAAATTAACTGCTAAACTAGCCGGAGCCATGACCCTCCTCATGATCCTGGCGTTTAATTGTGTTTTTGCACAGGAGAGGACCCAGATCGGAAGAGTTGCATCTTCCGAAGGAACAGGTATCCAAGGGGTCACCATCCAGGAAAAAGGAACTAAAAATTTCGCTACATCGGACGCTACGGGCAGCTACGCCATCAAGGTCAAACCTGGCGCGGTACTCGTATTTTCTTTTGTAGGGTTCACCACACAGGAAGCAACGGTGGGGACGGATTCGCGCCTGAATATCAACTTACTCCCCAATAACAACCAGCTGAACGAAGTCGTTGTTACAGCACTCGGCATCAAAAAAGAAATAAAGAGAGTAGGTTATTCTATCCAGGAGGTCAAGGGCGCTGACCTGGTGAAAGCGCGTGACGCCAATCCCATCAACTCCCTGGCGGGTAAGGTGGCCGGTCTTTCGGTCGGCGCCAGTGCGGAAATGCTGGGCCGACCTGAACTGGTGCTGCGTGGCAGTAAGGACCTCCTGTTCGTGGTCGATGGCGTACCCATCAACTCGGATACCTGGAACATCAGCCCGGACGATATCGAAAGCTATTCCGTGCTGAAAGGGCCTAATGCGGCCGCCTTGTATGGTTCACGCGGTATCAATGGCGCCATCGTTATTACCACCAAAAGAGGTTCCAAGTCCAAGAACGGCTTCCAGGTGGATTTCAACAGCAGCACCCTTTTTGAAAAAGGATTTATTGCCGCGCCGGTAGCCCAGACCGAATATGGTCGCGGTGACGGATATTTTTATGACTACCAGGCCAAGAATGGCACGGTGGGTACTTTATATACCAAACAGGCCGACGCGCTGTATGATAATGCCAACCGTCTCGGTGAATTCGGCCCGCGCTTCGAAGGCCAGTTGCTGCGCCAATACGACAGCCCTTACGATCCGGTAACAGGGGTCAGGACGCCTACTCCCTGGACGGCCCGTGGAAAGAACAACTTTCAGAACTTCGTTCAGACCGGCCTGATCAGCACCAATAATATCGCCGTCTCCGCCTCCGGCAGCAACTACGATATCCGGATGTCTTACACGCATATGTATCAGAAGGGAATGTTCCCGAACACCAAGCTGAATACCGATAATATCAGCCTCAACACGGGTTACAATATCACGCCCAGGCTGCGCCTGGAAGGTAATATGAACCTGAACATCCAGTACTCGCCTAATATCCCGGACGTGAGCTACGGACCGAACAGCTATATGTATATGTTCAAAGTGTACGGTTCCGCGGATTATGACGTGCGTGACCTGGAAGATATCTATAAAGGTCCCCAGGGCATACCCAACCTGGTGCAGTATGCACAGGAGTATGGTCGTTTGAACAATCCCTGGTTCATGGCTAAAAAATGGCTGCGCGGCCATGACAAGACCGATATCTATGCCTATCTGAAAGCAAGCTATAAAATAACGGATGACCTGACGCTTAGCCTCCGCTCCCAGGTGACGACCTGGAACCAGAAAAGGACCGAACAGGTACCTTCCTCCGCCAACCTGAATACCTATACGACCTGGTATAAATTCGGCTGGTTCGGAGATTACAGGGAAGACAACCGCCGTTTGCTGGAAAATAACACGGACCTGCTGCTGACCTATAATAAAAAGCTCAACAGCACTTTCAATCTCAGCGCCCTGGCAGGTGCCAGTTCCCGTACTTTCCAATATAATTCCAATTATGGCACGACGAAGGCCCTGGCGATCCCCGGAATATATACCCTTTCGAACTCGCTGAACCCTGCGCTGGTATATACCTGGGATTCAAAAATGCAGGTATACAGCGGTTATTACTCCTTCGATCTGGGCATCGGCAAATTCCTGAATGTCAATACTACCGGTCGCGTGGACCATCTGTCTACACTGCCTAAAGGCAAGCAGACCTTCTTCTACCCCTCCGCCAGCGTCTCTTCGGTTATTTCCGATTACGTGACCCTGCCCCGCTTCATTTCCTTCCTGAAAGTGCGTGGTTCAGTAGCGGATGTGAAAGGCGCCCTGACCCAGGCCTCCATCGGATCTGCTTATCAGCAGGTGACGGGCATCAGCACAGGCACCCTGCTTGGCTATGGCACGGAACTGGTCAGCTCTTATGACGGCCCCAGCTACGCCAATCAGAATTCGGCGGCTTTTGCCAGCTACTACAACGGAACTCCTTCGGTGAACTATTCCAATACCCTGGCAGATCCGAACCTGAAGCCTTATAACAGGGTGTCTTACGAGGTCGGTGCAGATATCAAGTTCCTGAGGAACAGATTGGGACTGGACCTGACTTACTTTACGACGGAGAACGGTCCGCAGATCTTCCCGAAACCTCTTCCCAGCTCTACAACGAATACCAATCAGAATATCAATGCGGTGACGACTACGCGGAAAGGATTCGAATTAGCCCTGGTAGGCTCTCCGATCACAAGCGTTCACGGCCTTAACTGGGAAATTTCTGCTAACATCGCCACTTTCAAAGAGGTGCTGTCCAAGACTTACCCCGGCGCCACCACCGTCACATTCAACAATCATAACTACAAGGTAGGGGACAGGGTGGATGAAATATTCGGGACCAAATTCGTAAGGGACGGATCCGGTAACATCTTCTACAGCGGCGGTACGCTGTTGAAAGCCACCGGCAATAACGATGCTACGCTGGGGTCACTCGGATTCCTCAATCCTGATTATACCTTCGGTATCAACAATAAATTCTCTTACCACAACTTTACCTTCAGCTTCCAGTTCGATGGAAGGATCGGCGGCAAGATCTATGACTATAACTACTACGCAAACATGCAGGGTGGAACGGCATTGGAAACAGTGACCGGGGTACTCGGCGCTGCCCGCCTGAAGGAATGGCAATCCACCGCCCAGGGTACGAAGGCTCCCACGCCCGCCCTGATAGGAAATGAGTTCGGCCACGGCGTGATGTTGGCTCCTGGCGCACCCGCTCCCATTTATGTGGCAGGCAAGATCACCAACCTGGATGCCATGAAGGGATATATCGTAGAGAACACCGTTGCAACGGGCGTGCAATCTTACCTGACGGGTGGATTGAAGGCCAACTTCGACGAGTATTTCATGATCGACCGCTCCTTCGCAAAGTTGCGTGAAGTGACGCTGGGTTATTCCATACCTGCCAGCTCTTTCAAAGGTGGCTTTATCAAAGGCGCCAGCTTTACCCTGGTGGGCAGGAACCTGCTGTACTTCGCCAAGAGAAAGGATTTCGATATCGACCAGTATCCTTCCGGGTTCAACAGTTCGGACAGGACCACGGGCGGCGCGGCACAGAACGGAGCCTTGCAGAGCACGACGGCTCGCCGGTTTGGCTTCAACGTTAATTTAACCTTCTAAAGTTAATTTCAAGAAAAGTATAGTATATGAAAATAAGATCAACTATAGCCATCGCCATCGGCCTGACCGGCCTGGCCGCTCTCACGGGTTGTCAGAAGGGCGAATTGCAGTTCAATCCCAATGCCGCTACGGAAGCGACGGCCATCCCGACCTCGCTGATCATCAATCACCTTACTGCTACGATGATCCGCAGCGAAGAAATGCCTTTCGGCAACGATGCCGTCGGCAGCAACGGTTACAAGATCAGCCAGCAGGAGACCTCGATCTATTCGAAATACTGGAGCAATAACGAATATAGCTGGAGCTATACCGTCACCAGCTACGATATTCTCAAGTACGCCATCAAGCTCGAAGAAGAGGCGAAATCCCAGTTAAAGACGACGAACAACCGGTTCTTCGCTTTGTCGAAATTCTTCAGAGCTTATTCGGCGGTCTGGTTATCTCAGCGTGTAGGAGATATTCCCATGAGCCAGGCGGGAAACCCGGCCATCTCTACGCCCGTTTTCGATACGCAGAAGGATGTTTATAAAAATTCCCTTGCCTTATTGGATTCCGCCAATATCATCATGGCTTCGATCACCAATGGCTCCACGTCAGGTACGGTACTCGATGGGGGAGATATCTTCGGCCTTACCTTCCTTCAATGGCAAAAACTGATCAATACCTATCGTCTCAGGGTGCTGATCAGCCTGAGCAAAAGAGCCGAAGACAATGCGGACCTCAATATCAAGGCCCAGTTCGCCGCGATTGTCGCTGATCCTGTCAAGTACCCCCTTATGACCGGCAATTCGGATAACATGGTATATAAGTTCAACGCGGCCTACAACCAGTATCCCAATTTCGCCAGCGGCAGCAACAGTTACAACAACTTCCTGAATGTAGGGAAGACGCTTACGGACGTAACGACCGCTACCAAGGATCCCAGGGTATTCCTGTTCGCCACACCTGCCCCCGCCCTACTTGGCGCACCGAATAACAAACCGCTCAACGATTTTACGGCTTATGTCGGAGCAGACCCCAAGATCGCGCTGGATCCGCTGAAGCTTGCTTCGGATGCAGGAAATTCCTCTTATTTCAACGCTGCCCGTTATTTTGCCAACAATACGGGTTCGGTGGCCGAGCCCTTTATCTTTATCGGTTACCCGGAAATGTGTTTCAATATCGCCGAAGGGATCAACAGGGGCTGGTCGACGCTGACGGCCACGGACGCAAAAGCCTGGTACGATAAGGGCGTTGCCGCTTCCTTCAAGAACCTGGGCCTGGATGTTACCGTGAATTCCTCCATCAATATTTCCGATGTGGCCGGCAGCAAATTAGGCGCTGTTACCGCGGATATGCCCGGCTTCCTGGCAGCCATTTCCTACGACCTGGGCTCACCGGCCAATGCGCTGACCCAGATCCTGACCCAGAAATACGTGGCCTTCTTTATGAACTCCGGCTACGAAGGATTTTACAACTGGCGCAGAACGGGCGTCCCTGCTTTCAGCCAGGGCGGCCCCGGCATCGGTACGGCTAATCAGCAAATCCCCCGGCGCTGGCTTTATCCTTTGGACGAAGTGAATTACAACAATGCCAACTATAAGACATCCGTTACCGCCCAATATGGCGGCGCAGAAGATGTCACGAAAGACACCTGGCTGACAAAATAATTATGTTACTGAGACTGAGAGGGCTGTTATTCAACGGTGCTGTTTTTACTCATGAGCCAAGCTAGGGCCAGGCAATTGGTCAATTCTCAACCTGATCAATTTTCGGCGGTGGAATGAGCTCGTAAAAAATGCACCTTATGAACAACAGCCCTCGGCGTCTCAGCAAATACTTATTATGTAAATCATCTGTATGAAGAAATACTATATCCTTCTCCTTTTTATATTTCCCTTTCTCACCGGGAGGGCGCAGATCGCCGACAGCAGCAAAAGGCATGTTCCGACGCAGGGCGCCGCTAATTTCCGCGACCTGGGCGGTTACGCCACCAGGTGCAGGGGATGCATATCGATCCGCAGGTCGCCGGCAGCGTGATGAGCGCCAAAAAAGAATACCTGGCTACGACCTTCGACGCCATTAACCGCCAATACGGTTCGGTGGATAATTTCCTGAAAGGCCCCATCGGGCTGGATGAGGAAAAAATGAAGCTATTGCGGGAAAAATTCCTGGATCCGGCCCCGTAAGGATCAACCCGCTGCATTGTCCTTGCAGTGATTTATTCCTTACATTTGGTCCATGCAAAAGATCATCCTCCGGCTTGCCTTTCTTTTCCTGCTGTTCCCGGCAGCGGCCGGGTCCTTCGCACAGGACCATGCTTTCCATGATGAGATCATGGCCTTCAAGGCGCAGGACAGTATTACCCCGCCGGCCGCAGCGCCCATCCTCTTCACCGGCAGTTCTTCCTTCCGCATCTGGAAAGAGGTACAGGCGGCCTTCCCCGGCTACGGGATCATCAACAGGGGCTTCGGCGGATCGATCATCACGGACGTGACTTTTTATGCGGAAGACGTCATCTTCCCCTACAAGCCCCGGCAGATCGTACTCTATTGCGGGGACAACGACCTGGCTGCTTCCGATACGGTGACGGCGGAAGTGGTCTTCAGCCGGTTCAAAGAATTATTCTCGCTGATCAGGGGCCGGATGGAGAAGGTCCCCATCCTTTATGTAGCCATCAAGCCCAGTCCCAGCAGGGAACGGCTGATGCCCCGCATCGTGGAAGCCAACCGCCTGATCGCGGACTTTTTACGGGGGCAGTCCCATGTGGCCTTTGTAGATATCTATCACCCCATGCTAACCCCCGATGGGCGACCGAGGCCCGAACTGTTCCAGGAAGATATGCTGCACATGAATGCCAAAGGCTATGCCATCTGGCGAAAGGTCATAAGGCCTTACCTGAAAAAACACCGGGCGACCTCGTATTAACTTATTGTGAAGTCCTGCTATTGCTGAAGTCTATTTTGAATTTACAATGACATTTGTAAAGCCGAATGGAACGAATGCAATTCGTATGCTAAAAGAATCGCTGACCTGCAGGAAAAAGATACTCTTCATTATTGGCTCTCCCAACCAGACGAGCCAGATGCACCAGGTGGCATCACGACTCACCGACTACGACTGTTATTTCAGCCAGCTGTATACCAAACATCCTTTCATCCGCACGGTCGTCCGGACCGGGCTCCTGGATACGACGATCCTTTCCGGGGACTTCAAAAGAAAAGGCGATGCCTACCTGGACAGGCACCAGTTGAGAAATGACTATGCCCGGTCGGTGTATCGCCATGACTACGAAATGGCTGTGCTCTGCACGGACCTGCTGGTAACCAGGGAACTTCGTTCCCTGAAGACCGTCTGGATACAGGAAGGCATGACGGACCCGCTCACCGCCTGGGGGAAATGGACCCATCGCATGGGACTGCCTTCTTATTTTGCCGGCAATACGGCCTATAACGGCGCGGGGAATATCTGCGATATCTATTGCGCCGCCTCCCAGGGCTATAAGGAACAGTTCGCCGCTTATGGCGCCGATCCCTCCCGGATCGTCGTCACCGGCATTCCCAACTACGATCACGCAGAGATCCTCCGTCATAATAATTTCCCGCATCGGGGATATGTGCTGGCAGCCACGTCGGATATCCGGGAGACCTTCAAAAAGGACGACCGTGAAGCCTTTATCGGGCGGTGCATCCGGATCGCCGGTGGCCGGCAGCTGATCTTCAAGCTGCACCCCAATGAAAAAAAAGACCGCGCTATGGAAGAGATCAAACGTCTGGCGCCTTCCGGCACGCTCATCTATACAGAAGGGAATACGGAGCACATGATCGCCCATTGCGACGAGCTCATTACCCAGTATTCCACGGTGGTGTATATCGGCATAGCGCTGGGAAAGAAAGTTCACTCTTATTTCGACGTAGAGCAACTAAAGAAGCTGGCCCCAGTGCAGAACGGGGGAAGTTCGGCTTCCAATATTGCAGACATCTGCCGGCGTTACCTGGAATTCAAGGGCGACCGGGAAGATTTCCTGAGGAAAATGCAGGCTACTAATATTTCAATAGGCTATCATGAACGAGAAAAAACAGAAGATCGTCACCATTATTCAAACCAGGAGGGGTTCGAGTCGGTTGCCTGACAAAGTGGTCATGCCACTGTTGGGAAAGCCCCTGTTCATCCGGCAGGTAGAACGTGTGCGTGCGGCATCCCTGCACGGCACGATCGTTGTCGCCACGACGCCCGATGTAAAGGACGACCTCATCGCAGCGATCTGTGAACAGGAAGGATTGGAATGTTATCGCGGGGACGCGGAAGACCTGCTGGACAGACATTACCAGGCGGCTAAACTATACGAGGCCGATATCGTCATCAAGATCCCCAGTGATTGTCCTCTTATCGATCCCCTGATCATCGATAAAGTGATCGCCGCCTGGATGGAAGACCCGGACCGGTATGACTATCTCAGCAACCTGCATCCCGGTAGCTACCCCGATGGGAATGACGTGGAGATCATGCGTTTTGCCGCATTGGAAACAGCCTGGCGTACTGCCGTCCTCCCCCTGGAAAGAGAGCATACGACCCCCTATTTCTGGGAAAGGCCGGAGCAGTTCAGGATCGGCAATGTCGTCATGGAAGGGGGAGTGGATCATTCGATGACGCATCGTTTCACGATCGATTATACGGAAGACTATGCATTCATCCGGGCCGTCTTCGAAGAGCTATACCCGCAGGACCCTCTATTCGGCGTATGGGACATCCTTTCCTTGCTGGAACGGCGCCCCGGGCTCTATGCGATCAACCGGGAGCTGGCAGGCGTCAACTGGTATCGCAAACACCTGAACGAATTGAGGACCGTGTCGGCAGAGCAGACTAAAATATTGGAGGGCGAAAAAATATGATAACCAAGCTTGAAACAGGCTTATTGCAGGCCAGGGCGCTGCGGGTAAGGGAGCATATCATCCGTATGTCCGCTGGAGGCGGCTGTTTCATCGGTGCTTCCCTTTCCTGCGTGGAGATCATGGTCTATCTCTATGGGAAATTCCTTCGTGGCGTTGCTCATGAAGAGCCCCGCAACGGAAACGCTGCGGGCCCGGGCGATCTGCAAAGAGATTATCTTTTTTTATCCAAGGGACATGACGTGCCGGCCCTCTATGGGACGTTGGTGGAAATGGGACTGCTGGAGGCCCGGAGGCTTAAGAATCATTTGCAGGTATCGGATTCCATTTACTGGCATCCCAACAGGGCCATTCCCGGAGTGGAATTCCATTCCGGTTCGCTGGGTCATCTTCCCTCCGTAGCGGCCGGCGTAGCGTTGGATTGTAAGCTGGCAGGAGGCGACAACCGGGTGATCGTCATCACGGGCGACGGCGAGCTCAACGAGGGCAGTGTCTGGGAGACCCTGCTGGTCGCCAACGCATATGGGCTGGATAACCTTACGTTGGTTGTGGACCGCAACCAGTTCCAGGCCAATATCAGAACGGAAGACCTTGTACCCCTGGAGCCGCTCGCGGATAAGTTCGCTGCCTTCGGTTGCCAGGTACAGCGCGTCGATGGCCATGATTTTTCCGGGCTCGAGGAGGCCTTCGCCGTCCTGCCGGAAGGTGCAGGCACCGGACAGGTGAATGTGATCATTGCCGACACGGTAAGAGGCAGGGGGTTGCCGGGCATCGAGGCGAGGGCCGACCGGTGGTTCTGTGCTTTCTCCGACACGGAGATCGAACAACTGCTTCGGGAGCTGCATGGCGGCAACAAAGGGGCATCCATCGCGTCGGAGGCGCTGGTGGTGCGTTAAAAATTATATTATGACCTACGAAGAATTATTGATACGGACGGCCCTGGAAGATGAGCGGATCATCGTCATGACGGCGGAGAACCGGGCCCTGGTGCGTAATGTACCCAAAGCGATCGGTCCCCGGTTCATCGATACGGGCATCACCGAACAGACCATGGTGGGCATGGCTGCAGGGCTGGCTCTGCGGGGCCGTATCCCCATCGTGCATGCGCTGGCTCCCTTCCTTACCATGCGCGCTTTCGAATTCATCCGTACGGATATCGGCATCGGACGTTTGCCGGTAAAACTATCCGGCTACATCCCGGGATTCCTCTCCGATGGGAATGGCCCCACCCATCAATCTATCGAAGATGTGTCCATCATGCGGAGTATCCCGGGTATGGAAGTGTATTGCCCGGCCGATGAGGATGACCTGGTGACCATGTTGCCTGCTATCTGGAGTTCGGCTGCTCCGTCTTATGTGCGGGTCAATCACAAAAAAGGGACTTATATGCACCAGCCTTTCGAAAAGGGGAAGGCCGAGACCATCGGGGAAGGTAAGGATATCACCCTGCTGGTCTACGGATTCCTGTTCGGGAATGCCCTGAAGGCGAAAGAGATCCTGGAAGAGCAGGGATTGTCGGTGGGCCTGGTCAATATGCGCAGCCTCCGGCCCGTGGATGAAGAGATCCTGATCCGCTGCGCAAAACGTTCCCGGCTGCTGGTGACCATCGAAGACCATTTATTGACGGGCGGCCTTTATTCCATCGTCGCCGAGCTATTGCTGAAGCGCCGCATGACAGCGGCGGTCCTGCCCCTGAGCCTGGACGAGGATTGGTTCCGGCCCGGGCTGCTGGAGGACGTGATCGCACACGAAGGCTTCACGGCCGCGCAGATAGCCGATCGTGTACGTACGGAACTGGCTATCCTTATTTATTAATAATTGCATCTTACTATGGCTAATAAAGTCGCTTTCAACGAAGATTATCCCGTCATAACGGAATCGGACAAATTGTACGAACGCGCCCTTCCCATCATGACGCCGGTGACCCAGACCCTCGCCAAAGGTCCGGCCCAGTATGTGAACGGCGTGGCTCCGAAATATCTGAAAAGAGGGAAGGGCTCGCATGTATGGGATGTGGACGGGAACGAGTTCCTGGATTATAATATGGCCATCGGTCCCCTGTCGCTGGGGTATTGTTATCCCCGGGTGGACGAAGCCATTATCGCGCAGCTGAAGGACGGCATTACTTTTTCCATGATGCATGAGCTGGAAGTCACCCTAGCCGAACTGGTGCACCAGGTCATCCCCAATGCCGAAGCCATTCGCATCAGCAAGACCGGCGCAGATGTAACGAGCGCGGCTATCCGCGTAGCAAGAGCTTATACAGGACGGAAGAAGGTATTGTGCTGCGGATATCATGGCTGGCATGACTGGTATATCTCCGTGACGAGCCGCAACGGTGGCATCCCCGAAGAAATAAAGGAATTGAGCGCCACTTTCGAATACAACGATATCGGGTCCGTTAAAGAGGCGCTGGACGAGGATACGGCCTGTGTCATCCTGGAGCCCTTCGTATTCGAAGCGCCGAAGAATAATTTCCTGCAGGAATTAAAAGCCCTCTGTGAAGCCAACGGCACCCTCCTGGTATTCGACGAGATGTGGACGGGCTTCCGCATTGCGCTCGGGGGAGCCCAGGAATATTTCGGCGTCACGCCGGACCTCGCCTGCTATTCGAAGGCCTTTGGCAACGGCATGCCGATATCCCTGCTGACGGGCAGGAAAGCGATCATGGAGCTTTTCAGGGAGGAAGTTTTCTTCTTCACCACTTTTGGGGGCGAGGCCTTGTCCCTGGCTGCGGCCGTAGCCACTATCCGGGAGATGATGGAAAAGAACGTACCTGCTCACCTGGCGGAGAAAGGAAAAAAGCTGAAGGACGGATACAATGCCATCGCCGAAGAACTGGGCATTTCGGACTATACCCGTTGTACGGGTTATGATTGCCGGTCGCTGGTAAGCTTCGACGCCGGCGCGGGCAACCCGCTGGAGCTGAAATCCTTTGTCCAGCAGGAACTGATAAAGAGAGGCATCCTTTGGTCTGGCTTTCATAACATGAGCTTCAGCCATACGGAGGCCGATATCGATTACACCCTGGCAGCATACCGCGATGCGCTTGCCCTGCTGAAGGAAGCCGTGGAAGAGAAGGAAGTGCGTGTGAAATTGAAGGGCGCCCCGGTAGAGCCGGTATTCCGGAAAGTGAGTCATTTCAATACCAAGCCGGTGGCTAAATAATAAGCTATGGATCTTTTTTCACTGAAGGATAAGATAGCCATCGTTACGGGCGCCTGCGGCCTTTTAGGAGGGCAGCATTGCGAGTCCCTGGCGGAGGCGGGAGCAAAGGTAGTGGCGGCGGACCTGGATGAGGGAAATGCCGGCCGGCTGGCAGACCGGCTGGGAGGGGAGCATGGGCAACACCTGGGGATCGGGTTGGACGTGACCAGCCCGGCATCTTTGCAGGAGGCCCGGCAGCGTATCCTGGATAAATACGGGCGGATCGATATCCTCGTCAACAATGCCGCTATCAATGACAGGTTCGAAAATCCATTGCTGGCCGGTACGCAGTCCATGTTCGAGCATTATCCGATGGAAATGTGGGACCGCTCCTGGAAAGTGAATGTCAGCGGCGTATTCCTCTGTTCACAGGTCTTCGGAGGGGTGATGGCGGAGCAGGGGGCGGGCAGCATTATCAATATCGCTTCGACTTACGGGATCGTGGCCCCGGACCAGGGCATTTACCGGAACGAGGCGGGAGAGCAGACCTTCTATAAATCCCCTTCTTATCCCGTGACGAAGTCCGCCGTTATCGGCTTCACGAAATTCCTTGCTTCCTATTGGGGGAAGAAGGGTGTGCGCGTCAACACGCTTTCGCCCGGAGGCGTAGAGAACGGCCAGGACGAGTTCTTTAAAGCTAATTATTCCGGCAAGACCCTGTTGGGCCGGATGGCCGCTCCGGGGGATTACAGGGGCGCGATCGTATTCCTGGCCAGTGATGCATCGGCCTACATGACGGGGGCCAACCTGGTCGTGGATGGGGGATGGACAGCTATATAGCCGGCGCAGAGGCGGGATCATTTATTATACACCTTAAAAACTGATAACAATATGAAAACATTCAAAGCTAGTGAAAAAAGAAGCATCGGCTATGGACAGCCGGTGTATATTATCGCTGAAATAGGCATCAACCATAACGGCAGCCTCGAGATCGCCAAGAAGCTGATCGATGAGGCCGTCGCCGCCGGCTGCGATGCCGTGAAATTTCAAAAAAGGACACCGGAATTATGTACCCCGAAGGACCAATGGCACCTGGAAAGGGATACTCCCTGGGGACGCATGACCTACATTAATTACCGGTACATGGTGGAACTGGGATATGAAGAATACCAGGCCATCGATGCCTACTGCCGCAAAAAAGGCATCGACTGGTTCGTCTCCTGCTGGGACGAGGTATCCGTCGATTTCATGGAGCAGTTCAATCCGGGTATCTATAAATTCGCCAGCGCTTCGCTGACGGACCATGCCCTGATCGAAAAAGTAAGATCCACCGGGAAACCGTATATCCTCTCCACGGGCATGTCTACCATGGAGGAGATCCGCAGTGCCGTCGGTAAGTTCGGGACGGACAACCTCCTGATCGCTCATTCCACCTCGGCCTATCCCTGTCCTCCACAGGAGCTCAACCTGAAAATGGTGGAGACCTTGATGGAGCTTTATCCCGATACGCCGGTGGGCTATTCCGGCCACGAGACAGGATTGGCCACCACGGTGGCTGCGGCGGCCCTGGGCGCCTGCTTCGTAGAGAGGCATTTTACCCTGGACAGGGCCATGTGGGGATCCGATCATGCCGCCAGCGTGGAGCCGCAGGGCATGCACAAGCTGGTAAGGGATATAAGGGACCTGGAGCTTGCGTTGGGAGACGGCGTCAAACGCGTCTATGACAGCGAGATGGGCGCGATGAAACGGCTGAGAAGAAGCTATGAGCTGAAGGCCGCCCTTTTGAACCCGGGCCTGGAGAAAGCATTTACAAACTGATGAGGGGATGATGTCAACCATCATTTATTATACGACGGCCATATTGCTGCTGAGCGTCTGCGTCTTTATCTGGCTGGAAAGGAAATTCCCTTATACAAAGGGACTGCCCCTGTTCCGGGAAGGTTTCTGGGTCGACCTGTTGTGGTATACGCTTATTCAAAGCTATTTTCTCAAGATCTTCATCTTCGACTATATCCTATTGCCCCTGGACCAGCAATGGCATTTATCCTCCCTGCACCTGGTAGGGTCCTGGCCCATGGTCCTGCAGATCCTGTTCTTTCTCGTCGTGCATGATTTTTATATCTACTGGTTCCACCGCTGGCAGCATCATTCAAAGATACTCTGGCGTACGCATGAGGCCCATCATTCCAATAAAGAAGTGGATTGGCTGGCGGGTACCCGCTCGCATAGCCTCGAGATCCTCATCAACCAGACTGTGGAATTCGCACCCATCGTATTGCTGGGGGCCAATCCTTTGGTAGTGCCCATAAAAGCGTTGCTCGATGCCGTTTGGGGCATGTATATCCATTCCAATATCGATGTGCGCTCGGGAAAATTGCAGTATTTCATCAATGGGCCTGAAATGCATCAATGGCATCATGCCAATGACCGGAGGGTATTTTATGCCAACTATTCCACCAAGTTCGCGCTCTGGGACTGGTTGTTCGGAACGGCTTACCTGCCCCGGGAGAAGCCGGAGGAATTCGGATTGTATTATGAATACCCGAAAGATTATTTCCTGCAGCACCTGTTCGCCGTCAAAAGGATCGGGGAAAAGGAATTGGCGGAACGGTCCGCTGCATTCCGCTGGTATCATGGGTCCCGGCAACGATTCCTGCAATGGTGCCGGGACAGGAGCACACTTAAATAATACTAATGGCCTGGATCCAACTCTTCATCGCCGCCGTATTCGAGATCGCCTGGACCTTCTCCCTTAAGTTCATGGATGCCAGGAAATTCAGGGCCCTCCATTGGCAGGGGTTCTTCTCCAAAAAAGAGAACTGGCTGATACTGGCTCCTTTTGCGGGTTATATCGTCTTCGGGATCGGCAATATTATCTTCTTCTCCATGGCCATGAAGCAGATCCCGGCCGCCACCGCGATGGCCATATGGATGGGGATCACCCTCATCGGAATAAAACTGGTGGACATGGCCTGGTTCAGGGAGCCTTATAACCTCTACCAGTTCCTTTATATGGCCCTGATACTGGTGGGGATCGTGGGGTTGAAAAGAAATGGATGATCTCTCTATATGTTTTTTTCCCTTCTTTTTGGAAAAATGTCCCATTTTGGGATGGATGGCATGGAATTGTCTCTGCGTAAAATATTGATAACCAGTACATATATGAATTGGTACGCCGATTGAATAATCCACTGCGTACACAGCAACGAAATTTAATCTTTACCCAAATACTGAAACCATGACCACGGAACAAATTGAATTACAGAATGGGATCCTGAAGAGTAAGATTATGGAATTGAAGAGTGCCCTGCTTTTTACGGAAAGCGCCTCTTGCATGCAGTTGCCGACCCACGTTATTACGGATGTTGAAATTGATGAAGCCATGCAGATCTGGTTCGTGATAGCTAAACCTGCTCAACATATAGATGCTTTTGATAAGCAGATGCCTGCGAAACTGGATTTTTTCAAAAAAGGATTACAGTTCTTCGTGAAGGTGAAAGGAACGGCCCAGTTGATCAGTGATGTGGCCGAGTTGAAGAACAGAGGTGCGATCGCCGAAAAGATGGCTGAGAGAATGAACCGTGAGTCAGTCATCGTCGTGTGTATCCCCATCCAGGAAAGCGAGATCGTGGATAATAGCCCGAAGCCCGCACAGAATTGGTTGCAGACAAGCAAAATGCAGTTGTCAAGCTGGTTCTTCTAAAGTTGTAGTTTACTGCGCGTGTTACATATAGGAAGCCTTAGGTCCCGATGCAAGTCGGGACTTTCGGTTTTTATAAGGGTCTGTGGGGAGGAAGGGAGGGTGCTAAACTTGCTAAAAAGAAAAAAGGTCCACTGTAGAAACAGCTGACCTCTAACGATTGCTTGCCATATGAAAACTCTTAAATATCTTGACTTAGTGTTCTTTCTGCTTTGATAACTCAAAGATAAGGCGGTTTTTTTATGTCAAAACAACAACTAATTGTTAATTCCATTATCCCTAACGGGCGAATTAATTTTAAAAACCAGGCTGGTAGCGGGTTATAGAAAGATCTCCCCATGAGCCCCAAGCTCATTTTCCCCTCAGCCCATTCAATAATTTAGTAATTCGGGTGCCATCGGAGATAATTTATTGGTTTCCAGCAGATCGTCTACATAGCCGGCGCAGAGCAAGGAAGGACTGTATTGCCGGAACTCCTGGCTAAGCTTTTTAATATTCTTGCGATAGCCGGCATTCCGGTAGATCTCTTCGACGCTGGCCCTTAATTGCAAGGGAAGGGGCTGCTCCGTTCGAAGATTGATACCGATCTTAAAATAGCCCACCCTGGCATTGATCTCGTTCTTTCCCTCATGTACGCCTGCAACGACGAGGGGCAGCTTGTTACCGATGCTTAGCATGACCCCGCCGTATCCGCCATTGGTAATATACACGTCCGCCAATGGCATGACATCGGAGAAAGGGATGAAATCTTCGATAATGATATTGTCCTGCGGGTATTTTTGTCTCAGCTCCCTGGTCCCCGAACCGCCGGTGGTAACGATGACCAGGTGGTCGGAATCTTTAAAGGCTTCCAGGGTCGGGACCAATAATTTGGAAATATCTTTCTCCACCGTTCCCTGTGTCACTAATATTACTTTCTCGTAACGTCCGAGCTTTTCATCATGCCAGGCGGCGGTCTTCTTTTTCCCGCTGTAAGGGAGGAGGGCGCCGATGAAGCGAATATTCTTTCCCAGGTCGCTGCGACGATATTCGAAGCCGGGTGTGCCGCTTTGTAACAATAAGGTCGATTTACGAACGAGGACATCGAAGACATTGGAACCCCGGGCGTTGATGCCGTACTTGCCGAAAGTAGCGGCCATGACCGCGTTGGGCTCGCGGAAGAGGACCTTATCGGCAAACCAGCGGAGGGCGGCCTGTTTCTTCCTTCCAAAGAAACTGCCGGAAGGGGTCATCCCTAATCCCACGGGTGGCAGATCGCGGGATGTTTCGGTCAAAGGCAGGACACCGATGGAGATCACGGGCTTGCGGATCTTTTCTTTGATGAAAGGGATACCGGTGAAGCAGCAATCGCAGATGACCAGGTCGAAAGGGAACTCCTTTTCTATTTCTTCTATGTCCGCGAAATATTCCGGCGCACGGAGGATAAAGGCATGGATGAGGTCAAAGCATAGCTTTTTCACCTGGGACTTTATTTTAGTTCTTTCAGGAAAGACCTTATCGAAATTCCCGTCGCTTACTTCCATGGCCCTCTTGAAAGGATAATGCGTGATCTGCAATTTCTCCAGCCGGCCGGCGAAAGAGGCGGAAGTATACCAGCGTACGTCATGCCCCAGTTCCCGGAGATGTACGGCCAGCCCTGTCAGCGGATTGAAATGACCGTCTGCGGGAAAGTTGGCGAACAGGATCTTTTTTGAATGGTTATGTACCATGATTGAGATTTTTTAAAATGAAATGATTGTAAGACGCAATGTTTTTTACAGGGGCAATATTACAAAGACGAAGGCCCCGTCGCCAGGGGCTCCTGTATGAGATGTTGATTTTCAGGATGAGTCGTCCGGCAAATAACGAATTTCAATTCAGGAGGGTTTTCCCTCAATTCATGCTGCTCCTGCTTGTGATCCTTTTTGCCAACTGGTAGTTTTGCGCCCTCATTCACCAATAAAACTACTGGTATGAAAAAAATCAGCTGGATCATTTATATCCTCTTACTGGCGGCGCAACACCTGTTGGCGCAGGGCCGGCCATCGGCGCCCTCCATGCCCGATATCAATAAGATGATGAAGATGTCGCCGGCGGAGCTGGAGAATTATAAGAAGAAGATGCTGGACGACCTGTCGAAGAAGGCGAGGTCGACGGCGGAAGCGGCCAAAGTCAAGATCGATGAAACGCAGCTGCCGGACTATGAAGTAAAAGCTCCTTCCAGAGACGAGCAACACCTGGCAGCCTTGCCATTCCAGCCGCCCACCCGGCAGGAGCTCATGGCAGGCGTGCAGCAATCCATCCGGCTGATAGAATCGGTAATGCCGGCGCCGGGCAGGGAAGAGGCGAACAGGATCGTCGCTCAGCAGAATGCGGGACAGCTGCAAGGCTCATCGGTGGCCATGTGGTATACCGACCGGCCTGCGGAGGCATTGTTATTATCCATGCATGCAGCCAGGAAAAGCCCGGATTCGGTCATCGCCTGGAACAACCTGGCGGCATTCTATAATATGGCGGGCATGCCCTATAAGGCGATCCCCATATTGATGTATCAGCTGACCGTGATGCCCGGTAATAGCATGCTGTTGAATAATATGGGACAGGCCTACCTCGGCCTGGGGGCCTTGGATAAGGCAAGCGACTACCTGCAACAATGCCTGACGATCGACGCATTGAACCCGGAGGCCAACCGTTCGATGGGCATGATCTGTCTCTTCAACCGGAACTATGACGAAGCCGCCGGCTATTTTGAGAAGGAAATGGAAGTGGCCTATCGTCCCAGCAGTTTGGCGGCTTTAAAGAAAAAAGGGATTTTTATAAATATATATCAGGCGAGAACTAAACGAACGGGCATCCCTCACCGGAATTTTTTCGAGGAGATCGAACTGGGTAAATTCATCTTTCCCGATCTTCCGGATTCATCGGATGGATCCACGGCCGCACAGGAAAAAGCCAGCGGCTGGGGGGAATCCATCATCGCCGAGATGTTGTTCTGGATGAACGCCTGCAAGGGCCATGAAGCAGAGCAAAGAGAAGAGGGACGCCATGATCCGGGTATCTTCCATAATTACGTGAAGGAATTGCTGGCAGATCTTCATAAGGTCTATACGCCCGGATTGTTGTCCATTTTCCGTAAAGAGGACCTGCATCACCTGGCCTCCATGATCGACAACTATCATCAGCAATTAGGGGAGGTACACTGCGCCACGGCGCCTGCCGGCTCTCATATAGACGTAGACCTGGCCTACCAGAAGAAATGCTGTGAGGCGAAAAAACCTCTCACGGATGCCTTCATGGCGAAGTACAATGCTTTCGTAACGGCGAAAGTGCAGGCGAACATAGGTCGTTGGAAACAGTATATCAATGCGCTGATCAATATTGTATCCCTGGACCCCAACACCGGGAATAAGATCCTGGTGTATAAGACGGTGCAGGACTATTTTTCCATGCTGGGCATCGGCTGGCAGGCAGGCCAGTTCCTGGATCCGCCAATGGAATGCCATATCGCGATGAGCTCGGCGCAGGCTGACAGCGTCATTGCGTCCAGCCATAACATCGACCTGCATTGCCCCTC
>Ga0307517_10002649_pt1 | contig 28576 bp, 44 predicted proteins | sample 23_EM_MG_FD_194515 | JGI IMG/M metagenome (GOLD analysis project Ga0307517, IMG submission 194515) | Populus trichocarpa ectomycorrhiza microbial communities from riparian zone in the Pacific Northwest, United States - 23_EM | ecosystem: Host-associated > Plants > Roots > Unclassified | place... | reverse complement strand
GGTGAAGTCGGGGCTGAAGTCGGGACGCTTACCGTATTGCTGATTGTGGGCATGAAGGTAGTCGACGATCTCACGCATACGCTTGAGGGGGAAATAATCCGGATCGAGAGTGAAAACTCTTCGCCTATCCATGTAGTCTAGGGAAAGTTAGCTTTGGGGCTTGAACGCACAAGCAACAGTAGGTACCAATGTCAGTCCACATGGTCTCGAGGGGAATTCCGGCCGCGGAGTATTTCTCGATTACACCAGCGACATCGACATAGTCTAGGATGGCGCATCAGAGGGGTACTTGAAGCTTAGGGGTGTATGCGGGCTTACCCTTGTATCCGAACCGACATTGATGGAATCCGAAGGACCAATAGGGGACCTCCGCGGGGGTACCGACGACTTGGGCGTATTGGCGAGAGACTTCGATCGGATCAGAGGTGCTGCCGGCCAAGAAGTAGAAGTCGATCACTCCTCCTATGACGTTGTACTCGAGTGACGCAGCCGAAGCGCCAGGATCCTGATTGATCTTTACGTCCATTCCGTTCGAGTTGAGAAGGAACACTCCATGGGAACCGGTGGGACGATGCTCGAAATAGATGGGATGGTTTCCGTACAGGTTCGTGTTGTTTGGGACACCGTAGGAATCTCTGGACCAGAGGGTGCGGGTGTAGTTGTGGGTCGGTAAACGGAAGCTGTCAGTGTGTTCGCCAAGACCATATATGTTCGGGTTAGCAGGGAGACTAGTCTTGACGCGGATGTACTGCGGCTCAAAGATTATGGGGTGGCCGTCGGTGGAGAAGAGGACCTCGTCTGATTGGGCTCTGACAATCGAGAAGGAGAAAGGTTCGGCGGTGTGCTTGAATTCGATTTGATGGGTGTTGGGCCCCTTCCCGGGTGGGCGCGGAATAACCGACTCGGGGACTTCATACCGTTCCACGGCTGCGTCGGTGATCTTGACGTGAATTCGAGTGTCTAAGCGCAGACATCGTCAGTCAATGCGCGATCCCCCTATTGCAAAAAGAACACCGTACCGGTCTCGTAGGTCACCTGGAGCTTCAGCTGTTCGACGTCTGTACCAAACACATTGCAGGCCTTGCCCGCGAGGGAGAGGTCTGCAGTCATCCTCGATCCATGGCTCCTGACATTTATTGCCTTGTACCCAGGGCAAGCATCGAGGGTTGCGGGGTTGACCACGGCGGCGGCAGCGACACCCAGGAATCCGAGGAGAGTGAGGGGTTTCGACAAGACTGCCATGAGAGGGGCAAAGTGGTCGAGAGGGTGGGTGGGGATTTGAACTTTACGTTCGCGGGCATTCTTATACTACCTCAGCAGGGATACACCGCTTGTTTCAAGTAGGCTTCCATCACGGATAGACAGGTTGTGAAGGGATTATCTTCTCTGGCAGTTCCATTTCTCCAGGATATGCAATTGTACAAAGCGAGTAGTATTCTGCGATCCCCCGCCTTGACCCCCGCCCAGAGCGCTGATGCACGATGCGTTGCCCCGACCCTCGAAAACCTGCGTGCAACAAGCTCGAAAGATGTTCGCCAAGGCCATATGTGACCACATCGATGAGATCGTTCATGATCTCGGCTGTGCCGCGCCGGCCGAGCCACACAGGCCAAACGTGTCAGCCACACCAGACAAACAAACACAAACACCCACCGCCACTGTCCTCGTTCCATCCCCGCCCCCTAAGTCAAGCTCCATTACTGTTCCATCCCCACCGCCATCCTTTACCTCCATCATCGTGTGGCGTTTCGTAAACTACACAAAATTATTGCTTTTCTTTAAACATGACTAACACCCCCTCAGGATCCAAGCGCACGTGGGATGAGAGTTATGACGCAGAGCAACTAAGGCGGAAGAGGGCCAGGGACAAAGATGATCCCAGGGATTGGAGAGACGTGTATCTGAATGAGGACAGGAAGAAGCCTTCGTCCAACCGCAGAGACCGAGACGGTCGATCCAGGCATGAACGGGATTACAGGCACGAGAGGGACCACCGACCGTCTCATAGGCCAGAACATCGATCCTCCGTATCTCTTGATTATGGCCGAGACGATAGAGATTCACGCTCAGCACGCTCGCCCCGTCGGGATCGTGACATACGAGGTCGCGAGCCCCAGAAACCCTCTGGTGCCGACTCTGAGAAGGAAGAAGGCGAGTAAGTGTCGAAAACTTGGCCCGGTCATCTCTCGTACCATCCATTCTCACATACATTCATAGGATTTCACCTCGGTATAGTTCTGCGGATATGTCTATTCCGTCCCGCACGCAGTCTCCTGCCGTGGCTCGCACCATGCAGCCGGAACCCCAGAAGGGGCCAGGACCGGAAATGGAACTCGAGCTCCCTATCACCCCACCATCCATCGAAGCGACACTTGCCGCGCGCCGTGCAAAGAGGCTCGCCATTCTCGCCAAATACAGCAACCAGCCCACACCTAACCCTAGCAACACCGGGACTCCACTGTCTGGAATCAGTAGTGCGGTCCCGCCGCCTCCGTCCACTATATCTGTTTCTGACGATCTGTCTCAATCAAACAGAGTGGAGCCACCTACCCCTCTATCCGCAACAACACCCGCGTTTGATTGTATGTCCTCGTCATTTCCCTCTTCCCGTGATATCGCTTATACCCTCGTTAGTCAGGAGGGAATCCGTTTCCGCATCTCCGGTTCCTAACGAATTTACCTTGGCAAAGGACGGTGACGAACAGACACAGGATACGACCCAAACTCAAAATGAGGGCGGGGAACAGGTATCTGCAGCCGACTACGATCCGAATCAAGATCGTCGAGAGGACGAAGGGAAGCGCATTCACGACATCGACGACCACGCAGGCGATGACGTAGAGATGATCGTTGAAGACGAGGATGATGAAGAAGATCTTGATGACATGTTCGCTGTACCGACCACGGAGAAGAATAAAGTTAAAAAGATCAGGCGCATTGTTGTACGTGAGCACTTGGGGTTAATCGTCATGTCACTGACTGTCCCTTAGAAACCTACCGCTCCCGCTCTCGTCACGACCACGCTGGACTCTGCTGCGGATCCAGAAGGGTATTACTCTGTGATCCTCGGTGAACAACTTGATGGCGGACGCTATCAAGTTTTCTCTTCCCTCGGAAAAGGCATGTTTGCCAACGTGGTGCGTGCTAGGGTCATTGGCGGGGAACTTGCAGATGTTGGTAGGGAGGTCGCTATCAAGATCATCCGGTGCCAAGAGTCCATGTGAGCTTACCCCTACGCGTGCATTAATTCCCATCTGATCCTTCTTCTTAGGTACAAAGCGGGTCTCAAGGAAGTACAAATGTTGAATAAGCTTAAGCAGGCCGACCCGGATGACAAAAAACATGTTGTCCGGCTGGAGCGAACGTTCGAACATCGTGGGCACCTCTGCCTTGTCTTTGAATCCTTGAGGTACGTCTTCACTGCACTTCGCCCTCTTGAAAAAACCCCAACGATTGATGTCGCAGCATGAATCTCCGAGACGTCGTCAAACGTTTTGGCAAGGACGTTGGTCTGAACATTCGAGCTGTCAGGGTGTACGCCAAACAGCTCTTCCTTGCGTTGAATCTCCTGAAGAAATGCAACATCATGCACGCCGACATTAAGCCTGACAACATATTGGTAAGACACTCCGCCCTTGTGCCGCCCAATCTCCGGTTTATCCTTGTCGCGGTACAGGTGAATGAACAAAAGACCGTACTCAAATTGTGCGATCTTGGTTCTGCATCCGATGTCTCTGAGAACGAGATCACGCCCTACCTGGTCAGCAGGTTCTATCGAGCTCCAGAAATCAGTCAGTTGATATGTCCCACCACAATATCCGACATCGCTGAAAATGTGCACTTACAGTCATCGGAGCGCCCTACGACCCCGCCATCGATATTTGGTCAATAGGTTGCACCCTTTATGAATTGTATACAGGAAAGATCCTCCTTCCCGGTCGATCCAATAACCATATGCTGCTGTTGATGATGGAACTTAGAGGCCGGTTCAATACCAAGATGATCAAGAAGGCCCAGTTTGGGGATGTATACTTCGACGAGATGGGCGCATTCATCAGCATCGATAGGGATCGAGTAACCAGCGCGGTATGTCATTTCCTTCCCTCCTCGAAGCGGACAGAGCGGCAACAGCTTATTCGTAAAACCGTTTTCATAGGATGTCGTAAGACACGTTCACATCTCCAAGCCCTCGCGAGACCTTAGGACACGCCTCATGCCACCGGTGTCCGCCAAGTTACAAGACGAGGAAGTGAAGGTAATAACCAGTTTCATAGACCTACTAGACAAGTGCCTCGCCTTGGATCCGAGCCGGAGGATCACACCCAAAGACGCATTGAACCACCCTTTCCTCCGCGGATAACCCGGTGGTCAGTTCTCAGACCGGGCGTAGAGCTAGAAGTTTCTCCTAGTCTTGTTATGTTTACGTTGCTGTTCCAAACGCGATGTAATAGACGAACCGATTTCGAATCGCCGACATTACTGCTACCGTCTGTCGCTTAAAGGGCGAGTTCATTCTCTGTTCCCTCCGCCGCGTCCCTATGGCTCTCCAACTTCTGGTCCGCCTTTTTACGAGCCAGCCAAGATTGCCTACGTTCGATGAGTTGTCTCCATTTCACGACATGCCAGGTTGTGGCTGGATCTGGGGCGAAGATGATCAGCTGGGAACCGTCAACCTCTTATCTGATAAACTCGTTCAACGAGCATGCCTTGAGGAAGTACAGTACGTTGGTGGGGAAGGCTCCCTCTGCTATCGGTTCTCAACGCGCTGGTTCCCACAGGATTGGGAAGTCATTATCCCTCAATTGGTCCGTCCCCCGATCTTCTTCCATCTGGCTGACAAACTAACTCGGTTACGCATAGGCCGATAAACTTCCCGGAAAAGGTGATGTTTGCGTTCGCCCCTGGTCACTGACGGCGGTGCTCGCGTTGTTCGAAGGCTGACCAAACGACTTTGTTTCGATACAGCCTCTTTTTCACAGACATCCACCTCATCACGAGTCCCATCTGATCCACGGGTATGATAACCCGGCGCTGCGGGATGACACTTTGTTCTTGGTGTGTCTTTGATGTGTTCTGGTATTTAGCTTCGACGCGGTATGTTGACACCAACCCTCTGTCTCCTACCGATATACAGAACACGCAGTCCGGTTCGCAGTGGGATGGAATGAAACATCTCGGGATCCTTGAGCACGGTGTATACTATAACAAGTACGAGGACCTCCCCCCCTTTCGTGTCCTGTGGTGTGACGTTGAACGTGCATGCGGCAGTGTCCAAGCTTCGTCGATCCCCGTGGGATTGGTGGACTGTACGGATCCCAAAGCCGTCGATCCATTGGCCTTGAAACTGGGGATCCAGAGTCAGCCATTCCCGATCTTGTCTAGGGATCCGCAGCGACTAATGCGAGATTTTAGACTGGGCTGACCATGGGATCTGCGGACGAGGCGTGCTCCTGGATATGGTAAAGTACTGGGAGACAAACGGCACCTCGGTGGACCCTTGGACGAACTATGCGATCACGCCAAAGGAGATGGAGGGATGCGCTAGGGCTCAGGGAATCACGTTCCGTCGAGGTGACATCCTGTTGTTAAGAGTTGGGTTTATTCGAAAGTACTATGAAAGCACACGTGAGGAGAGGGGTCGGTTGGCTGACTTGGGGACGCGCCAAAGTAAATTGTGCGCCTTCTTTCGTGCCTCACTGCATTTTCACCCAGTGTCTGAGCTTCCTCCTGTAGCGCGGGTATTGAGCCCACGGATGATATGAAACGATTCCTATGGTGAGTGTCTATATAGGGCTGTTCGTGCTATACATCGCGGGGGCTTCGGGATTTACGGAGGATCAGGAACAACCATTTCTCCGCAATCGCCTCGGATCAGCCGACACTTGAGGTATAATGACCATCCTTCCGGCGAGACCGACTTATCGAGTTGCACCTAGGTTTGGCCTGTCCCTGAAGGTTATCTTCACCTACATCAGGTACGTTCTCGATCCCACGAAACCTCGCATTTCACTGAACCATTTCCTCGTTACAACGCAGACATTGCTAGGGTAAATGCCCTTTGTTCTCTCGGTCCTTCGCCGATCTCTCACAGACTTGGCGCGGCGCCTAGGTTGTGGGGCATGCCAATCGGCGAGTTCTTCGATCTAGAGGCTCTGTCACAATTCTGCGCCGAGTCCAGACGGTACTCCTTTTTCTTTTCGTCTTGGCCTTTGAATATGTACGTCACTCCTCCTGTGAATTGTATCGCCCATTCTTAGGTTGTTCGTATCCTTTGTTCCTGAAGCCTAGGAGGGGTTGCGAGTCCTCCGAACGCATCGGTGGGTCCGACTTTATCCTTACGTTAGACACACGATTTACGCAAATACGTCGTAGGCACTGTTTTGATTCTTGTAGGATACCTACAATCAGAGTAATACCTTAGGGGGCGAACCCAGACCTCGTTCTCCTATGGAGATAATTCTAGCTTGTGATGCCTGTGATAACCAACACCAGTTCGACGGATCTGAATATCAGGGGGCGCTTTGCCAAATTCTAACGAAAGGGGGCGGAACATAAGAAACCATTGGCTTATCTAGCCTCCCCACAACCCACAATGACATCAGTAGAGGGGTCAGGGACGCGGTTCAGCAAATGAATAGAAGATTCTGGCGATGGACATAAGCCGTTGGTCTACGGGCGGAAATCGCCACCCAGCTTGTCTCTCCTTAACTCTTGGCCGCCTAACTCTCAATCAAACCACTGAAACTTACGAATTATCATGTCTCTCAACCGTGTCTACCCTGCAACCGGCCACGATGTCATCGACCAGTGGCCATGGTTCGATGGTTCTATCGGAATGCGTAGTCGCCACCCTTTCACTCCATTCGAGGAGACTCGTACCTCCCGTATGATGCCACCAAGGTACATTTTCACCTAACCGCACTAGGCTCTTGGTTCGAGTGGTCTGACTCCTGTGGGACAGGATGGACCTGCACGAAAACCCCGAGAAGAACCTCGTGACTGCGACGTTCGAATTGCCGGGTCTCTCCAAGGACAACGTCAACATCGACGTTCAGGATGGAAACCTCGCGGTCTCTGGCGAGGCCTCTCAGACCTCCTCGCAACAAGAGCAAGGATACACCATCAAAGAGCGCAAATTCGGCAGGTTCACTAGGTCCATCAAGTTGCCCGAAGGCACCAATGTGAGTGATCAGTTTCCTTTCGCTTCTGAATCCTTTCGGGTGGGAGTTGGTTCTGACGGGGTTTTTCTGCGCGTTTGCAGCCCAAGGACGTCAAGGCGTCGATGGAAAACGGTATTTTGACCGTCACTTATCCCAAGTCATCTCCTGGCCAGGAGCCCCAGCGTATCGCTATCAAGTAAACGAAGTCTGAAAACCGGCCATCGAGAATGTGCTATTAGTCTTTGAATCGTTTGTACTCGTATGTCGCACGAATCGAATTGTACTTGACTTTGACGGTTTCTTCCTTGTGGTTTGGATCGGGTGAGGATCAGACATCCATGCAGCTGTCAGCGGACAGCGTCTGTCGACATTTGCGGTAATGCCTCCGCGGCGCCATCTCGGTAATCGTCGGCCGAAGATAGGCGAGGCTATTCATCGGCGATCACTCTGGACTGCGTAGACTCATGTCCGCTAGAGCCGACATGTATATTTGACCCTGTTACTTTTGCTCCCAGACTGCCATGTCTTCCGAGGCCATGTCTTCCGAGAGGGATCCACTCCTGGCGACCCCCCCACAACACCATGCGAACGCACAGAACCTAGAGGAAGCCAGGGAAGAGAAGCTTGGGCCGTTGGAGATTTCTCGTTCGAGCCGGTGGGCCATTTTGGCTGGCATCTGGATGGCAAGTCTGCTCGGTGTACGTCCCACTACCTTTCGTTCAATCCGCCCCTCTGAGAGGTCTATCCCTCCAGTCTTTGAACAGTGTGTACCTAGGCCCTTTTTGTGGGACTTGCTGAACCATCTTACGTCTTCTAGCAACCCTGGTGGCAACCCGTACGTCGTAAACCTCTTCTCCGCTTGCCCCAGCTGAAACTCCGTCCTAGTGATGCCGTCGATATCCTCCGAATTCAACAAATCCCATCAAGCCAGCTGGCTCGGCACTGCGTGAGGTCTGGCTACACTCCCCCGGAAGTATTTTTACCGTGACCACTCCCAGTTATCTCCTCGCAACATGCACATTCACCCCAATTTACGGACGATTATGCAACGCGATGGGCAGGCGCGGAGCCAACCAAACTGCTGTATTATTCGCTGGACTGGGATCCCTTGCTTGCGGGTTATCGCCCAACATGAATATCCTCATTGTTTCGAGATTCGTATGTGTCATATATAACTTGTATGCGGTTTTTGACCGTGAGATGGCAGCTTAGTGGCATTGGCGGAGGAGGTATTTTTACGACCTCATCGTAAGCCCTACGTCTTATTTCGTCCCCGTCACCTGATCAACGGCGTTAGGATCATCACGAGCGACATGTTTACGTTTCGAGTGAGCGCTCGCTGCATTTTGACCAGGGTAACTTCTAACCGTGGCCGCAGTCTCGGGGGCTTGCTCAGGGTATTGCGAGCGTATTCACTGCGGTGCGTTATTATATTTTTGGTTTTTTATTTTATTTTAGCGGAGATTCAGCCTTACACCACATTGCAGATTGGCATGGGGTTAGGTGGACCCCTGGGCGGATTGATTGCTGACAGGTATGCTCATTAGCGCCTGGAAGGAATCAACCTAGAAAGAGTCTGAGCTGGACACAGGTACGGGTGGAGAGCTGCATTTATCATCCAGATTCCGTGGTTTATCCTCTCGTTCGCCCTCACCGGTTATAACTTGCGATATGTTACGCCGGTACGTCTAGCCGTCAGGTGCAAAATTGGTGAGGCTTATTCATGAGACGCAGGGGAAGGGTAAGACACCAAGGGAAGTTCTCCGAAGAGTTGATTACGGCGGTATCATTACAACCCTTGCGTGGGTGTGTGAATTTCTTGACCTTCTGTCCAGCCATCATCATAACTGCACCAGGTTTTCGCCATCCTACTATTTTTGAGTTATCGTTACAACGAACAACTTCCGGTAGGTGAAGATCGTTTATTTTCAGTAATTGTTCTCAATGATTGAATAGTGGGACGACGCGCGAGTTATCTCGACTCTCGTAGTTGCCATCGTATTTGTCCTCCTCTTCCTAGTTATCGAACTGAAACTTGCCGTCGAGCCCGTGCTGGCACCGTTTCTGCTCGAGCAAAAAGTTCCTCTCCTTGTCGGCATCAGCAATTTACTCGTCGCCTTCTGTAACTTCTCCGTCATGTACTTCTTCCCGATGTGGTTCCAAACTGTAATGTTGTCGTCCGCCTCTATTGCTGGTGAGTGGAACATCGTGACTTATTTCCGTATCACCTGAACGTTGCGTCCAGGATTACACCTCTTGCCAACCAGTGTCTCGATGTCAATAGGATCCATGTTCGCTGGGTATACGTGCTGTCCCAACCGGCATTCGCTTCCCGCTCACCTAGACTTGCAGATGGTCGATGCACAGAACGGGGAAGTACAAATTCATCAATCTGACGTTCGGGATCCTCCCCTTCATCGCAACGGCGTTGATAGCAACCATGAACGAGAATTCGAGCCCTGCGAGACTTTGGTTGAGCATCGTACGAAAAAACAATTACTGAGATTGCTTAGCAGAATTCTAATCTCGTGCAGATTCCGTTAGGGTTTGGAAATGCCGTCGTGTTGCAAACTATGCTCAGTGAGTCACTTTACGGATGTTGTTGGTTTTCACTATACCTTCGCCCCAAGTTGCTCTCCTGGCCCACATACCTCGTAAGTCAGATGGTTTCATCTTTCCAAACCTGATGGCATTGACCACCTTAACCCTTGCAGAGTCCGCAATGGCCGTAGGAACGGGTTTCGGACAGCTCTTCAGAAGTGTTGGCCAAGTATGTGGAGCTGCTGAAGTCGTCGAACTTTTCTTAAGCAGTCACTCGGTGTAGGTCGGTGGTGTTGCCATCTCGTCGGCGGTTTTCCAGTCGGTTCTCGATCGGGAACTTCGAAAAAGGATCTACGGCCCTGGAGCAAATGAGGTTTGTATCCCAGAATTTCCGCGTCCAACGATTCATTTCATCATCTTTCCCTGCAGACAATCAGAAGGATCCGGGAGTCTGCAAAACTTGTCGTTTCATTACCACCAGATCTGCAGAGGGCTGCTCGAGACTCATATGACATAGCCTTGAGGATCGTGTTTACCATGGCTATGTGTTCGACCCTAATGGCTTATCTCGTGCGATTACCCGTGAGTTTCGCCCCCCCATCATTCCCCTTGGTAGGCTATCTCTTATACGACATAGATCCCAGACAAGTCTTTGGACGAGCCGGAGCCAGCCGGCCCTCCCCCTCATGCCCCGCAACACCCTGCTCAGGCAGACATTGAAAATGGTGTCAGTTCTGTCATCTCACCCCTGGACACTCCCTTCGACAGCGATGATGAGGACCGCGACGAACGCACGCCGATTCTTAGGACAAGGAACAGCAGACCAGACCTCAAACGACCGAGAAGGCTTTCCTGTTACGAGTCTGTCGATGGCGGTATGGACTTGGAAAACGACGTCATTGGTGGCTCTGCTCGAAGGGATTGAAGGATTGAAAACCACAGAATATAATTTGGAACGTCGCGTAATACATATATCCAAGCGGATCGTATATCACACGTTTGAACGTATAGGGGGGGAAATCGAGATGCAACGATTGGAGAAATTGGATAGGGAACGTGACCCATTACTTAGGCAACAGCGGTCATTTCAATACCGGTGATGCGGATGTCGGGCTGGCGAATCAGCAGGCATAAGTGCACAGCGAGACAATCTTGAATATGGTACTCACTCTTCTCCGGGCGGCAGGGGTTACCCTATTGCACCCCCAACAGCTCAAATCCTTCAAATTGTCACACTCATCTTGGATCTTCGCGAGTGCAAAGTCATCAACCTCGCGACACCACCCAACATCGATTTTGTTCAACCCGGTAGCAAGCTCTGCAATCATGCCCAACGACTCGTTCGACGTAGCTTTCCAACCGTTGATGTTGAGCGATTTCAGTTGGGGTCCCGAGTGTTGCAAGACTCCGTTAAGGGCGAGAGACGATAAGGTGTGGTTCCGAGAAAGATCGACGGAAGTCAACCCTGGATTCTTCTCCCACTTCAAAAAGAATTGTCCAATCTTCTCATCGGTCAACTCCTCGAGATCCGCCACAGTCAAACTGTCCAGGTTTGGAGCGTGTTCCTTTAGGCAGCGAAGGAAGAATTCGTCGGTTATAGACGTAATTCCAGAAAGGTCCAAGTGCCTTAAAGTGGGCCCGAGTTTCTTGACCATACTCATAACGGCCATCTCTCCAACGAGCTCCGCGTTACCAGGGTAGGCGAGGTCGAGGTATGTCAAAGCCAGGCCCGAGGACCCCAGAACCTCCAAAAAGTCGTCACACATCTTTCCAACCTCCCTCAACTTGAGTTCCTTCAGCTCTGGAGAGTTATTCACGAGCTCCTCAAGGCAGTCGATATCAAATCGTGGGTTTTGAGTGATGCGGAAGCTGTTGAGGTTGGGGTGTGCCTTGAAAAAACTTTGCCATGCGGGGGCTCTCACCAGGAAAGGACCGAGTAGTTCGATGTTGGTTAAGTTCGGGAGAGAGGCATTCCACGAAGCGATGACGGTGTCGTTTATCCGCCCGCAATAGTCCAGGCGGAGCGTCGTAAGGCCTGGGTTCAAATTTGCAAGAGCGCACAGAGCGTTCACTTCGAGATCTGATGACCTGTTAGGCGGCGAATCTAGGTTGCCAGTAATATCCTCACTTGTTGCATCGTAAAGCGTGAGGGTTGTATTACGAACATCGTAGAACAACGGAGCGTTGGTTTCATTCCTGGTGCGAGAATGATCAATAAAAAGGGAAACAGGACGCAAACTCAGCACATACAGACTACGGTTCTTGCAGACAGCCTTCGCTATACCATCCATATTCATGGCTCCGATATCTCCCAGGGCTTCGACATCGTCGATGTACTTGGTAATGACCTGTTTGGAGGTGAGACCAGCACTCCTGGGAAAGGCACAAAAGGATTACATCAATGCAAAGGGTAACGAGACTGGGGATTCTCAGCTCCTCGAAGTGAACGAGCTTGCGCTTATCCGCGGGCGCTTTGCGCTTCCTTGGAGCAGCAGGCTTCTTGAAGGGGTCGGCCCCGGAGGATTTTGCACACTTATGGCACAAGAATCCTGGAGGAGGTACCGCAGCCATAGTATATTTGGTCTGGAACCAACATCAGCGTGGTACTGGGAAACACCACTGAAAATGACGTACTACAGTAAACTGTTGTTTACACCTTACACAGTCTTCGAAACTTCCAATAGGTGGTCGGGCGGACTTGTACGAATCCTTGACAAGAGCCGTATAAACGTCCTCGTAGTCGTCATCGTCATCGTCTTCATTTTTCGCCTTCTTTGCTTTGGCTTTTACTTTTAGCTTTGCCTCAGCAGCTTTGGTGAGTTTCCGCTTCTTTGGTTTCGGAGCTTCCTCTGGTTCATCCAGCTCCTCAGAGTTGTACCCGTTTGCAGGCTATTGTAGCAATTAGCATATAAGAAATCGGCTGCAAAGGTTCGACTGACTTCAGTATTCTGGGCGCTGCCGCCTTCTGTCTGTGCTTCAGTACGGCTTGAGCTCGCCGTTGGTCGATTCGCAGTCCCAGCACGGCGAGCGATTGTCGCCGGAGTGATCCCGGTTTCCTGGGCCAATTCAAGCAGGGGATTGTCGGGAGTGAAAGAAAACACTTACACGAAGGTAGTCGGTGAGGGCTGAGGCGGGGCCCTGGACGTTGTTTGGGCGAACCATACCGCAGCGTGGTGGTCGTTGGATGGGGGAGAGTCGTTTCTGTCACCTTGTCACTAATGAAACGCGATGTAACATCGAATCACGTGCTCGTGACGCCCTCTCCCTGGTGATTGAACTTTGATCTTGGTCGAAGTTGAGCTTGAGCTAGTATAACCATCCTTATTCCTACTATTACATGTGCACCGAAACACCTAATGGTGAGTGACCCCACCCGTCTTAACCTCAACACCCTGTGCGATCCAAGATTTCTCTAATTCCAACAAGTCCTCAATACCCTCCCGGATCGATTCCTTCCAGGGCCTGGGGGTCAAATCGAGAACGAGTGCAGCTCTGGAGCTATCCAACAGGGAGCCCCCCTGTGCGGTTGGGTTGGCAGTGGCCAATCGATCCTTCAATTCAGGGTGAATGCTCGCGATATAATCAATGGCTTCCCCGAAAGTGAACCATTCACCACCGAAAACGACACGGTGCTTGCCAGTGGTCTTTTGACCCCTAACTAGACCGAGCGCAACGTCCCTGACATCGACGAACCCCACAGCCGGGGTATCAACCTTGTTCTCAGCGAAGAGAAGGTCGTAGATGAACTTGTCGGTACTCAAGGCACCCTTATCCCCAGGTGGAACACGGAAGCCTGGAGCAAAGGGACCGATAAAAAAAGGGGGGTTCACTGCGGTTGCGAGTTAGCCTGTAGGTTCAAACATCGAGCCTGAAAGCCGTATGCTTACAAACAGTGATATTGATATCAGGATGGTCGGCAACGAATTCCCAGACCGCTCGTTCGGCGAAAGTTTTTGTGCCGGAATAGATGCTCAATGGATCGAGAGTTCCGGAGAGAATCTGTTCTCTTGTAATAGGATTCCAGTCTTCCCGGTGGCACAAAATCAGTCTCCATTAAAATGCGCCTATCCGGCAGGATCGTACCATCAGAAGTGTACAAGGGCTTGACGTTGTTCCTGTCCCATACAGCTCCGATACTGCTGATGACTGAGAAATTTGTGACGCCAAGCTTGGTGGCCTGTCTTAAGATGTTCATGGTCCCGTCGACCGCAGCCTTATCGCACAAAAGTGGATCAGTCAGTTTGGAATCAACGGGTGCGTGTCAGAGCGCATACGCACGTTTAGCATCTCTGCAGGTGGGAGTTTACCCGCCAAGGGAGAGGCAAGGTGCAATACTCCTGAGACGCCTATCAAGTAATCAGTGCCAACTCATCTACACGCACCGTTCGCACTCACCTTCGAGAGCCTTGGTGAAGTCGCCACTAATGATGTCGTCGATGCCGACGATCTCCACGCGGTCTCCAGGTTGAGAAGTGAATGCTTCCTGAACAGCAGCGACTTTGGCGGAGCGAGCGGTCCTGAAGATCGATACAGGCCAAGTTCAGTGAGAGGCAGAAATGCGGCGCAACAAAGAGACCCACCCCCTGACACGATAACCATCTTTGAGAAGTTGGTCTACAACATGAGATCCTAAGAACCCAGAGACACCAGTAACCTGTGCATCGATGAGCCAAAACGCGGTGGCAAAAGGTGTCTGGAGATACGGACAAGAGCAAGTGGTTGAGACATTTAGGATAGCACTGTGGGACAAAGTGTTTGACCAACGATTGGGACGCCTTCCTCATTTAAGTAGCCGGTTGGGAAGAACTTGACCAAGAAAAGTTCCCTAGGGCTTCGGGCATGACATCATACCGAACCGTTCTATGCCTAAGAGGTTCCCACAGTAAGACAAGATCGCTAGATGATGACAACTTCGATCACAATGCGGCGGGTCTGGTCGGCCGCTCCTGCCCGAAGGCTGACGAAGACTCACCGCCCTGTCACACAGCCTACACCACCGACCGCTATTGGATCTGCTTCTCTGCTTGGCGCTGCCAACGTTCGATGGGTCTCGAATGTAGCGGGAGATGGACCCCCTGTCTCTCTCGCGTTGGCCATAGGGGCCGGCTTGCCAATAGCCCTCTGGACGTATAAGGTTGGCTCGCCAGTTGTTCTAGACATGAGGAGGGACGAGAACTAACGCGATTGGAATCTCGTCTAGTGTTTCATGCTTGTCCTCTTCCAGAGGAAGGTCATATACATGGGTACGGGCGAATGGCCTTCGTCGTGTGCGAGGCACAGAAGCTTACAGAGATACAGGCTACGTTCCGCCCGGCGCTAGAACCGAGGAGGTCTCTGAATCAACGGTGCCGCGTGGGTTCAGATGCGAAGAAATCAAAGTCTCCAGCGATAGAGGGCACTCTTTGTCTGGGGTCTTCGTCTCCTCATCTAGCGCGTCACGAGACGCGTCGAAGTCAAACGCCGGTCCAGAGACGCTGTTTTTTTACCTCCAAGGTTCCGATTCCCTCCTCGTCACTCGCTGGGCGACCTTGCTGAACAACGCCTTACATCATAGGCAATGCAGGGAACCCACTCCACCGCCTGCTCGTTTTCAAGACCTTGCTCGGTTACCCCCCCTTCAGAAGCCGGGCCGGTCTAGTCGCCGTTGCGCCGAGGTCGTACTGGAAGTCGACGCCCACCCGTCCTTCTGAACGCGGTATCCTCAGCGACTACACCCACGCTCTTAACTATACAATCAAAAGGTGGCCAAATGCTCGTATCATCATCTACGGTCACTCGCTTGGCGGTTCTGCAGCCATGTGTCTCGCATCTGCCCTAGACTCGAAGGAATACTCTAACGTACAGGGACTCATCTTGGAGAACCCATTCGCATCCATTCCTGAGATGGTCAAGGCCCTGTATCCCCAGCGTTGGCTGCCGTACCATTATCTCACACCCTTCGTGTGGGATACATGGGATGCCGTGCATGCGGCATCGAATGTGTCTCAGAATTCATTATTGCGGAGGCTATCCAATGACATACTCGTCCTACTCAGCGAGAAAGATGAACTAGTTCCGAACCGGATGGGCGAGGGCATTCTCAACGCGATGAGGCCTAGAGGGAGTTCGAGTGTCGTAATCCGAGATGCCCTCCACGAAAACGCATGGGAACAAGGGCAATGGGTGAGAGAGATAGCTCAGTACGTTGAAAATATAGGTGGTTGTCCGTAAGGTTACACCATGTACACACGAGTCTAGGCGAATACCCAGGGATTTTGAACGAAACTGTCAGGACCCCATTGGTGGCGTCGGGCCACAGTCATTGCCTGGAACTGCGCATCTAGAATCATAACGCAATGGTCTCTTCCCGAAAGCAGTCCAACTTCCAAACGGTGTGGTCTGCAGGGCCGTAAGCCTACTATTTTAGGCCCGCCAAGCACTGGTGCCATCATGCTAGGACTTGAAATTCATCGACCCAATTTCCGGTGCTACGGACGGTCGCCCATTTCCCCAGAAGCGAGGATTCTCGAAGGGTACAATTACGGGAGATGAAGTACGGTACATACAAGAGCCGTCGTTGTTTATTCATAAGTCCGCGACAAAACCTCATGTAGATGGGACCAACTTACTGGTTGTTAAACGTTAAACCCTTAGCTTCAACTCTCGAACACGGAAAGTCGGACAGTGTCCATCGTGTGGGGGGAGCGGGTATCCTCCAGGCTCATCGGTAACCCAGTTGGGATCTCTAGACTCATGGTAAGCGGTCGCGAGCTGGCGGCCTTCTTCAAAGAGACGATTATCCGACTTATTATCATCGGAATAAGCCTGGCGAGATCCAAATCGGTCACGCACACGTCAGTTACTGTGTGAGCAAGAAGCATCTCACACTGCCGACGGGAAACAATAGAGGGTGGTCATTGGGGACGATTTGGCCCAACCGCATACGTGAGAACGGCTCACGCCCCAGGCATGCCCCGTAACCCTAGCTTAGAAAGCGGGCGCGGAGTTCAGCACATGTTGTGCTCGAGTATCGGCGCAAAGGATCTCACCCTTGTAGCAGCAAACATAATCATGGTCAAGAGGTGGGTTGTAGCTATCACGGTGAAGTATATCTTTGCTTCCCTGGTGACAGTCTCGGGAATGTTTGGCTCATTCATCCCTTGGTGCCTCGTGATGAGGCCACGTTTGTACAAGGGCAGACACAAGAACCACGACGTCTAAGGGAGCGGACAGGCGGTTCAATTCGAGGAGTTCTCACCAAACATAGTGGTGGCGGAGCAAACGCAGGAGAATGTCGATCGCCTCCGGCCCGGAACCACTGACCAACTGCCAACGTGCCAAACGGGAAAATCGCGTCCAAAAACCATGCCTCCAATGACACTCAAGGGTATCGTCACGAAGGCTGGCGTTATGAGGAAGACGGCTACTGTGACCGTCTCGAGATGGGTGATTCACAAACAAACGGGCAAGGTGCGTACGGCTTTGTGGCCCAGCCTTCGCCGCGCTCTAACCAAAGGCTACTTGTAGCGAATCGAGAGGAGCAAGAAGTACCTGACCCACGACGAGAACGGTGGTGCGTCGTACTTTCGGCCTCGGAGTAGAGATTTTGTCTGACACGCCTAGCGTAGTCCTTCGGATTAACGACGAAGTCTTGATTCGGAACTGCCCTCCGATATCCGCCCGGAAACGTTTCACGCTGGGCCAAATTCTTCGTAGCCCAGAGACTCAGCACGAGCTCATGCACAAAAATGCCAATGCTGCGGCCAACTCTCAGCCGCTTGCAAACTAAGACAGACGGAAGGATGTCTACGACGTGAGTCTTGTGTACCAGGTTGGTCTCTTGAGGCAATTATTCACATGCCCACAGATACTGTGCCCCGTGCGCGCCTCCTTGAGAGCGGGGCGGAAACCCTCGGTGGTCCACAGCTCGAACTATACTTGATTTATGGATCCCCGCGCCCAGACGAAGTGCGAAGCATTAGTCAAGGAGAGTATTGTGTGAACGATCGTTAGCTAGTTATTCCGCGTAGGCACCGTAATTGAGGAACTTTGGGATAGTGTTTACCGTCGAATTTTACCAAACTTCAAGACCTCAATTCCCATACCCTCACGACCAAACTCCCTGGCGACGCCCAGAACGTCGTCGTCGCTAATGCCCTCCAACCTCTTCAGTTCCCTGTGAATATACGCGACGATATCCGCCATGAGCTTGGGGTATGTAACATATTTGTCGAGCTGATCCTTTGGATAGTCAGCGACACCCGAGTTATCGTCCTTCGCCTCCTCGGACTCGAAGCCCCGCTCCAAGAGCTTAAGCCTGGCTGCAGAGATCTTCCCACCAGTGAGTGGGTTGATTGACCGCCGGAAACCTGGTGAGGTGTCGTAAGGAATACCCCGAGCACCCCGAGCACCAAGCAGGTTTCTCCACACAGCTCCGGCCATCTCTGCGTCGCCTATGGCAAGACCAAGGTCAAGCGACATACCAAGACCGGCCCATTGTTCCTTCAGAATCTGCATCTGTTGTTTGACGAGCCTGTCAGGTGCCCGGCCGCGTTTCTTCTTGACTGGAGGGATGGAGGCAGAGTCTGGGGTGAGTGGAGGTGCATAAAAGTCTGTTTGAGATGGGGTTTCGGAGTCGATGGGCTGGAGAACGGTCCTGATCCGATCTTCAACGTCCATGAAGAAGTGGTCGATCAAGCCTTGGACGTGGTTTGTACCGTGAGACTGTGGGAGTGCACGGAACCGAACGGTCAAGAGCCAAACATGGAGATTGGTTATAGTGAACCAGGATTGGAATGTTGGGGGCAAATCGCAAGCTGAGACATCCTGGTGTTAGCCCGCGAGGGGACAAACCGCGTACCGGCGGGAGGTGCTCACCTTCTTGCCAGAAGACACGGTCCTCCGAAGCCTTTATGGCACACACCTGCTCGTACATTGCCAAAGTCCTACGGCCGGCCACCTGTTTCATGCTTCCATAACCCATAGCACGACCGAGGGCCCGGACAATTTTGAAAGAGATAGGGTTCGCCCGAATTTTTTGCACGACCCAGGACCGTTCTGGTTCCGCCTTCTCATGCCGGTATGGTTGTGACGAGGGGGTGGGTTGCGGTGTCCCGGAAGGGGGAGGAGCGGTAGCCAAACGGCGGAGCTGCTGAGCTCTGAAAGCTACCCGGTAGACAGCGACAGCGTGCTTTTGGGTCAGCCGTTGGGCGTACATTTTGAAGGGGAGTGACAGGCGACAAATGGTCGGGATCGGATTTGGCAGACCGCGTCATAGCCGAAATAAAAGTTGCACCACTGGGAATTGAACTCTTGACCGGACGGTCGGAAGCTAACCGTTGGGCCACAAGGAATTTGTCCCACGGTTGATAAGATCAGCTTTCCACCAAACCTTTGACGCCGTCGCCAACTTCAACCAGATGGCTTCTCCAGAGACAACCCCAATCTTACTCGCACTCCCGTCTCTGACACCCTCGCTGGCCCTCGAGGTAGTCATCCTGTTTACCAACGCAACTCGTATCCCGCTAACCTCTTCTTCCGCCAGGTTCTGCCATATGGATTGACTATCCATCGGTTTTTCGTTCAGGCTGACGGCCGAGTACGCTGCAAATCCTCACCTATCACCTCCCCGTCGATCCTGACAACAGCATTGTTTCAGACTCATGATCTCGTCATTGGCCCCGAGTCACCGCACTCACACAAGCATATCAAATATACCAACACTATTATTGGCCGATATACCAACAGACTACCTGTAAAGGAACTTTTAGTTTCTTCTTCACGCTCTCCAGGGATCCAGGCGTCCTTCAAGCCCTTGCCTAACGAGACGCCAAACGTATCTTTACATGGTGGCCAGGTTGGATTCGACGAGCAACCCTGGGAGCCGATCCCTGTCCCTCCAAGCGTTGGCGAGGTCGAATTGTTCAGTGACAAGGAGCTCAGCGCGATTGAGTCAGAGGTAGCTACCGCTGTCATTTTTAAATACATTAGCGAGGACGGTGAGCAAGGATATCCGGGAAAGCTTCGAGTAGAGGTCCTCATCGGCCTGCTCCAACCTGACTCATCGCGTACCTCTGACTCGGGGGAATTCAACCTCGGCAGTGTCCTCATCGTCTACCGTGCCAAGCTTCTCGAAGAAGGTAAAGTTACCCCAATCAATCTCACCCAAGTACGTTCTACTTTTCCAAACACGTTCGGTCGACTGAAGTGGGAACCACTGTAGCACACGGGGTATAACCTAGATGCGTCGGTTGATCAGAAGGCAGTGCCAACCCATGACCACAAGCTCACAATCAAGGGAAACGAGACCATGGGGCTTCATCCGGACATGCTCGCAACCGGCCAGCTCGCATCGCACGACTCGGATTCCCCATACTACTTCGTAAATCATACCGCAATCGGGTCTCGGTATCCCGAGAAAGGCTACGACGATTTCTTTGTATTCGATCGAACAGGCGAGCAGGCACGGTTACATCACCTCGCTTTCCCGACTTCTGCCCGCTGATCGCATTTAATACTGCAGATCGCGAAGGTTTTCAAGGAGACCGAACTTCCCGACACAAATCTGGTCCACGAGATCCTCAAGCCAGAGTCGGCCGATCCCAAAGTCGTCCTCGAGGGATCACAGAGCGGCATTAAGTTGTCCTTTGCCACCAATCGTAAGCCGTTTTCGCATACCCCGAACTGACGCCATTGTTGATTCCCGAGTTCGCCGGTTAATAGAATCGGGAGTTCAATACTATTCCAACTCGTCGTCCGACGGATCTGGGTTCAAGAAGAAGATTCACGGAGGTAACGGACGCGATGAGAATAAACCCGGTGGTGGCTATGACAAGGGGTGCGCTGCATTTCTCGAGTTCCACGAAGTAAGTCAAGCCTGCGCGACCGGAACAAGCACCTCGTTAAAGTCTCGGGCCATCCATTCAGCTGTACCCCTCATTCCTGTACCCTGATCTTTCGCCGTCGGGTTACGATACACTGCTAACATCTGGGGAAATCTACAACAATTATCTCAAGATCGATGTCGGATACACGCCACGGCCGCCAGGGTCGTTGTGAGGCTGTGTGACGTGTGTGTGTGTGTGTGTACATCATGTAATTATAAATACCGCTTGCTGTTCCTTGATCATCGTTCGAAGTCAATCGAGGGAAGCGATCTATCGATCCATCTAAGCAGATGGCCGAAGACGCCGAGGAGGGCCTTTCCCTTTCCACCTTCGGCCAAATTGGGGCTTTGCTGGGAATCGTGGCCGAGATGACAGAGATGGCCGAGTGCATTTTTGGTTGCCAGAAACTCCCGTTGCCGTTGTCCTCGATTGTATAATACACGCCGGGATGAGATAAAAATCCATCCTCCCCCTCCCCATTGTAACCATGGCCAGCCCAACGTTCATCTCACAGTACCCTGGGGTATCGTGGCTTGTGTTCAGCTTGCCCAAGCTCGTCGCACCAGCCTTCCTCGTCTACATCTTCGTCTCGTCTTCTCTCGGGCTTCTTGTCGGTTGGGAGTTCCTCGACGGTTCCAGGTGGAAAGTCGCCGCGGCATCAACGCTTACTTTCCCAATCGCGTTTTTTTGCTCGATCACCTGGAACAGGTTGAGGATCGCGTACCGGGCGAGGAGGCTCGGTGCGATCACTCCTCCGGTCATTGCTGGAGGGCTGCCGGGCAGCTTGGACATCGTCTGGCGTAGCGCAAAGTCCAGGTTCACTGCTTATCCAGGTGAGCGAAGCATTCTCAGTGTCGTACCACGTGCCAGACGGCTGTTGCGTTCTCTACTGCCGCACGGTCGCTCCTTATTGTTTTTAATCCTCTTGCGGGCCCTGACGGTTACTCATCGATTTTTTTTTCGATGTGCGATAGGCGACTACGTCGACGAATGGCTGAGAGAAAGCGACCAGACTATGATCTTTCGGATTCTTTTCGAGGACCGAGTGAGTGGTAAACCCTTGGGCTACGTCATTTTGGATCTTTGGTAACAGATTCCCGTCGCGATTGCAGATCTTCACCACTGAACCGGGATACGTCAAGGTTGGTCTTGACCCCTATTTCCGTTCCCTTTTCAGCGCGCTCTGGCGTGGCGGATATACATGTTACATTTGCCTTAAAACTGATTACCTCACTTTTTCTTATTTTCGTCATGACAGTTGATATTGGCGACCGACTTTGAGAAGTTCGGAAAAGGTTCGCTTCCGCCCAACGCTGTCTGGCCCAGTGACGTTGAGCAATTTTGTAGGAGAGAGGTTCCATGGGCTTATGGGCCCACTTCTCGGTCATGGCATCTTCAACACCGACGGTGCCCCGTGGAAGTTCCACCGTTCTATGTCCCGCCCGTTCTTTGCAAAGGAGAAGATCCAACACTTTCAGATACTCGACCGACACGCAACCGACGCGGTCGGTCAGATCAGAGATCGGCTGAGAGAGGGCGTCCCCATCGATATCCAGGTTCGTTCGTCGTCCTGTATCTGCGTGATACCGGGGAGGAGCTTACGGTAAATGTGGTATAGGATGTTGCCTCCAGGTACACCTTGGATTGTGCGACCGAATTCCTGTTTGGCACGGACGTTTGCTCACTCTCTGCGGGTCTGAGATATCCACCAGGGCATCAGTTCGGTGCACAGGCAGAGTCACATCCGTCGAATTTATTTGCGGAAGCGTTCCGTGAGGCTCAGGAAGCCGTATCGAGGAGGTTCCACTACAGTTCCTTTTGGCCACTCATCGAGTTTTGGGAGAACAAGGTGGACACTAGGATGGGCGTCATCGGCAAGTTCGTCGATCCCATAATCTCGGCGGCTTTGCAGAAAAAGAGGGGGGAGCAATTTTTGGCAGATGGCGAGGAAGAAGACACCCTGTTGCAGCACCTCGTCAGGCAAACGAGTGGTATGGTGCCGAGCTCAGACGCCTGCGCACGAGACTGACGGAGCTACAGACCACAGGTTTATTAAGGATGAGACGATTAACATCATGATTGCTGGAAGGGACACGGTAGGAATAACCTCTTTGCAAGCTACCGATTAGAGGCTAACGGTGTATCGCAGACGGCATCGACTCTGACATTTGCTGTGGCGATGCTTGCGGACAATCCCCACGTTCTGCGCCGGTTGCGGGAAGAAGTTCTTGGTGTATTGGGAACTGAACAGACGCCCACTTTTGAACACATTAGGGAGATGAAGTATTTAAGAGCGGTGATCAATGGTGAGACTTCTTCACGTTTGTTGCGTGAGTCGGCGAGTGACCAATGTTTCTGAGCTGCTAGAAACCTTGCGATTATACCCCCCTGTGTAAGGCGACACCCTTCGGGCCGCGGTGACAAAGCGACTGACTTAAATCACTCAGACCGTTCAACGTTCGATGCGCCACGGAAGAGATGCTTTGGCCATCTGCGACCGGAGGACGACCTATTTATATCCCTAAAGGGAGCTCGTGAGTCCTGGTTTCGATTGTGTCACCGTCAGCGTGTCTGACCTGATTTATTAGATGTATATACTCGGTATTCCTCATGCACAGGCGTGAAGACCTCTGGGGGCCCGACGGTCAGTTTATGTTCGACTGGTTCTTCTCGAGCTGCTGGCTGAAACAGTCTTTTCCGTGTCTTGCAGCCCTCGTATTCGACCCCGACCGGTTCCTCGATGACAGGTTGCGGAAGTATCTCCTGCCGAACCCGTTTATATTCCTCCCCTTCAATGCTGGTCCGAGAATATGCCTCGGGCAGCAGGTAAGCCCCTTTCGAAGTCGACCGGTGGCCAGTGGTGTGCTAATGCGTAGGCGCTTCGGCAGTTCGCATACCATGAGGTGTCCCTATTCCTCATCCGGTTATTACAGACGTTCTCTGGCATTAACTTTGCTCCCGATGCGGACCCTAATTCATTACCTCCCGCAAGCTGGGCAACCGGAGAGGCCAGGCGGCCAATCGAGAGGGTGTGGCTCAAGACGCACCTTACGTTGTATGCGAATGTGAGCTAGGTCCTACGAGGTTTCCAACTCCCTATCTCTTACGCTGCATACCAGAACGGATCTTGGTTTAGGATGAAAGAAGCGGAAAATAATGTTGTGGATGTACAATAATGCAATTAATAATCTCATGGAGGCAACCTTAATTTGAACACGGGTTGACTCGGACGTTTCGTAGAACACAGCGCGTCGATGTCGGGCATGAGCACACTGTATTATTGAATACATTACATTGTCATTGGTGTCTGCGATACATCGGAAAAGGATTCACGAGAGCCACCCCTTGGGCTTGTGCTCTTCGGGTTCGTTAAGCTCTCCGTCTCTCCTCTTGCGGAGGTCCTCGAGAATGTCATTGACGCCGCCAACGTCACCCACAGAAGCCTTTCCGCCGACCCAATCGACTACAACAGGCCACTTAAATGCGCCGAAATCACGCTTCGCTTGGGAGAGGACTTGGTCGGCGGTGGCAGGAGAGCCTCCTGTGACAAAACTCGCTAGACCGCCATGAGGTAGGTAGGACTCGATCGTCCGGAGCTGGTCCTTGGTGGGAAGACTGGTGATGACTTCAAGGTTGAACTTGAGCGGACCCTTGGAATGACCTGGAGGATATGAGCTGCTAGCGGCAGAACGAAGAAGTTCGAGAGCTCGATCGGAGTTGGCTGCTCCCTCACGATGACTAGCACGTGTGAATAAGGATGCGATGGAGTCTTTGTCGTGCTCACAAGATGGATATTTGAGGCTGAGAGGTGTAATCCTGGGTTAGCAGTGGTCATGAGGGGTTGGAGGCCCAGAGAGTTCACGCACGATCGTCCGTTTGAAGGCTGAGAACATCATGAGTTTGACGAAGTACGGGTCGTGGAGTCCCGATCACTCCGCTAAGCGTCGAAGCCTGGGAACCGGGGGGGGGGGGGACGACCACTTTGCCGGGATTTTATCTCGGGAAGAGCGGAAGTCAGCGGTCGCGATCCGGAAGTGTGTACGGCAACTGACGCAATGGTACGTATGGCTGGTAGCTGATTGGGCACATTGAAACGAGTGGGGCCTTTGATTGCAACAATTGCATTCAAGATAAGGTCGGGATTTTTTGAGAACAGGAAGAACCGATGGCCAGGTCAAGAGAAATATTCGCGGTCTATCCCCTTGTATACGAAGAAAAAAAAGCGAGCGAGAAAAAAAAAAAAGAGCATCCAGGTGCAAACACTGTCACAGAGAGCAACGCGGACGGCATTGGCCGAACGACCGGGTCTTGCAATCTCACCCTTTCTCTCGCAGGGGGGCAACGCAACGCAACTCCTATACCCTCGAAAGCCAAACGACGGTCAGCGGATATACCAGCTGGAACGGAATCAGATTTCATCAAGAGGCCTCATCGCCGTCCCACATTTTCTGTTTTCCTTGCTTATCTCTATCAACTCCGCCAAGTGACATAGCTATCTGCAGCTAACGTTATCACCTCGTTCCGTTGGAGAGATAGAGGCTGATACCCCATCCAGAAAATGTCTCACGCCGGATCTTACTCGTCCTCTCACTCCCCCTCCGTCATGACCGAAGACGAAGAAGATTGGGAAGACTACGTCAAAGGTGGTTACCACCCAGTACAAATTGGCGACACTTACTCGGATGGCCGCTACGTTGTCGTCAGAAAACTCGGTTGGGGGCATTTCTCTACCGTATGGCTCGCAAAGGACACCAAGTAAGTAGTGTTTTTCTCGTCTCGATCCAAAGATCCGCCGTTTACCCTCTCGGGAGGATGAACCGCCATGTTGCTTTAAAGATCGTAAAGTCTGCTCCTAGATACACCGAGACTGCAATCGACGAGATCAAGCTGCTCCAGAGATTGATCACCTCATCCACGCCTCCGGTTGCGCCCTCTGCGCCGAATCCGAGCCCTCCTCCCTCTCCCTCGCATACACATCCCGGCCGATCGCATGTAATCTCCTTCCTTGACCATTTCCGACATAAGGGACCCAATGGCACACACGTTTGCATGGTGTTCGAAGTGCTTGGAGAAAACCTCCTCGGTCTGATCAAGCGGCATCAGAACAAAGGCGTCCCCATGACTGTCTGCAAGCAGATTGCGAAGCAGATTTTGTTGGGTCTCGATTATATGCATCGGTGTTGCGGTGTCATTCATACTGGTTAGTTTCATCTTGAAGTGCTTCGCGGCCGGAATCTCCGTTGACTTTACATTTAGACCTCAAGCCGGAAAACGTGCTCATCGCGATCGACGACGTCGAGGATCTTATCGAAGCCGAACTGGCCGTAACTGCCGCAAGTCCCGCCCCACCTACGCGGTTAGTTGGTGTCCCCCCCTCAAAGGGCAGAGGAGGCAACCAAACGCCTCGCTCAGAATCCATCTACATCACCGGCTCCCAACCACTCCCCTCCCCGTCCTCTTCCTTCAGTTCAACGACAGCACTTGATAAATTGTCCTTCGCAATGAGCAAGATCGACAACGGAAACGGACGTGGCACAAGTAAATCTGCGCCTCAAAGCGAAAAGGATAGGTCAGGTTCCACTGACGCAGCCACCAAGGGCATGTCCAATGTCTCGCTCGAGATGTCACCCCCATCGATCGGCGACAAGAAGAGCAACCCTCTCACCTCATCCGCCGGCCCCTCACTACTATCGCAGCAAGCACCTTCTCGGAACCAGTCGTCAGACGCCCGAGATGATTCGCCAGACCCTGATGTCCCTTCACGCACCTCAAGTAATGCTGAAATTGCCCCCGATTCTCCGAGCGTCTCCACGTTGAACAATCTGCTGGAGGAGAAAATTACCGTCAAGATTGCCGACCTGGGAAACGGTACGGCATTCCTCCGTCACGCGCCATATCCTGCAATCTGAGCACAGGCGAAACTATTGACCCCTGTAGCCACGTGGACGGAGCATCACTTCACAGATGACATCCAGACTCGTCAGTACCGTTGTCCAGAGGTCATCTTGGGGGCAAAGTGGGGACCGAGTGCGGATATTTGGAGTGTTGCCTGTGTGGTCAGTATGCTCTGGTTCTGGTGGCATGCTTCGACTCACGCGGCCGTTAGGCGTTCGAGTTACTGACAGGCGGAGACTATCTCTTTGACCCTGCATCTGGCTCCCGGTATAGCAAGGATGACGATCACATTGCTCAAATTATCGAGTTGATGGGCGAGTTCCCCAAGAGTCTGGCATTCTCCGGAAAATACAGCCCAGATTTTTTCAACCGAAAAGGTACGTCCACTGCCTACTGGTTTGCTCTTGGGCGCCATCGTTGATTGCCTCTCAGGCGAGCTTCGGCACATCCAGAAACTTCGATTCTGGCCTCTGTCGTCCGTTTTGCACGAGAAATACCTACTGCCGAAAGAAGAGGCTGGACTGATAGCTTCGTTCCTGAACCCCATGCTTCGGCTGCAACCAGAGAAACGGGTCAAGGCAGGTGAAATGACACACCACGCTTGGTTAGACGGAATAGTCGTGCAGGGCGAACTGGACGTGATACGGAGGGCCGAAGAAGAGGAGAAAAAGAAGAAGAGCGAGGTCCCAGAACCAGAGGACGCGGACGGACTGCCGTCGACGACAGGCGACAATGACAACGACGCGATGAAGCCTGTTGACGAGAACGGGGGAACGGGAGAGCCTTTGGGACCGAAGCAGGCGACAAACGCGGACATGAAGGAGAATGTGCCCGCGGCGACGAATTCTCATCCCCCAGTGACACTGCATCCACCTAGACCTCCCCCTCTGAAACGTTCGAGCTGATTGTTCTATCGACGCCCATCTTCTCGTGAGTCAGGCACTTTTTTTCGTTGTTTCTTCCCTTTTCTTGGTATTTCCTCCTTCGTTCTCGGCGTCCCCCAGCTTCGCGGGCGTGCAGAACTTTTTCTTCGATACTACGTTTAACTGTAACTTGACCCGGATCACCGCTATATCTACTACATAAGTACTCATGCATTGTATGCATTACTGTGCAAGCCCCTGGCGCTTATATACCCAGGTGGACATCCCTCAGGTGCACACGGTCCGTTCTTTCCAGAATAGGAGAAGGGTGATCGGCGCAACTCTTCCATCTTCTCCACTAAGGAAAACAATGAAGTCTCAAGCATCTGACTAGGACTCGCTCGCTGCATTACCAAGGTGTTACGTATTCTCCCCTTTGAAAGGCACCCATTATCGACGCTGGATTACGTTCGGGTGACGACCGTGAGGGGGCTTGGAGGCTCACCAGCCGTTCTACACGTGTTCCATCAACTCTCTCCACCGAACGACCGTTACGCACCCTTGGGTCATCCGCCTCGAGGCGTTTGCAAAGGCTGTGACTGGTCCCGAACTTGATTCGAGATAAATAATGTAACTTATCAACGGAGAACACGCTTTTACCACGCGATCCCTACTGCGCGGCTGGGTCCTACTGTCCTCATTGGAGCAAACTCTGCGCTTCCCCTACATTCCAAGTGCTCGAACCGAAGATGGGAGGATACTTGCCACGTTTCTGGGCTTTAAATCGAGCCTAGGTATTTGGAAAGCCCCTTTCAACTCTTTGGCATGACCTCTTTGCCTTTCTCTACCACCCACTCTCTGTTACGGGATTTCGCCCTTCAAACCCGCCCAATAAGATCCGCCCATTGACGCCCCATTGACTTCCAACCACTGGCTCACTATTCATCGGCTGGTGCTCGTCGTGGTCAATCCCCAAGGCATACCGCGCAAACGGAAAAAGTTGATCCGCCACACCGGAACCTCTCCACTTTGAAACTCATACCGTTTTTACGCAACGACCCTGCAGCAACACACGACAAACGCCCTCTTCACATAACGTACTTACCCCAGATCCAGAGCCGCCGGGGTTGTTCATTTTTCGCGGGGATATATTCTTTTGGGGTGAAGCATGACATCGTTCTTTGATTTAGAGAGCGACAGGTATGTGGTCACGTTCTCGGGGGGGGGGGGGGGGGGGGGGGGGGGGGGCGGG